>Ga0099364_10000057_pt1 | contig 168313 bp, 146 predicted proteins | sample TergutTh196P3_FD_73070 | JGI IMG/M metagenome (GOLD analysis project Ga0099364, IMG submission 73070) | Microcerotermes parvus P3 segment gut microbial communities from Pointe-Noire, Republic of the Congo - Th196 P3 | ecosystem: Host-associated > Arthropoda: Insects > Digestive system > Gut ... | reverse complement strand
GACGCGGCAACAGTCTTCATCGGCGCAATCAATGACGCAACAGGTGGCGGCGTCGGCGCAGGTGGCAGACGAGACCGGAAGCATCACTCACAGCGTGTCGCAAAACGCCGCCGATCTGAAGACGGAAGCCGAAAAACTCGCCGGTGAAACCGGGCGTTTTGTTGTTTGAGGGCATTGCAAAACCATGTCGTAAAACCCTGCCGTTCATGGCAGGGATTTACGAGCAACGGCCTGCTTTCCGGTTATAGTGGTTCTGCAAATAACGAGACTTATAGGGGGAGAAACTGCAGGGGCGAAGCGCCGGTCGCCCCTACGCCATCCTCTCTCCGACTATCAGGCGTAGCCACTCTTTCGCACAGACGCTAACCTTATCGTCATTCCCGCGAAGGCGGGAATCCAGTACGGCATCGGCAGCAACGATGTGTTTCCATAACAATAGCGGCATTCCCATGCGGGCGCTCCATCGGAGCGGAAAGGCTTTGCTGGATTCCCGCCTTCGCGGGAATGACGAGTAATTGGGCGTGGCAGCAAGGCTCCCCTCTCCAGCTTGCGGCATTTCAGGCATCATCTCCTGGATTTTCACGCTCCTACCTGTCTCTTTATCCAAAGGAATGACTATATCATTTCCAGCGCGAAGGATTCTTCCACCGTCTCCCGGCGGCGGATCAAGACTGCATCCTTGCCGTCCACCATGACTTCGGCGGCGCGAGGGCGGGAATTGTAGTTGGAACTCATGGCAAAACTATACGCCCCCGCCGAAAGAACCGCGAGATAATCGCCTTCATTAACCGCCAGCTTCCGGTTTTGTCCCAGAAAATCGCCGCTTTCGCAAATCGGGCCGACGACATCATAAATGGCTTCCGTCCCGCCGGATGAAACCGGCACAATCTCGTGCCATGCCCCGTAAAGCGAGGGGCGCAATAAATCATTCATCGCGGCGTCAACAACGGCAAAGTTTTTCTCCGCGCCTGTTTTCAGATATTCCACCTTTGCGAGCAACAGACCGGCATTACCTACCAGACTGCGCCCCGGCTCCAGAACGATGGTGCGCCCTTTGCCGGTTTGTTGCAAACGTTGAAGGAGAGGTGTCAGGAAAGCCATGAAACTGACTGCTGTTTCTTCCGATCGATAAGGGATGCCAAACCCGCCGCCCAGATCAAGGTGATGAATGGCTATTCCCTGTTTTTCCAGACGTTCCATCAAATCAAGCAGACGCTCCAGCGCCTCGGCAAAAGGCAGAGGATTGGTAATCTGCGAGCCGATATGGCAGCCGAGGCCGCGTACCGTCAGATTAGGCAAATCTGCGGCGCGAGCGTAGAGGCCGGGGGCATCATCCATGGAAACGCCGAACTTGCTTGTCTTCAAGCCGGTTGCGATATAGGGATGGGTTTTCGGATCAACATCCGGGTTTACCCGCAGGCTGACCGGCGCAATCTTGCTGAGTCGTCCGGCGACCCGGTTCAATCGTTCCAGTTCAGAGGCGGATTCAATGTTGAAGGAAAAAATACCCGCGTCAAGCGCCTGCTCCATCTCCGATTCGCTCTTGCCCACACCGGAGAATACAACCTTATCGGCCTTGCCGCCCGCCGCCAATACTCGCTTCAACTCCCCGCCGGAAACAATGTCAAACCCCGCGCCCAAACGCGCGAAAAGATTCAGTATCGCCAGATTGGAATTGACCTTGACCGCATAGCAGACCAGGCTGTCTTTTCCCGCCGGATGATTGTCAAGGGCCGCCCGGCAGGCGTAAAACCGATCAAGCAGGGCGGCGCGGGAATATACATAGCAGGGAGTGCCGAATCGCGCCGCAATGTCCGGCAGCGGGATTTCTTCCACATTAAGGACGCCTTCCCGCATGGCAAAAAATGGAGAACCCGGCAAAGTCATGGTTCATTTCCCTCCTCTTCCAGATGTCCCTTATCGCCAAAGATTTGATCGTACAGAGGCGGCGGCACGGGGCCGGAAGGCCGTTCCAGCGCGCCCTTCATGCCGCAGGCAGCCAGCACAAGGGGTAAAATTAGAAGCAACCGCAGATTCATGAGTGAATATCGCCAACAAAATTATGAATGATAGCAGGTTCCTGCTACTACCGCCCCGCCCGAAACATGTTTAAAATGCGCATGTATTGCCTTTTATGGCAAGGCGACTTTTTGCGTATGTCTGTTTATCTCTTTGTCACATGATCAAGAAAATTTCCGTTGAAGACCTGGTTCCGGGCATGTATGTGCATGACCTGAATTGCGGTTGGATGGAGCACCCCTTTCTGACCAATACCTTCCTTGTGGACGGGAGGGCGAGGATTGCCAAAATCCGCAGCTTGGGCATAAAGGAGCTTTACATTGATACGGAGCGCGGCCTTGATCTATCCCATGCGCGCACTGTGGAAGAGGTCGAAGGGACTCTGCAGCAGCAGATGGAAACCATTGCCGAAGAGCGCGAGGACATTGCAAGATTTGTAGAGCCGATACGCGGCAGCATCAAGGCGGAAGCGCCGCGCGCCCGCAAGCTGCATACCGAGACCAACCAGGTCATTCAAAACCTGATGCAGAGCGTCCGCATGGGCGCGCAGATCGAAATAGATCGCATGATGCCGCTTACGGAGAGCATGATTGACTCCATCTTAGCGAACCAGAGCGCCATGTTGCCGCTCACCGCCCTGAAACGGCACGACACCTATACCTTTGAGCACTCCGTTTCTTCCTGCGCGTTGATGATAGCTTTCGCGCGCAAGCTCGGTATGTCGCGCGAGATTATTCGCGATCTGGCCTTGGGCGCATTGATGCACGATATAGGCAAAGCCAGGATTCCCAATTCCATTCTCAACAAACCGGGTTCGCTCACAAGTTCGGAATTTACACACATGAAGCTGCATGCGACACACGGCGTTGAGATTCTGGAAAAAGCGCCCAACGTCTCCGCTATCTCCGTGCAAGTTACGGCGCAGCACCATGAGCGTTACGACGGCAGCGGCTACCCGAAGAGGCTAAAAGGTGATGAAATATCCATCTACGGAAAAATGTCGTCCATCGTGGATGTTTATGACGCTATTTCTTCCAATCGTGTTTATCACCGGGGGTTGCGTCCCTCGGAAGCCATGAAAAAGATGCTGGAATGGAGCGAATTTCATTTTGACCCGAAACTGGTGCACAGTTTTATCCGCGCCATCGGCATTTATCCGGCAGGCTCGCTGGTGCGTTTGGAAAGCGGCAGGCTTGCCGTTGTGCGCGACCAGAACGAGGGTGATCTCCTTCATCCTGTCGTAACCGTGATTTACCACACCCACAAAATGCAATACCTGCCACCGGAACAGATTGACCTCGCAAGCGGCGTGGACAGAGTCATCTCGTATGAGGATTTCTCAAAATGGAAAATAGACCCATTGCCCTGGTTGCCTGCATAGGTTTCTTCGTGGTTGCTGTTTTTGCTGAAGAAGCGTCCCTGGAGGAAAGGAATCAAACCAGAATCTGGCTGTCCATGCAGGAGGAATCCCGCCGCATGAGGCAGGAGGCCGAAGCTACGCTGGCTGCGGAAAGAGAAGCCTGCGACAAGAAATTTTTTGTGAATGATTGTCGGAACGCCGCTTATAACCGCTATCTGGAAAAACTGGAACAGAGCAGGAAAATCGGCGCGGAGAGCCGCCGTCTGGAAATTGAACAGAAGCGGAGCGATCTTGAAACCTCGCAGGCACAGCAGGTCATAGACGCGGAAGATCGCGCCAGGAAGGATGCCGAACGCGCTGAGTCTGTCGCAAAAGAGCGGGCGGCAAGGGAAGCGCGTTATGAGGAGCGTCAGGCCAGACGCGCTGCTGAAGCAGACAAGCGGGCGCAAAAAGCGGCGGCGCGTAGAGAAAGAGCGGAGAAAAAACAGGATGCCGCCGCGAAAGACGAATCGGAATAGGCAGACGAATCGAAACAATCAGAGATAAAAGACGAAAAGGCGGGATAAAATTGGGACTTTTATCGGAGATGCTTGTCGTGCATATTGTTTGTCTTGATCTTGAAGGGGTGCTGGTACCGGAAATCTGGATTGAGTTCGCCGGCCTGAGCGGGATTGCCGAATTGCGGCGAACCACCAGGGACGAGCCGGATTACGACACCTTGATGCGCTTCAGGCTGGATATTCTGCGCCGACATGGCCTGGGATTGCAGGACATACGGAGCGCCGTCGCAAAAATGGAGCCGATGGAAGGAGCGCGGGAATTTCTCGACAGCTTGCGCGAAACCTGTCAAGTGATGATTTTGTCCGATACCTTTTATGAATTTGCCCATCCGCTGATGCGGCAACTTGGCTGGCCGACGCTTTTTTGTCACAGTCTGGAGACGGATAAAGAGGGCTTTGTATCCGGCTATCGGCTGCGGATGCCAAACCAGAAACGGGAAGCGGTCAAGCGTTTCAAGGAATTGAATTTCAAGGTCGTGGCGGCAGGCGACTCCTACAACGACATTGCCATGCTGAACGAGGCGGATGGAGGCGTCCTGTTTTGTCCGCCGGAAAATGTGGTTCGTGAATTTCCGCAATTTCCGGTCACGTATGACTATGCCGCCTTGGGCCGGGAAATTGACCGTGCATTCCGGTCGTCGTAGGATTTCCGGCTCTTTTTCGACTGTTATCCGGCAAAGCCCAAGCGGCTACGCCACTATACCCTTTGACTCGTGGCGAAGCCAAAGGGGCGGGGGTTGTAGGTAGCGCATGATTTTTAATTACGAGCAATTGCTTATATGACTTCTTCCGCCATGCCGCTTGAACTCCTGCATCAAGCCGGTCGCATCCTTTCCCTGCCGCTCGACATCATCATGCCCGACGGGCGCGCGCTGCATCTGGAAGAAATCCGGCGCGTTCTGCCGGGACAGCGTTATGTCGGCGTCGCGTCCTTTGCCGGTCGGACTGTGCTTGCCAAATTTCTTGTCGGCAACAAGGCGGCAAAACGCTTTGCTGCGGAAAAGTCTGGTGTTCTCCTTCTTGCCGAGCAGTCCCTTCCTACCCCGCCCCTTTTGGATAGCGGCTTTGCGGAAAATGCAGGCTGGCTGTTGTTTGAATATCTTGTCGGCGCAAAAACGCTGGCGGAAAAGCTGACGGGTGAACAATATCGGGAGACAGTATTTCGCGCCGCCGCCGCTGTCGCCCAACTGCACGCGCAGGGCTTATGGCACAAAGACCTGCATCCGGGCAACCTTTTGGAACAGGAAGGCAAACTTTTCTGGATTGACGGCGACGGCATTCGCGCCGAACAGCCGAGGCGGGCGCTTTCTTCCGCGCGTGCTCTGGACAATTACGCCTTATTTCTGGCGCAATTGCCGCTCTGTCAGACGCTGGCGGAAAACAGCATAGCCGCCCTGTGCGCCGCTTATCAGACGGTCAATCCAGCATCAGGAGAAGGGTGGCGGTCATCCACGCTTGCAAGGGCAGTTGCCCGCAGGCGACAGACAAGACTGCGGAACTGGTTAGGAAAAATCAAAAGAGATTGCAGCGACTTTGTCCGTCGGCAAAACGGCTGGCGCGGCGCGTTTGGCCTGACAATGGTTCGAAGGGAAGAAGCCGATAAGCTCGCTCCGCTCCTTGCCGACCCTGATGCTTTCATTGCGCGAGGCGAGATTTGCAAGGATGGCGGCACGGCGACTGTTGCCCTCGTTACCTTGAATAATCGCCAGCTTGTCATAAAACGCTACAACATCAAGAACTTGCGCCATCGTCTGTCGCGTTCCTGGCGGGAGAGCCGCGCCTGGGTTTCCTGGAGGGAAGGAAACCGGATGCTTGCGCTGGGCATGGAAACCGCCAAGCCTCTGGCAGTAATCGAGGAGCGTAGTTTTTGGCTACGCGGACGCGCCTGGCTGATTATGGAGCATGTCGAGGGCGAAAACGCGCTGATTCGATTGCAAAGTCCCGAACAGCGCAAGGAAATCGATGCCATTAAAACCCTGCTTGCCGAACTTGAAGCAGCCCGTTTGAGCCACGGCGACATGAAGGGAACCAATCTTGTCTGGCGCGAGGGATCAGAACGCTGGGCATTGCTTGATCTTGACAGTATGCGGGCGCATCGCTGCGATTTTGCCTGTCGACGCGCCCGCCGCCGCGATCTTGCCCGCCTGTTGCAAAACTGGCCTGACGCGACCAGCCTGTTGCGGCAGACGCTTGTAGAGCCGCAGGTGTAAAACCATGCCCCTTACTCCCGCTACCCTGCGCTTTGACGCCAACGGCACGCCCTGGTCGGAACGCTACGGCGATATTTACCACGCCCAACAGGGCGGACCGGGAGAGGCGCGGCATGTCTTTCTCGGCGGCAACGGCTTGCCGGATCGCTGGCGGGGGACTGATCGCTTTGTCATTCTGGAAACCGGATTCGGCCTGGGGCTTAATTTCCTGACGACCTGGTCTGCCTGGCGGGAAGCGGGGAGACCTTGCAATCTTCATTTTGTCTCCGTCGAGGCACATCCATTTACCCTTGAAGACTTGCACAAAGGCGAGGCAGCCTGGCCGGAATTAGCGCCATTGGCCGCCGAATTACAGGCCAACTGGCCGGAACTCGTGCCGGGTATCCATCGCATTGTTCTTGAAGGCGGCGCGCTCTTGCTGACGCTGGTATTCGGCGACGCGCAAAAAACGCTGCGCCGTTTGATGCTGGCAGCGGACGCCATTTATCTGGACGGGTTTTCGCCGAACAAAAACCCTGAAATGTGGTCGCCGGAAATTTGTCACGCTATCGCCCGTCTTGCCGCGCCGGGCGCGACTCTGGCAACCTGGTCAGTGAATGGCGCGTTGCGCCGGAATCTTGCCGCCCACGAATTCGCGCTGGAGAAAAAACCGGGTTTTGCCGACAAGCGCCACATGCTGACCGGACGTTACCAATCGAGAAAGCCGGTTCGCTATCCGGTCATATCGCCGGAAAAGCGGCAGGCCGTGGTACTGGGCGCAGGCATTGCGGGAACATCCATAGCCTATGCCCTCGCGGCGCGAGGCTGGCAAGTCACCGTGCTGGAGCGTCGCATGGATGCCGGAATGGGCGCTTCCGGCAACCTCGCCGGGGTTATGCGCCCCTTGCCCTCAATGGATGACAATTTTCTCGCCCGTTTGACCCGCGCCGGTTTTCTCACTGCCCTGAATCATCTAAAAACCGTTGCCGCCGCCGGACTTCCGGCGCGTTTCGGCATTACCGGCGCGTTGCATCTGGCGCGGGATAAAGCGCATGAGAACGTTCAGGCGGCTATTATTCAGCAACAGTTGCCGCAGGGATTTGTCCAGTTTCTTGAGCGTGAAGCCGCGAGTAAATTACTTGGCTGGTCGCTGCCTTTTGGCGGTTGGTTTTTCCCCAAAGGCGGCTGGGCGCAGCCTTTTTCTTTGTGTCGCGCCAATCTGGCGGCCTTTCCGCAACATATCCGCCTGCTTGCATCAACTCCGGTCGCCGCTTTTGCGCGGAAGGATGATATGTGGCGATTATCCGGCGCGGACGGAAAAATATTGGCTGCCGCGCCGCATTTGATTGTGGCGGGCGGGGTGGATAGCGTTAGCTTTCCCCATCTGGCATGGATGCCGCAAAAAAGCGCGCGCGGGCAGGTTACCTGGCTTGCCGCCGCCAAACTCCCCGCCCTTCTTCCGCTTGTATGCGGGCGCGGTTATCTGACGCCGGAAGTTGACGGGATTCGCGTTGCGGGCGCGAGTTTTCAACTGGATGACGACGATGAAACCCTGCGCCTTGCCGATCAGGAAGAAAACCTTGCCAAGCTCGACCTGCTGCTGCCGGATTTTGCCGCCGATTATCCGATAGATACAGAGCTATCGGGACGGGTCGGCTTTCGCCCCATGTCGCCTGATCGTCTGCCCATAGTCGGCGCGGTTCCCGTCCCTGATACCAAAAACGCTAGGCATCCAGCCGTCTATCCCGGTCTTTGGTGTTTGCAGGGCTACGGCTCGCGCGGCATCGTCTGGTCGGCGCTGCTGGCGGATTATCTTGCCAGCCTGATCGCGGGCGAGCCGCTGCCGCTGGAATATGATCTTGTCCGCGCCATATCGCCCGCTCGTTTTCTCTGAAAACATCATGCCCATTCCAGCGCGAGAGGGGTTGGAGCATTTTTACCCGCCTGTCAATGTTTGGTATAATAAACAGTTTTAGTCAGTGGCTTTCACATGGGATTTAAGGATTTTTGCAAGGCGGATACGGGCTGGTATCGCGTCGGTATTGATGTAGGTTCGACTACCGTCAAAGTGGTAGCCTTGGATGGGCGCGGGGAGCTGGTGTTCAGGTCATATGCCCGCCATTTTTCCGAAGTTCGCAAGACGGCGGAAGAGAGCATCGCCGCGCTTGCGGCGGATGGCGTTCTTGATTCTGAAACCCCTGTCTCTGTGGTGCTGACCGGCTCCGGCGGCGTGGATGTCGCCGGAATGCTCGGATTTCCTTTCGTGCAGGAAGTCATCGCCTGCGCGGAGGCCATTGAGGCGCGCGCGCCGCATACGGATGTGGCGATAGAACTTGGCGGCGAAGATGCCAAGATCACATTCTTCACCAACGGCGTAGAGCAGCGGATGAACGGCTCCTGCGCCGGCGGGACTGGGGCGTTCATTGACCAGATGGCGGTGTTGCTGAAGACGGACGCCGCCGGGCTGGATGAATTATCGAGCCGCGCCAAAAACATGTTCCCGATAGCGGCGCGTTGCGGCGTGTTTGCCAAGACGGACGTGCAACCCCTGCTGAATGAAGGTGTGGCGCGTGAGGACATTGCGCGTTCGGTTCTTCAGGCGGTCGTGAATCAGACAATCAGCGGTCTGGCTTGCGGGCGCAAGATTTGCGGCAATATCGCCTTTCTGGGCGGGCCGCTCAACTTCCTGCCGGAACTGAAGAACCGCTTTATCGAAACGCTTGCAGTTCAGCCGGAAAATCAGGTTCAAACCGAAGACAGCGAACTGTTTGTCGCCATTGGCGCGGCCTTGCACGGAACAGAAAAGGAAACGCGCCCGTTCGGCGAGGCGCTGGCGGCGTTCAGGAAGCTGGCGAGTTTGACCGTGGTCGGGGCAAGCGCCTTGCGCCCGTTCTTTCTCGATGACGCGGAGCGTCAAGCGTTTTATGCGCGGCACGAAAAGGCAGAGATTAGGCGCGGCAGACTTGAGGATTATAAGGGCCTGGTATTCCTGGGGATTGACGGCGGCTCGACCACGACCAAGGCTGTGTTGCTTGGGGAAAACAGGGAATTACTCTATACGTATTACAGCAGCAATGAAGGCAACCCCATCAAGATTGTAAGCGGCATCCTCGAAGACATTTACGACCGTCTGCCCGAAGAGGCGAACATCGCCGCTTCTTCCGTGACGGGTTATGGCGAGGCGCTGATCAGGGAGGCATTCAAGCTCGACCATTCGGAAGTGGAAACAATCGCGCACTACAAGGCGGCGAAACATTTTCTGCCGGAAGTGGATTTCATTCTGGACATCGGCGGGCAGGACATGAAATGCCTGCGTATTCGGGATGGCGTGATTGACAACATCCTTTTGAACGAGGCGTGCTCTTCGGGCTGCGGCTCGTTCATCGAAACCTTCGCGCAGTCGGTGGGAATGCCGGTCGCTGAATTCGCCCGCGAGGCGCTTTCCTCGCGCGCCCCGTCCGATCTTGGGTCGCGCTGCACGGTTTTCATGAATTCCAGCGTCAAGCAGGCGCAAAAGGAAGGCGCGTCGGTAGCCGACATTTCGGCGGGGTTGTCTTATGCGGTCATCAAGAACGCCTTAATCAAGGTCATCAAGATCAAAAGCCCCGAAGAACTGGGGCGGCACATCGTCGTGCAGGGCGGCACGTTCTACAATGATTCGGTGCTACGCGCCTTTGAACTGATTTCCGGGCGCGAAGCGGTGCGGCCTGACATTGCCGGACTGATGGGCGCGTTCGGCTCGGCGTTGATTGCGATGGAGCGCTGGCAGGGGCAGGACATGAGTTCAATGCTGCAAGTCGAAGAATTGCGCGATTTCGAGGTCAAGCATTCCCAGGCGCGTTGCCGTTTGTGTACCAACACTTGCGCGATGATCGTCAACCGTTTTTCGGACGGGAGGAAACTGATTTCCGGCAATCGTTGCGAGCGCGGGCTTGGCAAGCAGAAAACAGCGGACGATCTGCCCGATCTCTATACTTACAAATATGAGCGCGCGTTTGCTTACGAGCCGGTCAAAGGCGCGCCGCGCGGGGTGATCGGCGTGCCGCGCGCTCTAAACATGTTCGAGAATTATCCGCTATGGTTTACCTTCCTGACCGAGCTGGGGTTTGAGGTATTGTTGTCCTCGCCTTCTTCCCGCGCATTGCTGGAACAGGGGGCGGATACCCTGCCGTCGGACACGGTGTGCTACCCGGCCAAACTCGTACACGGGCATATCGTCGATCTGATAAAGCAAGGGGTGAAAAGCATTTTCTATCCCTGCATTCCTTTCGAGCAAAAGGAATTCGCCGACAGCGACAATCATTACAATTGCCCGGTCGTGACTTCATACCCGGAGCTGATTAGCAATAACATTGATTATCTGAAAGAAAACAATGTCGTCATGATTCAGCCGTACCTCTCATTAGAGGACGAGAAAAAACTTGCCAAACAATTGACGCGGGTTTTCCCTGATATTGCGGCTTCCGAGATTCGCCGCGCCCTTGGCCTTGCGTGGGCAGAGCAGGCGCGTGTAAGAGCCGAGATTGCCGGAAAGGGCGAAGAAGTCATTGCTTATCTTAAAGAGACGGGCAAGCAGGGAGTCATTCTTGCCGGACGCCCATATCACATTGATCCGGCCATTCACCACGGCATCCCGCAAATTATCACGTCGCTTGGCATGGCGGTGCTGACCGAGGACTCGGTGGCGCATCTGGGCAAGCTGGATGCGCCGTTACGGGTTGTCGATCAGTGGACTTACCATGCGCGTCTTTATCGCGCCGCCGCGCTGGCGGCGCATGAACCCGCGCTGGATGTGATTCACCTTAATTCTTTCGGCTGCGGGCTGGATTCGGTCTCGGTTGAGCAGGTGCAGGAAATCCTGGCTTATCGCAACCGGATTTATACCGGCATCAAGATTGACGAAGGCAGCAATCTGGGCGCGGCGCGTATCCGCATCCGCTCGCTGAAGGCAGCGCTGGAGGAGAGAAGTTCACGCCAGTCGGATGAGATTATCCATTTCCGCCCGTTACCCGGAAAAACGTCCCCGACATTTACCAGGGAGATGCGCGAATGCTCAACCATCCTCATCCCGCAGATGTCGCCGATGCATTTTCAGTTCATCGCATCGGCGCTGGAGCCTTGCGGCTATCGGGTTAAGGTGCTGGAAGATGCCTCGACGGAGGCGATTGATCTGGGGCTTCGCTACGTCAATAACGACGCCTGCTATCCTGCCATCATTGTTGTCGGGCAGATCATCGAGGCGTTGAAGTCCGGCGAATACGATCTGGGCAGGACGGCGGCGATGATTAGCCAGACCGGGGGCGGCTGCCGCGCCACCAACTACATCAGTTTCATGCGGAAGGCATTGCAGGACGCCGGATTTGCCGATGTGCCGGTCATTTCGTTCAACATGCTCGGCATGGAAAAGCACGAAGGTTTCAAGTTGAGCCTGCCGATGTTGAACCGTCTGATGATGGGGACGATTTATGGCGATCTGTTCAAGACCGTGTTATTCCGTACCCGGCCTTACGAGAAGGAAACGGGCGCGGCGGACGCCCTTTATGAGAAGTGGGTCGAGCGTTGCAAGGAAGCTGTTTTCAAAGGCAGTTTCAGGCGCTTTGGCAGGCTGATCCATGACATCGTGCGGGATTTCGACGCCTTGCCGCTGATTAATGACAGGCAGAAGCCAAGAATCGGACTGGTGGGGGAGATTCTCGTCAAATTCAATCCCGGAGCGAACAACGACATCATCCGCATCATCGAGGATGAAGGCGGCGAAGCTGTGATGCCGGGACTTATGGATTTTATGCTCTACTGCGCCTACGACCACGATTTCAACCACCGTCATTTTTCGCGCAGCAGGCTTGCGGCCCTGGCGGGCAACGTGGCTATAAGGGCGATGGAATTTTATCGCCGCGACATGAGAAAGGCGCTCTCGGCGAGCAAGCGGTTTTCCGCGCCGCCGACCATTGACCAGATTGCGAATTGCGCGGCTCCGTTCCTTTCACGCGGTAATCAGACCGGGGAAGGCTGGTTTCTGACTGGCGAAATGGCGGAACTTATCGAGCATGGCGTCCCCAACATCGTTTGTATGCAGCCTTTTGCCTGTATGCCCAACCACATCAGCGGCAAGGGAGTCATCAAGGCGTTGAAGGCGTATTACCCGGAAGCCAACATCACCGCCATTGACTACGACCCCGGCGCTTCGGAAGTCAACCAGTTGAACCGCATCAAGCTGATGCTCTCGGTGGCGTTCAAAAACATGCGACAGGAAGAAGAGCCGGAGGAAGATTTCGCCTGCTGCGCCTAAGCGAACTATTTGCCAGACCAAGTATGCTTCGGGTAAAATGGCTCGTCTAATCTGAAAGGTTTACCTTTGTCGCTCTTACCTAACTTTCCCCCTGCCCTGTTGGCTCTGGCCAATGGCATCGTATTCAGGGGAATTTCCATCGGCGCGGAGGGCGTAACCTCCGGCGAAGTGATATTCAACACCGCCATGGCTGGCTATCAGGAGATACTCACCGATCCTTCATATGCGCGGCAAATCGTCACCCTGACCTATCCCCACATCGGCAATACCGGCTGTAATGAAGAAGATTTCGAGTCCGTAGCCATTCAGGCGGCAGGTCTCGTCATTCGCGATCTGCCGATTCTGCCGTCCAATTTCCGCATGACGCAGAGGCTTGATGCCTGGCTGCGTAATGAGAACGTGGTGGCGATTGCCGGTTTGGATACCCGTAAGCTGACCCGCCTGCTGCGCGAAAATGGCGCGCAAGCGGGCTGCATCGTTACCGGCGAAGCGGGAGCAAAGCTGGATGCCGAGGCGGCGATAGCCGCTGCGCGAGATTTTCCCGGTCTTGGCGGTATGGACTTGGCGAAGGCGGTGACGACTTCCAATTCTTACGAGTGGATGGAGAGCGAATGGCGGCTGGGGGAAGGCTACGGCAAACAGGGTACGCCGCGCTGGCATGTGGTCGCGTTTGACTTTGGAGTCAAGCGCAACATCCTGCGTATGCTGACTTCGCGCGGTTGCCGTCTGACTGTGGTGCCTGCCTGGACGAGCGCCAAGGATGTGCTGGCGATGAAGCCCGATGGCGTCTTTCTCTCCAACGGACCGGGCGATCCTGAGCCGTGCGATTATGCTGTCGCCGCGATTCGGGAACTTGTGTCTGCGAAAATGCCGATCTTCGGCATCTGCCTGGGACATCAACTGCTCGCGCTGGCTTCCGGGGCGAAGACCATGAAGATGAAATTCGGCCATCACGGCGCGAATCATCCGGTAAAAGACCTCAATACCGGACAGGTGCTGATAACCAGTCAGAACCACGGTTTTGCGGTCGATCCGGCTACATTGCCGGACAATCTGCGGGTAACGCATGTGTCGCTGTTCGACGGTTCCATTCAGGGGATTGCCCGCGCGGACGCGCCCGCGTTTTCCTTTCAGGGGCATCCGGAGGCGATTCCCGGCCCGCATGATGTGGTTCATCTTTTCGACCATTTTATCAACTCCTTCAAAACCGGCTGATTTCGCATCCTGAGGGATACGGCGGCACGGCTCTGGCCTGTTTTATCGAGACAAAGAATGCCCAAACGCACAGACCTTGAAAGTATCCTGATTATCGGCGCAGGCCCCATTGTCATTGGGCAGGCGTGCGAGTTTGATTATTCCGGCGCGCAGGCGTGCAAGGCTTTGCGCGAGGAGGGTTATCGGGTCGTATTGGTAAATTCCAATCCGGCCACGATCATGACCGATCCGGAAATGGCGGACGTGACCTATATCGAGCCTGTTATCTGGCAAGTGGTCGAGCGCATCATCGAAAAGGAGCGCCCGGACGCGATTCTGCCGACGATGGGCGGACAGACGGCTCTGAATTGCGCGCTTGATCTTGCCAGACACGGCGTGCTGGAAAAATATAACGTCGAACTCATCGGCGCTTCCCGCGCGGCTATTGACAAGGCGGAAGACCGGCTGAAATTCAAGGAGGCGATGACCGGAATCGGACTCGGCTCCGCGCGATCCGGCATTGCTCACAACATGGAAGAAGCCTTGCGGGTGCAGGGCGGCATCGGCTTTCCGGTTATCATCCGCCCCAGTTTCACCTTGGGCGGCACAGGCGGCGGAGTAGCCTACAACACGGAAGAATTCCACGAGATTTGCAAGCGCGGGTTGGAAGCAAGCCCCGCGAACGAGCTTCTGATTGAAGAATCTCTCCTTGGCTGGAAAGAAATCGAGATGGAAGTCGTGCGCGACAAAAAAGACAACTGCATCATCATCTGCTCTATCGAAAACTTCGATCCGATGGGGGTGCATACCGGCGACTCCATTACCGTCGCTCCGGCGCAGACCTTGACCGACAAGGAATATCAGCTTGTGCGAAACGCCTCGATCGCCATTCTGCGCGAGATTGGCGTAGATACCGGCGGCTCGAACGTGCAGTTTGCGATAGACCCCAGGGATGGGCGCATGGTCGTGATCGAGATGAATCCTCGTGTTTCCCGTTCTTCGGCGCTTGCTTCCAAGGCTACGGGTTTTCCTATTGCCAAGGTTGCCGCCAAGCTCGCGGTCGGTTATACCCTTGATGAGCTGGCGAACGAAATCACCGGCGGCAGAATTCCGGTCTCGTTTGAGCCGACCATTGACTACGTTGTTACGAAGGTGCCGCGTTTTGCCTTTGAAAAATTCACCGACGCCGATTCCACCCTGACCACGCAGATGAAATCGGTAGGCGAGGTAATGGCTATCGGGCGCACTTTTCAGGAATCCCTGCAAAAGGCCTTGCGTGGACTGGAAGTGGGGGTGGACGGTTTTAATTTGAAGTCGGTTGATCCGGCGGCGATTGACGAACAACTGGCGCATCCTTCCCCTGAACGCCTTTGGTATGTTGCGGACGCTTTCGGCATCGGCATGTCGTTGGAAAAAGTGGCTGACTTGACCCGCATTGACCCCTGGTTTCTCGCGCAAATCAAGGAAATCGTAGACCTTGAATTGAAACTTGAGAAGCGCGCCCTTCTTTCCATTAGCGGGGAAGAAATGCGTTTTCTGAAAAAAAAGGGTTTTTCGGATCGGCGGCTTGCCCACCTTACCAAGACGAGCGAGCAGGAAGCGCGCGCGCATCGGCATACGCTCGGCGTGCGTCCGGTCTATAAACGGGTGGATACCTGCGCCGCTGAATTTGCCAGCGATACCGCCTATCTTTATTCCACCTATGAGGATGAATGCGAGGCCATGCCCACCGAGCGCAAGAAGATCATGGTTCTGGGCGGCGGGCCGAACCGGATTGGGCAGGGGATCGAATTTGACTATTGCTGCGTTCATGCGGCGATGGCAATGCGCGAGGACGGGTTTGAAACCATCATGGTCAACTGCAATCCTGAAACCGTCTCGACCGATTACGATACTTCTGACCGTTTGTATTTTGAGCCGTTGACTCTTGAGGATGTGCTGGAAATAGTCGCGGTGGAAAAACCTGTCGGCGTGATTGTCCAGTATGGCGGGCAGACGCCCCTGAAGCTCGCTCTCGCTCTTGAGGCCAATGGCGTTCCGATTATCGGAACGTCCCCGGAATCCATTGATATTGCCGAAGACCGCGAGCGTTTCCAGCAACTTTTGCATACGCTGGATTTGAAGCAGCCGCCCAACCGCACTGCCCGCACTGAGGAAGAGGCTTTGCGATTGGCGGATGAAATCGGTTATCCGCTGGTGGTGCGTCCTTCCTATGTGCTTGGCGGACGCGCGATGGAGATCGTGCACGGGCAGCAGGACCTTGAGCGTTATATGCGGGAGGCGGTCAAGGTTTCCAACGACGCGCCGGTGCTTCTTGATCGTTTTCTGAACGATGCCTGCGAGGTGGATGTGGATGCCCTCTCGGACGGTAGGGATGTAATCATCGGCGGCATCATGGAGCACATTGAGCAGGCGGGCGTTCATTCCGGCGATTCTGCCTGTTCGTTGCCGCCTTATTCCCTTTCCGCCGAAATCATGGACGAGTTGCGCCGCCAAACCGGGCTGATGGCCAGGGCGTTGAATGTCGTCGGTCTAATGAATGTACAGTTTGCCGTGCAGGACGATACTGTTTATGTGCTGGAAGTCAATCCAAGGGCTTCGCGCACTGTGCCTTTTGTTTCCAAGGCTATAGGGCTTGCCCTTGCCAAGATCGCCGCCCGCTGCATGGTCGGCAAGACCCTTGCTTCGCAGGGCATGACGAAGGAGATTGTGCCGCCTTATTTTTCGGTGAAAGAGGCGGTTTTTCCCTTCGTCAAATTCCCCGGCGTGGATACCATTCTGGGGCCGGAGATGAAATCAACCGGAGAAGTCATGGGCGTGGGGGAGACTTTTGCCGAAGCCTTTGTCAAATCGCAACTGGCGGCGGGGGTTGTTCTTCCTTCCGGCGGCAAGGCTTTTTTGTCCATGAAAGAGAGCGATAAGCCCAAGGTGGCGGAGATTGCCAGCCTGCTTGTTGACGCGGGGTTTTCCCTTGTGGCGACAAGGGGGACTGCCGCCGTCATTCAGGCGGCTGGTATTCAGGTTCAGGCGGTAAACAAGATTGTCGAAGGCCGCCCGCACATTGTCGACATGATAAAGAATCAGGAAATCTCGATCATCATCAACACGGTGGAAGAAAAGCGGCAGGCGATCAATGATTCCCGCTCCATTCGCGTATCCGGCCTGCAAGCGCGGGTAGCCATGTATACAACCTTCTGGGGCGCGGAAGCCGCTGTTGAGGGTATTCTTGCGGGCGACAAGCTGGAAGTTTATCCGCTGCAAAGACTGCACGAACGCCTGCATTGAGCTACTTCGTCGCCGCTCGGTATAGACGATCCAGAACCGCCTGCCATGTTGCGGGCGGGGTTTCGACAATGATTCCGGCAAGGTTGTAACCGTCCAGCTCGCGCAGAGTCATGTAGAGCGTGCGCGCGTAGGCTTCCGGCGAAGAACCCAGACAACGCCAGAGATGCGTTGAATTCTCATCCGGTTTGGCGCGACAGGAAATTACCCCCAATTGATGCCCGGCGGCATGTGCCAATAACAAGGGCAATTCTTCCGAAGGACACAATGCAAGCGGCGTTCTGGGCGCGTAGTGCGAAACCAATGAGCCGGAAACGCGAGGTGTTTGTCCCATGCCTTGCCCATCAGCATCTTCTCCGGCATTTGCGCGAAAATGTACAGGCTGCCGCATGGCTTTTTCCAGTTCGGCGGGGGCAATAACGCCGGGGCGCAAGATTACCGCGCCCGCGCTATCCAGCCGGGTCAAATCCAGAATGGTGGATTCTATGCCCACCTGGCAGGAACCGCCGTCCAGTATTGCCACCGTATCGCCGAAATCTTCCCGCACATGCGAGGCCAAAGTGGGGCTGATACGCCCGAAACGATTGGCGGAAGGCGCGGCAATTCCGGCTGTCGCCGAGACTTTTGCAAAGGCGCGGAGGAGTTTTCGCGCGACCGGATGAGCGGGAACGCGAAGCCCGATACTCATCTGTCCGCCGGTGACGAGGGGAGAAACCCGGTCATGTTTTTTCAGGATCAGGGTAAGCGGCCCCGGCCAGAAAGCCTCCGCCAATTCCCAGGCAGAAGGCGGAATATCCGCCGCCCAATGCGCCATGTTTGCGCCTTCGGCAAGATGCACGATCAAGGGATGATCGGCGGGGCGTTCCTTGGCGGCGAAAATTTTGCCGACCGCCGCCGGATTGGCCGCGTCCGCGCCCAGACCGTAGACGGTCTCCGTCGGAAAAGCCACCAGTTCGCCCGCAAGCAGCAGGGAAGCCGCCCGTTCGATTTCGGAACAATCCGCTTCAGGATTCAGCATTGCCTGTCAATTCTCGTCATTAAAAATCGCGCTACCTGCAAACCTCGTCCCCTATTTACAGTTGCTTGTAGATGCTCGGAAAACCAACGATCAACACCACCTTTTTTTCTTCGTCGAGCGCGTAGATGATGTAATTACCTTTATGGCGCACAGAGCGTAATCCGTCTCCAAGGTTGGGGTTGAGCGGATACAGCATGGGGTTGCGAACGATCTTGCGTACCCGCTCCAAAAGCTCACGCTTATAAACAGTCGCATGCTTTGCGCCCCAACGCTCTTTTGAATAAGCAATCTCGTGACCGAGTTCGGCCTTCGCTTCTTCTGTAAGCAGACCGCGATAGGTCATGCCTCAAGCTCGTGCTTGTCAGACAATTCATTGAATGCTTCCTCAACGCCCTGCAAGCGATCAAGGTTGTTGAGCGCCCGCTGCCGCCGCGCCTGCATTTCCTGGCGAAGCTCTTTCATGTCTGCCAGTTCACGCCCAGCCAGATGATCGAAAAAATCGCGCAAGGCTTCCCGTACCAATTCGCTTGCGCTGCCATACATGCCTGCTTCGACCTCTTGGTGAACAAGCCTTTCCAACTGCTGCGGTAACGACACATGCAACCCCATGACATACCCTCCATTTCATGGTCTGATAGTAGCACGATTACAAACTATGTCAATCTTTTACATCCCATCCTGGAATCCAAGCCCAAAACCCTTGTCTTTTTTCTCTTTAGCGTGGTGGCGCTGAAGTTCAAAGTGGCTCCGTGGCCTTCCTGTTTCAGCAGCTCGCGCTGTTGCCGCAAGGCGGATTCAAGCATCGGTTTCTGGCGCGGCGGCGCAGTATTGGGGTTAGCCCCCTTTCCCAAAGGGGGTGGCGCGAAGCGCCGACGCTTTGCCGGATAGCTGTTCAAACGTAGTGAATCGTTCAATCCGCCACAATCTCATGTGACCTCTTCCAGCCGGTCAGGGTTGTTTGATGGCAACGAAACACGCCTTTTTGCCGGTCTGCAAAATAGAGTTCCAGACAGCAGGCATTTGTCGGAAAGGCCAGGTCTTGCCAGGGAATATCAATTTCGGAAAACAGCCTTGTTTCCAGACTTTCACTTCCCGGCGCGTGTTTTCCCGCAACCAGCCTTGCGCGATAAAAGACATGTACCTGATCAATGCCCGGCACGTCAATCAAGGCAAAAAGTTCCGCCGCCTCGATTTCGGCCTGGGCTTCTTCCCGTGTTTCCCGCGCCGCCGCCTCAAGCGAGCTTTCGCCGTTTTCCATGAATCCGGCGGGCAGGGTCCAAAGGCCCATGCGCGGCTCTATGGCGCGACGGCAGAGAAGAATCCGCCCCTCCCATTCGGCAACGGCTCCCAGAACCAGACGGGGATTTTCGTAATGGATGTAGCCGCAGGTATCGCAAACGGCGCGCAGACGGTCATCCCCTGTCGGGACACGCGCCTCTACCTGCTGACCACAGTACGGGCAATAACGAATCATGGATAAATCCGGGAAAGCAATTTGGGAGAGTATAATAGGTTGCGCCTGCGAATCCCAGTATCAGGAATCAGGGATCAATTGTTGGAGCGTTTTTGGATTGGCTGTCTTTACCGCGCCTTGTGCCATACCATCGAGCGAGCCTGCTTTCAAAACGAGGCGCTACTTCCGACAGCCCGACCGGGCGTTTACCGCTCGTTTATGCCATAATGCGCCATTTGCCAATTCAAAGGATTGTCATGGACGAAAACAAGGCCAAGGCGCTGGCCGCCGCGCTTGCCCAAATAGAAAAACAGTTCGGCAAAGGCTCCATCATGAAAATGGGAGCAGCCGAAATTGACGAAGGAATCCAGGTGGTATCCACCGGCTCCTTGGGACTGGACATCGCGCTCGGCATAGGCGGTTTACCGCGCGGAAGAGTAGCGGAAATCTACGGGCCGGAATCATCCGGCAAAACCACCCTCTGCCTGCATGTAGTAGCAGAAGCCCAAAAACAGGGCGGAACCGCAGCCTTCATTGACGCAGAACACGCGCTCGATCCGCAGTACGCGCAAAAACTCGGAGTCAACGTGGAGGATCTCCTGATCTCCCAACCGGATACCGGCGAACAGGCGCTTGAAATCGCCGACATGCTGGTCAGATCAGGTTCGGTCGACATCATCGTCATTGACTCGGTGGCGGCGCTGACCCCCAAAGCGGAAATCGAGGGCGAAATGGGCGAATCGGTAATGGGTCTGCACGCCCGCCTGATGAGCCAGGCGTTAAGGAAACTCACCGCCAACATCAAAAAAACCAACACGCTCGTGATCTTCATCAACCAGATCAGAATGAAAATTGGTCTGGTGTTCGGCAACCCGGAAACCACAACCGGCGGCAACGCCCTGAAGTTCTACTCCTCCGTGCGCCTCGAAATACGCCGCGCAGGCTCCGGGCAAATCAAAAAAGGCGAAGAAATAATCGGCAACGAAACCAAGGTCAAGGTGGCCAAAAACAAGGTCGCGCCCCCATTCAGGGAAGCGTTTTTCGACATCCTCTACGGCAGCGGCATCTCCCGCGAAGGCGAAATAATCGAGTTGGGCGTCGCATGCAAAGCCATTGACAAGTCCGGCGCATGGTACGCCTACAAAGGCAACAAGATCGGTCAGGGCAAAGACAATGTGCGCGAATTTCTGAAAGCGCAACCGGAGATTGCAGCGGAAATTGAAGCGACTATTAGGGCAGCTGACCGGCAGTGCTTCTTCACCAAGCCCGGCAAGACGACACCCTCAACCCGCTCCAAAAACGAAGAAGAATAATAATGGCGGGACTGCGGGGAAAAGCCCTTGCCCTTCTGGCGCGACGCGAATATAGCCGCGCCGCGCTGGCAAAAAAACTCGCGCCTCACGTCGAATCAGAAGCCATGCTGGAGAAACTCCTGGACGACCTGGTCGCCGCCGATCTGCTCTCGGATGCGCGTTTCGCCGCCAGCCGGGTAAATGCGTTAAGCGCCCGTCGCGGCAACGCCCGCTTGGCGCATGAACTCGGTCAGGAAGGAGTGGCAGCCGAAGAAATTGCGACCGCGCTTCTTGAAGCGGGCGACGAGAATGAGCGATGCCTGACCGTCCTGCAAAAAAAATTCGGCGCTCCCCCCGCGACCCTGGCCGAACGGGCGCGGCAAGTCCGCTTTCTCAGGTATCGCGGATTTTCCTCCGCCAGTATCCAAAACGCGCTAGGCATTACGGAGCTTGATGATGTCCAATGAAGCCGATCCGACAAGCGTCCTCGAAGCGCGAAACCTATGCAAACGCTTCAAGTCGCGCACTGTAGTCTCCGATGTCTCCTTCCAGGTAGAGAGCGGGGAAGTCGTGGGACTGCTGGGGCCGAACGGCGCGGGCAAAACCACATGCTTCTACATGATTGTGGGGCTGATTGCCGCCGACGCGGGCGAAATCCTGCTAGATACGCAACCGATTACCCGTATGCCCATGCATCGGCGGGCAAAATTGGGACTCGCCTACCTGCCGCAAGAAGCGTCAGTATTCAGAAAATTGACCGTAGCGGAAAACATTCAGGCAGTCCTGGAACTGTTCCACACTTCCGCCTCAGAAATAAACGAGCGTCTGGAAGGCCTGCTGGAAGAACTGCACATAACTCACATTCGCCACACCCTTGCCGCCGCGCTATCCGGCGGCGAGCGGCGGCGAGTGGAAATCGCCCGCTCGCTTGCGACCGAGCCGCGCTTCATCCTGCTTGACGAACCCTTTGCCGGAGTCGACCCGATCGCGGTTCTGGACATCCAGAAAATCATCCGCTTCCTGAAAGAGCGCGGCATCGGCGTATTGATAACCGACCACAACGTGCGGGAAACCCTGGGAATCTGCAACCATGCCTGGATTCTAAATGAAGGACAGGTATTGGCGCAGGGCGCGCCCGCCGAAATAGTCTATAATGAGACCGTGCGTCGAATTTATCTCGGCGAACATTTCCATCTATAGCCCGCTGCCTGGGATTTATCCCCATGAAACCATCCCTTCAGCTCAAAATCTCCCCGCAACTGGCGCTAACCCCGCAGTTGCAGCAGGCTATCAAGCTCTTGCAGCTCTCGACTATGGAAATGCAGCAGGAAATTGAGCGTTATTTACTGGAAAATCCAATGCTGGAACGGGAAGAAGAGGAAGAAAACAGATACCTCGCTCATGACCAGCGACCAGAGCAGGAATACGAAAGACAAGACGAGTCCGAAAGGGATAACGACAGCTCGCTCTCCGCCCTGGAACTCGAAGAAGAACGCTGGTATCAGGACGGGGGAACAAGCTACGATAAGCAAGGCAGTCGGGAACGCGACGACGAGGACGTGGAAGCGCAGGATTTACAGGCAAGCGCCACCACCCTGCGCGACCATCTCATCTGGCAATTGAGCCTGTCCCTGTTCTCCGACCGGCAAAAGGACATGGTAAGAATCCTGATCGAAGCTCTGGACGAAAATGGCTATCTCGCGGTACCCTTGCAGGAATTATGGGCTAACATCCCGCAGGAATATAAAACCAGCGTCCGGGAGTGGGTTACGGCGTTAAGAAATCTGCAAAGCCTTGATCCGACAGGAGTGGGGGCGCGCTCGCTCAAAGAATCGCTACGCATACAGTTGCGCTCGGATGAAGAAGCTCCGCCCGGCGTCAGAAGATTGGCTCTCGCCATCGTCGAACGACATCTGGGACTACTCGCCAACCGCGATTTTGCCGCCCTTAGAAAACGTCTCAACTGTAGCGAAGAACGCCTGAAAGCCGCGCATACGCTCATCACCAGCCTCAATCCGCACCCCGGCGCCCGTTTTTCATCCTTCAACGCGCGCTACATCGTGCCGGACGTGTTGGTACGCAAGGTAAGGGGACGCTGGCTCTCCCAAATCAACCCGGACGCTTACCCCAGACTGCGGGTAAATCGCCTCTACGCCGACATTCTTGCCCGCCAGCGGCGTGGAGACAGCCCTTTGTCCGCGCAATTACAGGAAGCGCGTTGGCTGATCAAGAATATCGAGCAGAGATTCGCCACCATTCTGCAAGTATCCCAAAGCATCGTGGATAGGCAGCGGCAGTTCTTCGAGCACGGCGAAATAGCCATGCGCCCCTTGATACTGCGCGAAGTCGCCGACGAGATAGGATTGCATGAATCCACCGTCTCCAGAGTTACCAGCCAGAAATACATGGCGACACCTCGCGGAATCTTCGAATTCAAATATTTTTTCGGCAGCCATGTCGCTACCGATTCCGGCGGCGCATGTTCCGCAACCGCCATCAGAGCATTGATCAAACAGTTGATCGGAGAAGAAGATGGCAAAAAACCATTGTCGGATAGCCAAATATCCGAAATACTAGGCAGACAAGGAATCGTTGTCGCCCGACGTACTGTGGCAAAATATCGGGAGACCGTCGGAATTCCGCCGGTAAATCTGCGTAAAACCCTGTAAAAACCCTAAAAGGAGAAGACATGAATCTGCAAATCAGCGGGCATCACATTGAAGTAACTCCTGCCTTGCGCTCCTACGTGGAAACCAAGCTGGAGCCGGTTACCCACCACTTTGAAAGAGTTATCGCCATTACCGTAATCCTTTCCGTCGACAAACTGAAACAAAAAGCGGAAGTCACCGTGCAGGTTCCCGGCAGAAATATCTTTGTGGGAAGCACAGACAGCGACCTCTACGCCGCCATTGACAGCATGTGCGACAAACTGGATCGCAAGGTGCAACAGCACAAGCAGAAAATCAGCGATCTTCGCCGTCGCGGCGCAAGGGTCACCGAGCATCTCGCGGAGTAATGCCATCCGGCAGATTCGCCATGAACCCTATCGCCGCCATCCTGCCGGAATCCCGTATCTTGCTGGGATTGGAAGCCGGCAGCAAAAAACGTCTGCTTGAAGAAGCAGGATTGCTTATCGAGGCCACATCAGGCATTGACCGCTTGCTGGTTTTCGACACCCTGCTCGCCAGGGAAAAACTGGGCTCCACCGGACTCGGACATGGGGTCGCCATTCCGCATAGCCGGATCAGTGGCCTCAAGGAAGCAGTCGGAGCCTTCATCCGGCTGGCGGATCCCCTTGATTTCGACGCGCCTGACGGCAAGCCGGTTTCTCTGGTCTTTGCGCTGCTCGCGCCGACAGAACCTGTAGAGCCTTCGCTCCAAATCCTGGCTCTGCTGGCCGGAGCCTTTGACGAGCGATCGTTCCGCGATCAACTCTCCGCCGCACCGAACGCCGCCGCCGCGCGGGCGCTTCTCGCAAATATCGGTTAAGCCATGCAGGAAGTAGGCATCGTCCAACTCTACGAAGATCACTGCGACAAGCTGGGGCTTGTCTGGGAGCTGGCGGTCGGCGTCAAGCGGCGAATCAGCCTGAGAGAAAGCGGCATCTATGGCGCCGATGTGATTGGACACATGAATCTCATCCATCCTGAACGGCTACAGGTCATCGGCGCTGCGGAAATCGCCTGGATAGACCGCATCTCCGAAGCGCAATTTGCCAGACAGTTAGGCGAACTTGCCGCCGCCCAGCCGCCCGCGCTCATTGTCGCCGAGGGTCTGCCCATCCCTGAGCGTCTGCGAAAGATATGCGAAATCACCCATACGCCGCTGTTTACCTCCACCAAACCCTGCGCCGCCGTAGTCGAAGTGCTCCGCATTTATCTGTCAGGCCAACTGGCGGAAACAACTTCCATACACGGGGTATTCATGGATGTGCTGGGCATGGGCGTGCTGATTACCGGCGATTCCGGCATCGGCAAGTCCGAGCTGGCGCTGGAGCTTATCTCGCGCGGACACGGACTGATCGCCGATGATGTGGTGGAACTCGCGCGAATCGCGCCGAATACTCTGGAAGGACGCTGTCCCGGCATGTTGCAGGATTATCTCGAAGTGCGCGGACTCGGTCTTTTGAATATCCGCTCCATCTTCGGCGAAACTGCCGCGCGCCGGAAAATGAGCTTGCAACTCATTGTCTACCTGCAAAGACCGGCAGCCAACGCGGAAACGCCGCGCCTGCCCCTGGACTCGCAAACCCAGAAAATTCTCAATGTCCCGATCCGCAAAGTCGTCATTTCGGTCATGGCGGGACGTAACCTTGCCGTCTTGATCGAAACCGCCGTCCGCAACACCATCCTGCAAATGCGCGGCATTGACAGTATGCAGGAATTCATCTCCCGCCAGCAGCAAGCGCTGGTGCTGGACGACATGCTCTAATAGTCATTCCCCAAAATCCCAATACTTTGTCGCCTTCGCCTTGCAGTACTTGCCAGTACTGTCTGCGGCTCATCTTCGCGTCTTGGCATTTTGGGAAATTATTATAAATACGCGATTGCCAGGGAGAACACGCTTTGCTCCCCTCTCCTGCGTGCAGGAGAGGGGCTGCGGGAGAGGGCTGATAATGCTGCGATTGCTGCCAGCTTGGAGAAAAATGTACGTGCTTGAACAATTGTTAAGCGCAATTCTCGAAATGAATGGCGAGGTGAGCGAGACAGTTGTTTTTGGAGCATTGAGGCTCTCTAACCTGTGTCGAGGAATTCCCGGCCTTTTAGGCCGGGGTGACTCAACCGAACCACGCTAAACAAAAAAAGCAGAGCCTGGACTCTGCTTTTTTCATGACTGGCCAATTTCAACCCAAGGGTATCAACCCAATGGCTCAGGCTCTTCAGCCGGCGCAGGATCTTCGGCAACATCAGCTTCTTCAGCAGCGGTCTCTTCAGCAGCGACCTCTTCAACTTCAAGATCGGCCTCCTCGTCGGCAAGCGGCGCCTCTTCTTCAACAGGCGCAGCATCAAGATCGGGAGCAACATCAGGAGCGATGATTACAGGAGCGGTTTCAACAGGGGCATCGGCGGGACAACCGGCGACCGCCAAGGCAAGAGCCAGCAACGCGGCAACGAAGAGGGATTGTTTCATTTTTGATCCTTTAAAAGTGACAGGGGAGAAAATTTTGATCGGAAAACCCATCAAATTATACAGTATATCAGCTATCAAAGGTTATATACAACAAATATTACACAAAACTGTGCGGCGCGGCAAAAAAAGCGCAAATTATCGCAGCCCGGTCATTTCCGGCGAAAAAGACTTGCTGGGCGCTGCCCAAATCTCGGAGAAAAGATTGGCGTAAGACTGGACTTCATTGGCGTCATCCAGCACGAGCTTACAGCGCGGGTGTTCCAGATCAAAGCGCACTACCAAATGACACCCATCGGCCAGTATCATGCAATCGCGCCGGGGAACGAAGGTTGCAGATACCTCCTGTATCTTCATGGTGTGGCTGTAAGCCCGCATGAGCCGCAGGAGACGGGGATGCTTTTGCGACAACATGCGGGTATCGCGCAGGGCAATACGAACCGACGCCCTGGGATTATCAACCAGGAGAGAGCGCAGAGTTTCTATGTTCGCGGTCTCGGCAAGCCCGGTCTTGTCAAGGTCGTCGTCGAAAATGCAAACCTCCGAACTCGCCTGCACAAGCACTTCTGCAAACGAAGTCCGAAAATCACGCCACGAGTTGTAAATGTTCTGGTTCATGAGGAGAGAGTTTAACCCTACCGCCTATAAAATTACATACTTTTTGGAGAATAAACAAATGCCTGTCGGTATCGTCGTCGCACTCGACCATGAAGCAAGGGGAATAGTCCGCCAGGACGGCAAGGCAGTATTCGTGGAAGGCGCTCTGCCCGGCGAAACCGTGGAATACGCAAGTTTTCGCAAAAAGCCGAACTACGAACAGGCGCGTCTCATCAGGATCATTCGCCCGGTAGCCGAACGGGTCGCGCCGCGCTGCCCGCATTTTGGCGTCTGCGGCGGCTGCGTCATGCAGCATCTGGATGCTGCCGCCCAGGTCGCGGTAAAACAACGGGTACTGGAAGACAATCTTTTTCATATCGGACGCGTGCGCGCGGAAGAAATCCTGCCGCCCATTCACGGCTCTCCCTGGGGGTATCGCCGCAAGGCGCGCCTCGGAGTACGCAAGGTAGCCAAAAAAGGAGGCGTCCTGATAGGCTTTCGTGAAAAAAGAAGCAGCTACATTGCCGATCTTGCAAGCTGTCCGATTTTGCCGCCCAAGGTATCCGCGCTCCTTTTGCCGTTGCGGGCGCTGATTGACGGCTTATCCGTTTCTGAACGGCTCCCGCAGGTGGAAGTCGCCGCAGGCGATACGTGCGTCGCGCTGTCGCTCCGTATTCTGGAGCCATTGACTATTGATGACAAAAGAAAGCTGCGCGCGTTTGCCGACAAGCATCATGTTGTTTTTTATCTACAACCCGGCGGGCCGGACAGTTTGTTGCGTTTTTATCCTTTTGAGCCTCCGCTTGCCTACAATCTGCCGGAATTTTCGCTCGCCATGAATTTTAGTCCCGCAGACTTTACCCAGGTCAACCATGACATGAACCGCGCCCTGATTCGCCGCGCCTTGCAATTGCTGGACATACAGCCCGGCGAACGAGTGGCCGATTTGTTTTGCGGACTTGGCAATTTCACCCTGCCCATTGCCCGCCAGAGGGCGCGGGTGATCGGAATTGAGGGTAATGCCGCGCTGGCCTTGCGCGCGGAAGAATGCGCGCGGGAAAATGGGCTTGCCGACGGGTTTGCCGAAACCCCTCGTTTTGTCGTATCCAACCTGTTTGAATGCGATTCGGATTTTTTCTCCGCCTTGGCGGAAAAGCCGGAAAAACTCCTGATTGACCCGCCCCGCGAGGGCGCGATCGCAGTAGTCAAGGCCTTGCCGGAGGCAGGCGAGCGACCGCGCCGCATTGTATATGTCTCCTGCAATCCCGCTACACTTGCCCGCGATGCCGGAATTCTTGTCCACCAGAAGACCTATCGTCTGGCGGCGACCGGGATTGTCAACATGTTTTCGCATACCGCGCATGTGGAATCCATAGCCCTTTTCGTGGCGACGGATACGGCATCGTGCTAGAATCGCCTACCTTTGGAGGTGTGGCAGAGTGGTCGATTGCACCGGTCTTGAAAACCGGCAACGGGCAACCGTTCGTGAGTTCGAATCTCACCGCCTCCGCCAAATCCTTGCCCTATGAATAGAAAATGCGTTTGCTACCATCGGCATACGCGACTTGACATCATTCGCATACCTTACTAGGATAATCGGATTTTATTGCTTGCCACCTACAAGCTTTGGCGGGAGAGTTTGTTATGCGAAAGACTTTTGATGAACATGCGTCAGACCTTCCGGGCGGAACTGCCCAGATAGCGAAATTGTTTGGCGCTACGGCAATAGCGACAGTTTTGTCCCTGATCTCAACATCGGCAGAGGCGCAGGAGACCATTGTTTATTCGGGCGACACAAGTCAACTTGGGAATCCGTCAACTGTCTGGCCGAATCCGCCTTATACGCCTTCCGTGCCGAATTCCTTATTTCCGCGCAATTTCTTGAGCAGTAACAGCGTCACGGTTAACAGCGGAGCCATCGGCGGTCATGTTTTTGGCGGCATTGCGGCGTACAGCGATCAAAATGCTGACGACAACGCCGTCATTATAAATGGCGGGACGATCGGTACATCTACCGGCGGAAATGTTTTTGGCGGCTGGAGTCTTGACAGTAGCGCGTCAGGCAATAGTGTCGAGGTTAATGACGCCACGGTGCGCGGGATTGTTTTCGGCGGCTGGAGGAACGGAGGTACCAGCTCCAGCGATGTGTCCGACAATACCGTAACCATCAATTCAGGCGCGGAGATGCGGGGCAATATTTACGGCGGATACTCGCAAGGCCAGAACGGCAACATCAGCGGGAACAAAATCGTTATCAACGACCGTGCTGTGAGAGGAACCGCCAGCAGCCCATCTATTATTGCGGGCGCATACAGCGCCCTCCTCCTGAATAACGTGTTTGACAACTCGGTCACCATTGATGGGGGAACCATCAGCTACGCCAGCATTTACGGTGGTCGGGGGCAGGTTAATTCCCCCATCACCAAAAACACTGTCACCATCGGCAGCGGAACAATCTCGAACAGCACGATATACGGCGGCCAGAACATAAACAACGGAGCGGTCAGCGAGAACAGCGTGGTAATCCTGGGCGGAAGCGTCGGCGCGACGATCTATGGCGGTCACTCCAGCGGCGGCAGCGCCGTTACGGGAAATACGGTCTCAATCAGCGGCGGTTCCGTTACGGGCGATATTTACGGCGGCTACAGCAACCGCGGGTCGGCTACGGGCAACATCGTTACCGTTGACGGGGCGGCAAGCCTCACAAACGCCAATCTATTCGGCGGCTTTGTCAATTCCGGCAGCGGGGATGCCTTCACCGGCAATACCCTGAACAAGAACAGCGCAGCTACGGTCAATACTGCGCGAAACTTCGCAGTCGTCAATTTCGGCTACACGGGCGATGCCAGCATAGGAACCCTATACACCACGCCAACCGGCAGCAGCCTGTCCGGCATTACCCTGAATACAGGCGCTTTAGATGTCAACTTCGGCGGCGTCATCACCGGCACAGGCAATCTGACCAAGACCGGCACAGGGACGTTGATTTTGACAAACACGAACAACTATTCCGGCGGCACGATTGTCTCCGACGGAATCTTGCAGATCGGCAATGGCGGGGCTACCGGCAGTATCACAGGCAACATTCTCAACAACGCCAATGTCACCTTCAACCATTCCAATTATGTTTACAGCGGCATCATAAGCGGCATTGGCAGTCTGACCAAGATCGGCGCGGGGACGTTGATTTTGACAGGCGCGAACAACTATTCCGGCGGCACTATTGTCTTCGACGGAATCTTGCAGATCGGTAACGGCGGCGCTACCGGCAGTATTACTGGCGATATTGTCAATAATGCCCATGTCGCCTTCAATCGTTCCAATAATGTTTATTACGACGGTCAAATCACCGGAACCGGCAAGATTGTGCAGGGCGGCTCAGGGGCGCTCGCGCTAACGGGCGGCGATAACAACAAATTTAACGGCGGGACGGAGATCGAGTCTGGCACGCTCCTGATTACCGACAGTTATTCTTACAATCAGGCGGATGACGTGGATAGTAGCGCCGGTTATCTGACGTTTACAGGCGCGACAGGGCAGAAGAATATCGTCCTTCAGAACTACGACCCCATCGGTATCTTGTTGACAAACTCTTTCCGCACACAAAGCGGCGCAGGACATGACAACAACGTCGACCTGAGATCATCGTCGCCCGTGGCAGTTACCGGCATTGGTATTGGGGGCGACGGCGGCGTGTTTTATGTCGCGGCAGACACGACGATGAACGTGACCGCGAATACCCTGCTCCTGATGGATAACAAGGCGAATAACGGAAATTTGAACGACCTGTACGTCGAATCCGGCGGAGTATTCAATCTGACAGTCCATGAAGCCGAGGGTGAAGTGCCCGCAGGAGTTGATTTCATGAGTGGAATCGGCGGCGAAGGGACGCTGAATATTTCTACCAAAGGTTTAGCTGCCGTTTTATTTCAGAGCGATTCTGGCGGAGTATTTGCAATGGGAACGACGAATGTCAAGGGAGATGAAGAAAATATTGCTATCCTCTCCTTGTTAAGACTAGATTCGTCAAAGGCTCGCCTAACTTTTACAAACACAGGCACCTTCAGCGTCACGGGAGACACAAATCCCATATCGGCAGTGCTGATGGGCGATGGCATCGTCAAGGCGACCGTGATCAACATCACAGATGGAGCTGCGCTGGCTCCTACTGACAAAAGTAAGGCCGGTACGCTTACCCTTGAGGCTGACACGGTCAACCTCAACGACTTTGCTTTGCTATACACGGCGTTCGGAGCGCAGGAACCCTTGGATACCACTCATCCCGATAGCATTCCGATCAGCAACAACGATCTGCTGTACATAAACAGCAATAACGCAACACTGACCAATGGCGTTGTGTATTTCAAGACGGTGACTGGAAACTCTTTTGGCGAGGGGGATTATCTTGTTATCAGATCGACAAACGGCTTCAGCAATATCGGTAGTGACAACGATCTGAAGAACCAGCTCCATACAATCATGGTGGACGGGTTTGAGCTTAAGCCCAATGAAGACGGCCCGCGCGGAGGGGATTACGGGTTAAAACTCGGCGGTGATCCCAATGTATCGGGAGGGTGGCAGACCGGATCAACCAACGTATGGTTCGCGCATTCCTTGAACTCGCTCACAATGGCGTGGACGGGAACCGGAACCGAAGCCGCCCCAGTTAACGGATCCTGGGAGAGCGGCGAACTCTTTTATTCGCTGCAGGATTCCGTGGGAGAGCACGAGCGCCGATTCCTGACCGGCGACAAGGTTTATATTTCCGGTGGCAATCCCTTCACTATCAATCTTCACGGAAGCGATTCATTGACTGGTCAAAAAATCGTCGTCAGCGGTCTCGTTATCGGAAGAAACATGGACGGATATGACACAGACGGCGGAGTCTACACCATCAGCGGCGATGGCGGCATCACGGCGGACAAAGACTCCGCATTCGGTACTATTTTGCAGGATAGCGGCGTTGATGACAATGTGCTCAAGACTGGCAAGCTGCAAAAATATGGCGACAATACGTTGAAGTTCACTAACACTGGCGGCAATCTGTTCAGGGAAGGGATCGAACTCCACGGCGGCGTGGTGGAGTTTACACAGGCGGAGCAGCTTGACGACGGAGGAGAAGGGATTAAATTCGCAGGAGATTCGGCGCTCAAGGCTTTGGAGAATGTCATGCTGGATAACGTCATAGAGATTGATGACGGCTTTATCGGTAGCCTTGGCGCAGACGCCAACGTAGTTTTCACCTACACCGGCAACCTGATCGGCACGGATAGTTCCACGCTCGACAAGAGCGGCGCGGGAACCGTGCGGCTTGACGCGACATCCGGTTTCGCGGGCATGATTACGGTTTCCGAAGGGACTCTTGAAGTCGTCGGCAATTACGGCAACACGGCGCAATTCAACGTTAAAGATGGCGGGACTCTGTCCGGCACGGGAATCATTGGCACAACATCGGGCGGAACAATAGAGTCGGGCGGAACGCTGAAACCCGGCGGCCTGGATGACAATGCTTTCTTGACGATCATCGGCGATCTGACGTTTGCGGCAGGAAGCAATTTCGATATCCGCTTGGAATTCGGAGTCGAGAATAACGACAAAGTCATACTAGAAAGCGGCACGGCAAGCATTGGGAGTCAGACGGCAAACCTGAACGCAAAGGTTGATTTCTGGAAAAATACGGGTAGCTTCAATGGTCCATACACGATCATTGACGCTTCCGACGGAACTGTGGGTAATACTTCCGACGAGTTCATCCTGAAGGCTTTTGGCCTTCCCCGTGGCTGGAATCCGGTGAACGGATGGAATGACGATTTGTTTCAACTTGAGTTCCGCTATGATCCGAACAACGGCTTTGGCGCGATCGGCTTCACCCATAATCAGACCGCAATCGGAAAAACCATTGATTGGTTTGTCGCCAACAGGGATCCCGGCATCCGACATTTGATCGACAGGGTGTCCGATCCGGATTGGAGCAATCGGGAAGTTGCCAAACAACTGGATCAGCTGCACGGTGATTTGACACCGAACGCCTTTTTCCTGGCGTTGAAGGAGCCGTGGCGACATCCGTTCAACCGGCTCTTGCCCGGTTCGTATTACAGTCAGTCCTACGACGGTATCCGGTCAGAGGCGCGGGCATGGGCTGAATTCATCAACCGCTACGAAGACCTTGACCACGACGGCAACGCCCACGGCTCCACGATACATCGCAACGGGATTGCTGTAGGCGTGGATTACCCGCTCTCCCCGCACTCCGTAGTCGGGATGACGCTACAGTACACCCACCCGCGCCTGAATCAGAAGACCGGCACTGTAAAGGCGGATGACTATGAATTCGGTCTGTACGGCATGGCCAGATTGATGGATGACCTTGATCTGAAAGCGTATCTTGGCTATTCGTATCAACGCTATGATTTCAGACGCGCCGTATCGCTTCCGGCAACGCGATCAGGCAGCCATGAGGCGTTTTACGAACGGCTGAACGGCAGCGCCAGCGGTAACGCACTGTCGGCGAGTGTCGAGCTGATCCGGTCTTTTCAGGCGCAGGCCAACATCCGACTTCTGCCGGTTGTAGCTCTTGATTTTGAAAAAGCCAGGATCAACGGTTATCGGGAATCCGTCGGCGAGGCTTCGCTGATCTTTGATGCCGCCTCAATGAAACGGACGATGCTCCGGCTTGGTCTGGACAGCGCATTTGATTTTCAGAACGGGTTTTACCTGAAACCCAAAATCCAGTACGCAATACAGGTTGATGGTCAAAAACATCCATCGGTTAACGCGCGGTTTGCCAACGCTACATTACCGAATCAGAGAAAGGCGGACATCTGGGGTAGCGAGATCGGCAGGAATTACTGGAATTTCGGCCTCGGCGGGGGCTGGAAACTGGACAGCCGTGGCGACAAGGAGCTCTACGTTAATTATGATGCAAAACTGTACAAACGGGCGACCTCCCATACCGGAATGCTGGGCTTCACGATGAAATGGTGACAGGCAAGCATAGCAAGCGCGATTATCAGTAAAGAGATTTCCGCTGTTTGTTGATATAATCCGCAGTTCTGTTTTACTCGGAGCTGTTCAGTATGTCATCATCTCGTCCGACCTGGGTCGCAGGGAACTGGAAGATGCACGGATCATTGGCGGGTAACGCTGCGCTGGTGGATGCCATCCAAAAAGGTCTGAAGGCAGGGATTACCGGCGAGATTGTCCTGTGCGCGCCTTTTCCTTATCTGGATCAGGTCTCCCGCCTGTTGTCCGGCTCCATGATGACGCTGGGCGCGCAGGATGTAAGCCAAGATGCGGCTGGCGCGTTTACCGGCGATGTCTCAGCGGCAATGCTGGCGGATTTCGGCTGTCGTTACGTGCTGGTCGGGCATTCCGAGCGGCGGCGGCTACATGGCGAGACTGACGAAAAGGTTGCGGAAAAATTCGGCGCGGCATTATCCGCCGGACTTCGCCCGGTGCTGTGCTTGGGGGAAACCTTGGCGGAGCGCAAAGCGGGACAAACGGAAAAAATCGTTATCCGCCAATTGGAAGCGGTATTGACCCTGTACGGCGCGGCAGCCTTTCAAAATGCCGTGCTGGCCTATGAGCCGGTCTGGGCAATCGGCACAGGGCGGGTGGCAACCCCCGAAGAAGCCGAGGCAGTACATCGGCTGCTGCGCGAGCGAGTGGCAATGAAAGATTCGTCCATTGCGGCAGAGCTTCGCATTGTTTACGGCGGCAGCGTCAAGGCGGATAACGCTTCTTTCCTGTTCGCCCAGCCGAACATTGACGGCGGCTTGATAGGCGGCGCATCATTAGAGGCGAAAGATTTTTTGGCGATTTGCCATGCGGCAAATTTTTGATTGGAACGAAAATGACAGAATGGTTGTATTCCTTTTTATTGGCTGTGGATATTTTGTTGTGCTTTGCCATCATCTGGCTTGTGCTGATACAGCGCGGCAAGGGGGCGGACATGGGCGCAGCCTTCGGTAGCGGCGCATCCGGCAGCCTGTTTGGAGCGTCAGGCTCCGCGAATTTCTTGAGCCGCAGCACGGCAGTCCTGGCGACGCTGTTTTTTGTTATTACCATGGGATTGGCTTATATCGCCATGCACGCGCCAAAAAAATCTGGCAGCGTGATGCAGGATGCGGTACAATCCGCTCCTCTTTTACCAGCGGAAACCGAGCCTGAGCCAGACTTGGAAGGCAGCTCCAAAGAGCAGGAAATTCCCCGGTAGGCGTAGCGAACTTTGTAACGCTTATAGTGTAGAAGGCGAGAGGATGCGCTGAGAGATGCCACTATCCCCTCTCCCAGGCTTTGCTGCGAGTGGGAGAGGGCGGCGCGTAGCGCCGGGAGAGGGGAGCAAAGCAATATCTTTGATAGTAGTTTTAAGTGAGTTACTAATAACCCTGATGACAGGGGATTAAAAATGCCGACGTGGTGGAACTGGTAGACACGCTATCTTGAGGGGGTAGTGGCGAAAGCTGTGCGAGTTCGAGTCTCGCCGTCGGTACCACACGCATTGAGCGCCCGCCTCGCCATTTATGGCGAGGCGGGCGAGACAGTTGTTTGTGGAGATAATTTCCGGCTCTGTCGCCGGATGGCGGGAAAATCGTGCAGGGTCACACTAAAACATTTCCAGACACGATGGAAGATGCGTCGGATTCCAGATTGGCAACCGTGCCGCCCGTGCAAAAGATGGCATTTCGCCCGGATTTTTTTGCCAGATACATCCGCTGATCCGAAAGATCAATCAGTTGACCGAGGTCTGAAACAGCATCGCTCCAGGCTTCGGCAATACCTATGCTGGCGGTCATGATCGTGCCGTCCGGACGTTTGCACAGACCGAAACGACAAAGGCGTTCCATCGCTGTTTTTGCATGCGCCAAGCTTGTATTGGGCATGATGAGCAAAAATTCCTCCCCGCCCCAGCGCACCAGAAAATCACTGTCCCGCAGTTCGCGGGTTATGGCAATGGCGGCTTGTCGCAGAACAATATCCCCGGCCTCGTGCCCGAATTGGTCGTTTACCGACTTGAAGTGATCGAGATCGATAAAAGCCAGGGAAAGCGCGGTTTTGCTCCGCTGGGCAATGGCAAATTGCAAGGCAAGCAACTCTTCGCCGCTGACCCGGGTGAAACAGCCGGTAATGGCATCCCGGATGGTCTGTCGAACCAGTGCGACCATGAACGCAAGCTGACCGACTCCAGCCGTGGCGGCAATGCCGCCCAAAAGCGCCAATAGCCATAGAGTGCTGATGATTTCGGTTAAGTCGATCTGATGAGGCAGCATAATGCCTGACAACTTGGCGATCAGAATCATGAGCGAAAGCATCATAGTTTCTCTGACGGTAAGAGGAAAAATTGCCAAGGCGGTTATCAAAACAAAGGGCAGAAAAGTGTAGCCGACCATAGCGAGTTGAGATATTGGATCTCCGTTCAAATTTGTGAGCACATATTGCGATGCCGGATAAAAGACAGACGGAATAAAAAACAGCAAAAACAGCGACAGATAGGCGTCAGCAGACTTGTGTCGGATAGTGCAATGCAGGAAGAGCGCGAAAAAAGCAAGGCCGGTAAAAATTCGCAGCAGATCCATCGGAACCCAGACACGGGCAGGAAAAACGAGATAATCCACTACGCCCCACAAAGGCGTAAAAATAGCGAACAGGAGCGCAATCAGGCGAACGCGGCTGATGATGGTTTCAGTACGTTTGACGGCCAGCAGGTAAGGATGGCGCGATTGGCTCAACAGGTAGAAATATTCTTTAGCCTGTATCTCGCTGAAAAACGAAACGAAGATCCGTCGCCAGTCGCGCAGCGTTGGTTCTGAGCCGGTTTTGGATGTGTGAACGTCGTTCATGGTTTATTATACCGGAAAATAAGGCTGCTCAAACCCCCGCCCATCAGACGAGCGCCCCCTTTGAAAAGAGGGTCGCTCCTGCACGACACAAAGCCCCATTTCCAAAGGGGTAGCGCACGCAGGGAAGGGGGTAGCGTTGGGAGTTGCCGGAGCGTTTATGCCGCCTGCGGCAAAGCCACCTGACGCCAAAGCGCAATTATTCACGTGAGTTGCCATAACAAGGGTGTGCGGCATAGTGAGAGTTTTCATTCTATCCGTTTCTCAGCGGTTTACCAAACGGCGTTTCATGGTTGGACGCTGCCCGACCTTGATCTTGACTTCTTCCGTGCCGCTGCTGCGCTTTAACCGGAAAAGGGTCTCCTCGCCCGGCTTGATTCTGGCGATGGCGTCAAGCATCTGGTAAGTATCCTGAACGATTTTGCCATTGACGGCAAGCAGAATGTCGCCTGGGCGAACGCCCGCCATTTCGGCAGGCCCGCCGCGCACGACCCCGGCGATCAACGCGCCGTCCGTACTGGCAAGGCTAAATGATTCCGCCAGCTCAGGAGTTAGTTCCTGCGCCTCGACTCCAATCCAGCCGCGAATGACTTGTCCTTTTGCGATAATCTCCTCCATGATGGCTCTGGCGGAAGAGACAGGAATGGCAAAGCCGATGCCGAGCGAGCCGCCGGTGCGCGAATAAATGGCGGTATTGATGCCGATCAGGTTGCCGTTTATATCAACCAGCGCGCCGCCGGAGTTGCCGGGATTGATCGCCGCGTCGGTCTGAATGAAATTCTCAAAGGTATTGATGCCAAGATGAGTGCGCCCCAGGGCGGAGACGATGCCCATAGTTACGGTTTGCCCGACGCCGAAAGGATTGCCGATAGCCAGCGCAAGGTCGCCTACGCCTACTGATTCCATATGCCCGAAGGTGATCATGGGCAATTTGTCGGCATTGACATGCAGGACGGCAAGATCGGTTTCGGGGTCGGAGCCGACTACTCTGGCCTTGACCTTGCGCCCGTCCGAGAGGGCGACTTCAATCTGGTCGGCGGCTTCAATAACGTGAAAATTGGTGAGAATATAACCCTGGTCGCTTACAATGACGCCGGAACCCAGACCTGAGTCCTGTCTTGGCATGTCGTCAAAATTATCGCCAAAAAAATGGCGAAAAACCGGATCATTCAAAAAAGGATGGCGCTGGGCGCGAACTTCCTGACTGGTAAAAATATGCACCACGGCGGGCAACGCCTTGCCAACGGCCATGCGAAAACCGCTTGCCATTTCCTCGTGTTGTTTTCCTTCTCCGGGCGCAGCTTCCCGAAAGGGGACAACCGTCGTCGGCGAGGATGAACCCAGCAATTCCGGGTTCAAAGTCATGACGACGAATAACGCGGCCATTGCCACAGTCACCGATTGTGCGAAAATCAACCACAATTTACGCATGGAAAATCTCATGGAACGTGATGAATTGACGCGCTTGCTGGATAACATCCTGGAAAGCGCAAAGTTTGACGATTATGCGCCAAATGGCCTGCAAGTGGAAGGGCGATCCGCAATCAGGCGGGCGATAACCGGCGTAACCGCAAGTCAGGCGCTGATTGACGAGGCAGTCCGGCGCAACGCGGATGCCGTGATTGTACATCATGGTCTCTTTTGGCGCGGCGATTCTTCTGTCGTGACCGGCTATCGCAAGCGGAGGCTTGCCGCCTTGCTGGCGCATGACATCAACCTCTACGCCTACCACTTGCCGCTGGACGCTCATCCTAATCTCGGCAACAACGCGGAATGGGGTCGGGCGATGGGCTGGCAAATCGAGGGGACTTTCGGGCGTCAGTCTTTGGGGTTTTACGGACGTTTGCAAACGCCCTGTTCATTGCTATCGCTCGCGTCGCATTTGGAAGAGGCGCTGCTACGCGCTCCGCTAGTGGTCGCGCCGGAAAATATGCGCGAGCGTCTGATCTCCCGCATAGCATGGTGTTCCGGCGGATCGCAAAATTATATTGAGGAAGCTGTGGCTCTGGGCGTGGACGCCTTTCTCTCCGGTGAAATTTCCGAACAAACGCCGCATGTGGCGCTGGAGTCCGGCATCGCGTATCTGGCTTGCGGACATCACGCAAGCGAGCGTTTCGGTCCGATGGCTCTGGCAAAGCGACTGTCGGAATATATTGAATGCGAATTTGTGGATTACCCTAATCCTGCGGGATAATAACCACTTTCTAAACCTTGTTTTTCCGCGCCCAATGCGGACAAACTGTTTTACGGTCTTTTCTCGCCATGAACACGATTTCCGACGCTGAAATTCAGCGTCACACCCCCATGATGCAGCAGTATTTGAAGCTGAAGCGCCAATATCCCGACACGATGCTGTTGTATCGAATGGGCGATTTTTACGAGCTGTTTTATGAGGATGCCGAAAAGGCGGCAAGCCTGCTGGGAATTACTTTAACCACGCGCGGGCAGTCGGCGGGTTTGCCGATCAAGATGGCGGGCGTGCCCTATCACGCGCTGGACAATTACCTTGCCCGCCTTCTCAAATTGGGCGAATCGGCAGTCATTTGCGAACAGACGGGCGATCCGGCAAGCGGCAAGGGGCCGATGGAACGGACGGTCTCAAGGATTGTGACGCCGGGAACATTGTCCGAAGCGGGTCTTCTGGAAGAACGAAGGGACTTCCTGCTGTTGGCGTTGGCGCGGCAGAATCGCCGGATGGGTCTTGCCCGTCTCAATCTGGTAAGCGGCGAATTTGTGCTGGCCGAAGTCATGGAAGAAGAACTAATGGCCTCGCTGGAACGTATCCAGCCGGTGGAGATTCTGCTTTCGGAATCGCTGGATGCCGAATTGAGCGGTAGTGTGATTAGCGGCGCGACGGGCGTATTGACGAATATACGTGTTGCGAAAACGCGACGCCCGGATTGGCATTTTTCCGTTGAAAATGCGCGTCTCCTGCTGCGCGAGCATTTCCATGTGCATTCATTGGCGGCTTTTGGCGCGGAGACAATGACAATTGCCATTGCCGCCGCCGGAGCATTGCTGCAATACGCGAAAGATACCCAGGCAAGCGCGTTGCCGCATATCGAGAGCTTGCGCGTAGAGGAAGAAAGCCTTTACCTCGGCCTTGACCCCGCAACCCGTCGCAATCTGGAATTGACCGAGACTTTGCGCGGACAGAGCGCGCCTACCCTATTTTCCCTTCTTGACTGCTGCGTCACCAGTATGGGCGGGCGGCTTTTGCGCCATAGCCTGCATCATCCCTTGCGCCTTCCTGATATTCCGATTGCCCGACAGGGCGCAGTGGCGGAATTGCTCGCCCATGACGCCAAACTTGTCGTGATGATGCGGAAAGCCTTGCGAGGCATTGCGGATGTGGAGCGCATTTCCGGACGCATCGCGCTTAAAAATGCCCGTCCGCGCGATCTTGCCGCCCTCTCCGCGACCCTGGCCGCGCTGCCTGAAATTGGCGCGGCTCTTGCCAACGTTACGTCACCCCATCTTTCTCTCCTCGCAGGCGGGCTATCCGTGTCGCCGAACGCGCTCCTGTTCTTGCAACGCGCCATTCTCGATGAACCCGCGCCGCTCTTGCGCGACGGCGGCGTGATTGCGGCTGGATTTGACTCCGAACTAGACGAATTACGAGCAATCAACAGTAATTGCGGCGCTTTCCTGCTGGAGCTGGAAGGGCGCGAACGGGCGCGTACAGGCATTCCCAATCTGAAGGTCGAATTCAACAAGGTACACGGTTTTTATATTGAAATAACCAGCGCCAATATAAGCAAGGCTCCCGATGATTATCGCCGCCGCCAAACCTTGAAAAATGCCGAACGCTATATCACGCCGGAATTAAAGGCGTTCGAGGACAAGGCGCTTTCCGCGCAGGAGCGGGCGTTGGCGCGAGAAAAGGCGTTATTTGAGGAAATACTCGCAACCTTGCAGGAATATCTGCCGCAGTTGCAGACGGCAGCCCGCTCCATTGCAGGGATTGACATGCTTGCCGCCTTTGCCGCCGTTTCTCGTCAGCACGGCTGGCGTTGCCCGGAATTCAGCGATAGTCCCGGCATCCTGATTGAAGGCGGGCGGCATCCGGTCGTTGAAAACGAGATGGCGGCCAATGGCGAGGCCTTCATAGCCAACGGCATTCGCATGGATGAAAACCGACGGATGCTGATTGTCACCGGCCCCAACATGGGCGGAAAATCCACGGTGATGCGCCAGACCGCTCTGATTGCGCTCCTGGCGCATATCGGCTGTTTCGTGCCTGCCGAACGCGCTCTTTTGGGGCCGATAGACCGGATTTTTACCCGCATAGGAGCTTCTGACGACCTTGCTTCCGGGCGCTCCACCTTCATGGTGGAAATGACCGAGGCCGCCGCGATTTTGCATCGGGCGACGCGAGAGAGCCTGGTGTTGATGGATGAAATCGGGCGGGGGACATCCACTTTTGACGGTCTGGCGTTGGCTATTGCCATTTGTCGTTATCTTCTGGAGAAGAATCGTTGCCTGACTCTGTTTGCGACCCATTATTTTGAATTGACCCGACTGGCGGAGGAATATCCCGCGCTTGCCAATGTGCATCTGGACGCGGTCGAGCACAACGACCGGATTGTGTTTTTACATGCGGTCGAGGAAGGGCCTGCCAACCAGAGTTACGGCATTCAGGTGGCGGGGCTTGCCGGAATGCCTGCCTTTGTGGTTCGCGCCGCAAAGAAGGAATTGCGCGCTCTGGAAGATCAGGCGGATCGTAATTTTCATCAGCCCAACCTGTTTTCATCGCTTCCGGCATCAACGCCGGAACCTGAGCCGCACCCGGCATTGGATGCCCTTGTCGCATTGGAACCGGATGAATTAACGCCGCGAGAGGCGCTGGATACGCTATACGCGCTCAAGAGAATGACGCGGGATTAATTTGTCACAAATTGTTGACTTCTCTGCAACTTGCCTTTAGCATTCGAGGGTTATGACGCTTTGTTTCAAAAGCGTAGACAAATATGCTCACCGCACATATATGCCATTTGGCATATATGTGCAAAAACACAGAAAGGAAAATAAAATGACAGAAGCAACATTGCCAAGCAATATAAACGAGCACGGAGTGCTCACGCATAAGAGAGTAATTGTGCAGCGATATCCTTGGATAGAGCGCGAAGACCGTACCCTTGAATCAATAAAAGCTATCGTTGTTCATCAAACAGACTCCTCTACGGAAAGTTCTGTATTTTCTTCATACACATCGAAAGATGGCAATAAAGATGGGGCAGGAGCACATTTTCTAATTACAAAGGCGGGGGTGATTTATCAAACTGCCAGTCTGAAAAAGAGATGCAATCATGTTGGAAGAATTAAATCGAAATGCTACCAAATACATGGTAATGATTGTTCGGATAAGCAAATAAGAGAGGCTGTAAAAAAGAAATGGCCTGAGCGAATCAAGGAAATCAATGATATTGAGCAAAAAAAAGATTATCCGGATCGCTATCCAATTAATGCAGATTCTGTCGGTATCGAATTGGTAGGTAGGCATATCAATGATACTGAATATGAAGAACCAACTGCCGCGCAGCAAGAATCTCTGAAATGGCTCGTTGAAGAGCTATATAATATTCTTTCGATTAACAAATCGAACGTATATCGACATCCGGATGTTTCTTATAAGCATCTTGGAGAAGCGGCAGGTGCAAAATGGGATTGAGGTCTTTTGTTATGTTGCTTTGCGTGCTTTTTTCAGGCTGTGCATCAATTGCAAGCTTCAATCAACACGGCATACATAAAGTTGTCGTCCTTGACTTCGTGTCAAGCGATCTTAACATGTGCAGCCCATCAGACGTTGACTTAACAAATGCTGATGCACAACTGTTTTTCCAGGCGAGATCCAAATTAGTAACGCATAAAACTCTGCATGATTATTATGAGTGGTCACCTTGCTATGCTACAGGCTCATTAATATATATAAGGAGGTTCTGTGAATGGAAAATATATGCCAGTGCGATAGGGAGCATCAGATGTGGTAGTCATGTATGGTATTTCGCATGTGATGACGGATGCGATGATTTGCTAACAAAAGATCAGTAGTTTTTGATTATTTGAATTGCACCTTTCAACAACTGAAGGAGAAACAAATGGCAATAAGAAAAATCCTTTCCATACTCATCCTGACTTGCTTGAGTGGATGCGTATCCATGATGGATTTCAATAGAGACTCCATCAAAGATGTCTTTGTCCTGGATTTTGAGTCTAAGGAACAAAACTGTGATCGTTCCTCTGTAGGAGTAAACCACACGGACGCGCGCAAGTTTTTTCAGAACAGGGCGACAATGATGACCAAAAGACAAATAGACGTTTACTACCCTTACGTCATGTGCTACGCTATGGGCAGCCTTGTGTATATGGGGGCAGTCTGCGAATGGAAAATATACGCAAGTGGAACAGGCAATATCAAATGCAAAGACCGCACATGGTATTTTGCTTGTGACGATTGCGACGATCTTTTGCATAAGGATTTTGATCGTGTCTGCTGTAAATGTCCGCGTTCCGCAGATTAACCATCATTAACGAAAGGGGCAACAAATGGCAATCAGAAAAATCTTTTCCATAGTCGTCCTCTCATGCTTGAGTGGATGCGTTTCCATGATGGATTTTCACAGAGACTCCATCAGAAATGTCTTTGTCGATGATCATGAGTGTAAGGAAAAAAACTGTTCACTTTCCGATGTAGGAGTGACCCATACGGACGCGCGCAAATTTTTTCAGTACAGGGCAACAATGATGACCAAAGAACAAATAGACACCTACTATCCTTACGTCAACTGCTATGCTAAAGGCATTCTTGTTTATATGGGAGTAGGCTGCTACTGGAAAATATATGCAAGTGGCACAGGCAATATCAAATGCAAAGACCGTACATGGTATTTTGCTTGTGACGATTGCGACGATCTTCTGGTCAAGGATTTTTAAAAATATCTGCATTCCGCAGATTAACCGTCATTAACGAAAGGAGCAACAAATGGCACAAGATATTTTTCTCAAACTCACCGGCATTGACGGCGAGTCGCTGGACTCCACTCATAAAAACGAAATCGAATTATTGAGTTGGAGGTGGTGTGTAACACAAGAGTCAAATATGCACTCTGGATTTGGCGGCGGCGCAGGAAAAGCGACAGTGGGAGACTTGAGTTTTCAGCATGCGATAGATCGCGCTACTCCAAACCTGCTCAAGTATTGTTTGACGGGCAAACATATTTCCGAAGCTGTCCTGACCGTGCGCAAGGCGGGTGGGACACCACTCGAATATTTGAAAATCACGATGACAGACGTAATTGTGACCAAGGTGGAGCCAATGGGAAACAGTTCCTCGGAACGGATTTATGAAGAAGTTGCGCTCGCATTTTCCAAAGTGTCGCAGGAATATGTCATTCAGAACCAACAGGGAGGAAGTGGCGGTACAATAACAGCCACCTTCGACATCAAGGCCAATAAAGAAGCCTGATGAAAACCTTTCATTTTTTGCCTGCCTCTGAGCTTTGCCCCTATATAGATCGTTTTTGGGGATGGGAAGGGGAACCGGACGAGATGGTTCATCTGCCGATGTTGCTTCCCGGCACAGGCGCGGAGCTATATTTCCATTATGGAGAGCCGCTTCGTTATCAGATTGCCGGACATGATCCGGTTCAGGCGGAACCCGGTCACTTGTTTTGTATTCGCAAGGTTCCAATCAACCTGTTGCCAATGCGAAATGTCGGTTTTGTAGCCGTTCGCTTCAAAATCGGAGCCTTGCGCCGTTTTACAGATATTCCCGCAAAAGTATTAGCGGATAGCCGTTTCGGCTTCAGTGAGCTTTGGGGCGCGTCAGGCAATACGCTGTTGCGGCATTTTTCCTATGCCAATGATATGCAGGAGCGGCTTTCTCTTGTTCAAGGCTTTTTGGCGCATTGTCTGCGGCAAAAATCATCGGACTCCCTCATTGAGCAGGCTTTGCCTGTTCTTTATCGCCAGCATTCCACCCTTACGATTAAAACCCTTGCGGAAAAACTGCATCTGGGCGTTCGCCAGCTTGAACGCCGCTGGTTGGCTTATTACGGTCACACGCCCAAGGAAACCTGTTGTATGAGTAGATTTCAACATGCCGTCAGGGAGTTGATGCTCAACCCTGCAACAACAACGTTGTGCGCCGCTCTCTCTCACGGATACTACGATCAGGCGCATTTCATTCACGATTTCCAGAGCCGCACAGGATTCTCGCCGGGACAATACTTGCGAGCCGCCCGGAACAAGACGCATTTTTACAATACAAGCCTTCGCAATACAGGCATTGTTCGCATACCCAATCATCACCTTTGAAGGAGCGTATCAATGTTTATCCTGTTAGTTGAACTGGAAGCAAAACCCGAGGCATTCGGAGAACTGGAAACTGTCCTGAAATCCCTTGTCGCAATCGCGGCGCATGAATCAGGGATTGTTCATTATTCAGTTCAGATTCCTGAAGGCAAGGCCAATACCTTCATCCTTTACGAATGCTATGTTGATCGCGCTGCATGGGAAGCGCATTTGAAATTTGACCCGGTAAAAAATGAGCTTGAACGCTTCGATACTTTGTTGAGCGCGCCGCCCAGGATTACTTTCTGCAAAATGGTTGCTTCGACGCCCCTGAATGCAGTTGCCCCAGACTGCAAAAAATGATACAGCTCGCAGATGCTGTTATCGAAGTCAACAGCCATGCAAAGCCGGATTGAAAGGTTGGAGGGAATAGTAGGTTTGGTTGAGCGAAGCAAACTCCAGCCAGCCGCGCTTTGCTCCCCTCTCCCATTTATGGGAGAGGGGAGACACACCCTTTCTCTGCCTTTTGCGCAAGTAGGGGTTAAAAATTTTTAACCCCTACAGCAGCGTGGTCGCTATTTCGCACAGATGATAACCTTATCGTCATTCCCGCGAAGGCGGGAATCCAGATATACATCAAAATTTGTGACTGCTATTCAGTATGACGCGAAACGGGAATGCGTTCCTCTTGCGGCATGGGAGTGTCGTTCCTGTTCTGGAAAGCTGTCGTTACTGCCACGCCGTACTGGATTCCCGCCTTCGCGGGAATGACGTATGATTAGATGCGGGATAGGGGGAACGGCAGGCGGAGCGGATTTGTCTCCCCTCTCCCATTTATGGGAGAGGGGAGTAAAATGTAGGTGTTGACCGAAACCGCTCCAGGAAGTTGCGGGCAGCGCCCGTCACTCCATGTGCATACCGCCATTTACATGCAGGGTAGCGCCGGTGATATAGGCGGCGGCGGGCGAGGCAAGGAAAGCCACGGCATTTGCCACATCTTCCGGTTCGCCCAGTCTACCCAGCGGAATTGCGCTTTGCAGGATGGCGCGTTGCGCTTCCGGCAGGCTTCTGGTCATTTCGGTGTCAATAAAACCCGGCGCGACGCAATTTACCGTGATGTTGCGACCGGCCAATTCCCTTGCCAACGCCCTGCTCATTCCGGTAACGCCCGCCTTGGCGGCGCAGTAATTGGCCTGTCCGGCATTGCCCGCATGTCCGACAACCGAAGTGATGTTGATGATGCGCCCGTTTCTTGCCTTTATCATCGGACGGACAAAGGCGCGTGACACACGGAAAACCGCTTTCAGATTGGTGTCAAGCACTGCGTCCCATTCCTCGTCTTTCATCCGCATGGCAAGATTGTCATTGGTAATGCCCGCGTTGTTCACCAGAATGCCGGGAGCGGCAGCAAACTCCTTTTCGATAAAGGCAAGAGCCGCATCAATGTGCGCGGTATCACACACATTCAGAACCAGACCGCACCCTGTCAAGGCTCTTTCCTGCAGCCAGGAGGAAATATCGTTCGCGCCTTCCGCGTCTATCGCGCCGCCTACCACGACAGCGCCCTGTTCCGCCAGCTTCAGGGCTATTGCTTTGCCGATTCCGCGAGAAGCGCCGGTCACCAGCGCAATTTGTCCCGCAAGGGTTGTCGTATTCATAAGTCTTACTCCAGATTGAGATTCGCTTCCAGGGCGGCGGCATCCGCCAGGGGAATGCCGGTAACGCCTTCGGCGCAACGCTTGGCAAGTCCGGCAAGCACCTTGCCGGGGCCGCATTCAACAACCTGATTTGCCCCGTTGGCAGCCATCAGGCGGATGATTTTCACCCATTGCACCGGGAGACAGGCTTGCCGCGCCAAGGCGTCGCGGATTTTCTCCGGTTCAAATTCCAACGCGACATCCACGTTATTGATAACGGGAATGTTAGGGTGGCGAAATTCGATTTTTTCCAGCGCGACGGCGAGCTTCTCCGCCGCCGGTCGCATCAGGGAAGAATGAAAGGGGGCGGAAACCGGCAACGCGGCTGCGCGTTTTGCGCCTTTTTCCTTGCACAATTCCATCGCCCGCTCAACGGCAGCCTTATGTCCGGCAATCACCGTCTGCCCGACGGCGTTGAAATTGACCGCTTCCGCAACGCCGCCCGCCTCAATGCCTGCGGCAGCGCAGGCAGCGAAAACGGCTTCATCGTCCAGACCCATGATCGCAGCCATGCTTCCCGAGCCAAGCGGCACGGCTTCCTGCATCGCGGCGGCGCGCAGGCGAACAAGCGACACGGCATCCGCGAACGAGAGCGCCCCGGCGGCAACCAGCGCCGAATACTCCCCCAGACTGTGTCCGGCAAGGCAGAACGGTTTTTTTCCGCCCTTTGCCTGCCAAAGCCGCCAGACCGCCACCCCGGCTGTCAACATTACAGGCTGCGTATTGACAGTCATAGCCAGAGTTTCAGCGTCGCCCGACTCCACCATCCGCCAGAGGTCTTCGCCCAAAGCGTCCGACGCTTCGGAAAACACCCCCCGCACGACAGCGGCGTCTTTTTCGTTCGCGGTATAGGCGGACATCATTCCGACCGATTGCGAGCCTTGCCCCGGAAAAACAAAAGCGAATGACATTGTTTAAGTCTCTTTCCTAAAATTCAAACAAAACCGCGCCCCAGGTAAACCCGCCGCCGACGCCTTCCGCCAGCACGCGCTGCCCTCTTTCGATTCGCCCGTCCCGCACCGCCTCGTCAAGCGCGAGCGGCACGGAAGCGGCAGAGGTGTTGCCGTGCCGATCCACAGTAATGATTACCTTCTCACGCGCCAATCCCATTTTGCGACTGGTCGCGTCAATGATGCGGATATTCGCCTGATGCGGAATCAGCCAGTCAATTTCATGGCTCTTGATGCCCGCCGCCTGACAACATTCTTCCGCCACAGAAGCAAGCACCCGCACGGCATTCCTGAAAACCGCCTGTCCTTCCATACGCAGGAAAGGATCACCCCAGACCTTGCCGCAACGAACCTGACCGGGAACGGAAAGAATGCCAGACTGAGAGCCGTCCGCGCGAAGGACGGAAGATAAAACGCCGGGAGCCTCCGCAGCTTCAAGAACTACCGCGCCCGCGCCGTCGCCAAAGAGAACGCAGGTTCCCCGATCCTGCCAGTCGAGAATATTGGAAAAAGCGTCCGAACCTACCACGAGCGCCTTCTTGTGCGTGCCGGAACGCATGAATTTATCGGCAACGGCAAAAGCATAAACAAATCCGCTGCACACGGCCTGCACGTCAAAAGCAGTCGCGCCGTGGTTGCCCAATGCGCCTTGCAGAAGGCAGGCCGTGCTTGGAAACACGAAATCCGGCGTGGAAGTGGCAACGATAATCAAATCCAAAAGGGCGGGATCAAGCTCTGCCATCGCCAACGCCCGCTCGGCGGCAATTTTCGCCATCACCCCGGAAGTCTCGCCCTCTGCGGCAAAGTGACGGGAACAAATGCCGGTTCGCTCAACGATCCATTCATCACTGGTATCAATGCCGCGAGCTACAAGGTCAAAGTTGCTGACCGGATAACCGGGCAAATAACCTCCTGTGCCGGTTACCCGCGCATAGACGGGACTTTTACCGTTATTCATTCGCTCTCCGGTTCGTATGGTTCCTGCTGCTTGCGCGATTCCGCCAATTTGGCGCCGATGCGCTCAACCGCCTTATTGCTGGCAGCCTCATATGCCCTGGCAAGGGCATGGGCAAAGGCTATCGCGTCCGCCGAGCCGTGGCTCTTCATGCTAAGTCCTCTAAGCCCCAAAAGGCTTGCGCCATTGTAACGACGCGGGTCATGGTTCGCCTTGAAACGCCTCAACACCGGCAAGGCAATAAGCGCAAGCAGGCGGGAGAACAGGGAACGGGAAAATTCCTGCTTCAAGGCTTCTCCCAACATGCGCGCCAGACCTTCCGAAGCCTTCAGGGCGACATTGCCGACAAAACCGTCGCATACAATAACATCGGCCTCGCCCCGATAAATGCCATCCCCTTCCACATTCCCGACGAAGTTGAGACCGGAAGCCTTCAAGAGAATCCCTGCTCCCCTGACCACTTCATTTCCCTTGTTGTCTTCCGCGCCGATATTGAGTAGTCCGACCCTTGGGCGCTCATTGTGATCCAGGGACGACGCCAGCATTGCGCCCATGATGCCGAATTGGAGCAGGTGTTCTGCGTTGCAATCAACATTTGCACCCAGATCAAGCATGTAGACATGACCGTTTGCGGTCGGCATGACCGGACACAAGGCGGGACGGTCAATACCCGGCAACATCTTCAGGACGAAGCGGGACATCGCCATCAACGCGCCAGTATTGCCCGCAGAAATTGAGGCATCCGCCTGTCCGCTCTTGACCAGATTGAGCGCCAGCCGCATGGAGGATTTTTTCTTGTTCTTCAGCGCAAGCGTAGGGGATTCGTCCATTGCCACCACATCTTCCGCGTGAACGATCTCATAGCGACCGGAACAATCGGCGCTTGTCGCAAGAAAAGGCTTTATCTTCTCTTCTTGGCCGACCAGAATAACCCTGGCTTTCCGGTGCTTACGCAAAAAAGCGAAAGCAGCAGGAACGGTTATGGAGGGGCCGTGATCCCCGCCCATGCAATCAATGGCGATGGTATGCGACATTTAAAAAGAATGACAAGGCCGACAGCTCATGGACGTTACGCCCATGCGTAAATTCAACGTCAAAAGCGCAAAAACGCTCATTCGCCCTTGCCGACAGCGACTTTCCGCCCCCGATAGAAACCGGAAGGCGAAATGTGATGTCGCAAATGCGTCTCGCCGCTTGTTTTATCCACAGCGAGCGTCGGATTGCCCAAAGAATCGTGGGCGCGGCGCATACCGCGCCTGGACGGCGATTTCTTGTTTTGTTGAACAGCCATTTCAATACTCCTGAAACAAAATCAATCTGTAAAACGGCCTTTGCAAGCCGCCAGCGCCGCAAAAGGATGCGGCGCTTCCATTTCCTTCGCGCCCGGCAGAGCGCATTCATCATGCCGTGGCGCTGACGGCAACGCCAATAAAATTTCGTCCTCAACCAGTTCCTCGAGCGAACGATGACCTTCCTTGCCATGAGCAACCGGCAGAAAATCAAGCGTTTCGTCTTCCATCTCCTCCTTGGCCAAGGCGTTTTTTTCGTCAACCAGCGCCAGTCGGCTCTCTATTCTCAGTGTTACGCAAACGAGAGAAAGGCATCGCTGACAAACCAGCGGCAATTCCCCGGACACCGAAACGGAGAGCCGCGCCTGTTTGCCCGAACTCTGCATCCCTGTAATTTCGCCCTGCGCGCGGAAAAAAATTTCGCCTTCCGTATGCAAAAGACTGTCTTCAAGACGCAGAAACGCAGACAAGGGAATGGAGCCTTCCAGACAACCGCCTTCACGGGCAAAACGCCACAGATCCATGGGAACATCTGCCGTCCATGAGGAAGAGGACGATTGATTTCTTTGTGACATAGAAAATGAATGATATAGTGTGCGCTATGGAAAGTCAAAGTCTGAAAGAAGCGGAAAGCTGTCTTCCCACGCTTTTTGTCTGGCTTGACTTTCGCTACGCTTGAGAACAGGGTTAGAAACCATCAATTTTTGGAGTATCTGTTTCCATGTTCAGTAATCGCCAGAACCCCGCCAGTACCTACGCCACTCTGGAGCGCGAGTCCGACATTCGCACCGCCAGTCCGCATCGTCTCATCATTCTCCTTTTTGAAGGAGCGCACAGCGCCATTGCCGTGGCGAAGCTGCACGCCGAAAAAGGCAACACCGCCGAGCGCGGCAACCATATTTCCAAAGCCATTGATATTATCGCCAATGGCCTGAAAGTCAGTCTGGATGTTCAGGCCGGCGGAGAGCTGGCCGAGCGCTTGGCCGCGCTCTACGACTATATGGTCTCCCGCCTTCTCTGGGCAAACATGAAAAACGACATCCCCACTCTGGATGAAGTGCTGCATCTCCTGGAAGAAATTCACAACGCCTGGCAGCAAATTGACCCGGACAAGCAGCAGCAGGACGCGCCATGAGCCGCACGCCTTTTGAAACGCTCGAATTCGTCCTTGCCGAAATCCGCCGCCTTGCGGAAGCAGGAGACTGGGCGGGCGCAGCCGAAGCGTTCGATCATCTGCATTCGCAAATTCAGAGCGGGCATATCCCCAAAGCCACTGCCGCCGATATCGCTTCGCTCGAACGAGCCAATGCCCATCTTGATGCCATCTCGGAGCGCGCCATTCCCCTGCACAAAGATATTGCCACCTTGTTGAAAGCCTTCGGCGGCGCTGACAAAACAACTGCATAGAGGGCGGCATGGCTGTAATTCCCGCTGAAATCGCCTCTCTCCAGTTGAAACTCATCGGAGATTTGACCGGCAAGCCTTTGCCGGTCGGCCCTGTCCCCAGAATCAGCGATGTATTGCGCGACTTAACGCCGGGACAACGGTTCGTGGCGACTATTCAGGCGCAACTGTCCGATGGCACATACCGAGCCAATGTCGCCGGACACAATCTCACTCTTGCGCTTCCTTTCGCGGCCAAGGCAGGGGATTCGCTGGAACTGGAGACCGTCGAAAAAAACGGAAAAACAATGCTTGCCGTTGTCGCCCGTGGTAGCGGCGAAGGAAGCGCGGGAAAGGAAAGCGGCAGAGCCGATCCAAACGCTTCTACCGCCATTCGCCTGACGCCGACAGGCAAGCTGATAGCGAGTCTCCTTGCCGGAATAGACAAGGAAGGGGGCAAACGTCCGCAACCCGTCCCTCTCAACAACGCGCAACCGATTTTCGAGAAACTTCCGGCCAAGACCGCCGACATCGCCTCGGCGCTTAGAACGGCGCTGGTCAGAAGCGGCATGTTTTATGAATCGCATCAGGTGCGCTGGACGCAGGGGCGAATTACCCTGGCCGCCCTGCTTTTCGAGCCGCAAGGCAGACTCTCCCCCGTCGCCCATACATTAGCGGCGGGCGGCGAATCCACAGGCGCGGCAAGATTAGGCGCAACCCCCCAGCCGCAAAGTCCGGCGCAGCCAGGGTTACAGGCAACTCTCCTTGCCCGCCCTGGCGCTGTCCATGCCGCCGCTCCATCTACTGCTCCCGCCCCATCCGCTGCCAATCCCGCCCAATCAGCCGCTACTGCCCCGCAGACTGCTCCGCAAAATCCATCCGCTACGCCTGCTGCTATGCCTTCTTCCGCAGCCATGCCGGAGAGCGGCGCAGTAAGGGTCGGAATGGGACAGGCAATCGCCCCTGATTTGGCTCCGGTGGTTCGTCAACAACTTGAAGCCCTGGCGACCAACACCTATGTCTGGCAGGGGCAGATATGGCCGGGGCAGACGATGGACTGGGAAATCATCGAGGAAGACAGCGAACAACGGCAGCGGGAAGAAAACACGGCAGCCAACTGGACAACACGCCTGCATATGAAATTACCGAGCCTGGGCGCGCTGGAAGCGACCTTGAGGCTTTCCGGCGGCAGGGATATTCAGATTATCCTGCGTACTGAAAATGATGTTGCCCGCGCCCGCCTGATCGCCGCAAACGCAGAATTACGGCGGCGTTTTGAAACTTCCGGGCTTTCTCTGGAATTCGTCGAAATTCACCGTCATGTCCGACGCAAAGACACAGGCGCGCCAGCTTGAAGCGGTCGCGCTTGCCTATCGCCAGAGCGACAGCGCGCCGCGCGTTGTTGCCAAAGGGCGCGGACTGATCGCCGAGGAAATCATATCCCGCGCCAAGGAGCACGGCGTTTATGTGCACGAATCGCCGGAACTTCTCTCTCTTCTCGTTCAAGTCGACATTGACGAGCACATTCCCAGCCAGCTTTATCTTGCCGTTGCCGAGCTCTTGGCCTGGCTCTACAGGATAGAACACGGCGAAGCGGGATTGCCGCCGCCCGATTTACGCCTGCCGCCCAAAAACGAGGATGCAAACGCGAATAAAATTCGATGACGTCAGTATAATATGCAACATCCGCTGGCGTTTATGCAAAAAATCAGCTTAGAATATGCGCCTCTCACGTTTTTGTATTTTTCCGCAATAATAACGACCTGGAGTTTTCATATGAGCAACAAGGGACAAACACTGCAAGACCCATTCCTAAACGTCTTGCGCCGGGAGCATGTGCCGGTTTCCATCTATCTGGTAAACGGCATCAAGCTGCAAGGACAAGTCGAATCTTTTGACCAATATGTCGTGCTGCTTAAAAACGCAGTTACCCAGCTGGTGTACAAACATGCCATTTCCACCATCGTGCCTGCCAGACCTGTGACGCTGGGGCAGGATTACGAGAGCGCGGACGACGTTTAGCATAAAACCGCAGCCCGCCCATGTTTGATTTTTCAGGCAGGGAGCCTTCCGGCGGCGAGCGCGCGGTTCTGGTTCAACTCGATTTTGGCGAGCCTGACCTTGCGGAACGCCTGGAAGAATTGCGCCTGCTGACTGAATCGGCAGGCGGCATTGTAGCCGCCGAAATTACCGGCAGGCGGCATAGTCCAGATCCGCGAACTTTTGCGGGAAAGGGCAAGACGGAAGAAATCGCAGCCGTCTGCAAAGCCTGCCGCGCCGATCTCGTTATTTTCAACCACTCGCTATCCCCAGCTCAGGAACGCAATCTGGAACGCCTGCTGGAATGCCGGATAGTAGATCGCACCCGTCTGATTCTGGACATCTTCGCCCTGCGCGCGGAAAGCGCGGAAGGCAAGCTGCAAGTGGAGCTGGCGCAACTGGAACACCTCTTGACCCGCCTAGTGCGCGGCTGGAGCCATCTGGAGCGGCAGCAGGGCGGTATCGGTCTGCGCGGACCGGGGGAAAAGCAGTTGGAAACCGACCGACGGCTTCTCAACAAACGGGTGCGGCTCTTGAAGGAACGGCTGGAACGCCTTTCCCGCCAGCGCGGCATTCAGCGCAAGGCGCGGCAAAAAAGCGAAGCGTTGAACGTTTCTCTGTCTGGCTACACCAACGCGGGCAAATCAACCCTGTTCAACGCCTTGACCAGAGCCGATGTCTATGTCGCCGACCAATTGTTTGCAACCCTGGAAGCCACTTCGCGCAGACTTTGGCTGACCGGGACGAGCCATATCGTGCTCTCCGATACCGTAGGCTTCATCCGCGATTTGCCTCATCCATTGGTGGAAGCATTTCAGGCGACGCTGGAAGCGACGGCTGACGCCGATTTGATTTTGCATGTTATTGATAGCGCAAGCCCCGCCCGCGATGAGCAAATCGCGGAAGTCGAACAGACGCTTGCCGAAATCGGCGCGGCGGATACGCCGCAGATTATGGTCTGGAACAAGATTGACCTGACCGGAGTTTCCCCGGCGATAGAGTTTGATGAATGTGGTAGAATTCGCCGCGTTAAGTTGAGCGCGCGCGATGGTTCCGGGTTGACGCTGTTGCGCTCCGCTCTGGCTTCAATCGCTCAGGAAAAAACAGCGCTCCGCGCTGCAACGGTTTCGTCCGCGCAATCCGAGGCAAAAACCATCTTTTGAAACAATCTGTCCGGGAATATCTTTCATGATTCCAACGTTTGGTATGCTTATGGCGGGTCGTCCGCCGAGAAATGGCGGCGGCAATCGCCCCGACGGTCCGCCCGACCTTGAAGAAATCTGGAACGACCTGAACCGCCAATTGGGCGGACTGTTCGGCGAGAAGAAAAAAAAGCAGGGGCAGCGTCCGCCGCCGGGCAATTTTGGCGGCGGTGGCGGCGACGATGGCCTGCCGCCGATCAATGTCCAGGCTCTTAAACGCGGCTTTGTGATAGTTGCCTTCCTGCTTGTCGGCGCCTGGCTCATCTCCGGCTTTTATATCGTTGATGCTTCAGAGCGCGGCGTTGTGCTGCGCTTCGGAAAATTTGTCGGGGAAACCGATCCAGGTCTTCGCTGGCATTTTCCTTATCCGTTTGAATCCCGCGAGATTGTAAATCACGCTGGTGTGCGTACCGTGGAAATCGGCTATAGCAGCACGGCAAACAACACGGTGAACAAAATTCCCAAAGAGGCATTGATGCTCACCGATGACGAAAATATCATTGACATCCAGTTTGCCGTGCAATACGTGCTGAAAAGCCCGACCGATTATCTGTTCAAGAGCCGTGACCCGGATCAGGCGGTAAAGCAGGCGGCGGAAACCGCTGTGCGCGAAATTGTCGGCAAAAACAAGATTGATTTTGTCCTGAATGAAGGGCGGGCGGAAATCGCGGACGCCGTCAATAAACTGATGCAGACCATTCTCGACCGTTATGGAACCGGGGTGCAAATTTCCAGGGTCAATATGCGGGACGCCCAACCGCCCGAACAGGTGCAAGCCGCGTTTGAAGACGCGGTGAAGGCCGCACAGGATAAGGAACGGCTGGAATACGAAGGCCGCGCCTACGCAAGCGACATCGTTCCTCGAGCCGAAGGCTACAGACAAGCAGTCATTGCCAACGCCGAAGGGGATACCAGCCGGTTCCTGCAAATCTTGACCGAATACTCAAAAGCACCGGAAGTTACCCGCCAGCGCCTTTATCTGGAAACCATGCAACAGGTTTACTCAAATACCAGCAAGGTTATTGTGGACGCCCAGGGTCAGGGCAATCTGCTTTACCTGCCGCTTGACAAGCTGATGCAGGCAGGCGCGGCAGGCAGCATGACGAATCCTGCCTCAGTCTCACAGTCCGGCGGCGCGGCAACGCAGCAACGGGACAGCGGCGCTATTGCATCCGGCTTCGATGGCGCTGTGCCTTCCCTTTCCCGCGACAGGAGCGCGCGATGATGAACAACATACGCATACAAATAGGTCTTGCTCTGGCGGCAATCGTTCTGTTGATCGGCAGCATGTCCGTGTTTACGGTCGATCAGCGCCAATACGTTTTGGTGCTGCAACTAGGCGAGGTCAAGAGGGTCATCAAGACGCCGGGTCTGCATTTTAAGGTGCCGATGATTCAGAATGTGGTTCCTTTCGACAACCGGATATTGACCATTGATAGTCAGGAGCCTGAGCTTTTCATCACTTCGGAAAAGCAAAATGTGCAGGTTGATTCCTTCGTCAAGTGGCGTATTACCGACCCCAGTCTGTACTATGTTTCGGTCAATGGCGAAGAAGGCCGCGCTCGTATCCGGCTGACCCAGACCATCAATGACGGTCTGCGCGCCGAATTCGGCAGGCGCACCGTGCATGACGTGGTATCCGGCGCGCGCGACACGATCATGGAAGACATGCGCGGCAAGGCCAATCTGGACGCCCAGAAAATCGGGGTGGAGGTCATTGACGTGCGTCTGAAACGGGTGGAACTGCCGACAAACGTTACCGAGAGCGTCTATGACCGGATGCGCGCTGAACGTTTGCAGGTTGCCAATCAACGCCGCGCCTCAGGCGCGGCGGAGGCGGAAAGAATTCGCGCCGAAGCCAATCGGGACGCGCAACGAATCAGGGGCGATGGCGATGCCCGCGCAGCGGCTATTTATGCCCAGGCATATGGCCAGAATCCCGGGTTCTACGCATTCTACCGAAGTCTTGAGGCATATCGCGGCAGCTTCGCCAACAAGCAGGACTTGCTTGTGATCGAGCCGAATTCCGATTTCTTCCGTTACATGAAAAACGCGAAATGAGCGTCTCGACCATCCTCCTCGCCTTTGCCCTGATGCTCATTCTGGAAGGGGCGCTGCCGTTTCTGGCTCCCGCCGTCTGGCGAGAAACGTTCCGGCGGCTGTTAGCCCTCTCGAACGGTCAGATTCGTTTCATCGGCCTCTTGTCAATGCTGGCCGGAATCGCGCTCCTTGTGGTGTTTTTTCCCTGACCGAATCGTCATCTTGCGGAATTCGCATGAACTGGCTTTTGCCTGAACACCTCGCTGACGCACTGCCGCAAGAAGCCATGCGCATGGAGGTTTTGCGTCGTTGTCTGCTCGATTTGTTCAAGACGCGCGGCTACGAACTCGTTATGCCGCCGCTGCTGGAATATCTGGAATCTCTCCTGACCGGCGCGGCGCATGACCTTGATCTGCGCACCTGTAAACTGGCCGATCAGCTTTCAGGCCGCACCTTGGGCGTGCGAGCCGACATGACTCCCCAGGTTGCTCGCATTGACGCTCACCTTCTGAACCGTGAGGGCGTGACTCGTCTTTGCTATTGCGGCAGCACTCTCCATGCCCGCCCCGCCAGTCTGGTCTCCAGCCGCGAGCCGATTCAGCTTGGCGCGGAACTTTTCGGTTACACGGGTTGGGCGGCTGACCGGGAAATTCTCCGTCTCCTGGCGGAGGTTCTTGCAGCAGCCGATTTGCCGGATTTTCGTCTGGATTTGGGGCATGTCGGCATTTTCCGTGCCCTGATTGAAGCGGCAAGAGCGGATACGGAAACAGGCAAGGCCATTCTTTCCTGCCTGCGAAACAAGGACGAACCGGAACTTGCCGCCATAACTGCCGGATTGCCCCAGCCTTTTGGCGAGGCGATTCTTGCGCTATCCAGACTCTACGGGGGGATCGAGACGCTAAGAGAGGCGCGGCAGATTCTCCCTGATTTGCCGCCGATCGCCGCCTCGCTTGACACTCTGGCCTGCCTTGCGGACAGCGTGCCGGAATGGTCTGTCACGATTGATCTTGCCGATTTGCGCGGTTATCACTATCACAGCGGCGCGGTTTTTGCCGCCTATGTTCCCGGCTATCCTGCCGCCATCGCCCTTGGAGGACGCTATGACGGCGTAGGCAAGAGCTTTGGGCGGGCGCGGCCTGCCACCGGCTTCTCCCTTGATCTACGCGAACTAGCCCGGCTCTCAGGCAAGGAATCAAGGCAAGACGCCATTTTTGCCCCTTCCAGCCTCCATCTCCCGGAATTGGCGGAAAAAATCGCGGAGCTTCGCAAAGCGGGCGAAATCGTGGTGGAATGCCTGCCGGACGAAACCGGTGCGATAGACCCTTGTAACAAGCGACTGGTTCAAAGGGGCAGGGACTGGATCATTGAAGCTACCCTGACTAAAACTTCATAAAGGAAAGATAATGACCAAGAACGTAGTGGTCGTCGGCACACAATGGGGCGACGAAGGCAAGGGCAAGATCGTGGATTGGCTGGCCAATCACGCCCAGGGCGTCGTTCGTTTTCAGGGCGGGCATAACGCCGGACATACCTTGGTTGTGGGGGATACTACCTACAAGTTGAGCCTCGTTCCCTCCGGCATCGTTCATCCCGGCGCTCGCTGCTATATCGGCAACGGCGTGGTATTGGACATCAAGCATTTGCTGGAAGAAATCGAAAAGCTCGAAGCAGGCGGTATCGAAGTGCGGCAACGCCTGTTCATAAGCCAGGGCTGTCCGTTAATCCTGCCTTATCACGCGGCGCTTGATCAGGCGCGGGAAGCAAAGAGACAAGACGCAAAGATTGGCACAACCGGCAGGGGTATCGGCCCAGTTTACGAAGACAAGGTTGCGCGACGCGCATTGCGTGTCTATGACCTTTTCGATTCCGTGTGTTTTGCCGAAAAGCTCACCGAGGTTATGGAATATCACAATTTCGTCCTCACTCATTTTCTCGGCGCAAAGCCGCTTGATCCCGCAGAGGTTCTGGAACAAGCCCTTCTGCACGGCGAGAGCGTTCTGCCGATGGTCGCTGACGTTTCCGCAGAACTTCACGCCGCCGGACAAAAGGGGGAGAGCCTGTTGTTCGAGGGGGCGCAAGGCTCATTGCTGGACATTGACCACGGCACTTATCCTTTCGTCACATCCAGCAACTGCGTGGCCGGTCAGGCAGCCGCCGGTTCCGGCGTCGGCCCCGGCATGTTGCATCACATCCTCGGCATTGCCAAAGCCTACTGCACCCGCGTTGGCGGCGGCCCTTTCCCTTCCGAGCTTGATATAGGCACAGAGGAAACTCCGGGCTGGCAAATGTCGCACAAGGGGTATGAATTCGGTACTGTGACCGGACGTATTCGCCGCTGCGGCTGGTTTGACGCCGCGCTTCTTCGCCGCTCTCTTATCATCAACGGACTTACCGGACTGTGTATCACCAAACTGGATGTGCTTGACGGTCTTTCGGAAATCAAGATTTGTACCCACTACCAACTGGATGGCAAAACCATTGACATCTTTCCCTTGGGCGCGGACGAAGCCGCCCGCTGCCAGCCGGTTTTCGAGACTCTTCCCGGATGGGCGGAGAGCACCCACGGCGCGCAGCGTTGGGAAGACCTGCCGATCAATGCGCGTACGTATCTCAATCGTCTGGAGGAGCTTTGCCAGACCCCGATTGATATTATCTCGACCGGCCCCGAACGGGATGAGACCATCCTGCGCCGCCATCCCTTCCAGTGCATATAGTGATTCCCAAGCTGCTCAAACCCCCGCCCGCCAAAAGGCGGGCATTCCGCATGGGAATATCGCTCTTGTCCTGTTCTGGAAATTTGTCGTGACTTTCCAGTGCCGTACTGGATTCCCGCCTTCGCGGGAATGACGAATGCACTAAATTATGTGCGAAAGAATGACTATGCCTGATAGCCGTTGCGGTAAGCGCTATATCAAGGTGTATCGCAATTTGGGCAAAAATCTATTGACGATACGCCCTAAGACACCTTTTCTGTCTCGCCAATCTTGCCAAGATTGGCGAGCGGCTCTGGAATATGGCAGGCATAACCCTGCGCGTAGTCTACGCCCAATTCCTTAACGATGTCATAAACCATCTCGTTGCATACAAATTCGGCCACGACTTTCAGGTTATAGGTTTTGGCAAGCTGCACCATGGATTGCACCACGGCGTGATCATCGGCATCCACATGCAGATTCTTGACGAACATGCCGTCAATCTTCAGAAAATCAACCTTGAAGCGTTTCAAGTAGGCAAAAGATGACATTCCGGCGCCGAAGTCGTCCAGAAGCAGGGGTGATCGTAGGCCACGCATTCGATCAATGAATTCCAGCGCTTGATTCAATTGACCGACGGCGCAACTTTCCGTAATTTCAAAGCCTAGACGTTTGGGGTCAATGTTGTATTTTTTGATCTGTTGCTGCACGAATTCAGGAAATTCGCGGTCGGAGAGACTGGCACCGGAAACATTGATTGCATACCATGGAACTTCTGGCTTGATTCCCGCCTCGTCCCATTCCGAGATCTGACGACACACGTTTTCCACCACCCAACGGTCAATGTGGGGCATCATGCCGTAACGCTCGGCAGCCGCGATGAAACGTCCAGGTGACTGGATGTTGCCGAACGAATCCCTAAGTCGGAGCAAAATTTCGACGTGGCGGCGCAAATCCGGCTGTAAAGGCTCTACGTGCTGGAAATAAAGTTTGAAGCGACCTTCGGCAAGCGCGTTAGTGATGTGACCGACTGACCTGAATTCTTCGTTCCTCATTCGGAAATACTCGTCATCTTCTGTATACACCTCGACCCGATTGCGTCCGCGCTCTTTGGCGGCGTAACAGGCAGTATCGGCCGCCATCAGCAGGGAAGTGAGATTATCCAGTCCATGCGTGGCGCGGACTACGCCTACTGAAGCGCCTAACTGGAAGGCCTGTCCGCCATAGATGAAAGTATAGGCGCGCACATCCTCTATCAGCATATTTGCCCGCTGTGCGGCTTCCTCTACATCGTTATCGTGCAGAAGAATACCAAACTCGTCGCCGCCCAAGCGCGCCAGGAAACAGTCGCTGTGTTTAGCCTGCAAGATTTTTGCCAAATTTACCAGTAACTGATCGCCTGCGATGTGTCCGCAGGTGTCGTTTACGATCTTGAATTGGTCAAGGTCAAGATACAGTACCACTACTGATTTGTTATCCTTCCTGAAGGCTTCCAGATCCTGCTGCAACTTGCGCTCAAAGGCGCGACGATTGCTAAGCCCGGTCAAGGGGTCATGCACTGCCTGATAGGCCAGTTCCTCATTCGCGTAGTGCTGCAGGGTGATGTCGCGGATGCTGGAACGAAAGCCAAGCGAGCGCCCGCTGTCGTCATAAACCGGCTGCCAGGATGCCGCTACCCAGATGATGCGGTTGTTCCGACGCTGCACACGAAACTCTAGTTCCTGCCCGCTATGCCCGTCCTTGGCTTGCTGCATCATGTGTCGAACCAGATCCCGGTCGCCTTCATGCACCATTGTTATCGGGTAATCCTGCATCAGCATACATTCTTCCGGCGTATATCCGGTAAGCCGCCGCACGGCAGGATTGACCCATTTCAGTTCGCCTTTCGAGCCGAACCAGCTTTCCCAGGAATGGGTGTAGTCCGCAATGGTACGGAAACGCCATTCGCTTTCTTCCAGCTCGCTCATTCGAGTCCGTAATGTATCCATCATGGTGTTGCAGCTGTTTGCCAACACCGAAATTTCGTCCTGCCCTTCCACATTGATCCGCTGCCTAAAATCGCCGCGCGCTATCCTGGAGCTGGCTTCTGAAAGCGCGGTCAACCCTCGCATAAGGTAATAGACGATGAATGACTGGATCAGGATCAGGAAGAGCAGGCCGACAGCAGCGACCAGGCCGCCTTGAAAAAGGAGTCTTTTTCGCAATTCATCAATGAACTCAGCCCTTTTGCCAAGGTAGAGATGCCCGTACAGTTGTTCGCCTATCCTGATCGGTATGATTTCGTGGGAGACTCCATCGTAAAACCCTGGTTGCGGCATGGGGCGGCCTTCCGGCCAGTCAAGCGAAATCACTTGTGCTTCTCCGTCGCGCACAATCATATAGGCGACATCTTCTGAAATTGCCCATTCTTTCAGCACGTCATGCAAGGCTGAGTAATCTTTAGACAACAGATAAGGCGCAATGGCAGTAACATAACTATTGCCTATTTTCGTGAGGGACTGCCGATCCTGAATCCCAAGATAAGTCCCAGCTAGGTAAATACTGTTGCCGATCAGTGCGCACAAAATCAGAAAGCTGACCAGAAAGTTGGCAAACAGGAGACGAGCGCGCAACGAGCGAAAAAACACACGGATCATGGTGTTTTTGCGTCCTCTTCTTTTTTGATCTCGTTCAGAGTCAAAATAACGAAAGGCTGTATGGCTCTTAGGTCTTCTTCGGTAATCCGGGTGTACCCTACATATTGAGTCTCCTGGAAGAATCGCCGCCCACCCGGCGTATCCGGGAAAAGCTCAAGAGCTTTCTTGATTCGCAGAATTTCGTCTTTGCCCAACTCTTTCCTCGCCAGAGTCATCAGTTGCGGCAGGTTTTTGTTCCAGGACACAGCTTTCAGTTTTCCACGGATATCCGGCGGCATCTGCCTTAGCGCCGGATAGCCTGTCACAGCCGCATCCGCCATACCCAGCGCAACCGCCATTATAGCTGCCAAATGGTTAGGAAATTCCATGTGAATGTAGTCCTTATCCCGACGCATCCCTACGTCTTCCAGAAATTTGACGCCCGCAATGTGAAAAATTGCCATCCTGTCGGGAAAGGCTATTTTTTTCCCACGCAGAGCGGAAGCGGTTTGGTAGTCCCGATCAGAGCGTACCGCGAAGATTAAATCTAGCTCCCCTTGGTAACGTACAAGCGGCGCAAAGCCATGTTGCAGGCAAAGCCCGCCAAAGTGCGGCGGGACAATAACTATATCAAACTGACCGGCGAGAGCATCGCGCAGAAATTCGGCATGGCTGTTGGAAGAAAACAGCGCAACCGGACGCTTGAGTTTCGCTTCCATATGGTCGCGCAACGGCTTGTGCGTCCTGAATAAGCCCGCCGGAGAGTTGAAGGGTACAATGCCTATTCGCAATACATCCTTTTGCGGCGCGGCTTCCGCCGTCATGAACGCACAAAGGATCATGAGAAAGAACAGCGTCCTTGCGAAATAAAAAATTCTGTTACTCATGTGCTGCTTACGACAGTTAATCACAAACCCCAATTTCACCTATAACGGGAGGGGAGGGGAGGGGAGGGGAGGGGAGGTTTTTCATATTCTACTGTAGTTATCGGGATTGTGCAAGCGGGAGAGGGGGGGGTAAAGCATGTTCTCACTGACAGTCGCTTTATTTGTAGGAACCATTATTAATTGCACATCCGCTTTGCTCTCCGCCAAATAATTGTTATAGAATGCGCGGTCTGGCGGAAAAAAATACCGCAACATCCGCCAGCTTTTGTCTTACGAGCGCAAGCGCCCAGGAAGGCACTCGCGCAAGTTCATTCACTCAAGGAGAAACGTTAAATGAAATCAAAAAAACTTGAAATCGAACAAGTTGCGTCGTTTCTGCGTGATGGCATGACCATCATGTACGGCGGCTTCATGGGCAACGGCACCCCGCCCCGATTGATAAAGGCCATTCTCGATTCAGGCGTCAAGGATTTGACCATGATCGGTGACGACACGGCTTTCGGAGAAGACTTGGCAGCAAGAGGCCCGGAAGGCGTTGGCCTCTTGATCCGCAACAAGCGAGTCAAGAAGCTGGTTACCGGCCACATCGGCCTGAACAAGGAAGCCCAACGCCAAATGCTCGCAGGCGAGATGGAAATCGAGTTGTCGCCAATCGGCACACTAGCCGAGCGCATCCGCGCCGGCGGTTCCGGCCTTGGCGGGGTGCTTACTCCGACCGGCGTAGGAACCTCGGTAGCCGATGTCAAGATGGATGTCACCATCAACGGTCAGAAATTCGATCAGAAGCAGACGATCAACATCAACGGCAGGGATTATCTGCTGGAATTGCCGTTGAGAGCCGATCTGGCCGTGCTGGAAGCCGTCGTTGCCGACAAGTCAGGCAATCTAGTCTACTACGGTTCGATGCGTAACCATAACCCGCTCATGGCGCTTGCCGCAGACACGGTTATCGTTGAGGCGCACCAGATTTTCGAGGTTGGTTACATCAACCCTGATCATGTCATGACCCCGAGCATCCTGGTCGACCACATCATTTACCCCATCTAAAGGAGAAAAACATGACGCAAGAAATGAGCGCAAAAGAATTGATTGCCCGCCGCATTGCGTTGGAGCTACAGGATGGCGATGCCGTAAACCTCGGCATCGGTTTGCCGACATTGGTCGCCAATTACCTGCCGCTAGGCGTAAACCTGCTGCTGCAATCGGAAAATGGCTTCCTGGGCATCGGGCCGGTTCCGGCTGAAATCATCCCTGTCGGCCAGCCGCGCATGGTAAATGCGGGCGGCAATCCCTGCACGATTCTGCCAGGCGGGTCAACATTCGACGTTTCGACATCTTTCGCGCTGATGCGCGGCGGTCATCTTGACGCCTGCGTGTTGGGCGGTTTGCAGGTAGCCGAAAACGGAGACCTTGCCAACTGGATGGTTCCCGGCAAGAACGTGCCCGGTATGGGCGGCGCGATGGATCTCGCGGTAGGCGCGAAGAAAGTAATCGTAGCGATGGAGCACACCAACAACGGCGAGAAGAAAATTCTCAAAAAGTGCACCTTGCCGCTCACAGCGAAGGGAAAAGTGGCCGTTCTGGTGACGGAAAAGGCGTTGTTCCGCTTCTACGACGGCAATATGGTGCTGGAAGAGTATGCGCCCGGCGTCAGCGTGGATGAAATCCGCGCCGAGACCGAAGCTGCTTTCACTGTTTCCGACAATTTGAAAGAAATGGTTATCAGCCAGGTTGGCCTGTAATTCCGTTGGGAATAAAACAAAGCGGCGCATTTCGCGCCGCTTTTTATAGTTTCATGGCGCTTGTCGCCCAAATCATGACACCAGGTATTCTGGTCGATCACATCATATAACCCGCACAAGGAAACAGATATGACACAAGAAATGAGCGCCAAAGAATTCATAGCCCGCCGCATCGCGCTGGAATTGAAAGACGGGGATGTTGTAAACATGGGTATCGGCCTGCCGACCCTAGTCGCCAACTACCTGCCCAAAGACGTGTATCTTACGCTGCATTCGGAAAACGGCTTTCTGGGCGTAGGGCCGGTTCCGGATAATGTCCCGCCCATCGGCGAACCACGCATCGTGAATGCCGGCGGCAATCCCTGTTCCATCCTGCCGCATGGTTCCACATTCGACATTTCGATGTCTTTCGCGTTGATGCGCGGCGGTCATCTTGACGCCTGCGTGCTGGGCGGCCTGCAAGTCGCTGAAAACGGCGATCTCGCCAACTGGATGGTTCCCGGCAAGAATGTGCCCGGCATGGGCGGCGCGATGGATCTCGCAGTAGGCGCGAAACAAGTCATCGTGGCAATGGAGCACACCAACAACGGCGAGAAGAAAATTTTGAAGAAGTGCACCCTTCCCCTCACTGTCAAAAGCCGCGTGTCCGTTCTGGTGACGGAAAAAGCGTTGTTTCGCTTCTACGATGGCAAGATGGTGCTGGAAGAGTATGCGCCCGGCGTCAGCGTGGATGAAATACGCGCCGAGACCGAAGCGGCCTTTACCGTTTCCGATAATCTGAAAGAAATGGTCATCAGCCAGGTCGGCATGTAATTTCTTCCTTCGGGATGAAAAAGCGGCGCATTTGCGCCGCTTTTTTTGAAGCGTGGCTCAACCGCATCAAAAATCAGCCGTATCCGGGTTCGGGCCGAGGCGATTCGTGGGAGCGTCCCGCTCGGCCAGGCTTGCCAAGTCTTCCGAATCCAGTTTGAAATCGAAAATATTGAAATTTTCCCAGATACGCTCGCCCCGGATGGATTTGGGGATAACCGATAACCCCGCTTCTATATGCCAACGGATGAGAACTTGCGCGGGCGTTCGACCGTGCTTTTTAGAAATGGCGACAATGACAGGATGCGTAATGAGCCTGCCCTGTCCCAGCGGACTCCAGGATTGGGTCAGGATGCCGTGCCGCGCATGAAACTCGCGCAATTCCGGCTGGGTGAAATCAGGATGCAGCTCGATTTGATTCATGCTCGGCACAACGCCGGTTTCATTGATGATGCGCTCCATATGCGCGATCTGGAAATTTGAAACCCCAATGCTTTTTACTCGCTTCTCTTCCTTCAGACGAATTAACGCTTTCCAACTGTCAAGGTAACGGTCTTTCTTGGGACAAGGCCAATGAATCAGGTATGCGTCAATGTAATCAAGGCGCAAACGGGCAAGACTGTCGTCAAATGCGGCAAGGGCGCTGTCAAAACCTTGGTCGCTGTTCCAGAGCTTGGTAGTGACGAACACCTGATCGCGCGATAAACCTGTTGCCTCAAAGCCATCGCGCAACCCGTCGCCGACTTCGATTTCGTTTTCATAGATTGTGGCAGTATCAATCAGGCGATAACCGCACTTCAAGGCAGCGGAAACGGCTGTCGCCGCCTTGTCCGGCGCGGTCTGCCAAGTGCCCAGGCCAAGCTGGGGAATATGTCCGCCATCATTTAGCGGAAGAACAGGCGATTGCATGAGAACTCCCTGTCAGAATGGTTAAACAGCTGTGCCAATGCGTCGGCGCAGGTTGAAAAACTGTAGTGATTCACGCGAATAATTGTACTTTTAGCTTTGCCGCAAGCAACATCTAACCGGCAAACCCCGGCGGTCTTGCAGACGGCAATAGCGCCACATCCTTTGGAAATGGTGGGCTTTGTGCCAGGAGCCAACCCAAGGAGCGCCTGCCTTGGCGGGCGGGGTTTGAGCAGCTTTATTCGGATGAATCGCTATATGTTCTCATGAATGTGCTTCGCTGCACAAGGAACAGGTATCAATAAATCATGCCAATTCGTAGCGCGAAATCGCGAATTCGGCAGGCGGCTTCATCTGGCGCGCATTGAAGCAGACCATGCGGCGCTCTTATGGCCTCAATATGGAGCGAGGGGCAGACGGCCTTGATAGCCTCGCTCGCGCTCCCTGGGATCAGCTTATCTTCGTCGGCGCGAAGGTACAGTATCGGCACACGTATTGCGCGTAGCCGTTCCATCACATCCACCTGCATCACATTTCGCAGGCGTGTTCGCAACACTTTGGGCGCGACCTGGGCAAGACTGCGGTTCAGCATTGCGCGTAGCGTCCGGGTATTACTGCAGCCCAAAAGCCAGGGACCAAGCAACGCCGTAGGGATCATGGGCATCAGGCTGATGATCGGAAGCAGAAAAGAGGGCATGGGGCGCGGACTGCGCGCGAATGTGGCGGCGAGTACCAAACCACGCAAGCTTTCGGGGGCGCGCGCCGCAAGCGAAATTGCAATCGGGCCTGAGAAAGATTCGCCGAGCAGGAGATAAGGCTCCGATTTGGGCAGCGCCGACATGACCAGAGCTTCAAGAGCGGGGTAATCCAGCGGTATTGCGCCCGGGTAGCGCACACAGCGGACATCCCAGGTATCACCGAGGGCATCTTTCAGGGGCGCGAACAACTCGCCGGTTCCGTCCATGCCGGGCAAAAGCGTCAGTATCGGACGCGCAGCCGATGATCTGGCATTATCGGGAAGGGGCGAAGTATCAAGCATGGAGCGTAATGTCGCGGATAAGGCCAAGGCAGCGATTAAAGAAGTGATCCGCGCCCGGAATTACCACGACCGGCAGGTTTTGCGGCTTTGCCCAGTCCAGCACGTTGGCAAGCGGCACGATGTTATCTTCGGAACCGTGGATGACCAGAGTATTGGCAGGAACGGCGGCGGCATCAAAGGAACCCACGCCTTCAATGAAACCGATTGCTGTGGCAACCAGTACCAGCCGCTCTACCGGGTGGCCTTCCGCGCATAAACGTTGGGCGACATGGGTTTGGCAGTAAGCGCCAAAGGAAAATCCGGCGAGCGCGACCGGCAGATTCACGCCATTATCTACAACCTGTTTCGCCTTCTTCAGGACTGTCAAGAGGTCGTCGGTTTCTCCCCGGCCTTCGTCATGTATGCCCTCGCTTTTTCCCACGCCGCGAAAATTGGGGCGAAAGACGGCATAACCAAGCTGAAGGAAGGCTTTTGCCAGGGTATGCACGACTTTGTTGGTATTAGCGCCGCCGCCAACAGGATGTGGGTGGGCAACGAGGGCGATGCCCATGATCACGCCAGAAGGAATGTCAACCAGCGTATCAATCGTGCCTGCCGCGCCGGGGATGAGCATTCTTTCAAGCGCCTCCGGCATGAATCAGAGGTATTCGAATTCCAGCGTCTCGGCGCTTTCATCTTTGGTGGATACCCCCAGGCTGAAAACACCTTTGACGTACAAGGGAACGATGGTGTTGTGAACGAAAATCTCCGCAGCGTTGTTCTGGACAATGAAAGTGCCGTTGGTGCTGGTATCTTCCAGGGTGTAGTGTTTTCCGCGCAGCACAATGCGGGCATGGATGCGGGAAGCTCGGCTGTTCTTGATATCGCTCTTTACCACGATGTCGTTATGGCGATCCCTTCCCAAGGTGATAGCCGGATTATTTTTGTCCATTAGGATGGTTCCTCCTGCATGCCGGATGCAAAGACACGGGACATCGTCCTCATCAAACTCGCCGCCTTCGGGGAGATCTTCCATGTCATCGTCAGAAATCGCATCTATTAGGGTAGCGGTAAAAGTGGTTTCCTCCGGAAGAAATGAGATTTCATCAATCTGCTGCCCGAAAGGTGGACGATATGGGCTTGGGCGGGGCGAAGCCTTGCCGTAGTAAATTGATTCACGCCAGACAATTTCCATTAGAGGAATCGTGCCGCCCTTGGGTAAAGTCCATTCCTGCTCTAAATCCTTGACTGTCAAGCCGCTGTCTTCGGCAGCGCTTTGGAACAGATCACGGTCGCAGAGAATCTGCCCCGGCGCAGCTTGCTCCAAGAGCATTTCCGCCATGCGGATGGCGATGTTGTCATCGCCTGCGGTAAAAATGGCTACTCGAAGCGACAGATGAATTCCGGAGATGGGGGGTAGCTCCGAAGCGCGTTTTTGCATGTCGGTCGCGCCAAGGCAGGCATCGTCCAACTCGGCAAAAGAAAAGGTGATGGTTGTGCTTGTGATGCCCAGCACCTTGCCGCGCTGGGCAAGACCCGCGCGTTCAATGCGCTTTAGGCAACGCTCCACGGAGTGGTTTGCCTCCGTTTTGCCCAGACGTTCAGCCAGTACGTCGCCGCCAACAATGTTTCCACGCACGATGATGGTCATGATGAATTCCAATAAAACAGAATTTAGTAAAGTGCATCATAACATTATCAGGGGCATATTTAGTCAAGATGAAATGGCAAGATCAGCATGCAAAACCATTGACTGCCTGTTAAAAGTATATGAGATTCCCGGGCACGATCACGTATTAGCTAGCGAATACCCATCACACAAGCCTTGCAACCAATCTTTAAAGCAAAACGCATACTCATGTAGCCTTGGTTTTCCCGAATCGGATAATGTGTCTCATGTCACTTTCAGGCGCGAAATCTTCGTCTTTTTCGGTCAGGAAGGCAGGATTCGGGGCAAGATTGGCGAAATCGAACAGCAAAGGGTCGGCCAGATGCGAAGGCACGACATTTTGCAGGGCGGTGAAGACCGATTCGGTGCGCCCCGGAAAACGGGCATCCCATTCCTGCATCATGGCGCGGATTTGCTGGCGTTGCAGATTGGCTTGCGAACCGCAGAGATTGCAGGGGATGATGGGAAATTCCATGCCTCGCGCGTAACGGGCGATGTCGTTTTCGGAACAGTAGGCCAGGGGACGAATAACCACATGGGCGTTGTCGTCGGTAACGAGCTTGGGCGGCATGGCTCTTAGCCTGCCGCCGAAAAAGAGGTTGAGAAACAAGGTGTGCACGATGTCGTCACGGTGATGGCCTAGCGCGATTTTGTTCGCGCCCAGTTCTTTTGCCGTGCGATAGATAATTCCGCGTCTAAGCCTCGCGCAAAGCGAACATGTGGTCTTGCCTTCCGGGATTTTTGCCTTTACGACCGAGTAGGTATCAGCCTCAACGATGCGATATTCCACGCCGTTTTTCTCGAACCATTCCGGCAGGATATGCGCGGGAAAACCGGGCTGCTTCTGATCCAGATTCATCGCAATCAAGCGAAAGGCGACCGGTGCTCGCGTTTGCAGAAGGCGCAGCAAGTGGAGCATGGTTTGTGAATCCTTGCCGCCGGAGACGCACACCAGCACTGTGTCATTCGCTTCTATCATGCGGTAGTCGCTTATGGCCTGTCCGGCTTTGCGTAGCAGCCATTTTTCCAGACGTTGCAGGGTATGCGAAGGTTTCACGGTTCCAAGGGCGGGGAAAGACAAGCGGCGAATTGTCGCACAGTTTATGTTTCTGCCGCGCCGCTTACCGCAGCAAAAGTATCCGGCACGGATGATGTGCTATCATCCATGTCTTCTTGCTACCCTTGCTTTTTGAACTTGCCATGTTTGACGCCATTCGCAACAGTAAACGCATTATTCAGTTTTTTCTTGTGCTGATCATCATCTCCTTCTCGGTCTGGGGGCTGGAATCCTATTTCCGAGGCGGCGGCGGCGACGACCTCGTGCAAATCGGGAAAACCCGCATCGGCATGAACGCTTTTCGGGACGCATTGCGAAACGAGCAGGAACGGCAGAGAAGGGCAAATCCGCACGCTGACCCTGCCGAGTTTGACTCGCAGGCCACACGCGATGATGCGCTAAACAGCCTGATCAATCGTTATCTACTTCTTTTGGAAGCGCAAAAGCAGGGCTTGAACGTGCGTCTGGCAATGCAACAACTAATTGCTCAAATTCCGGATTTTCAGGAAAACGGCGTTTTCAGCCAGGAGCGTTATGAAGCGACGCTGGCTGCCATGCAGCGTCCCGTGCAGGAATTTGAGTCCGAATTTCAGGAAGGCCTGCTCCGACAGACGCTCTTGAGTTCCGTGCTTGAGGCTTCCTTTGCCCCGAAAACCGTGACAAACCGGATTATCGCCTTGTTGACGGAAACGCGGGATGTGCAGGAACACCTGATTGCCTGGCGGCCTCTGGTGAGCAAGGTGAAAATTTCGGATGCGGAAGTCAGGCAGTTCTATGACGATAATCCCGCAAACTTCAGCATCCCTGAGCAAATTCAGGTTGAATACGTCCTGCTTGCCCAGGGGATGTTGGGCAGCATGACAAAAATTCCGGAGGCCGATTTACGCGCCTGGTATGAAATCAACAAAGAACGCTTTGCCAAAAGACCGGAAGAGCGGCGCATCAGCCATATCCTGCTGATTACCGACGCAGACAAGGAGAAAGTCCATGCCGAAGCCATGCGCCTGCTCTCGGAAGTGCAAAAAGAACCGGGGCGTTTCGCAGAGTTGGCGAAGGCGCATTCAGAAGACCCGGGTTCTGCCGGTCAGGGGGGTGATCTGGGCTTCATGACCCGGCAGATGTTGGTCAAATCCTTTGCGGACGCCGCGTTTTCCCTGAAAAAAGGCGACATTTCCGATCTGGTGGAAAGCGAATTTGGTTTTCACATCATTCGCGTGGATGACATACTGCCCGGCGAATATTTCCCCTTTGCCGAGGTGCGCCCCCACATTGAAGAGGCTATGCGGGAACAGAACATGGCCAGGTTGTTTGCCGAAGCGGCGGAAAATTTCAAAAATCTGGTTTTTGACCAGCCGGACAGCTTGAAGCCTGCTGCTGACGCTTACAGGTTGCCTATTCAAAAATCAGGCTGGCTGAACCGTGACTCGAAAGGCGAGGATCCGGTTTCCAACCCTAGATTGATACGCGAGTTGTTTGACGACGAGGTTCTGAAAAACGGGCGCAATACCAGAGTCGTGGAAGTCGCGCCCGGTGTGCTGGCGGCTGCGCGTTTGCTGGAACACCAGCCCGCGCTCTTGTCGCCCTTTGACGATGTGAAAGATGCCATTCTGTCGCTCTTGCGCGAAGAAAAAGCACAGGCGCTGGCGGTGGAAGAAGGAGAAGCGAAACTGGCCGAAGCAGAGAACATGCGGGTAAGCTGGGGCAAGAGCCAGACCGTTTCCCGCGTTATGCCCGGCCTTTTGCATCCTCTTGCGTTGGACGCTATTCTTCGGGTCGGCGCGGATAACCTGCCCGCATACGCAGGCGTGGCGCTGCCGGAACAAGGCTATGCCATTTACAAAATCCTTAAGGCCGGTAGCCAGGCCATTGAGCCGGAATTTGAAAATCATCTCGCGCAACAGATAGAGTTCATTACCGCGCAAAACGAGACAGCCGCCTACCTTGCGGCTCTACGCCAACGCTATAAGGTAAAGGTCAACGAGAGCCTGATTCGGGAACAAGAACAGTAAGTCGCCTCGCCTTGAACAGTATTACTGCCTGCGCCCATAGGTGTAAAACGCGGCGCAGGCTCCTTCCGAGGAAACCATGCAGGCTCCCAGCGGATTTTCCGGAGTGCAGGCTACGCCAAAAGCCTTGCAGTCGCCGGGTTCCTTGTGTCCGCGCAGAACATGAGCGCATTCGCAAGCCTTGTGATCAGGAACCGGACGATAAGGAACAGGATGACGCGCCTCGGCGTCGAATTGGGCATATTCAGGTTTCAGGCAAAGCGCGCTTTCAGGAAGTCTGCCCAGTCCCCGCCATTCAAACTGTTCGCGCACTGCGAAATATTTTTGCAGCAAGCGTTTAGCCTTTTCATTACCTGTGCGGGTGACAACGCGGGTAAACTCGTTCTCCACAACGGCGTATCCCGCATTGACTTGTCGCAGCAACATGAGAATGGCTTGCAACACATCCAGCGGCTCGAACCCGGCAATGACTACCGGCTTTTGGTAACGCTCAGGGATAAATTCATAGGGGGCGCTGCCGATAATGGCGGAAACATGCGCGGGGCCGACCATTCCATCCAGCGGCAGATCGTCCTCCAGAATGCCCAGGATAGCCGCCGGAGTGAGAAGATGGCAGCAAAGCACGGAAAAATTGGCGATGTTTGCCGCTTTTGCTTCTGCGATTGCGGCAGCAGTAGGCGGAGCCGTGGTTTCAAAGCCGATTGCGAAAAAAACGACTTGTTTGTCAGGATGAGCGCGGGCAAGGGCAAGGGCGTCCTTTGTGGAATACACCATACGCACATCCGCTCCCTCTGCGCGGGCTTTCAACAGAGTAAGACCGCCGGATGCGGGAACGCGCAGGCAATCGCCATAGACAGCAAGGATTACGCCATGCTCCAGCGCCATTTGAATGGCCTGATCGACACGACCAATGGGCAGGACGCAGACCGGACAACCAGGGCCGTGAATCATTTTGATCTGGGGCGGCAACAATGCTGTCAAGCCATAGCGGGCAATGGCATGTGTGTGTCCGCCGCAGAATTCCATGAAGCGATATAACCTGACCGAATCTGTTTCACGCGCAATGGAGTCAGCGATTTTCCGCGCCAGATTGCCATCGCGGAATTCTTCAATATATTTCATTGTGGTCTCGGCTAGAGCGGTTTTGGTTCAAGTGAGCACATTTTACGCGCCCTCTCCCGGCCTTTGGCTACGCCGCGAGTGCTTCTCCCTACCCTATGTAGTCATTGCCGTAAATAATTGTACTTTTCGCAGAACGCACAGGAGAGAGCTTTGCTCCACGCCCAATCACCCGTCATTCCCGCGAAGGCGGGAATCCAGGCAAGCCTTTCCGCTCCTATGGCGTTTCCGTATGGGAATGCCGCTCCTGTCCTGTCAACCTGTTGTTGCTGCCACGTTGTACTGGATTCCCGCCTTCGCGGAAATGACAGTTGGGTCATAGCCTGTGCGAAATATCGGCCGCATCTGACAGTCGCATTATTTACAGAAAACACCATAATAAGTGCGTACACTTTTCTCCAAGTTGGAAACAATAACGGCACGGTAAACCCTCTCCCCCGACCCCTCTCCCACAAGTGGGAGAGGGGATAAACACCCGCTCCGCCTGTCATTGTCTCCTATCCCATTTATGGCTGCGCCGCAAGTGAGATAGGGTGGGCACTAGCTTTGATGCCACTCGCGGTGTAGCCAAAGGCGAGGGAGAGTGCGTGTAAAACGTACTCACTTTTGAAAACCGCTCTAAACCACCGCCCTGCATACAAAATCAGGCGGCGGGGCGCAGACGGACATGCAGTTCGCGCAACTGTTTTTCGTCCACGCCGGAAGGCGCATCGGACAGTAGACATTGGGCGCGCTGGGTCTTGGGGAAAGCGATAACGTCCCGTATGGATGCCGCTCCTGCCATCAAGGTTACAATCCTATCCAGCCCGAATGCCAGACCTCCGTGCGGTGGTGCGCCATAACGAAGGGCATCCAGCAAAAAGCCGAATTTGGCGCGTTGCTCTTCCGGACCTATGTTGAGCGCCTGAAATACGGTCTCCTGCACTTCCGGTCGGTGGATACGGATAGAACCACCGCCTATTTCCCAGCCGTTCAGGGCAAGGTCGTAAGCCTTGGCAAGGCATTTACCGGGATCGCTTTGCAAGAGGGCGATATGTTCGTCCTTGGGCGAGGTGAAAGGGTGATGGCTGGCGTTCCAGCGATTTTCCGCCTCGTCCCGCTCGAACATGGGAAAGTCCACAATCCAGACGGGTTCCCAAGCATTCTGATTGATATGCCCTTTCTCGTGCCCAAGTTTGACGCGCAACGCACCCATCGCGTCATTGACGACTGATGTTTTGTCCGCTCCGAAGAAAATGAGATCGCCAGATTGCGCGTCGGCACGCTCAAGAATGCCCTTCAGTGCGGCTTCGTGCAGGTTTTTGACAATGGGAGATTGCAGGCCGTTTTCGTTAGGCTGGCTCCTGTCATTGACCTTGATGTAAGCCAGACCCTTTGCGCCGTAAATGGCGACGAATTTTGTGTATTCATCAATTTCGCCGCGAGTAAGCGCCGCGCCGCCGGGAATTTTGAGCGCCGCTACGCGCCCTCCCGAATTGGCAGGTTCGGAGAATACCTTGAAAGCCACATCGCGCGCGATGTCGGTGATTTCCGTCAGTTCCAGGGTTACGCGCAGATCGGGTTTGTCGGAACCGAAACGGCGCATTGCCTCGGCGCAGGAAATTCGCGGAAAAGGATTGGGCAGGGCAACTCCCAGGGCTTCCGCGAATACGGAGCGAATCATCTCTTCCATCAACGCCATGATGTCGTTTTCTGTGAGGAAGGAGGTCTCAATATCCACCTGGGTGAACTCCGGCTGGCGATCAGCCCGCAGGTCTTCGTCCCGAAAACATTTGACAATCTGGTAATAGCGGTCAAAACCGGAGACCATCAAAAGCTGCTTGAAAATCTGCGGCGATTGGGGCAAGGCAAAAAAGTGTCCGGCATGAACACGGGAAGGAACAAGATAATCTCGCGCCCCTTCCGGCGTGCTTTTGGTAAGCATGGGCGTTTCCACGTCAATAAAACCATGCGCGTCCAGAAAGCGGCGAAAGGCGCGAGCGACCCGGTAGCGAAGCAGCAGATTTTTCTGCATCTCAGGTCTTCGTAAGTCAATGACCCGATGAGTCAAGCGCACATTTTCCGAGAGATTTTCTTCATCCAGTTGAAACGGCGGGGTTACGGAAGGATTCAGCACTTCGATTTCATGGCACAACACTTCCACCTCGCCGGATGCAATCTGTTGGTTACATGAGCCTTCCGGGCGCATCCGCACCTTGCCGGTTATTTTCAGGCAGAATTCATTACGGACGGATTCGGCGACCTTGAACATTTCAGGGCGATCAGGATCACAGACAATCTGCGCCAATCCCTCCCGATCACGAAGATCAATGAAGATAACGCCGCCGTGGTCGCGGCGGCGATTCGCCCAGCCTGCAAGGGTTACAGTCTGGTCACAGTAAGAAGCGGACAGATCGCCGCAATAATGGGTTCGCATCAGGAATTTCCGGGAAGAAGGGAAGAGGGGGAATCTTGCTGGCGCGTCGCCCCAATCGCCGTGCTTCCCGGCGGTTCAGGTGATTTTTCGGTTGCGCCTGTCTCGTCCGCAGCGCTGTCAATGGCATGGCTGTCATGCCCAAGCCGGGAAACAGGCGGCACCACACCCATGGAAATAATGTATTTCAGGGCGTCGTCCACGCTCATGTCAAGTTCTTTGGTTTCCTCCGCCTTCACCATGATGAAAAAGCCGGAGGTGGGATTAGGTGTGGTGGGAACATAGATGCTTATATAGTCGCTCCCCAAATGGCGCGCCGTGTCGCCGCCGGGTTTGCCGGTGAGAAAGGCAATGACCCAGCAGCCCTGTCGGGGGTATTGCACCAGTAACGCCTTGCGAAAAGCATTGCTGTTGGGCGCGAGAATCGTCTCGGAAACCTGTTTGACCCCGTTGTAGATGGAATTGACCACAGGAATCCGCGCCAGCATTTGCTCCCATGAGTTTACGAATTTTTGCCCCAGGAAGTTGGCGGCAAACACGCCGGAAACAAAGATGATCAACAAGGTGAGCAATGTGCCCAGACCAGGAATGTTGAAACCGAGCAATTTCAGCGGGCGCAGTTGTTCCGGCAGCAACAGGAGCGATTGATCCATCACGCTGATGATGAATGAAAGCACCCAGACCGTAATGACCAGGGGAATCCAGATCAAGAGGCCCGCGATGAAATAACGCTTGATCGTAGCCGGTTTCAAGGTAAACATTGCGTCTCTGATCAAGTAGCGGCAGCCGGACAGGCTGCTGGGGAACACGCGCCGTCTCCGCCCTGGCAGGGCGGCGGAGCGGTCGGTTGCGCCGGATTTTTGAAATCAGTAGCGTACCAGCCGCTTCCTTTCAACTGAAAACCAGCGACGGATAGCTGTCTTTTATATCTTTCTTTGCCGCACTGCGGACAGGCAGTCAAGGGAGCATCGCTTGCTTTCTGCAAGTGTTCGTTTTGGAAGCCGCAAGAAGCGCAACAGTATTCGTAAATTGGCATGGTGAATCTCAAGACAAAAACAATATATTATAGCGAGAGGAATGTTAATAATGCCGGAAGGCGCTTGGTTTTCTTCTGTCCCCAAAAAATTGTTGCGTCGCAGAAGCGGCGGCAAAGCCGTAGAGACAGGTCGCGTCGGCCTTCGGTCAGGGATTTGCTTGTTCGTCGTGTCCCGAAAGGGCAGCGGCCTCGTCAATCAGGCGGGAGAGGCTGTCGCCGCGCTCCAGCGAGTCGTCGTAAATGAAATGCAGTTCGGGCAGGGTGTGCAGACGTATGCGACGCCCCAACTCATGCCGCAGAAAACCGGCAGCTCGGGAAAATCCCTTGCTTATATCGGACAGATGAGAAATGTCCAGAGCGCTGAAAAAAACCTTGGCGTGAGCATAATCAGGAGTCAATTCGACATTTGTCAGGCTGATCATGCGCACACGCGGGTCTTTGAGTTCGCTATGGATGATCTCTGCCAGATCACGGCGAATCTGCTCGGCAACACGGTCAGCGCGGGAAAAGGATTTCATCGCAGGCTAAAGCTCGCAATCGCTCCTGCTATTTTGCCGCAACGATCATGGACTGCGCGACGCGCTCCAGACAATCCAATACGCCGTGGCTGGCTTCTTCCATATTTCCCAGGGCGGTCAATCCTTCGGCAAAACGGTTATCGTAGAACGCTTCCAGCGCATCCTTGCCGTATCGGTGCACGGCGTTGTGCGGCGCTTCCATGGCGGAGTAGCCGTCGAAACTGGAAAAATTGCGCCCTTCGCCCTGGTAATACCACTTACCCAAGCGGCACGATTTGCTGTCGGCAAGATCCTCCGGCTTTTTACTCGATGCGCCAAGAAACACTTTATAAACCTCGAATTTGAACACCAGATGATCGAACTTCGCCAATTCGACAAAGCTGCGTAAAGCCGTCCTGTTGACAGTACCCCTGACGTACTGTGAAAACGAAACGAGGCCGCTCATGTCCTCGGTCATCTGCACGCCATTTTTGCCAAGATCATTGGCGCGCCCCGCAAGCCCCTCGATATGGACAAGGGTGGCTCCGGTATCGCTCTGAATGGTTCCCACCAGATCGTAAATCTCGCCAGTTGCGCTGGCCGTGCGCTCCGCCAGTTTGCGCACCTCGTCGGCTACGACCGCAAAACCACGCCCCGATTCTCCCGCCCGCGCTGCCTCGATAGCTGCATTGAGCGCAAGCAGGTTGGTTTGATCGGCAATTTCCTTGATTAGGCTTACGATATTGCTGATTTGTTCGGTGCGCGCATTCAGCCCGCGCACCTGTTCCATCATCGTCCGGGCGTCTTCGGAGAGCAGCATGATATTTTCCGATAACTTCTGGATTGCCGCCTGACTGGAAAGCGAACGCGATTCAGCTTCCGCAACGTCAGTGTTTTTCTGATTTAGCGCGTCGGCCATTGCCGCAAGCGAACCCTGCGATTCTTGCAGGGTGGCGCCGAAAAGCGCCACGCGTTGCAGCAGTTGCTGGTAGTTTTGCGCTGATGTGTTTGCTTGCTCGAATTCTTCGCGCAACTGTCCAAGGTCGCATTCAGCGGTCGAGAGTTGTTTTTGCAGATGTTGTCTTTCTGTTTCAACAACACTGACTTTTTGTTCCAGTTCCCTTGTGCGGGCGCTTGATCCGAAAAAACTCATGATGCTCTCCTGATTTAAGCTCCCCTCGAACCTGAAAACATTTTCGAGAATCGCTGGTTTAACAATTTTGCCGCGCTAAGCAGTACGGGCAGATCACCCGGACAGTATGTCACCTGAAGGGAATAATTCTGCGGGAAATAAATCGGCAGGGAATGAACCTATTCTTCGAGAACAGCTTCGCCAAGCAGCAGGCTGGAGGCCAGTTGGTTAGTGTTAACAGGCGCGCGAGGAGTTGGGGCTGGAGCGGGCGACGGCGCGGCAGCAGGCTGCTCCGGCTCTTTCGGCGCGAAAGGCGCTACTGCCATGCGGCGGGGAATCTGGTCTTCGTCCAGAAGACGCTCGATCCGGGCAAAAACTTCGTACCGTGAAAACGGTTTTTTCAGAAAGTCGTCTGCACCGATGTGCGATTTGAAAAACCTTTCCGTCATCTGTTCGTTGCCGCTCATCATAATGATGGGAATGTGCTTTGTGCGTTCGTCGCGGCGCAGCGCACGCAATGCCGCAAAGCCGTTGATACCGGGCAGTACGATATCCAGAAAAATCAGTTCCGGCTTTTTCAGGAGCACCAGTCTTAAGCCGGATTCCGCGTCAAAGGCCTCATCAACGACGCAGCCGATGGAACGCAACACCCGTTTCAAGGCGCTGGTGATGGTACGGGAATCATCCACGACCAGAACACGCGTTCCCTCTCGCGGATTTGCCCGCTCCCGACGGCGGCGCTCTTCCTGAGGCGAATCGTCCTCAAAGTCAAAAAACTCTGCCTCGGCTTCCGGCGAAGCCTTGAAAAACAGACGGAAGTGGTCAAATAACCCCATAAGAAACCAATCCTTTACGGAAAACCAAAACAGGCAGAGCGCCAAAAGCGCCCGCGCCCTGTAGACAATTCCTATTATGTGCAGATAATTTCCATTTTACAGCATTTTCCCTTGACATGAGCGAGTAAATTTTGCAGCGTCTCGACTATAACATATTTTGATAGTGGCGGCGCTAAAAATCCAGGCAGTGAAAATGACGGTGTTGTGTGAAATTCCTATCTTTTCGTTACCTGTGCAAGAAGCACAAAATATCATATAATATATTGATTTTATTGAATTATCTTGCACTTTACATAAATTTGTCATGTTGTGTCAAGGGCTGCTCCCGCACAGTAAAGCCAAGACGCAAAGCAAAAGTGGTGTGCAATTCCGGCAAGTCGTAGTAAAGTTGCATTTTTCCCACACTTACAGGGTTTTGCCATCGTGGACATTCAACAAATTCTCGAACATTTACCGCATCGTTATCCTTTTCTCCTGATTGACCGTGTACTGGAGCTTAAGGCAGGCGAGTCCATCCACGCCGCCAAAAATGTCAGCATCAACGAGCCGTTTTTTGTCGGACACTTTCCGCATCATCCTGTCATGCCCGGCGTATTGATTCTGGAAGCCATGGCGCAGGCGGCAGGCGTTCTGTCGTTCAAGACCATGAACGCGAAACCGAGCGACGATTCCGTGTTTTATTTTGTCGGCATTGACAATGCCCGTTTCAAAAAGCCGGTGGTTCCGGGCGATCAACTGCATCTTCACATAAGTATCGTGCGGCATATGCGCGGCGTCTGGAAATTCGATGCCATTGCGCGGGTTGATGGCGAAGTTGTGGCGGAAGCCGGTCTGATGTGCGCCCAGCGGAAATTGTCCCAATGAACGCGATCATCCATCCGACCGCTATCGTGCATCCCGGCGCGCGGCTTGCGAGCGGCGTCGAGATCGGCGCTTATTCAATCATTGGCGAGCAGGTGGAAATCGGCGAGCGCACCTGGATAGGTCCGCATGTCGTAATCAATGGACGCACCAGAATCGGGCGGGAGAATCGTATTTTCCAGTTTTCTTCGCTGGGCGAAGTGCCGCAGGACAAAAAGTACGCGGGCGAGCCTACCCGTCTGGAGATCGGCGATCGCAACACCATCCGCGAGTTCACGACTTTCAACATAGGCACCACGCATGACGCGGGCGTGACTCGCGTCGGAAACGATAACTGGATCATGGCCTATGTGCATGTAGCGCATGATTGCCAGATCGGAAGTCACACCATTTTTGCCAATAATGCCCAGCTTGCCGGTCATGTGCATGTGGGTGACTGGACGATTCTCGGCGGTTATACCGGCGTACATCAATTCTGTCGTGTCGGAGCGCATGTCATGACGGCGGTCGGCACGGTGATTTTGCAGGATGTGCCGCCATATCTGATGGCGGCGGGAAATACCGCTTCGCCCTATGGTATCAATGTGGAAGGATTAAAAAGGCGGGGATTTCACTCCGACGTGATTACCGCCTTGAAACGTGCCTATCGCGCCCTCTACAAATCCGGCCTCATGCTGGAGGAAGCCAAGGTGAAACTGGAGGAGCTTGCGGAAGAGCAACCGGATGTGCGGCGGCTTCTGGATTTTCTCGCTGTTTCAAAGCGCGGCATTATTCGATGAATGAAGCGCCGCGCATCGCAATGGTGGCAGGAGAGCCGTCAGGCGATCTTCTTGCGGCGCGGCTTCTTGCCGCGCTGAAGGAAAAATTGCCGACAGCGCGGTATTTCGGCATCGGCGGCCCCAAGATGGCGGCAGAAGGGTTTGACGCCTGGTGGTCTCTGGAAAAACTTGCGGTCATGGGTTATGCGGAAGCATTGAAGCGTTATCGGGAAATCTCCTCAATCCGCCGTTCCTTGCGGACGCGCTTGTTGACTGAGAAGCCAGACCTTTTTATCGGTGTGGACGCGCCGGACTTCAATCTGGATTTGGAAGTGGCTCTGCGAGCCAAGGGAATACGCACAATTCACTTCGTCAGTCCCTCGATCTGGGCCTGGCGCGGCGGGCGCATCAAAAAAATGGCAAAAGCCGCCGACCATGTGCTTGCCCTGTTCCCAATGGAGCCGCCGCTCTACGAAAAAGCGGGCGTGCCGGTGAGTTATGTGGGGCATCCGCTTGCCGATGAAATTCCGCTTGTCACAGACCCGAAAGATGTGCGAGGAAAACTGCGCCTGCCCGACCATCACAATCCGATTTTCGCGTTTTTGCCGGGCAGCAGGCAAAGCGAGCTTTCCCAGCTTGGCGGTATTTTTGTGGAGACTGCGAAGCGGATTCATGCCGTCCTGCCGGATGCGCTGTTTTTGGTTCCGCTTACTACCCGGCAGACCAAACTTGCCTTTGAAGCGGAGATAAGCCGTCGTGACGCAAAGCATCTGCCCTGGCAACTCCTCTTTGGACATGCAGTAGCCGCTCTGGGCGCAGCGGATGCGGTTCTGGTCGCAAGCGGCACGGCTACACTGGAAGCAATGCTCGTCAAGCGTCCCATGGTCATTGTCTATAAGGTGGCGACGCTTACCTATCAGATTATGAAACGACGCGCTTACCTGCCTTATGTCGGTTTGCCCAACATCCTCGCGGGGCGGCAGATCGTGCCGGAACTCTTGCAGAAAGCCGCGACGCCGGAAGCGATAGCAGAGGCGTTGCTGGCGGAAATCGCGCCGGGACGAAGGGAAGAGTTGCAGGAAGTGTTTACCGACATTCACCTGGCGTTGCGGCAGAACATGGCGGGAAAAGCGGCTGCGGCAACATTGGAAGTACTACGCCGGACAGCAAGAAATTAGCGGCAGGCATGAAGACAAGCCCCTTGCCTTTCTTTACTGACGATATTGACGACGATATTTGCGGAGTGGACGAGGCAGGACGCGGCCCGTTGGCGGGATCGGTAGTCGCCGCCGCAGTCATTTTGAACCCGGAACGTCCCATTGACGGATTGAACGACTCCAAAAAACTCTCGAAACTCCGTCGTGAGACTCTTGCGGAATTGATCAAGGAGCGGGCGCTTGCCTGGCATGTCGCCTGCGCCAGCGTTCAGGAAATTGACCGGCTCAACATTTTGCAGGCGACCCTGCTTGCCATGAGCCGCGCCGTGGCGGGATTGAATCCTCAGCCGGGCAAGGTTCTTGTGGACGGTACTCACTGTCCGCCATTGTCCATGCCGACAGAAGCCATTGTGAAGGGAGACGGCAAAATCGCCGCTATCGCCGCAGCTTCCATTCTTGCCAAAACCGCCCGCGACGCCATGATGCTTGATCTGCACCTTCGCTATCCCGAATATGGCTTTGACCGCCATATGGGCTATCCTACACCTGCCCACCTTCTTGCGCTTCGTCGGCACGGCGTTTGTCCAGAGCACAGAAAGAGCTTTGCCCCGGTCGCGCAATATTTGTGATTCAGAACATGAAATTTTCCTTGGCGAAATGTTTTGGTAGAATGTCGTGGTTTTTTTAATATCCCTTAAGGGGAAGGAGTCATTTCCATGGAACAAATCATTGCGCGTGTCAAGAAAGTCGTGGTCGAGCAACTTGGCGTAGATGAAAAGGATGTCAAGGACGATTCTTCTTTCATAGACGATCTTGGAGCCGATTCTCTGGATGCGGTTGAACTGGTGATGGCCTTTGAAGAGGAGTTTGAATGCGAAATTCCCGACGAAGAGGCCGAAAAGATCACTACTGTGGCGAAAGCTGCGGAGTACATCGCCGCAAACATGAAGTAGGCGTCGTCATGTTTTTACCGGTCGGCATTCCATGCCGACTGTTTGCAGCGGAGGTGTAAATTGAAGCGCCGCAGAGTGGTTGTGACCGGTCTTGGCATTGTCAGTCCGGTCGGAAACTCGGTTGAGACTGCCTGGCAGAATATTGTCGCGGGTCGTTCCGGCATCCGCGCGATCAGCCGTTTTGACGTTTCCGCCTTCCCCAGCCAAATCGCAGGGGAAGTGCGGGATTTCGATGTTACCCGGTACATCGCCGCCAAGGATGCTCGCCGGATGGATTTCTTTATCCACTACGGTATGGCTGCCGGTATTGACGCGATACGCGACGCCAGTCTGGAGCATCCTTCGGAATCTGACAAGGAGCGAATAGGCGTCTGTATCGGCTCCGGCATCGGAGGCTTGCCGCTGATCGAAAGGAGCAAGGACGAAGTGGCGGTAGGGGGCATGCGTAAAATGTCCCCATTCTTCGTGCCCGGCTCCATCATCAACATGATTTCCGGCAACCTTTCCATACAGTTCGGATTCAAGGGGCCGAACATCGCGTTGGTAAGCGCTTGTACCACCGGCACGCATTGTATCGGCGAGGCGGGGCGGATTATCGAATACGGCGATGCTGACGTTATGATTGCTGGCGGGGCGGAGAGTTGCGTCTGCACTTTGGGCGTGGGCGGGTTCTGCGCCGCAAAAGCGCTATCCACCCGCAATGACGCGCCGGAAGAGGCAAGCCGTCCCTGGGATAGGGATAGGGATGGCTTTGTGCTGGGCGAAGGCTCGGGCGTTCTGGTGCTGGAAGAGTATGAGCGCGCAAGGGCGCGGAGCGCAAGGATATACGCTGAATTGGTCGGTTACGGCATGAGCGGAGACGCTTATCACATGACCGCGCCCGATTCCGACGGCCCGCGCCGCTGCATGTTGAACGCGCTCAAAAACGCGGAGCTTAACCTTGATGAAGTGCAGTATCTGAACGCGCACGGTACATCCACGCCGCTGGGCGATAAAAATGAAACAGATGCCATAAAGCTCGCTTTTGGCGACGCCGCTAGAGGTCTGGTGGTCAATTCCACAAAGTCCATGACCGGGCATCTGTTGGGCGGCGCGGGCGGCATTGAGTCGCTGTTTACGGTTCTTGCCATTTATCATCAGGTATCGCCGCCAACCATCAACATTTTCAACCAGGATCCGGAATGCGATCTTGACTACTGCGCCAATACAGCGCGAGACATGTCCATAGAGGTTGGGATCAATAACAACTTCGGCTTTGGCGGCACGAACGGCTCACTGGTGTTTAGGCGGGTTTAGGGCTGTCATGACTCCACTCGAATTCATCATATACATTGTTGAGCATTTGCAAGGCACACCATATGAGCCGTGGGTAGACTTCTGCCTTTTCCTGCTGCTTGTTGCTGCCATCATTTCAATTGTCATGTTTCTCTTAGGCAGTGCAAGGCGTCGAGGTTTAGCCAAGGCCATTACAGCCGGATCGAAAGCTCTTCGTAGGCGTAGAGGTTACTCCCCCGAGTGGGAAGCATTCAGATTGCGTGTTGAGCCTTATGCGCAATTGCTGAGTTCTATCTATTTTGCTTTTGTCGGGATTTATTCGGCTTTGCTTGTCGGGCTTTCAGCAATTTCGGCACATTTTGGAGATGGCGAGGCGCCTTGGTGGGCTTATCTGGTCGCTGTAGTTTGGGTATCCGTTAGCTTCATATACGCACGGGTCAATCTTGAGTCTGCTTCTTGGGCACACCATGAAATTAAAGCTCGAAGGCACGACTAACCCTTTCGGTCAAGATGGGTGCACCAATCATGAAATGTCCTTATTGTTTGAAAGTGGTCAATATTTTCTCTGCCGAATGGAGAAAACAGCCACAACAGAATGGCGCTCGAAAATGCCCGCACTGCTGCGGTATTGTCACAAATCTCTTTTCTGCCCCTGTGTCAATTGGCATTCTAACGTTAACTTTCGGACTAGGAGTTATCGGTCATTCATACATCCCGGCAATTCCCATGGCTCTCTACGGCTTTCTCGGCGCTGCTTGCCTAGTCATCTTTGGCCTACGCCTTGTCAAAGTGCCATCTAATCTGGACAGTAGATGACAGTATAGTTCTGGGGCGGTTTTGGCTGAAATGCTTACATTTTACGCGCCCTCTCCCTGCCTTTGGCTTCGCCGCGAGTGGCATCGAAGCGAGTGGCCAACCTCTACCGCAAGCGGGAGAGGGGCCGGGGGAGAGGGCTAACCGCGCCGTGATTGCTCTACGCTTGGAGGAAAAGTGTATGCGCTTAAATCAAAAACGCTCTAAAACTCGCTCAATCTCGCTCCATCGCTGGATGCTGCGCGAAGAGCCGGTTAATTCCCCGTCAGGTTTCCAATAATGATCACTGGTTCCATATCAACATCCGACTACCTCAATGCACAGCGGCTCCATCGGGCAAAGTCAGTACGTTGGTTCCACATCACCTCTGGAATCATCGTCGCTGTTGGGATTGCGACATATTTCTTTGGCGAGCATGCCATAGGTTTCATGATTGGCGGTGCTGGAATCGGTGGCGTAATCGGTGATCTAGTCCTATCGTCGCTATATCTTCCCTGGAAGGTTCGCCGCATTCACCAGCAGCACAAGGATTTCGCTTCCCCATTTACCTATACATGGGATAGTGAGTGTATTGAGGTCAAGCACATCAGCGGGCAAGCAAAGCGCCAGTGGAGCGACTACGCAAAGTGCAAGGAGGATGAAAAACAGTTTCTCCTTTATCACTCGGACATTATGTTTGAGATGATTCCCAAATCTTGGTTTCAAGATCAAACCCAAATCGCCGAGTTTCGCAACTTGGCGCACCGTGCGAGGAAAACCTAGCATGGCGCTCAACCTCGCTTTCTCGTTGGATACTGCGCGTTAGAGCGACAAGAGGATGGAAACCCTGGCCTTTCCAGTCCTGCTGGAACTCAAAAGCTCGCGCCGACTGTTCGTTTTTCTGCTGGCGGTGCATGGCTTGGCGACTGCGGCATGTCTCTTTACCCCTTGGCCGCTGTGGGGACAAGGGCTGTTCCTTGTTCTGCTGGCGGGTAATTTTTTTCATGCCCGCCGCCGTATTGCCCGTCAACCCAGGCGAATCATTCTGGCGGAGAACGGGAGTATGCGTTTGGATTTGTCGCCTGATGATGCCCGCCCCTCTGAAAATTTGCTTCTTGCCCGCGCTCGTTCCGGCGCTCTGAATCTTCACTGGCTTTGCGTTTTTTCCTGGCGGGAGGAGGAGACTTCTACCGGCGGCACACTCGTTTTGTTGTCCGACAGTTTCAAAACGGATGGAGCTATGCGGCGGCTGAATGTCTGGCTGCGCTTGAAGCAGGGCGAGTGAGTCGTATTCCGCCGGTCAAGCGGATATATGGTAGTTTGTTCAAATATAATGCTTTCCGCAAATAACAAGACGGTCGGGAAGTGCGTTTTACTCCCCTCTCCCGCTTGCGGCATAGGGGTTAAAAATTTTTAACCCCTACCGCAGCGTGGTTAACCCCCTCTGATAGTAACGTTATTTGCGGAAATCTCTATATTATGCTCGCTCTTTGCGAGATACGGGATTGATCATCGCTTTGTTTGAATGAATTACTATAAGGTCTTGAAATGCTCGTATCCGCCTTGTGTCCACGCTATTTCCTCGCCGTTCGGGTCGAAAAGACGGGCGGCGGGTTCGCGGTTTGGTTCCGGCAAGGTCATTTCTCCGATTCGCCAAAGAGGCAAGTCAAGCTCAATGCCCAACTTTGCCAATTTGGGGCGGTGTTCGGGCGACGCGGTAAACAGAAGCTCGTAATCATCGCCGCCGGAGAGAACCGCCGCCAGAGCCGTCTCCCTTGCCACTCCCTCCGGCAATCGGGGCAGGCAATGGCGAAAAACTTTTGCCTCAAGCGCGGAACGGCGGGCAATATGCGCCAGGTCATTCAACAATCCATCGGAAATATCAATGACCGCATGTGCCAGATGAGTAAGCGAAATGCCGAGATCAACACGTGGTTCCGGCATATGGAGATGTTTTTGGCAGAGTACGCGCAGCGAATCAGGCAAAGTGATCTTGCCCTCAATCTCTTTCAGGGCAAGCGCGGCATACCCCGGATAACCGGATACCCACACATCGTCCCCCGCCTGTGCCGCATGACGGCAAAGCGCATATCCGGCGGGGACTTCCCCCAGCGCTGTCACGGAAAAAGCAAGAGAGCCGCGTGTCGTATCTCCGCCGACCAGACTGACGGAGAATTTTTCCGCGCAGGCATAAAATCCCGCCGCGAAAGCGGATAGCCAAACATCGTCTGTTTCGGGGAGCGTCAGGGAGAGCAAAGCCCAGCGAGGAGACGCGCCCATTGCGGCAAGGTCGGAGAGATTGACCGCCAATGTTTTCCAGCCCAGGGCGAATGGCTCGGCACAGGGGAAAAAGTGGACTCCGGCGACGAGAGTATCAGTGGCAACTGCCAGCATCATGCCGATTGATGGAGAGAGCAAGGCTGCGTCATCGCCCGCGCCCAATATGGCGTCGGCTGTTGGACGGGAAAAATAGCGGCTTATCAGCTCAAATTCGGCAGGATGCGCCATTCGTCAATTTCTGCCGGAACCATCTACCCGATTAGTTCCGGGATGATGCTAAGCAGGTGTCGCATGAAGCCGGTGATTACGCTCAACATCCAGGAGCCTGCGAGGATCAGCACCAGAAAAACCGAGAAGAGCTTGGGGATGAAGGAAAGGGTGGCCTCGTTGATTTGGGTTGTAGCCTGAAAGATGCTGACCAGAAGACCAACTGCCAACGCGGTCAGCAACAGGGGGCCGGCCAGCATCAGGGCGACTTCCATGGCCTGACGGCCAATTTCCATGACAACATTGATATTCATGTGACGAAACTCTTGACTAATGAGCCAATCAAAAGCTGCCAGCCGTCAACCAGCACGAACAGGATGATTTTGAAGGGCAATGAGACCATTATAGGCGACATCATCATCATTCCCATGGACATGAGAAGACTCGCCACTACCATATCAATGACCAGAAAGGGGATAAATACCACAAAGCCGATCTGGAAAGCGGTTTTCAACTCACTGGTTACAAAGGCGGGAATGGCGATTCGCATGGGAACATCCGACGGTTTTTCAATATGATTCACGTTGGCGAGGTTGGCAAAAAGCGCGAGATCTGATTCGCGCGTCTGTTTAAGCATGAAGGCTTTGACGGGCACGGAAGCGCGTTCCGCCGCCTCCATGATATTTATTTCTCCTTCAGACAAGGGCAGATAGGCTTCATCATAGACCCGGTCAATAACCGGAGTCATGATGAAAAGGGTCAGAAACAGGGCGAGCGCCACCAAAACCTGGGTGGGCGGCGCGGTTTGCGTTCCCATTGCGTGTCTCAAAAGCACGAATACGATGATGATCCGGGTAAAGCAGGTCATCAAAAGCAGGCTGGCCGGAATGAAGGAAATCGCCGTCAGGGTGAGCAGCGTCTGGATAGTGAGGGTGTAAGTCGTGCTGCCGTCGGGGCCGGGCGTTGCGGTAAAGGCGGGAATGCCGCCCGCCGTCTGCGCGTGGACAAGCGATGGCAGAAGGAGAAGAAGGAAGATTGCGCTCCAGATTACGAAGCGCGCGCGGTCAGGTTTTCTCATGCGGTGTTCGTAAATGGCGTATTGCGTTAGCAAGAGCGCGGGTAAAAGAATTGGCAGACTGGGGGGAAGGATCATTTTCGCAGGGAGAGGCGTCGGGTTGTTTTTTCATTCGGTGCAGGGTGCGAATTTGCCCCGGCACGATGCCTATTACCAACAAATCCTCGCCTGTTTCAACCAGCACAATTCGTTCACGCGGCCCCAGCGCCAGCCCGCCTATTAGTTTGATGGCTCCCTGTCCGAATGTCTGGCCTGCCAGGAATTTACGCCCCAGAATGCCCAGCGCGAGAAGAAAGAGCACGATGCACACCAGCACGACCAGCGTTTTCCAGAACAGATCGCCGCCGGAGACGAAGTGAGGCACAGTTTCTTCCGCCGCCATCAGGCAGGATGGCGCGGCAAGCGAAAATGCGGCGAGGGCGGAAGAAACGGAAAAAGCGCGCATAAGGGGCGGCCTGTGAAATGTGTATATCCTAGCAGAAATCAGCGAATTCGTTTCCTTTCTTCCGCCTTGCCGTGATATGTTTATCCGTCGGCAAAAAACCGCCATTGGAGCGGCTTCGGTTTATAGTGCTTACCGCAAATAAAACGACTATAAGGCATAGTCATTCTTTCGCACATAATTTAGCGCATTCGTCATTCCCGCGAAGGCGGGAATCCAGTATGGCGCTGGAAAGCCACGACAAATTTCCAGAACAGGACAGGAGCGATATTACCATGCGGAAACGCCACAGGAACGCAAAGGCTTTTCTGGATTCCCGCCTTCGCGGGAATGACGAATAATTTGGCGTGGGAGCAATGTTCTCCCTGACAGTCGCGTTATTTGCAGAAAGCACTATAAGCATATTTGTTGAGTTTGTCTGACATCCACCAAAGCTGACACTACCTCCCTCCCCCTCTCCCACTTGTGGGAGAGGGGGAGAGGGTTGGCACACCGTATAATGTAGGTATCGAAACCGCTCTCACACTATACGGACACATGCCATGCCAAAGCGTCTTGAAGCCAGTACACATTTGCCGGACACTCTTGCCGCCATTGTCGGCGGCGCGAATGTTCTGGTCGATCCGGCGGAATTGGCTCCGTTTCTGACCGATTGGCGCGGACGTTATCAGGGAAGGGCGAGAGCCCTGGTTCGCCCCGGCAATACGGAAGAAGTCGCTGCTGTCGTTCGCGCCTGTCTTTCGGCGCGTATTCCCATTGTGCCGCAGGGCGGCAATACCGGTCTTTGCGGCGGCGCGACGCCGGATGAAAGCGGGGATGCGGTCATGCTGCAATTACGGCGGATGAATCGCGCGCGCGCTCTGGATTTGGAAAATAACGTCCTTATCGCTGAAGCGGGGTGTACGCTTCTGGAGGCGCAAGCTGCCGCCCGGAATGCGGGACGGCTTTTCCCTCTGTCGCTTGCTTCCGAGGGAAGTTGCCAGATAGGCGGCAATCTGGCGACCAATGCTGGCGGAGTGCGGGCGCTTCGCTACGGCGTTATGCGTGATCTTACCCTGGGCGTGGAAGCTATCCTGCCGGACGGTAAAATCTGGTCGGGTCTGCACACGCTCAGGAAAAATAACGCCGGTTATGATTTATCCAACCTTTTGATAGGCTCGGAAGGCACTTTGGGCATTTTTACGGCGGCGGCGTTAAAGTTATATCCGTTACCGCAAAAAACCATGACCTGCTGGCTTGGACTTGCTTCGCCCGAAGCCGCGATTGTTTTGCTGGATAAAGTCCAGGCTGCATTTGACTCCCGGCTGGTCGCCTTCGAGATGATCTGCCCTCTTGCCGGAGAGTTGATGAGGCGGCATTTTCCTGAACTATCCCTGCCGCTGGACGCGCCGTGGAGCGTTCTTTGCGAATTGAGCGATTGCTCTCACGCAAGCGATTTAACGGCGGCGGAGACTTTGTTTGCCGAATGTCTTGCGGCAGGCGAACTGTCAGGCGCGGCGCTGTCCCGTTCTCTGCGTGAGCAGGAGGCGTTCTGGCGGCGGCGGGAATGTATTTCCGAAGCGCAAAAACAAGAAGGCGACAGCATCAAGCATGATATTGCGCTCCCCATCTCTCGCGTCGCGGAGTTTTTGCGGCGAATCAAGCCGCTTCTGAACGAGCGTTTTCCCGGTATTCGCCATACCGCTTACGGACATCTGGGCGACGGCAACCTGCATTTCAACCTTTCCATGCCGGATGCCGCGGAAAATGAGCGCCTGCTTGATAACGAGGCGCTGGTCAATCGCATTGTTTACGACTGCGTGGATGAGTTGGGCGGCAGCATTTCCGCCGAACATGGAATCGGCCAGTTGAAAAGGGAGATGCTTTGCCGCTACAAGTCAGCGGCTGCGCTTTCCGCCATGCGTATTGTCAAAACCGCGCTTGACCCCAGGGGAATCATGAATCCGGGCAAGGTATTGCCGCAAGATATAGAATTATCTCCCCTCTCACCCGGTCACTCTCCCGCAAGTGGGAGAGGGGAGCAATGCCCTCTTTTGGAGATTTGAAACCATGCTGCCAGGCGAAATTTTCAAGGCTTATGACATCCGTGGAATTGTCGGAAAAACATTGACGCCCGCTATCGTCCGCCGGATCGGGCAGGCGTTGGGCACGTTGGCTATAGAGCGAGGGCAGCGGGCAATTGCGGTCGGGCGGGACGGGCGGCAATCCGGGCCTGAACTGGCGGAAGCCCTGATGGATGGCATAACCGCCGCCGGGATGGACGCGATTGACGTGGGTTTACTGCCTACTCCGGCAACGTATTTTGCCGCGCATGAATTAGGGTGCGCATCATGTGTTTCGGTGACCGGGAGCCATAATCCGCCTGATTATAACGGCCTGAAAATGGTAATCGCGTCCGAGACTCTGGCGCTTGACGCTATTCAGGAGCTGCGAACGCGAATCGAGCAAGACGATCTTTTATACGGCAATCCGCAGGGAAAGCGGACGAATGCCGATGTCAGGGGGGCTTATATCGAGCGCATTGTTTCCGACATTGCCTTTTCACGCCCAATGAAAATCGTCATGGATTGCGGCAATGGCGTGGCGGGAGCGGTTGCCCCGGAACTTTTCCGGCGGATGGGTTGCGAGGTCGAGCCGCTTTTCTGCGAGGTGGACGGGAGTTTTCCGAACCATCATCCCGATCCGTCCCGACCGGAAAATCTGCAAGAGCTAATCTCTAAGCTCGCCTCTGGGGATGCGGAGCTTGGCATTGCCTTTGATGGCGATGGCGACAGGCTGGGGGTTGTCACGAAGGACGGAGAAATCATTTTTCCCGACCGGCTGTTGATGCTGTTTGCCGCCGATGTGCTCTCCCGCAAGCCGGGGCGGGAAATAATTTATGACGTGAAATGCACTCGTCTTTTGGAGCAGTGGATTCTCCAACATGGCGGCAAGCCTTTGATGTGGCGTACCGGACACGCGCTTATCAAGGCGAAGTTGAAGGAAACCGGCGCGCCGTTGGCTGGCGAGATGAGCGGACATGTGTTCTTTTCTGATCGCTGGTATGGTTTTGACGATGGCCTTTATGCCGGAGCCAGGCTTCTGGAGATTCTCTCCTGCGGGAATGACGCCAACGCGACGCTGAAATCCCTGCCCAAGGCGGTATCCACGCCGGAGATCAATCTTCCGATGCAAGAGGGCGAGCCGGTGGAGTTGGTGGCGCGGCTGATTGAACGCGGCGTTTTTTCGCAGGAAGTCTCGCGCCTCACTATTGACGGACTGCGCGTTGAATTTCCCGATGGTTTCGGCCTGGCGCGTTCTTCCAATACCACGCCCGTGGTGGTACTGCGCTTTGAAGCCACTTCAGAGGCTACGCTGTCACGCATTCAGGCTGATTTTCGGCGGGCTATCAGCGAAGTCTGGCCGGGCTTGCCCCTGCCGTTTTGAGAGGGTTTTGATTTATAGCGCTTTCCTCTAACAAAGCGACGGTCAAGTGATATGCGGGAGAAACAAAATACCCGCATCCCCTCTCCCCCAGCCCCTCTCCCATAAATGGGAGAGGGGAGACACCCCGCGCCCCGCCTTGTCCCCTCTCCCGCTTGCGGGAGAGGGTGGCCGAAGGGCGGGAGAGGGTAACGGGTCAGGTTGAAATTCACGCTTCCTGAATCTGCAACCCCAACCCTCTCCCCCAACCCCTCTCCCATAAATGGGAGAGGGGAGACACCCAGCCCCGCCTTGTTCCCTCTCCGCTTGTGGGAGAGGGTGGCCGAAGGCCGGGAGAGGGTGTTCGCTCGCTTTGATGCCGCTCGCGGCGCAGCCAAGGTCGGGAGAAGGTTCTTAAAATGTATAGAATCGAAACCGCTCTAAGAGAATGCCTGCCGCTTTCAGGAAAAATCCTTGTCAAGCCAGCGGTTGAAGCGGATGCGGGCGGCGTCAATGACTTCTCCGGCAGTAAGTCCGACGGGGCCGATTCCGGCGGCAACCAGATCGTCGGCGGCACGACCATGCAGATGGACGGCGGTCAGCAGAGCTTCTTTCGGCGGCCAGCCCTGTCCTGCCAGGGTGGCGATAAAGCCCGTCAGCACATCGCCAAATCCGGGGCCTGCCATGCCGGGATTGCCGCTCGTATTGATCCACCATTGTCCGTCCGGGCTTGCGATAACGCTGCCGCAGCCTTTCAGCGCGACCCACGCCTGAAAGCGGCGCGCAAGTTCCAGCGCGGATCCGACCCGGTTTTGCTGCACGGCAGCCGCCGTGCTGGCGAGAAGCCGCGCCGCTTCCACCGGATGCGGGGTCAATATGGTGGGAAAGCCCTGTTTTCGCCGCGCCTGAATCTGTGCGCTCATTGCCGACAGGGAAGGAACCGACGCCAGCAGGTTCAACGCGTCAGCGTCAAGAATCAGACTGGTCTGCATGGATAACACTCGCGGCAGGATTTCCCGCGCCTGTCCTACCAGTCCCATGCCGGGGCCGCAGGCCAGGGCGGCGAGCGGAGTGTCGAAAATTCGCGCTGCCTGACGCAACATCAATTCAGGGTGGACGAAGTCCACCGCTTTGGCATCGAACATGCCGACATATACCTTGCCAGCGCCGAGTTTCAGGGCGGCGCGTCCTGCCAGTAATACCGCGCCCTGCATCGCGGTTGCGCCGCCCAGAATGCCGATATTGCCGTAGTTTCCCTTGTGACTGTTGGCAGGGCGCGGACGCAGGCAATGGGCGAATAGCTCAGTAGACAGCAGGCGTCCGTCCGCTCTTGCGGATATGTCTTTCAGTCCCAGATCGGCGATACGAATTTCGCCGCAGTAATCAGGCCCGTCTCCCGTGTACAGCCCCGGCTTGGCGGCAATGAAGGTCAGGGTATGGCTGGCGACGATGGTAGGCGGATAGGCAAAGCCGCAATCCGCATCCAGCCCCGACGGACAGTCGAGGGCGAGCATCGGGCAGTTTTGCTCGCGGGAAATGCGATTGGCGGTTTCTATCAAGTAGGCGTGATGCCCTTCGGGCGGGCGGGAAAGGCCGATGCCGAACAGTCCGTCAATAATCAGGGAAAAGCGGGTATTGCCGGGGATGTCGGCGGAAAATTTGCCGCCGGAAGCGACGAATTGCTGACAGGCCGCGTCGGTTTCCGAAGACAGGACGTGTCCCCTGCCGGGAAAAAGGGTAATGACGGCAAGGCCCGCCTGCCGCAACAGGATAGCGGCGCTGATAGCGTCGCCGCCGTTGTTGCCCACGCCCGCCAGGACGAGGATAGGGTCGGCGCTCGTCCGGCATAGCTCTTGCGCCCATTCTGCCGTTTCCTTCGCCGCTCGCGCCATCAGAACCCCGCCGGGATGTTCTGTTTCAACGCGGCGTATGCTCTCGCGGGAAAAGAGCGGCAGAGAGGGCGAGGGAGTCGTTGAGAAGGCAAAGTCCATCGCGAAGTATCCGTTGTTGGCAAGACGTTGTATCGGAGTTTAGCTTGTCAGAGCGGAAAGAAACAGGTCTACCCGCTGTTTTTCCGGTGTGGATGGAGAATCGTCCGGCGCTTCGCCACGCACCGAAGTTTTGATGCGATAGGGACGCACGCCCATTTTTACCAGTTGGTCGCGTAATCGAGTCGCGGCCTGCCTCGCCAGACCGATATTCACTTCCCGACTGCCATCGGCGATAGGCCATGCCGTCAGGGTAAACAGGATATTTTCCCTGCCGCGCAGACTGACAAGGACTTCTTGCAGGGATTGGGTAACTTCGGCGGGCAGGGGCTGGGCTTCAGGCGGAAGAAAAAATACGGCGTCCGGTTGCGTCGCATTCCGGCTTGATGCAATCGTCGCGTCACCGGGCGCGGCATCCTGAATTGCCGCTTTATCCTGAGTGGACGCAATGCTTGTCGTATCGCTATCCTGCCTTGGCAGCAAAGCGCAGGCGGATATGCCAAGGAGTGCGAATACCGAAAGACAGATTTTCCCTGTAATCTTGCTCATTGACCTTTTTGGAAATAATGATTTCCGCCTGATTGAAGACATTGCATTCTACACGACGCTCCCGCCAATATCACGCGAGAATTTCGCTTGCAAATTGAGGCAAAACCGGAATTGGGGTAATCTTGACCGGATGCTTAGGCTGTTTCACCAAACATTTCCAACACTTATCCATGTCTACACCCAAAAATGCCAATGCTGATCGAGCGCGTTCGATTCGGAACGTCACTCTGGTAGGCGTCGCCATCAATTCCGTCCTGACGATCGGGCAGATCGTCGTCGGCCTGTTCGCCAATGCGTTCAGTCTGGTGGCTGACGCCATGCACACGCTCTCCGACCTGATAGCTGATTTCATAGTGCTGGTCGCCGGAAAACAGGGCGCGAATCCTGCCGATATTGATCATCCTTACGGCCACGGACGCATTGAAACGGTTGCGACTCTGGTTCTCGGAGCTTCGCTGGTGGTCGTTGGCCTTGGTTTTTTGTGGGCTTCCGGTATGCGCCTGCAAGCGATGGAAAGCCAGCCGCCCCTGCATCCGGCGGCGCTCGTAATGGCGTTGGTCGCGCTGACAGGTAAGGAATTTCTGTTCCGTTACACGCTTGCCGGCTCACGACGACTGAACGCTCCCATACTGGAAGCAAATGCCTGGCATGCCCGCGCCGATGCCGCCTCGACGGTGGTAGTCGCGATCGGAATCGGCGGCAGTCTGGCGGGGTTTCCTTTTCTGGAGCCGTTAGCCGCCGCCGTGGTCGGTTTTATCATCATGCGGATTGGCGTCATCCAGACCTGGAAGGCGGTGCGCGAGTTGATTGACACCGGGCTTCCCGCCGAAGAACTGGCGCGTCTGCGCCAGACCATCCGCGATACCCCCGGCGTTTCCGATCTGCACGACTTGCGCACCCGCCGCATGGCCAATCGCGTGCTGTGCGACGCGCATGTCCAGGTTGATCCCAGAATCACGGTCTCGGAAGGCCATTACATATCGGAGAGCGTAATGCTGGCTGTGCGTGAGAAGCATCCCGACATTGACGAGGCGCTCATCCACATTGACGCCGAGGACGACATGGAGCAGCCCGAACACGCCGGACGGCTTCCAAACCGCGCCTCCGTGTTTGCCGATCTTGCCCTATTGATCGGGAAACAGCAGGCGTTGAAACGCCTGCAATTGCATTATCTTGAAGGCAAGGTCGAGGTCGAGGCGTATCTTCTGAAGGATACGCCGCTTCCAGGCGCTGAGCGCGTGGATGCCTGGCTTGCCGAGCGCCCCTGCTATCGCGGAATACGCTTTTATCGAGTTCTGGAGCCGTGATGTGAGGGCTTGTAGACCGAAAACATTGGGCAGTATCAACTTTGCATTGTGCTTTCTGTAAATATAATGCTTTTCGCAAATAAAACGACTATCAGGTGCAGTTATTCTTTCGCACAGACTATAATCCACCAGTCATTCCCGCATGCCTGTCCCCGCGAAGGCGGGGAGCGGGAATCCAGTACGGAGCTGAAAGTTGCGATAGGCTTCCATAACAGGAACGACATTCCCATACCGCAAGAGGAGCAGCATTCCCACTTCTCGTCATACTGAACATCAGTCACAAATTTTGATGCAGCGCTGGATTCCCGCTCCCCGCCTTCGCGGGGACAGGCATGCGGGAATGACGATTAATTGGAAGTGGGAGCAAGACTCTCACTCTCCTGATCGCTCTGGGGAAAGTATAATTATTCACGGAAAGCACTATAACGCGACTGTCAGGGAGAGCACGCTTTGCTCCCCTCTCCCGCTTGCGGGAGAGGGGTTGGGGGAGAGGGCAGGAGGTGCAGATTCAGGAACGTAAATGTCAACCTGAACTTTTATCCCGGCCTTCGGTCACCCTCTCCCGCAAGCGGGAGAGGGGATGCGCTGCGGTATTTTCCCTCTCCTGCAATTAGTATTGCGAGCAATGCAGAATTGACACTTCCAAAACGTTGGGGTGCGCTCACCCCAATGCATGCAAGCCGCTTGCAGAAAACCCTCAATTACCGGCAGTCTTATTCCTGGCGATGATTTCCTTCAAGGTGGCTATGAGAATGTCCAGTTCTTCTTCGGTGTTATATACCCCGAAGCTCGCTCGAATCATGCGCGGGAAAACAGCGCCGCTGCCCGTTGCGCTCAATTCCTTGTCGGAAATGCCCATGAGCCGGGCAGCATAGGGGTGGCTACAAAAAGCGCCGGTGCGAACGGCAATGCCGCGCATTTCCGCCAGCTCCTCCGCGACTTCGGCAGCTTCCATTCCCTTGATATTGAAGAGAAGGATGCCTACCCTGTCGTCAATTTTCTCCGAGTCCCCGTAAAGGATGATGTCGTCCATCCCCTTCAGTTCGTCCAAACCCTTCCGCATCAAAATCCGCTCGTGTTGCTCGATATAATCGAAGCCGATGTTTCTGGATAAGAGTTCCATCGCCTTTTGCATGGCTATGACCCCAAAATAATTCGGGCTGCCGGCATCGTGCCTGGTTGGCATCTCATTGTCGAAAGCGACGGTGGCATCGCTGACCACCTGAACATTGCCGCCTCCAAGCACGACCGGTCGGATACGATCAAATTCCGACTTCAGGCCGATAATAGCGCCACCGCCGAATGGGGCATACATCTTGTGAGCCGAAAAGACGAAATAATCAATATCTTCGGACGGGTCAGCCCCGGTTATGCTGAATTTACGATGGGAGGCAATTTGCGCCCCGTCGACCACGATCTTGGCGCCATGCCGGTGGGCGATTTTGGCAATCCTGTGGACATCGTTGATGTAACCGGTCGCGTTGGAAGCCGCGCTGACAGTTACGTACTTGACCTTGCCGCGATTCGCTATCAGGAGACGCTCCAGGTCTTCCACATTCAATCGTCCCATGGCATCCACATCGGCGTAAATGGTCTTGCCGCGAAAGCGCCAGGGCAGGTCATTGGCATGGTGTTCCATTCGGGTAGTGAGCACCAGATCATCAGGCTTCTCAAGGAGCATCATGGACAAGCGATTCATGCCGTCCGTGGTATTGGCGACGTAGATTACCGCATATTTATCCGGATTGGCATTGAAGAATGCAAGCACATCGCCACGATATTTTTCGTACAGCTCGGTGGTGTGCTTGGACTTCTGCCCGGTCCCACGCCCGATGGAAGCGTAATATTTGCTTTGTTCGAGGATTTCCGAAAGAACCGCCTTGAAGGCGGGGGTGGTTGCGGCATTGTCGAAGTTGACAGCCGGAACCATGCTGCCATCCCTGAGCGTTACCGGCGCATCCAGCCCGTCTACCAGATTTCGGATTTCGGTGGAATCAAGCGCGTATGCTGCGGCAGAAAAGACAAGCGCCGCCAGCCAGGCGCAGAGGTATCGTGATAGTTTCATGGCAATTTCTCCTGTGCTATGAGTTGTGCTAATGATAATTGTATCGAGATTTGATGCGTTACAGTAATTCACGTAATAAAAAAATTACACATTACCGACAAGCTCCCGCCTCCAAGGTCGAGGTCGAGGCATATCTTCTGAAGGATACGCCGCTTCCAGGCGCTGAGCGCGTGGATGCCTGGCTTGCCGAACGCTCATGCTATCGCGGAATACGCTTTTATCGAGTTCTGGAGCCGTAAAACCTTATGACTGGATGGGCACGAACTTAGCCAGTTGCGGTTTTAGTTTTGCCAACGCTGTTTCGGCGGCGGCGAGGCGTTCCTTCTCCTGCGCGATGATATTGGCGGGGGCGCGGGATACGAAATTCTCGTTATCCAGCTTGCTTTTTGCCTGGATCAGCAGCTTTTCCTGTCTGTCTATTTCCTTTTGCAGGCGTTCCCGTTCGACGGCAGGGTCAATTTCCACAACAAGCATCAGACGGACTTCGCCTACGATGGCGACAGGCGCCAACACATCGGCGGGGATGTCTTCGGCGTAGCTTGTCCCGGAGAGCTTGGCGAGCGGCAGCAGCAGCGGCGCAAAAGCCTTGACCCCATCTTGCGCCGCCATGCTTCCCGCGACGATTAGCGGCAGGCGCGCGGCAGGCGAGACATCCATTTCGCCGCGCAGATTGCGGCAGGCGTATGTGAGCGTCTTCATTTCGGCCATTCTGGCTTCGGCGGCTTCGTCAATCAGCGACGAATCGGCTTCGGGAAAACGGGCGAGCATGATGCTTTCCGTGTTTTTCTTTCCGGCAAGCGGGGCGATGCTTTGCCAGAGTTCTTCGGTGATAAAGGGGATGATGGGATGCGCCAGAAGCAACAGGGCTTCCAGAGTGCGCGTAACGGTGTGGCGGGCGGCGTCCGCCCCGGCTCCTTCGTCTGCCATTTCGATCTTGGCGATTTCCAGATACCAGTCGCAAAACTCGTCCCAGATAAAGCGGTAAAGCGCCTGCGCCAAGAGATCGAAACGATATTCGGCAAAGTGCAGAGCTACTTCTTTCGCCAGTTTTTGCAAGAGGCTGATGATCCAGCGGTCGGCAAAGGAGAGATCGGCGGGAGCGGGAGCAGGGAGCGCGTCCCACCCCTTGGAATTCATCAGCGCGAAGCGGGCGGCATTCCAGAGTTTGTTGCAGAAATTGCGGTATCCCTCGCAGCGGGAGAGGTCGAACTTGATGTCGCGCCCCGGCGATGCAAGCGAGGCGAAGGTAAAGCGCAGAGCATCCGTGCCGAAGGCGGGAATGCCTGCGGGAAATTCCTTGCGGGTGCGTTTTTCGATTTCTGCCTTTTGCCTGGGATTGATGAGGCCGAAAGTGCGCTTTTCAATCAGCGCGTCAAGGCCGATACCGTCTATCAAATCTATTGGGTCAAGCACGTTGCCTTTGGATTTGCTCATTTTCTGGCCTTCCGCATCGCGGATTAGTCCATGAATGTAGACGTGTTTGAAGGGTATCCGTCCGGTGATGTGCTTTGTCATCATCACCATTCTGGCGACCCAGAAAAAGATGATGTCGAAGGCGGTGACGAGCACCGAGGAAGGCAGGTAAAGATCAAGCGCCGGATTTGATTCTTGCGGGTAGTCCGGCGTCCAGTCGAGCGTGGAGAAAGGCCACAGGGCGGATGAATACCAGGTGTCCAACACATCCGGATCGCGGGTGAGTTCGCCTTCGTATCCGACGGCTCTGGCTTCTTCTTTCGCTTCATCCTCATCATGCGCGACGAAAAATCTGCCGTCTGCGGCGTACCAGGCCGGAATCTGATGCCCCCACCATAATTGCCGCGAGATGCACCAGTCTTGAATGTTGTTTAGCCATTGGTTGTAGGTGTTGACCCAGTTTTCCGGATAAAAGCGGATTTCGCCGTTCGCTACGGCATCCAGCGCCTTCTGGGTGATGGAGTGGCCATCCGCGCCGGGCTTGGTCATGGCGACGAACCATTGGTCGGTAAGCATGGGTTCCAGCGCCTCGCCGGTGCGATCCCCTCGCGGAACCTTGAGTTTGTGCTTTTCGGTTTTTTCCAGCAGTCCTTCCGCTTCCAAATCCTTGACGATTTGTTCACGTGCAGCGAAGCGATCCAGGCCCTGATAACATTCCGGCGCATTTTCGTTGATAGCGGCTTCCGGTGTGAGAATTTCGATCATCGGCAGGTTGTGGCGCAGCCCGACGGCGTAGTCGTTGAAGTCATGCGCGGGGGTGACCTTAACGACGCCGGTTCCGAATTCCTTGTCGACGTAGTCGTCCGCGATGATGGGTATGTCCCGTCCGATAAGCGGCAGGCATACCGTTTTGCCAATCAGGCGGCGATAGCGTTCGTCTTCGGGATGAACCATAACGGCGGTGTCGCCCAGCATGGTCTCAGGCCGGGTGGTGGCGACGGTGAGATGTCCGCTGCCATCAGCGAGAGGATAGCGTATGTGCCAGAGAAAACCGTCTTCTTCCTCGTTTTCCACTTCCAGATCGGAGACGGCGGTTTTCAGCTTCGGATCCCAGTTTACCAACCTTTTGCCCCGGTAAATCAGTCCTTCGCGGAAGAGGCGCACGAAGGTCTGGGTGACGATGCGGTTTAGTCCTTCGTCCATCGTGAAGCGTTCGCGCGCCCAGTCCGGGCTGCTTCCCATGCGGCGCATTTGTTGCGAGATTGCCCCGCCGGAGAATTTTTTCCATTCCCAGACTTTTTCGAGAAATTTTTCCCTGCCTAATTCGTGTCTGGATATGCCCTGGGCGTTGAGTTGGTGCTCCACCACGATTTGCGTAGCGATGCCCGCATGGTCGGTTCCCGGTTGCCACAGGGTATTTACTCCGAGCATCCGGTGGTAGCGCGTAAGCGCGTCCATCAAGGTCTGGTTGAAGCCGTGCCCCATGTGCAGTGTGCCGGTGACGTTGGGCGGCGGCAGCAGAATACAGAAAGATTGGTCTTTGGCGGCATCCAATCCGGCGGCGAAGAAATCGCGGGCTTCCCATTCGTTGTAACGACGGGATTCGATGGCTGTCGGTTCAAAACTCTTGTCCAGTTCCATGATTGTCAAAAGGATGGAATAAAACCCTAAATTGTAACCGATGCTGTTTCTCCTTGAACGGATGATGAAGCGCCGTTGGTTGGCTATAGCGCTTTCTGTAAATAACGCTACTATCAGGCGCGGTTATTCTTTCGCACAGACTATGACCTACTTGTCATTCCCGCGAAGGCGGGAATGACGAATAATTTGGCGTGGGAGCAAGGATTTCCCGCTTCTGTTTGCTTTGCGAAAAAGTACAATTATTTACATTAGTCACCTTAATTACGGAAAGCGCTATAATTACGTGAATGTCCATAAAAAAACCGGCTCCCGAAGGGAGCCGGTTTAACAGGGCGGGAAATGCAAGGCTATTGGGCGCTGGGGTTCGCGTTTCGCTTGTTCCAACTCGCTGCGCCCGGCCTGCTTATGCGCTCAATATCACCTTGAGAGTTTTTTCCTGTGCGGCGTTGGCAAAGACCCGGTACGCTTCTTCGATTTGGTTCAACTGAAAGCGGTGGGTAATCAGGCAGTCGGGTTCGACCCTGCCGGACTGCACGGTCTTCAGCAACATCGGGGTGGTGTTGGTGTTTACGAGGCCGGTTCTGATGGTAATGTTGCGTATCCACAGCTTATCCAGCTCCAGGTTTACGCCTACGCCGTGTACGCCCATGTTTGCGAGCCGCGCTCCGGGCGCGAGAATTTTCTGGCAGAGATCGAAGGTAGCAGGGATGCCGACTGCTTCGATGGCGACATCTACGCCTATGCCGTCCGGGGTTAGAGCCATGACTTGTTTTACGGCCTCATCGCCGCTGGCGCAGACTACATCGGTCGCGCCGAATTTTTTGGCGACTTCGAGCCGGTTGGGGTCAAGATCGACCATGATGATGCGCGAGGGGCTGAAGAACTGGGCGGTCAAGAGGCTTGCCAGACCGACAGGCCCTGATCCGACAATGGCTACGGTATCGCCAGGGCCGACTTCGCCGTAGAGCACGCCCATTTCAAAGCCGGTGGGGAGAATGTCGCTCAACATCACGAGGGCTTCTTCGTCCGCTCCGGCAGGAATCGGATACAGGCTGTTGTCGGCATGCGGGATTCGCACAAAATCAGCCTGGGTGCCGTCAATCTTGTGGCCGAGAATCCAGCCGCCGTCCGCGCAGTGCGCGTACATCTGGCGTTTGCAGTTCGGGCAGCTTCCGCATGAGGTGATGCAGGAGATCAATACGTGATCGCCTTTCTTGAAGTTGCGTACTGCGCTGCCGACTTCTTCGATTATGCCGACTCCTTCATGACCCAGGGTGCGCCCCGGAGTAACGGCTGGCACATCGCCTTTCAGGATGTGCAGGTCGGTTCCGCAGATTGTGGTGTAGGTGATACGGACGATGGCGTCCGTTGGTTTTTCGATGGCCGGATTGGCTTTGTCCGTCCATGTTTTTTGGCCGGGGCCGTTGTATACAAGCGCTTTCATTGGTTGTCTCCTGTTGGTTGGGTGTTTTCCCTCGTATGGTTTTTTGACGCACGAACATTGTTACAGATTTTGCTGCATTTCGGAATACTTATTGTTCCGGAGTGTGTTATTATTTGCGCTGTTATCTTTTCAGAGTATAACAATTCAAGGCAAGCACGAACGGCTACAGGATTGACAGCCATGACATAGAAAGATTATGGAAGGCGGCCTGACAGACAACAAGACTGGGGCAGAGGCGTAAGGGTTAATGTATGAGCTTTGATGGCAGTTATCAGAAGACAGGGCAGGGATCAGAATTGATGCTTGGTAAAACAGCGGGAATAAGCAGTCAGCCGCTTTTTATGGTAAGTGCATATAAATTATGCATAGCCGAAAATATGTCTGATTTTGGAGGGAATGAAAATGGCTTACAGTAAAGACCTGCGCCGCCTTGTTTTGGATTTTGTGGCAAAAGGGGGCGGCAAGGCGGAAGCAGCCCGTAGATTCGGGGTTACCCGTTCGCGGGTGCATGTCTGGTTGAAGCAGCCGCCGGATTATAAACCCGGCAAGCCAGGCCCGAAACAGAGCCGCAAATATGATCAGGAAGCCCTGCGAGCGGAGGTTGAGGCCAACCCAAACGCCTTGTTACGGGAGTTGGCGGTCTCGCGTGGCGTTAGCATCAACAGCATTTCCTGCGCTTTGAAGCGGATGGGGATTGTTCGTAAAAAACGCCACAGGCGAAAGTCGACGCAGACTTAAGCGAACGCGGCGTTTCATGATACGCGCCCTCTCCCTTGACCCCTCTCCCGCAAGCGGGAGAGGGGTCACTCGCGGCGTAGCCAAAGGCAGGGAAAGGGGAGTAAAGCGCGCTACCCGACCGTCTTGTTATTTGCGAAAAGCGCTATAAAATGCAATTACTTTAACCGAAACCGCTTAAATCCGCCGTCTGCAAGATCAAGCCCGCTGTCGCTTTTCCCCTTCCCCAAACAAATTGCTTACACAACGTCCGCAAAGCGTCGGATGTTCGGCGTTTTGCCCGACATCCTCGCGCACATGCCAGCAACGCTCGCATTTTTCGCCCGGCGCGGGAACGACCCTGACGCCAAATTCGCCATGCTGGAGGGCGGCGGCGGAAGTAATGAACACAAACTTTAAGTCGTCGGAGAGCGCGGCAAGCGCGTCAAAAAGCTCGCCATGGGCGGTGACGGTAACGGCTGCCTGCAAGTCCGCGCCAATCCTGCCTTCAATCCGCAATTCCTCCAACGCCTTCAAAACCTCCGCCCGCGCGGCGGTAATATGCGTCCACCGCTCAATCAGCTCCGCTTCATCCGGCGCTTCTGGCAAGTCATGCCAAGTCTGGAACATTACCGAATCTTCCGGGTCTTTGCTCAAGGTCTGCCAGATTTCTTCGGCGGTAAAAGCCAGAATCGGAGCCATCAATCGGGTAATGGTCTGGGTGATGTGCCAAAGCGCGCATTGCGCCGAACGTCGGGCAAGTGATTTTTCCGCCGTGGTGTAAAGACGATCTTTCAAGATGTTGAGGTAAAACGCCCCCAGTTCTTCGGAACAGAAAGTCTGCAACGCCTGGGCGACACGGTGAAATTCATACCGCCCATAATCGGTCAGAACGTTCTTCTGCAAGTTGCGGGTTAGAACAAGCGCGTAACGATCAATTTCCAGCCAATCGCCAACCGGCAGCATGTTCGCGTCCGCGTCAAAGTCGGAGGTATTGGCAAGCAAAAACCGCACGGTGTTGCGGATACGACGGTACGCCTCAATGACCCGTTTCAGAATTTCATCCGACAAGGCGACCTCGCCGGAATAGTCGGTAGAGGCGACCCAAAGGCGCAGAATTTCCGCGCCGTACTTCTCGGAGACTTCCTGCGGCGAAATGACATTGCCCAGCGATTTACTCATCTTGCGGCCCTGACCGTCGACGATGAAGCCGTGGGTGAGTAAAGCGCGATAGGGCGGATGACCGTCAATGGCCGCGCCGGTAAGAAGCGAAGAATGAAACCAGCCGCGATGCTGATCTGAGCCTTCAAGGTAGAGGTCGGCGGCGGGGCCTTCGGTATGAGCGTTCGGATGCGAGCCGCGCAGCACATGGCGATGCGTGGTTCCCGAATCGAACCAGACATCAAGCGTGTCGGAAATCTTTTCAAAATCGGCAGACTCCGCTCCTAAAAGCTCGGCTGCGTCCAGCGCGAACCATGCTTCAATCCCCGCTTTTTCGACCCGGCGCGCGACTTCTTCCATCAGCTCGATTGTGCGCGGGTGCAGTTCGCCCGTCTGGCGGTGGAGAAAGAACGGAATCGGCACGCCCCAGGAGCGTTGGCGCGAAATGCACCAGTCAGGACGCCCGGCAATCATCGCGTGCAGACGCGCCTGCCCCCAGGCGGGAAAAAAACTGGTTTCTTCCACGCCTTTGAGTGCCCGCATCCGCAGGGTAGAGCCGTCCCCCGCCTTGCGATCCATGCCCACGAACCATTGGGTAGTGGCGCGATAAACAAGCGGCGTCTTGTGCCGCCAGCAGTGCATATAACTATGAACAATTTTTTCATGCGAGAAGAGCGCGCCTACTTCGGTGAGCTTTTCGACGATGGCCGGGTTGGCTTTCCAGATATTCATGCCGCCGAAAAACGGCAGATCGGCGACAAAACGCCCGTCGCCCTGGACGATTGACAGAATTTCATCTCTGCCGCGCCCGCCCGCCCGCAGGGCAGACCCAAGGGCGGGCGCAGCCCCCTCGGGGGGCTGCGAGCCGAGGGGAGCGTGGGGGCTATTTCCGTAGGCAAGCCACGAATTGAAGTCGTCCGCGCCGTGAGCCGGAGCCGAATGCACAATGCCGGTTCCGGCGTCGCTACCCACATAATCGGCAAGAAACACAGGCGACTCGCGGTCATAAAACGGATGGCGGAACGCGATTTTGTCAAGCGCCGCGCCTTTGGCTATAGCGATAATCGCGCCGTCGAGCTTGTAGCGCATGAGCGCAGATTCTGCCTGTTCATGCGCCAGAAGCAGCAAGCGTTCGCCTACATCCACCAGCGCGTAATCAAGTTCGGGATGAACATTGAGAGCCTGATTGGCGGGAATCGTCCACGGCGTAGTCGTCCAGATGACAGCGGCAGCGGGCTTTGCAAGGCTCGCAAGACCAAATGCCGCAGCTAATCTGGCGGCTTGGCCGTCATCCAGTGGAAACGCCACGTCAATGGCAGGGGATGATTTGTCGGCGTATTCCACTTCGGCCTCGGCAAGCGCGGAGCCGCAGTCAAAACACCAGTTCACCGGCTTCATCCCCTTGAATACGTGACCCTGCTTTACCATTTCGGCAAGGGCGCGAATTTCATTCGCCTCGTTGGCAAAGTCCATCGTCAGGTAAGGGTTGTCCCAGTCGCCGAGCACACCAAGACGGATGAAATCCGCCTTCTGAATCTCCAGTTGTTCGGCGGCGTAGGCGCGGCACAATTCGCGCGCCTTGTCGGGGGGCAGACGTTTGCCGTGGGTGGTTTCGATCTTGTGCTCAATCGGCAGGCCATGACAATCCCAACCCGGCACGTAAGGCGCGTCGAACCCGGATAATGTCTTGGCTCGAATGACAATATCCTTCAGAATTTTGTTCAGCGCGTGCCCCAGATGCACTTTACCGTTGGCATAAGGAGGGCCGTCATGCAGGATGAAAAGGGGGCGCCCGGCGCTGATCAAGCGGATTTTCCGGTAGAGACGCCGCCAGTCGGCAACCCGGCCCGGCTCGCGTTTCGGGAGATCGCCCCGCATCGGAAAAGGCGTATCGGGCAGATTCAAGGTTTTTCGGTAATCGGTAGTCATGATGGTTCAACAGATGTTTGTTGAGAAAACCAGCCGCGCGCTTCCAGCGCGTCCAGCCCGATCTGCGCCTTTAACGCATCGAGCGACGGAAAACGAAGTTCATCGCGCAGCTTGTAAAAAAAGTGTACCCGAAGGCGCGCGCCGTAGCATTCGCCCGACCAGTCAAACAAATGGACTTCCAGTCGAGGCTCCAGGGTATTGTCTACGGTGGGACGAACGCCGACATTGGCAACGCCTTTGAGGCGTACATCATAAATCCCCTCAACCTCGACCGCAAACACGCCTGCGATGGCAGGCCGCCGTTTTTTAAGCGCGATATTCAGCGTCGGAAAGCCGATTTGCCGTCCAAGCCTGTTGCCGCTTGTCACCCGCCCGACGATGCTGTAAGGCCGTCCGAGTAGAAGCGCCGCATGGTCAAGGTCGCCCACCCCAAGCGCCTTACGCACAGCAGAGCTTGATGCCCGTTCACCGGCGGCGGACAGGGTAGGCATGGCTTCCACTTCGAATCCGTGTTCAATTCCCGCCTCCTGCAACATGGCGAAATCACCGTTGCGACAGGCGCCGAAACGAAAATCGTCGCCGATCAACAGGTAGCGCGCATTAAGGCCGCGCGCCAGAACGGATCTGATAAATTCTTCCGCGCCAAGGCGGGAAAAATCGGCATTGAAGCGGCTTACATGCACATGGTCGACGCCGCTCTCCCTGAACAACAGCAGTTTTTCACAGAGGGAAGTCAGGCGCAAAGGCGCGTCAAGGGGAGAAAAAAATTCACGCGGATGCGGCTCGAAGGTCAGCGCCGACGCGGGCAGACCCCGCTCGCTCGCCCTGTCGGCAAGCAGGCCAAGGAGCGCCTTATGCCCCAGGTGCAGACCGTCAAAGTTGCCGATGGTGAGCGCGCAAGGCAGTCCGGCTGTTGCGTTAAAACCACGAAAGAACCGCATGATCGCCCGGAAAAATTATTAATTATAACCTGAATCTTCAGTCCCCAACCCTCACCCAAACACCATAATCCGGGTAAATGCGAGTGTCCTGTAATGCCATTGGATGACACTTCTGTTGTATGGACGCAACCATGCGAAGTATGAGCGAATATAACTTCATGTATATAAAATACGTAATTATGTATATATAATTTATTCATTTAGTTATATGATTTCATAGATGCTGATAATATATCTTTTAGAGATAATCTTTTACGATCAAATAGTTAGATATGATGCTGTTAGTCTTTATAGTAAAGGATTTGCCGAAATACAAAAAATGTCTGTGTACTTGCAAAAAATAATTGCTGTAAAGATAATATGAATTTCCATTATTCCTTTTAGGAGAAATTTTCATGAAAAAATTGTTCATGGCGTTTGCCGCCGCTCTGCTTCTGGCTTTTCAGGCTCATGCAGCCGATGGGGACGCGAAGACGAAAAAAGAGCCGACTCCCGCGCAGCAAGCGCAGCGGGAGAAAATGAAAACCTGCAATCAGGAAGCCAGGTCAAGGGAGCTGAAAGGGGATGAACGAAAAGCGTTCATGTCGTCCTGCCTATCCGGCGAGGGCAGAGCCGCCAAGTCCGACAAGGTGGCCGGCAGGGAAAAGGCCGAGCAGTGCAAGCAGGAAGCAAAAGAGCAAAAGCTGACGGGCGATGCGCGTAAAGCCTATCTTTCAACCTGTCTGGAAGCGTGAGCCTTGGGAATGTCAATCCACAGTCATAATTCCGAAGTTGTAAAATTTTTGTCTGAAACGTGAACATGGCAGTATTGTGTCAGCATGGCAGTAGAGCCGGGGATTTGTCCGCAGGGGAAATCTTCGGCTCTCTTCGCGCCTGTTTTGCCGGTTGCTCCCGCTATGCGCTATGGTTGGGATTGATTGTGCTGCTGTCTGCCTGTGGCGTGACCGGACAGCAGGTCTCCCTGCAAGGGCATCTGAGCGCGGAATCGGAACAACTGTCCGCTTCCGCGCGGACTGCCAGACAGCAGTATTCCGGCGAGGACGCGGCAGGGCCGAAAGAAATTCCGGCTCGCCATGCAGAACCATCCAGGCCAGAACAGGCGGAAACTTACAGCGTGGTCGCGCACGAAGTGCCGGTGCGGGATTTGCTCTTTGCTCTGGCGCGGGACGCAAAGCTGAATGTTGATATTCACCCCGGATTATCAGGGGTCGTGACGATGAACGCAGTCCAGCAGACATTGCCGCAAATTCTGGAGCGGGTTGCGCGTCAGGTGGAAATGCGGGTAGAGATGGATGGCGGTAATCTGGCAGTCATGCCGGATACGCCGTTTCTGCGGAATTACCGGGTGGACTATGTCAACATGAGCAGGAGCATGAGCGGCGAGGTTGCATCCACTACCCAGATCGCTTCCGGCCTGCCAGGCAGCGCGGGCGACGGCAACTCATCATTCATGTCGGGAAACGGCAACGGTTCTGCCACAAGGGTTGAGAACCTCTCCGGCAATCGCTTCTGGGACTCGCTGGAACAGGGGATAAAAAGCATCCTTCAGGAAACGGACAAGATTTTTCCGGCGGAAGAGCGTGAAGAAACAGGCGGCGCGTTTTCCTCGTCCGCCATTCCGGTCGAACGCCAGGATGTACGCAATGCGCGGGACGAAGAGCGCGCGACGGCAAGGCGTTCAACTTTCCGCGAGGCGGCTTCCGTCATCATTCACCGTGAAAGCGGAGTGGTGACGGTACGCGCGACCGGGCGGCAGCATGACCGCGTCAAGGAATTTATTGAAAGTGTGGCGAATGCGGCGCATCGTCAGGTGATGATTGAGGCAACCATCGTTGAGGTGGCGCTGAATGACGGCTATCAGCAGGGCATCGAATGGAGCCGTTTTTGGGATGAAGGGCGCAAGATTTTCACCTTGACGCAGGCGGGCAGACCCACAGGGCAATCAGCCGCAATTTCGCCTTTTTCCATTGGCTACTCCGATATTTCCCGGCGCGGCAATCTGTTTGCCGCGACTTTGAGCCTGCTTGAATCATTCGGTTCGACGCGGGTGCTTTCCAGTCCGCGCCTCTCGGTTCTGAATAACCAGACCGCGCTTTTGAAGGTGGTTGAAAACGTGGTCTATTTCAATATCAGAGCCGATGTGACCCCCGGCGGCAGCAACAGCAATCCCGTTGTAGCTTACAGCTCCACGCCGCAGACCGTGTCGGTGGGCATTGTCATGACAGTGACGCCGCAAATAGGCGATGACGAAACCGTCATTTTGAATGTGCGCCCGACCATTTCCAGCATTGCGAGCATGGTCAAGGACCCGAACCCGGACATTCCGTCCCATATCGCCAATGAAATACCGCAGATTCGCACCCGTGAAATTGAATCTGTCCTGCGATTGGGGAGCGGGGAAATCGCCGTGCTCGGCGGCTTGATGGAAGACCGCGTGGATCGGGATAGCGGGAGAGTGCCTCTGGTGGGAAACATCCCGTTAATCAAGGAATTGTTCACCTCAAGGTACGAGGGCGCGAAGAAATCGGAACTGGTGATTTTTCTGCGCCCTATCGTCCTCAATAACGCGACGCTGAATGGCGATTTTTCCGGTCTTCGAGAAACTCTCCCCGACGCCGCGTTCTGGACGAACGGGGCGGATGGTTTTTCCCGCTAGAATTATTTCGGCTTTCTGGATTCCAGCGTATGCGACCCAGTCATTCATGCACAGGCAGTAATTTAATCGTCATTCCCGCGAAGGCGGGAATCCAGAACAGACTTTGCATTCCTATGGTGTTTCCGCATGGGAATATCGCTCTTGTCCTGTTCTGGAAATCTGCCGTGACTTTCAGCGCCGTACTGGATTACCGCCTACGCTGGAATGACAAGTGGGCATTAAAGGCACACAGAATGAACGCGTTTGAGTCACCCCGGCCTGAAGGCCGGGGATTCCTCGGTACAAGTCAGAGAGCCTTCGGCTCCATAAAACAACTGTCTCGCTCACCTCGCCATTCATTTCGAGGATTGCGCTCGACGCGTGTTCAATAAAAACCGATCTAAACGCCATGAGAGCGCCGGAAAAAGCACAGAGAAAATTAGGCGAAGCATTATGCGAGGCGGGATTGATTTCCGCCGACCAGCTACGGATTGCCTTGATCGAACAGGAAAAGAAGAAAGAGGCGCTGGGGCGCATACTGGTGGCGTTGGGGTTTTTGTCGGAAGCGGCGCTGCGCGACGCTTTGGCGGAGACATTCGGACATTCTGCCATTGACCTTTCCCTGGCGACGGTTGATCCGGCGGCGCTTGCCCTGATTCCGGAAAATTTGGCGCGTCGCCTGCGGGTCTTGCCGCTGGCTTATGACGCGGCGGCGGCGCATACCGTGCTGGCAGTGGCGGACAGCCATGACCTGCCAGGGCAAGACCGCCTGCGCGCCCATATGGAACGCCAGAACGGCAGGGAAATCGCCTTTTCGTTCCTGCTTGCGGGCGAGGCGGAAATAGAGGCTGCCATTGACCGCTGCTACGGGCATTCCCTTGCCATTGACGACATTCTCGCAAGACTTGAGGCAGGAGACGGGGCGGCGGAAGGCGTGGAGGAGAACCTTTATCATCCGGTCGTTCGTCTGGTTGATGCCATTCTGATTGACGCGGTAAAGGCGGAAGCGTCCGACATTCATTTCGAGCCGGAAGCGGGGTTTTTGCGGATTCGCTATCGTCAGGACGGCATTCTGCGCCAGATTCGTTCCCTGCACATTGCCTGCTGGCGGGCGTTAGCGGTGCGTCTGAAGGTCATCGGCGGGATGAATATCGCGGAGAGCCGCGCCCCGCAGGACGGCAGGGCGACGCTTAACGTTTCTGGCAGGCCGATTGATTTTCGCGTCTCCAGTCAGCCGACCCTGCACGGGGAAAATATCGTGCTTCGCATTCTGGATCGGCAAAAAGGCATCATGCCGCTTGCCGGGCTGGGGTTGTCCGAATCGGCGCGTCGTCTGATTGATCAGATGCTTGCCCGACCGGAAGGGGTATTTTTGCTCACCGGGCCTACCGGCGCGGGCAAGACCACCTCCCTTTATTCCATTCTTCATCACCTGAATTCCGAGGCCATTCATATCATGACCCTGGAAGACCCGGTGGAATATCCCTTGCCGCTCATCCGGCAGACCAGTTTGTCCGACGCTATCAAGATGGATTTTGCCGACGGGGTTCGCGCCATGTTGCGGCAAGACCCGGATGTGATGCTGATCGGCGAGATACGCGACGCTGCGACAGCAGGCATGGCCTTTCGCGCCGCGATGACCGGGCATCGCGTCTTCGCCACCTTGCACAGCAATTCCGCCCTGGGCGCATTGCCACGCCTGCTTGATTTGGGCGTGAGCGCGGAGTCAATGGCGGGAAACATAAGCGGCATCATCGCGCAACGCCTGCTGCGCCGCCTGTGTCCGTATTGCAAGGCAAAAGCGCCAGCTACTACAAAAGAAAGGCAAATGCTGGGAATCAACGCAGAGGATATTTTTCTCTTTCATCCGGCAGGTTGTGAACATTGCCGCTTTACCGGCTACAAGGGGCGGTTGCCGGTATTGGAAGTGTTGCGGGTGGATGGCAGGCTGGATGCGCTCATTGCAAAGCGCGCTCCGCTGGATGCGCTCCGGCAATCTGCGGTGGATAGCGGCCTTGTGAATTTGGCGGAGGACGGCGTGGACAAGGTGAAGAGAGGGCTGACGGCGCTGGAGGAGCTTGGTCGGGTCGTGGATTTGAGCGAACGGATGTAGGCTATGCGCTACGATTATCGCGCCATTGACAGTTCGGGACGCAAGGTGCGCGGCCAGTGCGAAAGCGTCGGCCTCCTTGAACTGGAAAATCGTTTGCGGGAGAGAGGGCTTGATTTGGTTACTGCCGCAGAACAGCCGTTGGCGCGAAGGCGTTCGAGCAGGATGTCGCGTCGGGAATGGCTGCATTTCTGGTTCCAGTTGAAGGAATTGCTCTCGGCAGGGGTGGCGCTTCAGGAAGCCTTGCTTGACCTTGCCAAAGCGGAAGACCACCGCCAGCGGTTGCTGGCCGAAGCTCTGCTGGATGGCATTTCGCATGGCGCAACCCTGTCCGGCGCGATGTCTGCGGAAGGCGGTTTCAATCCTGTTGCCGTCGGTATGATTCGCGCCGGAGAGACGGCGGGGCGATTGCCGGAAGCCATCGGCGGATTGCTTGACGAATTGCAGCGGGAGGATGAAATGGCGGTCATGGCGCGGCGCGTCCTGATCTATCCTGCCTTTGTCGCGGCGGTTATTGCCATTGCCGTGTTCTTTCTCTTTTACGATCTCGTGCCGCAACTTGAGATTTTTCTGGTCAATATGGGGAGCGAATTGCCCTGGCAGACCCGTTTGCTTTTTGCCTCTTCCGACCTGTTGCGCGAATACGGCCTTTTAATTCTTTCAGGTTGCCTGCTTTTGCTTTCGTGCCTGATAGCCTTGCCGATTCTGTCTTCCGCCATGCGTTTGCGGTTTGACGCGATGCTTCTTGGCATTCCGCTATTCGGCTCGATTATTCGCAAGGTTGCTCTTGCCCGTTTTGCGGGCGCATTTTCCATGCTTTACGCTTCTGGCATCAGCGTTCTGGAGGCGCTGGGAACGACGCGTGACATTTCCGGCAACCGCGCCATACGCCGCGCCCTGCTTGACGCGGAGGCGAATATTCGCGCCGGACGCGGCATCAGCCTTGCTTTTAACGATACCGGCCTGTTCCCGCAGTTTGTCGTTCGCATGTTTGCGGTCGGCGAGGCTACCGGCGCGCTGGATCGTACCCTTGCCAATGTCCGCCACTTTTATCAGCGCGAAGTCGAGGAAGCGGCAAAACGGGCGGAACGCCTGATTGAGCCTGTGCTTACCCTCATGCTCGGCTTCCTGCTGGGTTGGATAATTCTGGCGGTCATCGGGCCTATTTATGACGTGGTGGCGAATGTGGGACTCTGACCGGCTTTTTCTCTTCATTGAGCCTACGCTTGTCCGCCTTTATCGTCGGCAAAAACGCCAGATTGCGCGGCTGACTGATTTTACGCCGGATGCCGCAGGACTTGGCAGTTTCGCAGAGTGGCGGGCAGGAGAGGCGCGTCTTCCGATCACGATATTGACCGACCTGCCGGATGAAGGCTTTGTGATTGAGGCTATTCCCCGCCTGTATGGCGCGGAGCGTCGCGCGGTAATCCGGCGGAAAATCCAGCGCCATTTTCCCGATACGCCCTATGTAGCGGCGCGAACTCTGCCCTGGCATGGGTCGGAGAAACCGGTGTCGGAGAAGCCGGGACGCAAGGAAGAAAATCTGCTCCTGACTTCGCTGCCCGCCCAGCCTTTGCAGGACTGGCTTGCGGCGGCAAAGCCGTTATCCGGCCTGTATGCGCTGCCCCAACTTGTTGAAGCGGCGGCGAGAAAGCTCAATTTGCCGCGTGACTGCATTGTTCTGCTGCGACGCGGGAATTTTGCGCGCCAGATTTTACTGCGGGCGCATGTTCCCTGTTTTTCCCGACTCTTCTCTGGCAACGGCGAAAACTTGCTGGAAGAGACCAGACGGCTGCTTACCTATCTGACGCGACAACAGCCATTGCAAGCGGATTTGCCGCTTTGCCCGCTGTTCGCTCTTTCTGATTCCGAGCGGGAATTGTTGGCTACGGAATTTACCCTGATGCCGAGCATTGAGGCAGACGATGCTTTTTTTCTTTCCTTGTTGGCAGACTGTCCGCCCAAAACGCAATACGCGCCAGATGAACTGCGGCAATTAGTCCGAGCATATGGACTAAGTCTGTTTGCTATAACGGCAGGGGCGCTTTGCCTTGCGGCGGGCGTTGGCGCTTATGTTTACACGGAAGCTGATCCTCAAGAGACGGTAAAGGTATCGCAGGATGTTGAAGACGAACAGATGCCAGAGGTAACGCAGGAACAGCCGGATGTTGATGAGATTCTGGAGGAGGAGCAAGCCGACTGGTCGGATAATCAGGAGGATGAAACGGAGCCGGACGGTTGGCAAGGCTTGGTGCGCCATGAACGGACGGGCAGGATGTTTATCTGGAAAGAAGACGGACTGTTCATGGAAACAGAAAACTCCGCGCCGGAAGATATCGGCGGCGCGACCATAGATTTGCTGCGGGGCGGGGAAGTCAGGAAGCATGGAGGGCGGGAGTGAATCGTGTTTTATCCAGGCAATCCGGCGCAATTTTGCTGTTGATTTTGCTCTTTCTGGCGCTAGGCGTCATGGCTTGGTTTATCACAGTTAGTCCATCTCCGCGCCGCGAATTGGCTACGGCGGAAAAGCTGGCTATGGCAAGGGAGGCGTTGCTTGGCTATGCCGTCATTTATCCTGAGGCGCGCGCGAACCGGAAGGGCTTTGTTCCGGGGCATCTGCCCTGCCCGGATACGGACAGCTCATTGGGATACGAGGGCGCGGAAGCGGGCGTTTGCGCCGGCAAGGGTATCAGCGTTCTTGGTCGTTTTCCCTGGCGCAGCTTGAGTATGCCGCCGCTAAAGGGTAGTGACACGGAATGTCTTTGGTATCTCGTTTCCGGCAACCACAAGGCGGAGCCGAAGGCGGATTTGCTGAATCCCGATACCGACGGACTAATCGAGATTGTCTCGGCGGACGGACAAACCGTCATTGCGGAAAATGTGGTTGCGGTTTTGTTCGCGCCGGGCGCGCCCTTGCCCGGACAGACGCGCAGTTTCAGGGCGGGAGCGGACGGCAGCGAGTGTCGGCGGGATTACGATGCCCGCCAATATCTCGAAAATAACGCGCCGAATCCGGCGGCGGAAGGTATAACCAGGGTGATGGTCGGCAAAAACGAGAGCATGACCTGGATTACCCGTGATGAATGGGCAGCAAGAATCGAGGCGCGATTATCGCCGGACATCTTTTTTGCCGGGGGAGAAGAGCCGGATGCGCTCATGCTTACCCAACGCATTGCCGCCTGCGTTATGGCTTTCGGCAAAGCAAATGAATTTCAGCGTTTGCCCTGGGCGGCTCCGCTTGAACTAACGGCGGCAGTGCCGGAAACCTTCCATTTTTCCAGATTGGCAGACCAGAAAAACCGACTGGCGGGTCGCCCCCCGTACTCGGTTTTCAACTCGCTTAAAGCATTGAGCGCAAAGGATTTTACCGAACAGTCCTTTGTCACATGTATTGATAAAGATTCCAGCCATTCCTCCTGTCGCTTGCTTGTTCGAGGTCAATGCCCGGATTTCGAAGCTGTGGATGGCAGGCCGGACGGCAGTTCTTATAACAGTCATAACGGCTGGTGGGACAAGTGGAAGGATCATTTTTTCTATCTTGTCGCGCCCAACTTTGCCCCCGCCGCAGTCGAGTCCGAAGATTGCGAGGCCGCGCCGGGCGGCTGTTTGCTGGTGGCGGGAAGACCCTATGCCGCCGCCGTGATTTTTGCGGGGGAAGCTCTGGAACACCAGAAAAGGACGGGAGATGACAGGATGAATGCCGCGCAATATCTGGAAGGAGAGAACGCTATCAGCATACAGCATGGGGGTAGAATCCTGTCGGTCGTCGGCAATGACCAGATAAGCTGCATTAGAGCCGAGGCGGACGGCTTGCGCTTGGTTGCCAACTGCGGGCGGGATGATTGCAAAAGCAATGCCGGACAGTGGCTTGCCTGTCAGGAAATAGGCGGAGCATCGTGCGCGTTGCCTGAAACTTTTTCCGGCTGCGCCTGTTATGGCGTAATGATGCGCTGGCAGAATGAAGCCTGCGCCTTTGCTTCTCCCCGCCCTCTTTGCCGCCGCCTGCTTGCCCGGATGAAATCATGCGCCTGAATTTGCGTTCTTCTTCCGGGTTTACCCTGCTTGAACTGGCAATCGTGCTCTTTGTATTGACATTGCTTGTCGGGCGTTTTGCCTTGCCACTTGCCGCCCAGCGCGAGGCGCGGCAGGTAAGGCAGGCGGAAGCGGAAATGATGGAAATACGCGCCGCGCTTCTGGGATATGCCGTACTCTACGGTCACCTGCCATGTCCTGATGTGAACGGCGGCGGTGAAGCTGGCGCAAATTGCGCCACGGGCGGAGAGGGAGGCTTACCCTACAAAACCCTTGGATTGGCAAGAGGCGATGACCCTTGGGGGAAAAGCTGGCGTTATCGCGTGGATCGTAACTTTGCCAATATACCTATCAGGTTTGATACTGCTTTTGCCGACAGCCTGCAAATTTACAATCTTTATAATGAAAAATTGAGTACTGACGAGGAGCGCCCTGTTTTCATTTTGATTAGCGCAGGGCCGAACGGGCGCCTGGACGGCGACAACGCGGTCGCAAGCGACCGTTACCAGTCGGGCGCTCCCGCCAAGGATTTTGATGATCTTGTCTTTTGGCTCTCCCGCCCCGTCCTCTTTCATCACCTGCTCATGGCGGGCAGGGTGAATTAGTTTATCTGAGTTAGTCCGATTCTTTCTGGCCTATAGTGATTCACATAGATAAAACGACTACAGGGCGCAGTTCTTCTTTCGCACAGACATCAAACCACTCGAAATTAACGCAAAGGTGTGAATCCAGCGCGGCGTTGGCAAGCACGATAATTTTCCAGAACAGGACAGGAGCGACATCCCACATCGAACATCAAATTAACGGAAAGGCTTTTCTGGATTACCGCCTTCGCGGGAATGACTAATGATTTGGAGTGGGGGCAAGGCTTTCCCTCTCCTTCTTGCGGCGCATGGGTTAAAAATTTTTAGCCCCTACAGCGGCGAAGCCAAAGGGGGTGCCCGTTTTTGGCAGGCGGGGGTTTGTAGGTAGCGCATGATTTTTATTTGCGGTAATTATCGTTCAACGAGCTTTTTATAACGAGCCATCAAAGCTGCCACTATCTCGGCCTCGCTCATGTCCTTGGTGAAGCCGTAGAGTTTCATCACGGCGCGGTCGAGATTGTGATGGGCTTTTAGGAGTTCCGGCGGCATGGTCAGCGGGTCGTAGAGGTCGGCAAGACTGCTTTCAGGGAACAACGCTCTTGCGTCAAGGATTGCCTGCGCCAGCTTTTCAATGTTCGCCTTTTGCTTGTTGGTCGCGTCCGACCAGGGGAAGTTGTTGTAGACAATCGTGTTTGAATAGCTATAGTCACTTTTTAGCCGCCCGCAAACTACCCGTGTCCAAGCCATGTGGACATTTGATGTCAACACTCCGAAATGATATTTGCTTGCATTCATGACAGTAAAGAGCTTATCGCCTGCGATTATATCCTTGTCCAAATACCCTATTGGAATATAATGCCTGCGCTCGGACGATACCTTGGGGATAGCGATATAGTCAGTATCAGGCTGACGCGTTTCCATAAAACGAGAGGGATAGCGAGCGTATTTTCGTGTAGCTTCTTTCTTGCTGCCCAATCTAAATTTTTGACATCCTTCGATTCGTCCCATGACCAGAGGCATTTTCTTGATAATTGACGGTGAAATGCTGACAAGCCACAAACACCAGCGTTTTTTGTTGTTTATGAACTCATCGCCCATCATGAATCGCTTGATGTACGGCAATGCAAAAGGCTCGGCCTTTATGAATGTGTTGTACTCGTTTTCTTCGATAATGAGATAACCGCCGTCAACAGGATCGCTTCCCCTGCTTATTTCCGGCACGTCGCAAATAGGCATTCGGCGACTCTCCACAAAAACATCCGGCGCGTCTACAAGGTATGGATTGATGTTTTGCGCGGGAATTTTTGTCCCGTCGGTATCGTAAATCACGCGCTCGTGGTCAACCGGCGAACCCTTGGCTCCTGCGTCAGAACCCGACAAACCCTTGGCGGTTACGCCGCCACACCCTTTGAAAAGGGGGCTTAAAACCCTCTCTCTCTTGGTTGCTCCGCCATCTTCTTCGCCCTGGCTGAATCCCACAATCACGCAATGCGCCGCTGCCTTGCCTTTGGCCTCATTGCTCCATTTGAACGTCCGATAGCAGAAGTCAATCTGTACGCCAAACATCTCAAACAGCGGCTTCCACACAGCGGCGACCTGCTCCCCCTGGGTAATGGAATTCGTGGAGACAAACGCGGCGCGAATCACCCTGTTTTGGCTAAAGTTAGTAGCCTTAAAGCTGTCAAGGGGTTGCCCGACCATATACTCCGCCGCCTTGTAATACCAAGCAGCGACATAATCTATCTTTCCGGCGTTTTTGAACGGCTTGCCGCTTCTATCCACATAAACCGACAAAACATCAGCCTTCTGCTCCTCGCTCTGATTCGAATAACCGATAAACGGCGGATTGCCCAGAATAAACGACAATTCTTCTTTCGGAACAACGCTTTCCCAATCAATCCGCAAGGCATTGCCATGAACAATCGTCGCGCTCTGCACAAGCGGCAGGCGGGCATAGTATGTCCCGAACTGCTCCGAAGCGCGCAAGTTCATCTGGTGATCTATCAGCCACATCCCAACCTGCGCTATCTGACAAGGAAAATCCTCAAGCTCAATCCCGCAAAACTGCTCGACACTCACTTTCAACAAAGGAGAAATGTCAATCACCATCTGACCCGCGCCGATCTTCATCTTCAACACTTCAAGCTCCAAAACTCGCAACTCGCGGTAGGCGATAATCAAAAAATTCCCGCACCCGCAAGCCGGATCAAGAAATTTCAAGCGGGATAGCTTCTCATGAAAACGATCCAACGCCGCCGGATCAGCCTTCACCCGCTCGAACTCCCGCCAAAGATCATCCATAAACAACGGATTGATCAGCTTCAGGATATTCTCCTCGCTCGTATAGTGCGCCCCTAATTCCCGCCGCTCTCTTTTGTCCATCACCCCCTGAAACATAGCGCCAAAAATAGCGGGCGAAATTCTGCTCCAGTCAAAATTCACACAATCCAGCAGGGTCTGCCGCATCTTCCGGTCAAACTCCGCCATCGGCAACATCGTGGAAAACAACCTGCCATTGATATAACGAAACTGCCGCAACTCACTCGACAATAACACACGCTTCGCCCTTGTCTCCTCCGGCATGTTGAGAACCTCAAACAATTTTCCGATCCGCTCCGACAAGTCGGAGCCATCAGACTTGGTTCGCTCAAGGTAACGAAAAAAACTGTCCTGCGGAAAAATACCCGTATCATCGGCAAACAAACAAAACAACAAACGAACCAGATAAACTTCCAGGTCATGCCCCTCATAGCCCCGCGCCTTCAAGGTGTCATGCAGCCTCGCCATCTTCTCGGCAGCCTTGATGTTCACTTCCACCTGATCGTCGCGTATGCGCTCAACATCATATCCGGCAATGCCAGAAAACCTGCGAATGTGCTTGCGAAAATCCTTCAGCTTGAAAGTAAATCTGTCGCTTGTCGAGCGCCGCCATAATTGCACCGTCTCAAAATCAGAGACCATCCATAAATCCGGCGTATCTTCGACAGGAACATGATCCATGTAACCCTTGAGCTGTTGATAAGCGTCGCCCAGGTCTTTCCCCCGCGATTTCATCTCAATCGCTATCCGTCTCTTCCAGAAGAAATCAATATAACGATCATGCGCCCCGGAGATTTTTACCGTCTTTTCGCGCTCGCCTGCCTTTACCGGATCAGGGACGCCAAACACGCCCAAAAACTCAGTCACAAACGCCTGCGCGTCCGCATTCTCCCGCCGCGCATCCTTCCAACGCTTCGCAAAAGCAATAGCGTTCGCCTGTATCGCTTCCCAGCTTAGCCGCATCGGTTATTCTTCCGTTAGTTCAGGCTAGTTAGTTCATTGACTTCTGATCATCGTGCCTACGCCGTGGTCGGTCAGGATTTCCAGGAGCAGGGCGTGTTCAACCCTGCCGTCAATGATATGCGCGCTTTTGACGCCGTTTCGGGCGGCGTCCAGAGCGGAAGCGATCTTGGGCAACATCCCGCCGGAAAGCGTCCCGTCCTTGATCATTCTGTCAATGTCTTCCGGGGTAATGCCGGTCAGAAGTTCGCCCGCCTTGTTCAGCACCCCCGGCGTGTTGGTCAGCAGCACCAGTTTTTCAGCCTTCAGCACCTCGGCAATCTTGCCAGCGACCACATCGGCGTTAATGTTGTAGGTCTCCCCCTCATTCCCCACGCCGATCGGGGCAATGACCGGAATGAACGCGCCGGAATCAAGGAGGCCGATCAACGAAGGGTCAATATCGGTTATTTGTCCGACCTGACCTACGTCAATCAGATCGCCGGGGTGATCTTCATCGGGCAACAACAATTTCTGGGCGCGTATCATCCCGCTATCCTTGCCGGTCAGCCCAACTGCCTTGCCGCCTGCCTGATTGATGAGATTTACCACATCCTTGTTGACCTGTCCGCCCAGAACCATCTCCACTACTTCCATTGTTTCCGCGTCGGTAACGCGCATTCCCTGAACGAACCGGCCTTTTTTACCGACGCGGGCAAGCAAGGTTTCGATCTGCGGCCCGCCGCCGTGCACTACGACGATGTTTATGCCTACCAGCTTCAAAAGGGTGACATCGTGGGCGAAGCATTGTTTCAGATGTTCGTCCGTCATGGCATTGCCGCCGTATTTGACGACAATGGTCTTGCCGTGAAACTTGCGAATGTAGGGAAGCGCTTCGGCAAGAACAGCAGCCTCAACGGCGGGGGAAAGATCAGCATGGGCGCTCATGGATGACTCCGGCAGGAATTGCAAAAATATGGCGAGAATTTTACGCGAAAGCCGCGCCATATGGCGCGGCTTGCAAGTTATCGATCGGATGGCCGATTCCGGCGGAAAACCGGAACCGACCAGACTTGGACTTCAGGCGGCAGCAACCTTCTGTCTGTTCTTCGTAATCTTCATCGCCAAGAAAGAGAGCGCAAGACCGATCAAGGCCAGGAAACCAGCGATGATGAAAGCCAGGGTGAAATCGCCGCTCGCTTCCTTGATTCTCGAACCCAGTTGCGGGCCTATGGTGCCGCCGACGCCGTAGGCAAAGAAGATGATGCCGTAGTTCATGCCCAGGTTCTTGGAGCCGAATGCTTCCGCTGTTATGGAGGGGAAGCAGCCCATGACGCCGCCGAAGCAGAGCACCACGCTCACGAGCACCACGATGTACAGCGCATAGCTTGTCACCTGGGTCATGCCCAGCATCGCCAGCGCGGTAATGGCAAACATCATGTAGAGCACGTTAAAACGCCCCAGCTTGTCAGATACCCAGCCCCAGAACAGTCGTCCGCCCGTATTGGCAGCCGCCAGGAATAGCACGGCGGTAGTGGCCAAGGCTGTAGCTACCTCCGTGGGGGCTCCAACCGCGAACATTTCCCTGGCAATCGGTGCGGCTAGCACCATGAACATGAGTCCGGAGACGCAACCGATGGTGTAGACGATGAAAAGAACGTAGAACAGAGGGTCGACGAGCATCCCTCTCCAGTTCTTGTCAACGGAAGCCGGAGCGGCGCTGCCCGCTGCCGGAGCCGGAGGCGTCCACCCAGCGGGAACAAAGCCTGCCGGAGCGGTCTTGACCTGGGTCACGCAAAGAGTGATCACCACCAGATAGGCCACGCCAAATATCAGGAACGTAGTCGTAACCGTGTACTGAGCAATAAGCCAGGTAGCAAGATTTGCGCTAAAAAGCGCGCCGGAGGCAAAGCCAGCCACGACAAGACCGGAAGCAAGACCGCGCTTGTCCGGGAAGAACTTTACTGTATTGGCCACAGTACAGGCGTAAATGGTGCCGATGCCCGCGCCTCCCAGAATGCCGTAAGTCAGATACAACATGGGCAGGTTGCCGGCGAAGCTCGTCAGGATGATGGCCGTTCCGAAAATGAGGCCGCCTACGAAAATCACCTTCTTGGGGCCGATGGTGTCCTGAAACTTGCCCGCGACAATCATGGCAAGGGGAATGACGAGCGTGCAAATCGAGAAGGCCAGAGCTATCTGGGAGGTTTCCGCGCCCAGAATTTCCACAAGAGGCTTGACGTACACACTAAAGGCATAAAGGGCTGTTCCCAGGCAGATGTTGATTACGATACAAGCCAAGAGAACCAGCCAGCGGTTGGGGGTTTTATCTGTTGTCATATTGTCTCCTTGAGATTTTTGGAAACGGAAGGCTAATGCCTAACCGTCAGTTTTGGATTATCGCATGAAGCGCCGAATGAGTAGACATGGCTTGCAAAAAATGTTCGCGCGGCATTGAACACGCGTCGAACGCAATCCTTGCCATTCATGGCGAGGTGAGCGAGACAGTTGTTTTATGGAGTATTGAGACTCTCTAACCTGTGTCGAGGAATCCCCGGCCTAAAGGCAGGGGTGACTCAATGATGCGGTAAGGCGAGAAGTAAACACTCACGCGGGCGAGGCAAAAGCGTTTCTGTCGGGCTATTTATGGTTTGAAAGCAGGTTCATGCTTTGGCGCGGTAACAGCAAACCCTTGGCGCAACAAGTTATCATCCTTTAAAAAGGGAGCATTGTCTGACTCCTGGCACGACACAAAACACCCTTTTGCGCTCTGCGCAAGTCCAAAAAGCTTGCCCACTAGCGGCGAAGCTGCCGGGGTTTGGTAGCTTTATTTGCAGGAACCACTATATATTGCTCTCCTGTCAACTTGTTGCCCAAACCGATCGCCCCTCGGTTGAGCAATCTGGAGGCAATCGGTTTCACATCTTTTGGGTGTGATGAGGATAAGCCGAAAATGTCCTAACTCCGCATCGGTTCAGGGTTGCCAAGGGCGGTGGAGTGCATTCCGCCGTCTACATAAATGATCTCTCCGTTGATGCCGGAAGCCAGATCGGAGAGGAGGAAGGCTGCCGCATTGCCGACTTCGTCAATGGTGACGTTGCGGCGCGAAGGGGCATGGTGGACGTTGTAGGCCAAGAGTTTACTGAAACTGCCGATGCCGGAGGCGGCCAGAGTCTTGATGGGGCCTGCGGAAATGGCGTTGGCGCGGATCCCCTCAGGGCCGAGACAAAAGGCTAGGTAGCGGGTAGCCGCTTCCAGACTGGCCTTGGCCAATCCCATAGTATTGTAGTTGGGCATGGTGCGCTCCGCGCCCAGGTAGGTGAGCGCGACCAGCGAGGCGTTGCGCCCCTGCATAAGCGGACGGGCAGCCTTGGCTAGCGCCGGATAACTGTACGCGGATATTTCATGCGCGATACGAAAGGCCTCGCGGGAAATGCCTTCCAGAAAATCGCCCTCAATGGCTTCCGTAGGCGCGTAGGCAATGGAGTGGAGAATGCCGTCAATTCCGCCCCAGGCGCTTCCCAGCTTGTCAAACATGTTGTTGATGTCGGCGTCGCTTGCGACATCGCAAGGAAATACAAGCTGGCTACCGAATTCGTCGGCGAATTTCCTGACGCGCTCCTCGAAGCGGTCATTCTGGTAGCTGAAGGCGAGTATAGCGCCTTCCCGCCAGCAGGCCTTGGCAACGCCATAAGCTATGGAGTGCTTGGACAGCACTCCGGTAATCAGGATTTTTTTGTCGGCAAGAAAACCCATTCTTTACTCCCATTGACTTGAGTCACCCCAGCCTAAAGGCCGGGGATTCCTCGACACAGGTTAGAGAAGCCCTCGGCTCCAAAAGCAACTGTCTTGCTCGCCTCGCCATAAATGGCGAGGATTGTGCTCGACGCATGTTCAATGGGCGGATTATAACGAAGTTGCGAAGTATTTTGCATCGCTTCAGTCAGTAGATACGTTAATCATCTCGTGCGCCCAGGCAAGCGCGTCGAAAACCGCAAGGTTGACATCCAAAGCGGAAAAGCCAAGCCGAACGGAGTACCGCTCGATATTTTCCGGAATCTTGGATTCGCAGGCTTCGGCAAGGGCGAGATATTGCGCCAGTATGCCTTCCCGCCGCGTGAGCGCGACAGAGATTTCATCTGGAATATGGATTTTGGCGATCAGATCATTGAGCGAATAGCCCATCAACTGGTCAAGCAGGGAGAAAAGGCCAGTGAGAAAGAGAGAATCCAGGGAGATGTCGCCCTTGACTATGCCCAACCGTTCCATCAGCGCTGCGCGCGCAAGCGCCTGTTCGGTCAATACCCATTCGCGGTAGCCAGGGTCTTCTACTTTCAAGAGCAGGAAGGATAGCCAGCGATAGAGATAATTGCGTCCCAATAGTGTAATGGCTTGCGTGATGCCGGTGATTTCCTGGCTCAAGCCCAGGGCTGGAGAATTGGCGTAACGCAACAGGTAGTAGGAGAGGGTCGGGTCTTGCTTTAATTCATGCTCCAGTTCACCGGTGTGCGAATTGCGGCGCAGGTTGTTCAATAATTGGACGATTCTTAGACGATTGGCTGCGGCGCTCTTTGAGATTGCTGCCTTTTCCTGTTTGCGGCTGATGAAGGGGCCGCAAAATAAGTCGAAGCCCAGGCGATAGCATTCCTGGAAATTGTTCGGCGTGTTTATATCAATGGCAATCAAACGCAACGGGTTTGCAGCCCGCGCCTCGGCATTCATCACGGTTACGCTCCGGTGCAAATCCGCCAGTATCTGGCTATGGACGGCGTAGTCCGGTAATGAAATGCGCGCGAAGTCAATCTTTTGCAGGATGGCAAAGCTTTCTTCGTTCGGCAGCCAATGGCGTTGCCATTTGACGCCGATTTTGAGCCCTTGTTCGCGCAGCGGTTGCGCGCGTCGGATGATTTCCTGTGCCGCTTGCGCGGAAAGATTGGGGTTTGTGTGAAAGTTAAGGATCAGCGCGACATTCTGTTTGGGCAGATACTCCAGAGCCGGATGGTTCAGCGAGACCGGGGAAATGTCGAGAAAGGCCAGACGCCGCCCGATGATGGATTCAAGCCGCATTCCGGCAAGTTGGCTTAGCAATGCTCCGTCATAATACTGGCGCGCCAGGGCGCGTTTTTCCATGAGGCGCGTGTGCATATGCTGCGGATAGCTGAACTCGTAGCCGACAATGCGCTGATCGCGTCCCAAAATGGCTTCCCGACACAGAAAGGCATTCACATCCTGCTTCCCTGCGGTATCGGAGGAAGGGGGCGGGGATGCTTCCGGCGTTTTTGCTTCGCCGGTTTTGTCCTTTGACTTGCCGAATATGCCGCGCAATAAACCCAACATGAAAATGCTCCTTCAGGGCGTTTCCGTTATTGTGCATGATTTTCCATGATACATGCAAGCAAATACAGGTAAGTTTGAATGAGTGTTGGGCTTTATTGCTGTTTACCCACTATCCTGACTCCCTGCTTGTCATTTTTGCGCTGGTTTTGCTTCTTCATTCGCAGCCTGTTCTTCCGCCCGATAAGACGAACGCGCCAGCGGAGCCGAGGCGACGGCGGCAAAGCCGATAGCCCTTGCCTCTGCCTCGTAAAGGCGGAAGGTCTCCGGCTCCACATAGCGGCGCACCGGCGCATGATTGGCGGATGGGGCAAGATATTGGCCGATGGTCAGCATCGTTACGCCATGCGCGTAAAGCTCAAGCATTACCGCGAGAATTTCCTGATCCGTCTCCCCCAACCCGACCATCAAACCGGACTTTGCGGGAATGTCCGGGTGGCGTTCCTTGAAGGAGTGCAACAGTTCAAGGGAATGACGATAATCCGCGCCGGGGCGGATCGCCCGGTAAAGGCGCGGCACGGTTTCCAGATTGTGATTGAATACATCGGGCAGCGAGACAAGCGCATCCAGAGCGGCTTTCAGCCTTCCCCGAAAGTCCGGGACGAGAATTTCAATTTTTGTATGCGGGCTTTTCATCCTTATGGCAGCGACAACAGCGGAAAAATGACCGGCTCCGCCGTCCTTCAAATCATCCCGATCAACGCTGGTTATGACTGCGTAATTGAGGCTCATGCGCTTGACGGCATCGGCAATTCGCAATGGCTCTTCCGTATCGGGCGGCAGCGGCAGGCCATGTCCGACATTGCAGAAAGGGCAGCGGCGGGTGCAGAGGTTGCCCAGAATCATGAAGGTCGCCGCGCCGCGCCCGAAGCACTCCCCCATGTTAGGGCATGATGCTTCCTCGCAGACGGTATGCAGGCGCTGCTCGCGCAACAAGCGGCGCATTGCATCGAAACGCTCGCCGCTCCCTGCCCTGGCGCGAATCCAGACGGGCTTGTCAAGCGGCGTTTGCGGCGCGATGGGGATGCGGGCGGTTTTTGCCGCGCTATTGCGTGTATTTGCGGTCATACGGGCAAATCCGAAAATTCCGCCAACAGGGCATGGCAGAGCAATTCGCCCGCCGCGTCCAGAGCGAGGGAAAGTCCTTCATCCTGCGTCTGGGTGACGGCAAGGCCGGGATAACCGCAAGGATTGATGGCGGCAAAGGGCGACAAATCCATGTCTATGTTGAGGCTAAGGCCGTGATATGTCGCGCCGTTTGCGACGCGAAGCCCCAGGGCGGCGATTTTAGCGCCCTTGCCCGTATCGCCCATGTATACGCCCGGCGCGCCGAGGCGGCGGTTGGCTATCAATCCTTCCCGGCGCAGGCAGGCAATGATCGCCGCCTCGATTTTGCGTGTCATCACGCTTACTTTCAGATTCCGGCGGCGCAAATCCATGAGCAGATAGACGAGCAGTTGTCCGGGGCCGTGATAGGTAACTTGCCCGCCCCGGTCGCTCCGCACGACGGGAATTCCGATGTCTTTGAGGATGTGTTCCGGCTTTCCTGATTGCCCCAGGGTAAACACCGGCGGATGCTCGGTCAGCCAGAATTCGTCCGGAGTATCCGGAGTCCGGTTGCGGGTGAATGCGCGCATGGCGTCCCATGTCGTCAGGTAGTCGGCCAGACCCAGGCGGCGAATATGAATGTCCATCGTGGAATAATTCAGCGGGTTTGGCTTGATAGTTTAGGAAAGCGATTCTGTTTCGGCAAGTCCTTGTTCATTCATCTACAATTGCGTTTTGTTCTTTTTCTACTGCTGCAATGACTGCTTCTTCCGAGCCGGTTTCCCACCTGTCCGATTCCGCTTTTTTCACATCTTCCCGTCTGGCGAACCTGCTGGGAGATTTCTGGACTCCGGGCTTTTATTGGCAGTATCTGGCAATAACGTGTTGCCTGCTGCTTGCCTGGGCATTGGCGCGCTCCTTGCGATCTCGCTTGACTACCGACGACACGGGTTTGCTTGGAGTCATGTCCGGGCAGGCCTTTCTGCTGTTGTCGGCTCTTCTCATGGCTATTGCCAGAGCGGTGATGGAGATGAAGTGGCCTATCCATCTCTTTGACATTTTAATTCCCCTCTTGCTGGCGCTGGCTTTGGTGCGCGCCTTGCGGCGCATGCTGCATCGCAGTTTCCCGCAAGCCTGGTGGCTTAAAGACGCAAGCCGGATACTTTCCGTTCTGGTCTGGGGGTGGCTTGCTCTTTTCCTTTCCGGCATCGCGCCGGAAGCGGTAGCTCTCCTGGAAACAGTCGGCGTGCAAGCGGGCGCGCATCGCATCAGTCTGTGGATGCTGATCAACGGTCTGGTGGTGGTCGCGCTGATTCTGCTGTTTTCGCTCTGGCTCTCCAGTTTGCTGGAATCGAGGCTTTTGCGCTCGCCCGACATTGATGTTTCGCTACGCATAGTGCTTGTTCGCCTGAGCAAGGCGCTCTTTCTGCTGCTTGCGGTTTTATTGAGCTTTTCCCTGATCGGCCTTGATATTACCGCGCTTTCGGTATTTACCGGAGCGCTTGGGGTCGGGCTTGGAATAGGACTACAGAGGATAGCCAGTAATTACGTCTCCGGGTTCATCATTTTGCTGGATCGCTCAATCCAGCTTGGCAATCTGATTCATGTAGACGCTGATAGCAGCGGCGTAGTGACCCGGATTACGACCCGCTATACGGTGCTGAAAAACTTGGTAGGCGATGAATTTATCGTACCCAATGAGGCATTGGTAATCAATATCGTGCGTAATCAGACTTTTTCCGAACCCCAGTTGCGGGTTGTGGCGGCGGTTTCCGTGACCTATGCAAGCGATCTGGAAAAAGTGTTGCGGCTTTTGGAAAGCATTGCTCAGGAACAGGAGCGAGTGCTGAAAGACCCCGCTCCTTCCGCGAACATCATCCGTTTTTCCGAAAGAGGCATTGACTTGGAATTGGGCTTCTGGGTGAACGATCCGGAAAAAGGCGTAGTAGTTTTACGCTCCCAGATAAATCTGGAGATCTGGCGGCGCTTCCGCGAGGAAGGAATCGAAATTCCCTTCCCGCAGCGCGAGGTGCGTATCCTGGGTCAGGCGGATGCGAGGATGTGACATATGCAGAATGCAGGGAGAGGGTATGCAGAGGGTAGAGATTACTGTGAAACCTTGTTGCGGCAGGTTCGGGAAGAGCCGCGCCTGGCGTAAAGCGTTTATGGGCGCTTTCGCCGGACAGAACTGAATTTACGAGCCTAGCGCCTGCTTCAGGGAGGCGATGTCTTCCCTGGATCGTTCGCGGATGTCCTGCAAGGTGTTTGCGTCCAGGATTTGGGCGATTCTGGCAAAATCGTTTTCGTCGGGTTCGCCTTGCCAGCTACTCATGGTATTGGCGATCTTGTTGGCGATGAACAACACATCGGAGAGGTTTTTTTCCCTCTTTAATTCCCGATTCTGCTCGTGTTCCTGCACGGCGATCAGGATGTGTTCTGGTTGTCCAAGGGCGAAGAGGAGGGCGTGTCCGATGTTGTCGTGCCAGCCTGCGAGCAGGTCAAAGAGAGCATCGTGATCCTGCGCCAGTTCAGGATAGGGCGCGGCGCGGGAGAGAAGGTAAAAGACGCCGATGTCGTGCACCATTCCGGCGAACATGGCTTCGTCCGCATTGACGCCGGGGGCGATTTTGGGGGCAAGGATGCGGCAGATGGCGGCGGTGTGCGCGGTGTGATCCCATAGTTTCCGGGAGAGTTCGGCAAATGTCCGCATCTGGCGGGATAGAATCAACTGCTCCATCGCAACAGCGAAGGAGATGGTACGAACAGCCTCCACGCCTACGCGGACGATTGCGGTTTTCACATCAGCCACCGGCTGGCCGGAGACGTTAAGAGCGGCAGAATTTGCCATGCGGATAATTTTTGCGCTCATCAAAGGCTCGGTGCTTACCAGTTTGGCAAGCTGCTCAATGTTCAGATTGGCGTTTTTGAGAGCGCCGCGAACTTTGAAGGTGACATCAAGGAAGGTGGGAAAAGTCACCTGATCCCCGGACAGGTCCTGGGCAATGTCTTCAAGAATCTTGAAAGTGGTCTGATGGGTCATGGCAGCACGTTTCCGAAGGATGAAAAGACTGACGGCAAGCCGCCAAAACGCATATTCTATACGTTTTTCGTCTGCGCGAACACTGGCGGGAAACGATGTTCAGAGCAGTTTTGATGTAAGCATGCGCGCCTCGGCGTGTTTTCCCTCTCCCCCGGCTCCTTCTCCCACGCATGGCAGACGCTAGGAAGAATTACTGCATATGACCGCGACGGATGCAGCGCCTTTCGCCAGCCGCAGGGTCAGGATTTCGCCTTCGACCAGTTGAGAAGCGTCTCGCGCGGCGCGGTTTTCCGCGTCGAACGCGATGGCGTAACCACGGGCAAGGACGGCTTCCGGGTTGAGTTGTCGAAGTGATTGAGCGAGCTTTTCCAACCCTTGCCGATCCTTTGCCAGAAGCCGAAAAATGGCTTCCTTAATGCGGCGGGTCTGGAATGTCAGTCGTTCGTGGCGAATGGCAATTTGTCTGGCGGGTGAAGGCAGTCTGAAGGCAAGGTAGTCCAGTTGTTCTCCCCAGCGGCCAAGCCTGCGCTGCCAGCCATGTTCCAGACGGCGGGAGAGGGCTGAAAGGCGCTCAAGGAGAACAGCGCGGTCGGGGCAGATTTGCTCGGCGGCGGAAGTGGGCGTCGGAGCGCGGAGATCGGCGGCAAAGTCGGCGAGGGTGAAGTCGGTTTCGTGCCCGATGCCGCTTACAACCGGGATGCTGCTGGCGCGAATGGCGCGGACGACTTCTTCCTCGTTGAAAGCCCATAAATCTTCCAGACTGCCCCCGCCCCGGCAGAGAATAATGGACTCGCAGTCATAAGCCGCTGCGGCTTTGAGCGCGGCGGCAATTTGAATGGCTGCGCCCTCGCCCTGTACCGGCGTGGGAAACAAGGTAATGGCAAGATGCGGCGCGCGTCGCTCAAGGGTGATTAGCACGTCCTTCAAGGCGGCGGCCTGTGGACTGGTGACGATGCCAATATGCCGGGGAAAGGACGGAAGCGGGCGTTTGCTTGACAGCGCAAACAGTCCTTCCGCTTCCAATGCTGCTTTCAGGGCAAGAAAACGCTCGAATAACGATCCTTGCCCGGCCTGACGCAAGGTTTCCACGTTGAGCTGATATTCGCCTCGCGCTTCGTAGAGGGTTACGAGCGCGCGCGCTTCCACCTTCTGACCGTTTTCCGGGCGAAAGCCGATGAGTTGCGCCTTGTTGCGCCAGATTGTGCAGCGCGCTTGGGCGTTGGCATCTTTCAGGATGAAATAGACATGCCCGGAAGCGGCGCGGGTAAGGTTGGAAATCTCTCCCGCCACCCAGAGGAGAGGCAGGTTTTTTTCCAGCGCCACTCGCGCCATGCCGTTAAGTTCGCTGACGCTTAGTATATGAGCGGAAGGAGGAGCTTCGGAAAGGGAAGGCGAGGCAGTCATAAGAGCTTGTGTTAAAATAAGAACATTAACATTTTGGATAAGGGAACTTGATGTTTACTTCTTGTCTTTACCTCTACATAAAGATCAATGAGAACAAAATCACGGCGCGTAACCTGAAAACAGGTCAAGAGGCAACTCGCATCTCCAGCCCCGAATTCTCATCGCCCCGCTTGTTGGTCGCTGATTTTACCCAAGCGTCGCAAGTCATGAAAGGCGCAGTCAAAGAAATTTCCCCGCTCCTGTCGTTGCGAAAGAAGGTAATTGTACATCCGCTGGAGAAAAATGAAGGAGGGTTTGGCGAGATAGAGCTTCGCATTTTTAGAGAGCTTGTTCTGGGCGCTTGCGGGTCGTGGGAGACTTTCCTGGAAGAAGCGATCTGCACTCGAGACAATGCGCTTGGCGAGCGAGAGATATATGCTCATTGGGCTGACGGGCGAGCGGGCGACCATTTTGTTTCTCGGAAGTAACCATGCACGGCAAAAGCCGACTTCCCATGAACTGCACGGTCATGAGGCTATAAGCATGAATACGGGTCTCGCTTCTATCCGCCATTTATGGCGGATAGAAGCGAGACAAAGCGTAACAGGGAGCCGAAGGCTCCCCAAGACCGTATCGAGGAATCCCCTGCCTTCAGGCAGGGGCGACTCAATGTTGACTTACCTGTTCCATGCCTTATAATCCCAATTTTCCTTTAGGCGCGTAGCTCAGTTGGTTAGAGCACCACCTTGACATGGTGGGGGTCGTTGGTTCAAATCCAATCGCGCCTACCAAAATTTCGGTTTGCTGTATAGCATTAAGCCAAAGCCGCTACAGTTCGTCAGCAGGGCGTGGTTTTTTCCGGTAGGCGTTTTGCCAGTTCTTGCCAATCAAAATACGTGCCCGGGTCGGTCTTGCGTCCTGGGGCAATGTGTTCATGCCCGACTACGGCTGCAATCGGGCAGATTGTGCAAATTGCTTCCAAAAGCGACCACAGGGCGGCGTATTGACGGGAATCAAAGGGCTGTCGCTCGCCGCCTTCCAGTTCAATCCCTATCGAATAGTCATTGCAGTTTTCCCGCCCCTGCCAGCTTGAACGCCCGGCGTGCCAGGCGCGATCCAGAATGCTTACGAACTGGGTGACAGAACCATCGCGGCGAAGGAAAAAATGCGCGGAGACGTTCATGCCGCGTAATTGTTCAAAATAAGGATGGGCGGCATGATCCAGACGATTCAGGAAAAAATCTTCCACGAACGCGCCGCCAAATTCTTCCGGCGGCAGGCTGATGCCATGCAGGACAATCAGGGAAATCTCCGTCCCCGCCGGACGAAGGTCAAAATTGGGGCTGGCGATTTTGCTGGCATGTCGCCACCATCCGTTTCTCCAGTCGCGCATGGTTGTTTCCTCGTGATTTAACAATTCTCGTAATTAAAAAATCAAGCATTGCCTAAAACCCCCCGCCCGACAAGGCGGACTCTCCCTTTGAAAAGGCAGTGTCAAGTCTGCATTGCAGCAATGTGTTTGTAGCACTTTCCGCAAATAACGAGACTGTCGGGGAGCGGCTTTGCTCCCCTCTCCAGCTTGCCGTGAGAGGTTGACCACTCGCTTTGATGCCACTCGCGGCGCAGATGAAGGCAAGGAGAGGGTGTGTAAAATGTACTCACTTTAGCCGAAACCGCTCTAAGCACAACCGTTTTCCACCAGACTTATTTCTTCTTCCGTCAAGCCGTATAGTTCATACACCAGATCATCTATTTCACGCTCAAGCATGGTGCATCTGCGGCTGGCAGATTCGACGGCGTGGGTGGCGGTGGCATTGGCTTCCTGCTTCTTCGCTTCCAGCATTTGCTCAACCAATGCGACCATGCGATCATGAAGAGATTTGTCTCTCGGGTTGGAAAAATCAATGGAACGGAATGGAAGCTGTCCGAGAAATTGCCGGTTGGCAGACAAAAAGCCGCCGCGAAACGACGCGCTCAAATACGGAAATACCCATGCAAGCAAATGCGAGTTCAGCACTCCCAATGTGTAACGTAAATCTACCTTGGTATCGGTGCGCATCGAAAGACCGCAGACATCCACATTATCCAGCACAAAGTCGCCTGAAAAATCCGATGCAACTCCAAGCCTGTTGACAAGTCTTGGGACACATAACTTCGAGCGTCCTTGTTTGCCAATATTCTGACTCCTTCCGAAGCGATACCAATTGGCATCGGCAAACTTTCCACCCTCACGGAAACGCAACACACCTTGTTTGTCGGAGAGATACTCTGCTCCTTTCGGAAATCTCAATCGCAACTCATCCCAGGGAAGTAAAGTCGCTTCTTCCCCATTAATGCGATATGGAAACAAAATGTATCGTGTAGCCGTCAACGGATGACGGTAGGACGAAACATCAATACCACTTAGCAACGGCTTCATCAGTCCATCTTCAATTTCCACCTCACTCTGGAATACGTCGGAAAAATACCGCCCTTCTCCAATACGAGACAGATGAAATATATAATCGGCGCTGGTCTGTACGCCAACAAAAATTTCAGCCGCATTTTCAAGAGGTGTGCAGGTAGATTGAAGCCGTTGAAATAATTCTCCGCTTTTTCCGATAACGAAGTTCCATTCCAGTCGCGTCACAGAGCTACTTGGCAAATATCCAATTTTTTGCGCTTTGCCATCTTTCCAGTCTTCCAAGTCATTTACTGTCTCGTAAAGAAACTTATTGGACTGTGAGCGGCCAAGAGTAAGGATACATGTGTAGGTCGTCGCCCCCTCGAATACCTGCTGATCGCCAAAATGTACGATGGACTCAATAGTCCCGCTTTCCGCGATTAAGCCGCGCAACGGCTCACCATACTGTGCAGTGAAAAATTTGTTCGGAACGATGAAACCAAGTTTGCCGCTTGCGTTGAATAATGACATACCGCGCTCAACAAAGGCTACGTAAATGTCGTAGTTTCCCTTGGCTGCGGAACGGTAGTTTTCCTTTAACAGCTTTGCTGCAATTGGGTTGGCTTTCTTGAAGTTCTGGATGCGTACATAAGGCGGATTTCCCACAATTGCGTCAAACCCGCCGGAGCGCATTATTTTCGGGAACTCATCACGGAAATTCAGCAGATTCAGCCGCAATTCATCCTCTCTGCTCAATCCAGCAAGCCCCGCTATCTTCCAACTGATCAAGCTGTTGCCGCACACGATGTTTCTTCTCAAATCCGGCAGCAGTTTTTTCATGTTCGCGTTACGCGCGAAATCCAGCCGGTATTGATGGACGCTGGCGGCGCGTTCTTCTTCGAGCAACTTGAGGAACAGGGAAAGCTGCGCGACTTCGACAGCCTGACGATCCAAATCAACGCCGTAGATGTTGTTTTGCAGGATGTTGCGACGCTGCGCCAGCGAAAGCCGCCAGCGGCCTTCGTCGGTCTTCACGCACCTGGCTTCCTTGGCCTCTTTGCTACGGTTCGGATGGTTGTACCAATCAACATGATAACGCAGCAATTCATCATAGACGCCGAGCAGGAAACTGCCCGATCCGCAAGCGATGTCGGCAAAGCGCATTTTGCTGATTTCATCCGGCGTTTTACCCGCTATGAGCTTGCCCACCGTCTGCGCGACGATGTAGCGCACGATGTATTCAGGCGTGTAGTAAACGCCGCCCGCTTTACGGACTTCCGGCTTTTCCTCGACCTTTACCTGTTTTGCCGTGGCGCGAATGACGCTGCCGAGAAATCGCTCATAGATGCTGCCGAGAATGTGGATAGGTATGGCATCGAAGTTGTAGGGACTGTTTTCAGCGGCAAGGCACTCGCAAATGCCGCCGAAAACATCCTCGTCCACCTGAAAACCTGCGTCGTCAAGCCGGGGCAGATGTTTGAAGACGATGCCGTTATAGGTCTTGTCAAGGCGGTGGCTGGCGGCTTGAAAGTCGCCCCAGGCATTCTTGCCTTTGCCAAGTTTGGATACGCGCACTTCGGTTTCGATCTGCTTGTCTTCCAGAAACCGCATGAAAACCAGACGATCCAGCGCGCGCTGCACCAATTCGGTCAGTTCTACGGAATCAAGCGAGGCGTCGGCTTTCTTGAAGGCCTTGGCCAGAGTTTCCCGATATTCGGTCAGTTCCAGCAGGAAACTTTCATCCACGGATTGATAGCCGCCTTTGAACAGGCCGCGTTGCCTGGCTCCTCCCCTGGGTTTGGGCAATTCGTCAACGCGGCGCAGATAGGAGCCGTCCGCATGCGCTTCGCGCGAAAAAAGCCAGTAGAACTCGGCGAATTTATCAGGGTTGCGAAAGCTGCCGTAATGCCAGCTTTTGTAGACCTGTTGCAACGCGCTACTGTCCGGGCGGGGACGGCGGCGGCAATCCAGCACGATGATTTGCGCGAAGTCCGTCAGCACGGCCAGCGGCGTACCCGCGCTATAACCGTAGCGCAAGGTCTGGAAATGCGCGTCAATGTTCTGATCCAGATGGATGTTTGGCTTCTTGGCCTCGACATAAAAACGCACGTCGCGGAAATTGGGCGCAAGGTAAAAGGCGTAATCGGCGCGTTTTTGCGCCCTGGCGTCATGGACGACCAATCCTGATTCGACCTTGACTTCCTGCTCGTAAGGGTTGCGTTGGCGCTCGTGATCCACATCCCATCCTAGAGCCTTCAACAGAGGATCAATGAAGTCCTTGCGCGTTTCGGCTTCCCTGTAATCCGGCTGAAAATATTTTTGCTGCGCGTAGCTATCGAAGTGATTGATTAATTCGACGACTTTTTTGTGCGCCTGCAAGAAGGCAGAATTGGATGAGGTCATGATGTTGTTTCCTGGGCTACTCCGCTGCGGATTCCAGCGCAAGAATGGCGGGCAGGGTCTTGCCTTCAAGAAATTCGAGAAAAGCGCCGCCGCCGGTGGAAATATATCCTACATCATCCGCAATGTTGAATTTCGCAATGGCGGCGAGCGTATCGCCCCCGCCCGCAATGGAAAACGCCTCTGAATGAGCAATGGCGGAAGCGAGAATTTTGGTTCCGCCCGCAAATTGCGCGAGTTCAAACATGCCGACCGGCCCGTTCCAGATAATCGTGCCGGCATCGGCGATGATTTCCACCAAACGCGCCGCGCTTTTGGGGCCTATATCAAGAATGCGATCACGCGCTCCGACTGCCTGCACGGAAATTTTATTGGCGCGGGCAAGGGCGGAAACTTCGTCAGCGACAACGACATCAACCGGCAAAGGCACTTCCGCGCCGCGATCACGCATTATCTCCATGATTCTGCGAGCTTCATCCGCCAGATTATGCTCGGCAAGCGAATCGCCAATATCCACGCCCAGAGCCAGAAGAAAGGTATTGGCGATACCTCCCCCGACAATCAATTGATCAACCTTGGCGGCAAGCGATTTCAGGATGGTAAGTTTGGAAGAAACCTTTGCGCCGCCGACAATGGCGACCAGCGGACGCCTGGGATTGTCGAAAGCGCGGGAGAGCGCGTCAATTTCCGCGCCCATCAACATGCCGGCGGCTGATACGGGAGCAAAGCGGACAATGCCGCAGGTGGTGGCTTCAATGCGGTGCGCGGTGCCGAAAGCATCGTTTACGTAAATGTCGCAAAGCCTGGCCATCTTGCGCGCAAGCTCCTCATCGTTCTTTTTTTCGCCCACATTGCAACGGCAGTTTTCCAGCAGCGCAACCTCGCCGGGACTGACATCAAAACCGCCCTCTACCCAATCGGCAATAAGACGAACGGGTTTGTGCAAGAATTGGGAAAGGCGAACGGCAATCGGCGCGAGCGAATCTTCCGGCTCGACTTCTCCCTCATCGGGACGCCCCAGGTGCGAAGTGACCATGACGGCCGCGTTTTGTTCCAGACAGTAACGGATGGAAGGGAGCGACGCCTTGATCCGGGTATCTTCGGTAATGTTGCCCGCCTCGTCCTGCGGCACGTTGAGATCGGCGCGGATAAAAACGCGCTTGCCGGAAACATCAAGGTCTGCCAGTTTTTTTACACGCATGAATAGGCTCCTGAAAGGATCGGTATGATGATAAGGAAAAGGCTTTATTCCACGGTGACGGCTTTTGCCAGATTACGCGGCTTGTCCACATCCGTGCCCTTGATGAGCGCGGCATGATAAGCCAGCAGTTGCAGGGGAACGACATGCAAAACGGGAGAAAGCGCGCCGTAGTGTTCGGGAAGATGAAGGAGATGCACTCCTTCCTCCTCCATTACCTTTTCACCCAGGCGCACATCCCGGTCGGCAAAAACATAGAGTTCGCCGCCACGCGCGCGGACTTCCTGCAAGTTGGATTTCAGTTTTTCCAAAAGCGCGTCATTGGGCGCGACCGCGATTACAGGCATGGCCTGATCCACCAGCGCAAGCGGGCCGTGCTTCAATTCGCCAGCCGGATAGGCTTCCGCATGGATATAGGAAATTTCTTTCAGCTTCAACGCGCCTTCCAGCGCAATCGGATAATGCTGCCCGCGCCCCAGAAAAAGCGCGTGTTCCTTGCTGGCAAAGCGGCTTGCCCAGTCTGCGATTTCCGGCTCCAGCGCCAGCACTTCCTGGAGCGCGTTCGGAAGGTGGCGAAGCTCCGCCAGATAGGCGGCCTCCTGTTCAGGAGTCAGCAGTCTTCGCTGTTTGGCAAGAACAAGGGTAAGGAGAAAGAGCGCGGATAGCTGGGTGGTAAACGCCTTGGTCGAGGCTACTCCAATTTCCGGCCCGGCGCGGGTGATGAAGCGAAGCGCGGTCTCCCGCACGATGGCGGATTCCGGCACGTTGCAAATGGCAAGCGTCATGGATTGTCCAAGCGACCTGGCATGAGTAAGCGCCGCCAAGGTGTCCGCCGTTTCGCCGGATTGTGAAATGGCAATGATGAGTTGCCGGGGGTTGGGCACGGATTTGCGATACCTGTATTCGCTGGCAATTTCAACCTGGGTGGGAAGCCCCGCCAGGTCTTCCATCCAGTATTTTGCGACCATGCCCGCATGACAGCTTGTGCCGCAGGCGAGAATCAATGCCGAATCGGCCTCGGTAAAGATCGCGTCCGCATTGTTGCCAAAGAGCGTGGCCTGAAGGGAATGCACGCTGCCTACCATTTCCAGGGTGCTGGCAAGCGCCCCCGGCTGCTCGAAAATCTCTTTCTGCATGTAGTGCCGGTAATTGCCCAATTCCACCATGTCGGCGGAAAGACCGGAAGTGACGACAGAACGTTGAACCACTTCGCCATCCAGGCGGCAAATGTGCATTTTGTCCGCATGAAGGTCGGCGAGATCGCCGTTCTCCAGATAAATTATCTGGCGCGTGACCTGCAACAGGGCGGAAACATCCGATGCGGCGTAAAAGCCTTCTTCTCCGATTCCCAGAAGGAGCGGCGAGCCTTGTCGCGCCACCACGATCCGACCCGGATCGGAAGCGGCGATGACGGCAATGGCGTAAGCGCCGTGCAACCGCTGACAGGCAAGACGCGCCGCCTCAAAAAGATCGGACGTTTTTTTGCGATAAGCGTCAAGCAGGTGGGGGATGCATTCAGTATCGGTGTCGGAAGTGAAGGCGTAACCTGCCGCTTCCAGCTCAATTCTCAACTCGGCATGATTTTCGATGATGCCGTTATGCACGACGGAGAGGTCTTCGGAAATATGCGGGTGGGCGTTGTATTCCGTCGGTGCGCCGTGGGTAGCCCAGCGGGTATGGGCAATGCCGCAGTGGCTTTTTAGTCCGACAGTCTTTTTTTCCAGTTCGGCAACCCGTCCGACCGCGCGTTGCCGCTCCAGCGCGTCATCCCGCAACAGGGCGACGCCCGCCGAATCGTATCCCCGATATTCCAGTTTCTTCAATCCCTCGATCAGAATAGGGGTGATGTCATGTCTTGCCGTCGCCGCGATGATGCCGCACATCGCCTGCTCCCGTGAAAGTAAAAACCGATATTTTAGCGCAAGGGATGAATTACCGTTTGGGTTGACTGTGCGTCAGAGCGGTTTCGGTTTGGACGGTTTCCGCAAATAATGAGATGGTCGGGGAGTGCGCTTTACTCCCCTCTCCCGCTTGTGGCTACGCCGCGAGTGGGAGAGGGGTTGGGGGATAGGGGTCGCACAATTTGTCGCTTTAACCGAAACAGCGTCAAGCGTGGTACTTGCCATTTGCGCGGCAAAAGCTCAGTGCGAGAGAGCTTTTATGGCTTCTTCATGCCCATGCGCCGCTGCCTGTTGCAACAACTCTTCGGCTTTTGCCTGATCCTTGGCAACGCCCCGCCCCTCGGCATACATCAGCCCAAGTTTGTACTGGGCGTCAGTATCTCCCTGATCCGCCGCTAGTTGATACCACTTTGCGGCTTCCGCATAATTCCGGGTAACGCCCGCGCCATTTTCGTAGATCTCGCCAAGGTTGAATTGAGCTACTTCGTTGTCCTGTGCCGCCGCCAATCGGTACCATTTCAAGGCTTCCTTCTGGTCTTGCCTGACGCCATGACCATTGGCATACATCGCTCCAAGGTTATTTTGCGCTCCCGAATGATCCTGTTCCGCCGCAAGTCTGTACCACTTCGCCGCCTCCCCATAACTCTGTTCGGCGCCATGACCGTAGGCATACATCAACCCAAGCTCAAATTGAGCGCTCGCTTCTTTCTGTTCCGCCGCTTTTTTGTACCATTCCAGAGCCGTAGCGTAATCCTGGGCTACGCCTTGCCCGTTGCGGTACATAAAGCCAATGTCATGTTGGGCTACCGCATTGCCCTCTTCCGCAGCCTTTTTGTACCATTCAATGGCGCTGGCGTAGTCTTGGGAAACTCCCAGACCGTAGTAATACAACTCCCCCATTTCATATTGGGCATCATCATTTCCCAAACCAGCCGCTTTTTGGTACCACTCCATTGCCTTGGCATAATCTTGCGCAACGCCATCGCCATTGAAGTACATCACGCCAATGTTGAATTGAGCCTTGGCATTGCCCTGATCCGCCGACTTTTGGAACCACTCCATTGCCTTGGCGTAATCCTGTTCAACGCCCATACCTTTGTCATACATCAGACCAAGCTCATTTTGAGCCTCTGCGTCTCCTGCTTCAGCCGCAAGTTTGGCTTCATCATAGAGTTGCTTTTGTTCCTCCGGGGACAGGGATGGTATTGCCCTCGCGGCCTCAGGGCTTTCGGGATACTCCATGCAGCCGGTAAGCATTACCGACAGGATAAAACATACAGCATAAGCACGAATGAATCGAATCATGTCTTTCTCCATTTATCAAAACAAGGCTCGGCGAGCCGCAGAAATTCGAGGGGTATGGTACAGGAAATCAGAGAACTTTCGATTTAAGCGCATACGCTTTTTCTCCAAGCGGAAATCCAGCGTGGCAGACCTCTCCCCCGACCCCATCCCACAAGCGGGAGGGGGGAGCAAAACGTTCTCCCTGATAGTTTCGTTACGGAAAGAGCTATACCTGAGCGCTTGTGTGGCCTACCATATCTGCAGCCATCTTCATCATCCGCCAGACGGCCTTGTCATGGAAAGCGCCCCGGTCTGGCAGTCAATTCATCCAGCACTTCGCTCGGAGCTTCCGGCGCTACCGAATCAATCAGAATACTTACCCTGCGGTTACGGGCGCGGCCTTCCACCGTAAAATTACTCTCCACCGGCCTCTGTTCGCCATAGCCAATGGCAGTCAGATTATTCGGATCAACGCCGACATCCGCAAAAAGGCGCAACACCGTAGTGGCGCGCATGGCGGAAAGCTCCCAGTTGGAAGGAAATTGCACCGTATTGATCGGAATGTTGTCCGTATGGCCTTCAATCGTAATCGGGTAGTCGCTACCCGCCAGCACCGTTGCTACCGCCTCCAAAGCGGAAACAGAAAGCGCCTCCAATCGCGCCTGTCCGGGCGCGAAAAGCACACTGTCATTGATCTCGACCGTCACCCCGCGACTGGTCTCCAAAACCCGCACCTTTCCCTCCCGCACAAGCGGAGCCAAGGCATCCATGATGTCGCGCGCCATATTCCGCATTTTGCTTCGCCGTTCTCCCCTGGCGTCATCCACTTCCTTGGCGGAAGCAGGCGGGGCAGGCGCAATGACTGGCGGGGCAATCGGCGGACCGCCGACAATAATTGCCCCAGGATCAGTCAAAACGCCGCGAAAAGCCACACTAAGCGACTCGGAAAGCACCCGGAATTTGCCCTCATTGAGCGAGGACAAGGCATACATGACCACAAAAAAGGCAAACAAAAGCGTAATAAAATCCGCATAGGAAACCAGCCAGCGATCCAGGTTTTCGTGCTCTTCCTCAGGCGTATGACGAGATTTCCTGCGGCGGGACATGGCTCTGTTCCAATTCAGCGACGACGGGAGAGATTGACCTTTGCCTTCGGCTCCTCATCCTGATTGAGATAGCTTTTCAAGCGGCCTTCAATAACACGCGGACTCTCGCCGACCGCAATGCCGAGCAATCCTTCAATCAGCACTTCGCGCGCGCGCATGAGACGCCCGATATGCATTTTCAACTTGTTGGCGACCGGAAGAAAAACGAGGTTGGCAAGACCCACGCCATAAATGGTGGCGACAAAGGCCACGGCAATTCCCGGCCCCAGCTTGTCAGGTTCCGTCAGGTTGTCCATAACATGAATCAACCCTATTACCGCGCCCAAAATTCCGATGGTCGGAGAATAACCCCCCGCAGCCTCCCAAATCTTGGCCGCCTGTCTGTATTCATTATCTTGCGTACGAAAGCTGGCATCCAGAATATCGCGCAACCGCTCGGCGTCAATGCCATCCACCAAAAGTTGCAGCGCCTTCTTCTCAAACGGATCATTAGTCTGATTGGCAAAATTTTCCAGCGCCAGCAGACCCTCCCGGCGGGAATAAAAACTCCATTGGACAATGTTCTCGATCTGCGCCTGATAATCAATCTTCGGCGGCCTGAAAATCCATGCCATCATGGCAAGACCCCGCTTGAAATGGATAAACGGAGTTTGCAGAAGCACCGCGCCCAAAGTGCCGCCCAATACAATAACCATGGCGGAAGGCTGCGCCAACGACGAGACGTGACCGCCTTCCAGCACCTGGCCGAGCAAAATCGCGCCAATGCCGATAATAAGACCGAGGATGCTTTGCTTATCCATCGTCGCTTCCCTTTAGCTGCTTTGGATTATCCGCTCTAAGCAGATAACCGCGCAAGCGGACGACCGCATGACTGTGCAACTGGCAAACACGGGATTCCGTAACTCCCAACACTTCGCCGATTTCCCGCAGGTTCAATTCTTCACCGTAGTATAAAGCCATAACAAGCTGTTCGCGTTCCGGAAGTTGGGAAACAGCCTTCGCCAAATTCTGCCGCAACGTCTGATCTTCAAACAGCACCGCCGGATCAAGCTCGCTGTCGCCAAAATGACGATCCAGAAAGTTGTTTTCGCCATTCCCGTCTTCAAAATCCTCCAGATACAAAAACTGATGCCCGCGCGCTTCCTGCATCAGTTTCTGATAATCTCCCAAAGACATGGAAAGCGCGTCCGCCATTTCAGTTTCGCTGGGCGGACGCCCGTGCTGATGTTCAAGTTGGCGCAACATGACTTCCACCCGCCGCATTTCATGGCGCACCTGGCGCGGCAGGGCGTCGCTCTCGCGCAGGCCGTCGAGCATCGCGCCGCGAATGCGCTGGCTGGCATAGGTCTCAAATTGCGCGCCGCGACCCTCCCTGTAACGCTCAAAAGCGTCAAGAAGGCCAATCATCCCGTTTTGTACCAAGTCTTCCAGTTGCACATTGGCAGGAAGCCTGGCCACAAGGTGATAGGCAATGCGTTTGACCAGCGGAGCATACTGTTCAACCAGCTGTTCCCGGTCAATCTGGCCGGTAGCGGTATACATTCAGGCGTGTAAAGCGCGAGGAGTTGCAACAGACGTAGAGTGTAACATTTGTGCGATAAATTGTTCGACTCCGCCGCGCTCATATTCCGCATCCGGCCAATCGTAAAGACGACCGGCAAACCCCCGCAACGCCGCAGCCGCCGGATTGTCCGGCAGGGCGTCAACAATGGGCTGGCAGAGTTGCCCCAATTGTTTCAGAGTATTATCAAACGGTATAGCGCCGCCATACTCAAGCCGGGCAATGCCGCGCTCAGCCGCGACCTTCTTCAGGTTGCCGAAAATTATCTGCCCGCCGCCCGCGTTTTTCACCCGATTCACCAGAATCCTGAAATGCCTGCGGGCAAAAGAAGAACTGATTTTGCGGATCATGGCGTAGGCGTCAGTAATGGATTCCTTCGCGCCGGAAACAACCATCACCGCTTCGCCCGCAAGCCCCCAGGGAGAAAATCCTGCCGCATGATCGGGCGAACTGTCAATCAGGAGAACATCCACCGGCTTTGACAACGCCTGAACACCGCTTCGCAGAGACTCCTGCTCGGCAGGAGAAAGACGCGCCAGCCGCGCCCGCTCGGCAGGAAGAACCCGAACGCCCGGAAACGGGGAAAACAAGGCTTCTTCCAATGTTTGCCTGCGGCGCAAAACCTGGGTTAGCCCGCCCTTGGACGGCATATCAAAAAAAGCGGCGAGATTCTTCCCGCCGTTCTCATCCACCACCAAAACTTCCTGACCCTGACGTGCCAATTCAACCGCTACATTGGCGACCAGCGTGGTCTTACCCACGCCCGCTGTGGCGGAGGCAAAAGTCACAATCCTTAACTGTCGGCCAGAGAACATCCGCCGCAAGCCGGCAGCCTGGTCAAGGTTGTAATCAGACACGCTGAAGCTCCAGTCTGTCGGCGGTAAAACCGGCATTGGCCATCATCAGCCCCGGCTCCAGTCCGGCAAGGCGATGCACGGGCTCCGGCGTATCCTTGAAGGCCCGATGCAGCAAATAGGCGCTGTTGGGCAAATGCAAATCCTCCGGAACCCGCTGCCCGTTGGAGACATAATCCAGGCGCAGACCATGCCGGATAATAGCGTCAATGGCCGGAGCCAGCGCGGTCGCCTCGTCAATCTTGGTCAGAATGCAACCCGCGAGATCATCGCCGCGATAAAAGCGCACCACATCATCCAGAGTATCGCCCCGCACCGTGGCGGCAAGCAGCAAAAGACGACGAACGCCGCAGGCGGAAAGCATGTTGTTCAGTTCCACCACCAGTCTGTCTTTCTGGCTCATGCCCATCGTGTCAATCAGCACCATGTGCTTGTTTTGCAGTTCGCCCAGAATTTGTTGCAACTCTTCGGCATCCTTGGCAAGATAAACCGCAATGCCAAGAATGCGCCCGTAAATGCGAAGCTGCTCATACGCTCCGATCCGATAACTGTCCGTCGTGACAAGCGCCACCCTGTTCGCGCCGTGCCTGAGCACGCAGCGGGCGGCGAGTTTGGCGGTCGTCGTGGTCTTGCCGACTCCGGTAGGCCCGGTAAGCGCATAGACGCCGCCCTTGTCAATCAGATCAACAGGAGATACCGAAAGACTTTTCTCCGCCACACTCCGGCTCCAGGCGAACGCCTGTTGAAAATCCAGCTGCGGCGATAAGTCGGCAAGCAATTCACGGGCAAAACAGGGGGAAAAGCCAGCATCCAGCATCCGGCGCAATACTTCCGTCTTGACAGGCTGCCGCCGTGCGGTCTCGCCCCAAATAAAGCCTGCCAGATGTTGTTCGACAATTTTTCTCAAGGAGCGAATTTCCGCGAGAACTTCCGCAGGAATTTCCGGCGCGTCGCGGACTTCTATCGGGCGGGACGCGCTACGCTGCTGCGCCGGACGCGCATTCCGCAACGAATCGGTCATCGGAATTCCCGCATTGACAAGCGGGGCAGATCTCTTTTCCGCCGGACGAGTGACAGTTGCGCGATTACGGGCTTCAGGACGACTGCTGATGTGATCGGCGCGGGAAAGCAACGAGGCGTGCAAGGGCGGCAGAATATCGCTTTCTCTGGGCGCGGCGCGGGAAAGCTCAACCCGGTAGGCTTCGTCCTCGTCGCGGTAGCGCTTGGCGAACATGCGCGCCCTTTCCTCCACCGGAGAGGCAATGGAGGCCATGTCGCGCGCGGCAACCGCCATGATTTCCACACCGCCGCCGGGCAGTCCGCGGTTGGACAGGATGATGGCATCCTGTCCCAAAGTCTCCTTGACTTTACGCAGAGCTTCGCCCGCGTTGGCGGCGACAAATTTCTTCACATTCATGACTTCCCTCCGATGATAGAGGTCACTTTAAGGAACCGGGTTTCTGGAACTTCGTTATGAGCAATGACTTTCAACTGCGGAATGCTGCGCCGCAGGAAACGGGAAAGGAGAAAACGGAGCGCGCTTGGCACAAGCAATACCGCAGGCAAATTCAATTCTTCCTGGCGACGTGCAGCTTCCGCCGCTTCTTTCAGTAGACCGTCGGCCAATCCAGGCTCCAGAGCCACCGCGCCGCTTGTGTTATTGACTGTTTGCAGCAACAAGCGCTCCAGCTTCGGCTCAAGGGTTATGACCTGCATTTCATTGCCAGTCGGATAAATATCCTGAATAATCGCGCGTCCAAGCGCCACACGAACCTGCGCGGTCAAATCCTCGACATTCTGTGTGCGCCCCGCCATATCAGCCAGAGTCTCGACGATAGTACGCATATCGCGGATGTGAATGCCCTCGTCAAGCAAGTTCTGGAGAACCTTTTGCAGGGTTCCGAGCGAAATGGACTTGGGCACGAAATCTTCAAGGAGCTTGGGCATTTCCTGACCCAGATGATCAAGAAGCTGCTGGACTTCCTGGCGTCCAAGGAGGTTGGCGGCATTGTTCAAAAGCACTTGGTTCATGTGCGTGGCGATGACCGTAGCAGCATCCACCACGGTATAGCCGTAAGCCTGCGCCTGATCGCGAAGATGCGGCTCGATCCAGATGGCATCCAGGCCAAAGGCGGGGTCTTTGGTTTTCGTCCCGGTCAGATCGCCTACCACGCGCCCCGGATTGATCGCCAGACTAAGCCCCGGGAAAGCCTCGCCCGTGCCGATCTCTACCCCTTTCAGGAGAATGCGGTACACATTAGGCTTCAATTCCAGATTGTCCCTGATATGAACGGAGGACACCAGAAAGCCGATGTCTTGCGCGAACTTCTTGCGGATGCCGCGAATTCGGCGTAACAGTTCGCCGTCCTGGGTCTTGTCGACCAGAGGTATCAGGCGATAGCCGACTTCCAGACCCAGCACATCCAGCGGCATTACATCCGACCAGGATGCTTCCTGCGCCGCTTCCTGCGCCTGCGTCGGCTTCGGACGGGCAGGGGCGGCGCTTGCGGCCTGAAGCCTTGAGCGTTGCATCATCTTCCAGCCGAGGAAGGAAAGAATGCCAGCCAGCATCAGGAACACCAAATTGGGCATTCCCGGAATAACGCCCATGCCGCCCAGAATGCCAGCCGTAATGAAGACGACGGTATGGTTGCGAAATACCTGCGCCGCAAATTGCAAAGTAAGCTCTTTTTCGTCCGAAACACGGGTCACGACCATGCCGGCGGCAATCGAGATGACCAGAGCGGGAATCTGCGCCACCAGACCGTCGCCAATCGCCAGCAGGGTGTAAATACGCGCCGCGTCGCCCAGGGCAAGGTCATGCTGCACTACCCCGATTACCAAGCCGCCCAAGATGTTGATGAGGGTGATGATGATTCCGGCAATGGCATCGCCCCGAACAAACTTGGAAGCTCCGTCCATGGAGCCGAAAAATTCCGATTCCCTGGAAATATCGGAGCGCCGTTGTCGCGCCTCGTCCTCGCCGATCAGGCCGGCGTTCAGATCGGCGTCAATCGCCATTTGCTTGCCGGGCATGGCATCCAACGTGAAGCGGGCGGCGACTTCGGCGACCCGTCCGGCGCCCTTGGTAATCACAATAAAATTGATGATGACCAGAATCAGAAAAACAATGACCCCGACCGTGTAGTTGCCGCCGATAAGAAACTGCCCGAACGCCTCAATGACCTTGCCTGCCGCATCGCCTCCCGTATGCCCTTGCAGCATGACAATTCTGGTTGACGCGACATTCAGCGAAAGCCGAAGCAGCGTCGTCACCAAAAGCACCGTGGGGAAAATAGAAAATTCCAGCGTTTTTTTAACCTGAATCGCTACCAGCAAAATCATCACCGACATGGCAATGTTGAAAGTAAAGAACACATCCAGCAGGAAAGGCGGCAGCGGCAACACCAGCATCGCCAGAATCATGACGATGAGAATAGGCGCGCCCAGTTGCACGATGCCGACGCGCGAGACGGCGTTTTGCAGGGTCAGGGAAAGGGCGGCTGCCATCAGGCGGCCTCCGGCACGGCAAATTCAGGCGGCACGGGCACATCCTTGGGCTGAGCCGGATAATTCCCGCCCTCCTTCCGCCACAGATTAAGCTGATAAACGTAAGCCAATACCTCGGCGACGGCGGCATACAACGCGCCCGGTATCAGTTCGTCAATTTCCGTGAATTTGTACAAGGCGCGCGCCAAGGGCGGAGCTTCCAGCATGGGAACCCCATGTTCAGCGCCAAGAGCCTTGATCTTCCTGGCAATATCGCCCATTCCCTTGGCTACTACCTTGGGGGCGCGCATCCCCTCTTTATAGGCAAGCGCCACCGCAAAATGAGCCGGATTGGTCACGATCACGTCGGCTTCAGGAACAGCCGCCATCATGCGCTTTCTCGCCGCTTCCCGTTGCAGGCTGCGGATGCGTCCCTTCACCATCGGATCGCCTTCCGTTTCCTTGCTTTCCCGTCTCACTTCGTCTTTGGTCATGCGAAGCCGCCTGTAGTATTGCCAAATCTGGAAAGGCACGTCGACAGCTACTACCAGAACGATTGAGGACACCACTATGAGAAAGGTGAAAGTAAGAAGTTTTCCGGCATATTGAAGGCTTGCTTCCAAAGGCAACGCCAAGAGGCCAAAAATCTCTTCCCGCTCGCCCCAGAGAGTGACTATCGCCACAGTAGCGATCAACATGGCTTTCATGATGGATTTTGCCAACTCCATCAAACTGTTCCAGGAAAAGATGCGGCCTATGCCGGCAATGGGGTTCAACTTCTCCAGATTGGGAGTCAGCGCCTTGGCGGAAAACACCCAGGAATTAAGGATGAAAGGCGGTATCAGGGTGGCAATAATCAAGGCCAGCAGCAGAGGCGCAAAGTAAAGCACAGCATCTGTGGTCAAATCGAAAAGACGAGGGAAAACAAGGTGCGGCTCATGCATAAATACCGGGTCAATCGTAAGCCCCTTCTTCATGAGCCGCATCACGTTCTGGAGCGCCCAACCGCCAAAAAGCCAGAAAAAAGAGGCCGCAACCATGAGGACAAGGAAGCTGCTAAGCTCCCGTGACTGGGGAACCTGTCCTTCGCCACGGGCCTGCTCTATGCGTCGGCCCGTCGGCTGTTCGGTCTTTTCGAGGTCGCTTCCTTCTGCCATGACATCGCCACTAATCAAGTGGAGCTATTATAGAAAAAATTCTGCAAAATTAAATAGGTAGAAGCGTTTTTTTATAAATTAATTTAACTCCGCAAACAACATGCCAGAATTTCTCTTGGCGAAAAATATACAAAGAAAAAGGGGCTTTCGCCCCTTTTGGTTGTAACTCTTTGATTTTATTGAGAGATTTTACACGCGCGCTCCGTTTTTTCAGGCCACGCTCATGGGAAGCTGACGCCTTCCGCCAACATCAAGTTGTTGCGTTGTATCCGACAAAAGTTCCTTCATGTCGAGAATAAGCACAATCTGACCGTTGGAAAGCGTGGTCACACCCGACACGCCGTGCGGTTTGAAGTCTTCCAGTGACTTGATAACCGCGTCGTCGCGTCCGGCAAAGCTGTCAACGCCCAGAATAAAACTGCGCTCCGCCGTTTGCATCAGCACCCCATACTCAGGATAACGCTCCTGCTTCCAGCCCAGGAGACGCACCAGCGAGATAACAGGCAGAATCTCGCCGCGCACTACCAGGGTAGATTTGCCGCCTACTTCCTGCACCTTGTCCCGCTCAATGGGCAGAATCTCACGCACCAGGGAGAGGGGCAGGGCAAACGGCTGATCGCCAAGCAGAACCAGAAGAACCGGCAAAATCGCAAGGGTAAGCGGCAGGGAAATCAGGAATACTGAACCCTTGCCGGGTTCTGAACGAATGTCAATGGAGCCGTTCAGCTTCTGGATATTGGTTTTCACCACATCCATGCCGACGCCGCGCCCGGAAACGTCGGAAATGTCCGACTTTGTGGAAAATCCCGGCAGCAGAATCAGGTTGAAGCTCTGGCGATCATCCAGAGTATTGGCTTCCTCTTCGGTAATCAGCTTCTTTTCCACCGCCTTGGCGCGAATACGCTCGGCATTCATGCCGTATCCGTCATCCGCGACAATCAGGACAATATGGTCGCCTTCCTGCCGCGCTTCCAGACGCACCAGACTCTTGGCCGGCTTGCCCATCGCCGCCCGCTCCGCCGGGGTTTCAACCCCGTGGTCAACTGCGTTGCGGATCAGGTGAATCAACGGATCGGAGAGGTCGTCAATCATATTCTTGTCGACTTCGGTCTCCTCGCCCGCCAACACCAGTTCCACGTCCTTGCCCAGTTGCCGCGCAAGGTCGCGGGCAATCCGTGGATATTTCTGGAACAACCGCCCAATCGGTTGCATCCTTGTTTTCATCACGGAATTCTGCAAATCGGAAACCAGAAGATCAAGCTGACTGACCGCCTGATCAAGCGCATGCAGGGTTTCGGAATCATTCTTGCCGCCCAGAATGTCGGCGCGCAGGCTGGTCAGACGGTTCTTGGTAAGACCGATTTCTCCGGAGAGGTTCAGCACCTGGTCAAGACGGGTAGTATCCACACGAATGGTGTTTTCCCGCGCCGTCACCTCCGTCCGGCGTCCGCCGCCGGAAGCCTTCGGCGCAGAAACAGGTTTCAATGCGCGTCCGCCGCTATATTTGGGTTGCTCATGCTGATCATGTTGCTCGTGCTGCTCGTGCGCGTCATCATCCGCATCCGCCGACGCGGGAATTACCTCTCCGCTGACTGCCTGGGATTCTGCCGCGCTGCCTACCGCAGTGCGTAACGCATTCCAGTCGGGCGCGCCATCGCCGCCTGCGGGAGAGGCGGGAGAAGGAGCGGGAGCCTGCATGATAACTCCGCCTTCCGCCGCCTTTTTCAGGTCGACCAAAAGCTCAGGATCGCCAGGCGCAGGCAATACACCGGCGGAAAGCTCGCCAAACATGTCGCGCACGCCTTTGGTGGCGGCCATGATTATGTCCATCATCTCAAGCGACAAGGCAATCTCGCCGCTTCTCAACTTGTCGAACAGAGCCTCGGTATGGTGGCAGAGGGTGACAAGCTCCGTCGCGTTCAGAAAGCCCGCGCCCCCCTTGATCGTATGGAAGCCGCGAAAGATGTCGTTCAACAACCCCAAGTCATCCGGGCTTTTTTCCAGATCAACCAGTTTGTTGTCCACATCGGACAAAAGATCGTTCGACTCTTGCAAAAAATCCCGCAAAAGGTCTTCCATGCCTGCAAAATCGTTCATGGTCGTTCTCCTTCAAAATCCCAAACTGTCCAGCAGGTCATCAACCTGCTGCTGGTTGGCGACAACATCGGCGCGGCCTTCCGCATTGATGACCGGCCCGTTCAACAAATTATCAAACTCTTCTGATCGTTTGCTCTGCGGCGTAATTTCCAGAAGAGCTGCCATCAGGCCATGTTCAAGGTTCTGGGCTACCGCGACGATTTTCTTGATGACCTGCCCGGTCAAATCCTGAAAATCCTGTGCCATCATGATTTCCATGAGTTGCGCATTTACAACATCGGTTTTCGCGGAAAGACCGGTTTTCAGATAAACGCGCGTTTCTTCCGCCAGACGCTTGAATTCCTCGGTCGTTATCTGGTTGGCAAATGCCCTGTCCCAACGCGCTCCCAATGCCTTGGCGTCCTCCTCCAGCCCGGTCATGATAGGCTGCGCGACATCGGTAGCGTTCAAAACCCGGCTGGCGGCCTGCTCGGTAAGGTTGGCGATGTACGCAAGCCGGTCGCGCGCGTCCAGCGTGGTGTTTACAGTCTCCTGCAAGAGCTTGTCGTATCCAAGATCATGCAGGGTATTGTGCAACTGCCGCGCCATTTGCCCGATGCGCTTGAACACGCTTTCCTGCACGGGGAATTCGCCTGCGGCGACCGCGCCCGCCGCCACAGGAGGCGCGACAGGCGTTTTGGCGACTGGAGACGGCACGGCGGCAGTCGCCAGACTGTCAAACAAGGCTTCCAGATCGGCGGAGTCGTTTTCGGCGGTCATTTGCGCTTTCCTTCCTTACTTGCCCATTTTTTCAAAAATTTTGTTCATCTTTTCAGACAGCGTCGCCGCCGTGAATGGCTTGACAATGTAGCCGCTGGCGCCTGCCTGGGCGGCGGCGATGATGTTCTCCTTCTTGGCTTCCGCAGTCACCATCAAAACCGGCAGGTGTTGCAGGGACGGCGTGGAACGTATGGTCTGCAACAGGGTAAGGCCATCCATATTGGGCATGTTCCAGTCCGTTACCACAAATTCAAAAGACTCGTTATTCAGTTTTTGCAGGGCGATAGCCCCATCTTCCGCTTCATCCACATTGGTAAAGCCAAGCTCTTTCAGGAGATTACGCACGATGCGCCGCATCGTGGAAAAATCATCCACCACCAGGAATCTCATTTTGGGATCAGACATGCCGCTCTCCGGTTTCCACGATTCCTCACCGCTCAATCAATGGACGCAAGGTATCCGCCAAAACTTCAGAATCAAATTTGGCGACATAGGCATCAACCCCGACGGCTCTGCCCATCGCCCGATTGGCTTCGGAAGAAAGCGACGAGTGCATGACGACAGGAATACCGTCAAAACGCGAGTCCGCCTTGATGTGCTTGGTAAGCACGTAGCCGTCCATTTCCGGCATTTCGGCATCAACCAGAATCAGGTTTATCTCGTTGCGCATGGAAATACCGCGCTGCTGCGCGTGTGTCGCAATGGCCTGAAGGCGAGTCCAGGCTTCCGCGCCGTTGGTGGCGTGCTTGTGTCTGACCCCCAGTTTATCGAGCACCTCGGCGATTTTCTTGCGCGCCACGTTGGAATCATCGGCAAAGAAAATATTGGTATTCTCGCCGACCCTGGCCGGCGGAACATCCACAATCACCGCCTCGCCAAAGGCATTGGCAAGAATCTGCTCGACATCAAGTATGGAAACCAGTTGCCCGTTGCCCAGTTCAATGATGGCGGTAATCAATCCCTGATTGGCATTCAGCGTGTTTTCCGGAGCTTTTACCTTTTCCCAGTCAACACGGATAATACGGTCGACTTCCTGCACCAGAAATCCCAAGGTACGCTTGGAATATTCCGCCACCATCATGCTTTCGCCCAATCCCTCCGGCGGATCTTCCAGATCAAGGAAAGAAGAAAGCGAGAGCACGGGGATCACATTGCCGCGCAGGGAAACCAAACCTTCCACTCCGCGCGGCATGTTGGGCGTTTTGGTAATGTTCGGAGTGCGTCCTACTTCGCGCACCTTGAAAACGTTGATGCCGAAAATTTCCCGCGTGCCGAGGGAAAAAAGCAGAATCTCCATCTGGTTGGAGCCTGCAAGCCTTGTGCGCGCGTCAACGCCATCCAGTAAATTCTTCTCTTTCATGATCTGGGACTCCTTTGTTCAATCCTTGCAAACTCAAGCGGCATTCCTGACGGCAACAGCCTGCGTTGCGGCAAGCCTGCGGCCAAGCGTTTCGGCAAGACGCTGCGGCTCAAACTTGGGGATATATTCGTCCACACCGACCGACAATCCCAATTTCTGGTTTGACATGCCGGACAGCGAGGAATGCATGATGACGGGAATGTTGGAGAACCTTGGATCGTTCTTGACTTTCTTGGTCAGGATGTAACCATCCATTTCCGGCATTTCGATATCCGTCAGAACAAGGCTTACCAACTCCGAAGTGGCCTTGCCGATAGTACGCGCGTACTCCGCCATTTTCTCCAGTTCCACCCAGAGTTTCTGGCCGTTGTCGGCGCTTACGAATTTGATCCCCATGGCTTTCAGCGTTTGCGTCACCTGCTCGCGGGCGACTCTGGAATCGTCGCAGAAAAAGACGGTCAAATCAGGATTGTCCAGTTTGGCGATGCTCTTGAAGCGCAATTCGTCTTCGTCATTGTTTCTGGCGGTATCGGCGAGGATTTTCTCCACGTCCATCATCATGATCAGCCGCCCGTCCTCCAGTTCGGTCACGGCGGTGACGAGGCCGCCCGTCTGCGCTATCAGCATGTCCGGCGGGACGCGCATCATGCTCCAGTCAAGGCGCAGGATCGTGTCAACCCCTTCCACCAGAAACCCCTGGGTTTGTCCGTTATATTCGGTCACGATCATGATGTCGCGGCGAACATCCGAGTCTACCCAGGCGTACTTGGCCAGATCCACGACCGGAACCAGAAAGCCGCGCAGGCTGACCATGCCCTCCACAGCGGGCGGCATATCTGGCGCGGCGGTAATGGGCGGCGTCCGCATGACTTCGCGCACCTTGAAAACGTTGATACCATACGTTTCGCGGCGTCCTGTGCGGCGATCCTCGCCCAGCGAGAAAAGCAGGATTTCCAGCTTGTTATTGCCGGCGAGCTTGGTTCTCGCGTCAATACTGTCTAGTAGTTCCGACATTGTTCATCCCCTTTTATCAGGCAACGGGAAAATCATCTCATGATCTTTTTCATGAGCTAGAGAAGGATACACCAAATTATAGCAATTCTGGGAAATTCTTGTCTGCATTATATTCAATATTCACGGTTATTTTTTTCCAAATAATGACAAAATGCGCTCAGACATCTGGCTGATGTCGGCGACTTCCGCGACAGCGCCGATAACAAAAGCCTCGCGCGGCATTCCATACACCACGCTGCTGGCCTCATTCTGGCCCAGGGTATGCGCTCCGGCTTTCCTCATGGTCAGCATCCCGCGAGCGCCATCTTTCCCCATGCCGGTCAGGATCACTCCCACCGCCTGCTTGCCCATGATTGCGGCAGCGGATTCAAAGAGCACATCCACAGAGGGGCGATGCCCATTGACAGGCGGAGTCTGGTTAAGTTCGATAACGAGCTTGTCGCCCGCCTTCCTGACCTGCATGTGATGGTTGCCGCGCGTGATATACACATTTCCTGCCTCTACGACTTCCTCTCCTTTGGCCTCGCACACCTTGGGCTGGCAAACCTTGTTCAGATTTTCGGCGAAAACCGCGCTGAAATTTTCCGGCATGTGCTGGACAATCAGGATGGGCGGGCAGTTTGCGGGCATACCCAGCAGCACTTTCTTGATGGCTTCGGTGCCGCCCGTCGACGCTCCCAGAAAAATCACCTTGCCGCCTGGGTTGGAGCTTGCGTAGCTTTGTGGAAGCCAGTCAGCAATGGGTTCGGATTTGACGACGGGCTTGACGGCGGCTTTGGCGGAAGGCAAGGGGGCTTTGACATGGGGGCGGACAGAGAGTCGCGCGCTTTTTGCGCCGCGAATTTTATTCGCCAGTTCCGCGCCGTAGTTCTCCAGACTGCGCCCGAAACTTAGCCGCGGCTTGTCAATGAAATCCACCGCGCCAAGCTCCAGAGCTTGCAGGGCTGTCTTTGATCCTTCCTTGGTAAAGGACGAAACCATGATGACCGGAATCGGACGGCGGGACATCTGGCGTTCCAGAAAATCAAGCCCGTTCATTCCCGGCATTTGTACATCCAGGGTCATCACATCCGGTTTCAATGTTTTCAGCATGTCCTGCGCCTCGCTGGCGTCGCGCGCCATGCCGACCACTTCCAGATCGGAAAAGGCGGACAGAATCCGGCTCAACTGCCGGGACATGAAGGAGGAATCATCAACGATCAGGACTCTGATGCTCATATATAAGTCAGGTGAAAGGAAATCGCCCCGCTCATAATTCAGGACTTGCCGGATTTCGTCAGCCGGTAGACTGTCTTGCCAAGCGAATAGAAAATGGCTGAGGCATGGAAAAAATTCTCCGAGTGTCCGGCGAACAATAGACCATCCGGCTGCATAAGCGGCTCGAACCGGGTAAGGATTTTATGCTGCGTGTCCTTGTCGAAGTAAATCATCACGTTGCGGCAAAAAATCACATCCAGCGGCCCTCTGACCTGCCAGACCGGATCAAGCAGGTTTACCCGCTGAAATGTCGTCATCCGGCGCAATTCCGGCTTTATGCAATACATGTCTTCCTGACTGCCTATGCCTCTGGTGAAATAACGCCTCAACTGCTCCAGCGGAATTTTTTCCACGCGATCCGGTGCGTAGGCACCTTTCTCGCCAGTTTTAAGGACGTTGGTATCAATATCAGAACACAGGATACTGACCTCAGGCGGAGTTCTCTCTGCCATGAAGGTATCGGCCACCGTCATGGCTATTGAATAAGGCTCCTCGCCGGTGGACGCGGCGCAACACCAGATGTTGATTCGTCTCCTTAGCGAGGCGATTTTGCGTAGATGCTCGGCGAAAATGGGAAAGTGATGCGGTTCGCGGAAAAATGAAGTCAGGTTGGTTGTAAGGGCGTTTACGAAATGCTCCCATTCCGCCGGATCGCGGGCATTTTCCAGAAAATTCAGGTATTCGTTGAATGTCTTTTTCCCTGTTTCGCGCAACCGACGGGAGAGGCGCGAATACACCATGTCCTGTTTGCTTGGGGCAAGGGAGATGCCGGCTTTGGCGTAAATCAGGCGGCCTACCCGCTCAAAGTCGCTGAACTGGAAGGCAAATTCGCGCGTCGTCGCGCTGCTTGCGGTCGGCACAACGCCTGCCTGCTGCCGAACAATCGCCAGGCGTTCCGCCAGGGTCAGTCCGCTCTGATCCTGCTGTTTCCGCAGCATGGGTTTGCGTAAGGAATCAGTATTCACTGCGGAAACCGTCCTGCAAGATCCGACAAAGTGTCTTCATCCTCGTGATCCAGTTCCACATCCGCGCCGCCTTCAGACAGGATTGACATTTCCGTGCGCTTGTTCAGCACGACGATGCTGATGCGGCGATTCATCGGACTCAACGGATCATTGGGTTCAGATAGCACCGAGGATGCAAGGCCGACCACTCTCAAAACCCTGGCATCGTTCAGTCCGCCTGTTACCAGTTCCCGGCGCGAGGCATTCGCGCGAAGCGCGGACAGCTCCCAATTGGAAAATCCGCGCGGCCCGCCCGCGAACTGGGCGGCGTCGGTATGTCCGGCGATGCTCAAACGATACGGCACGGCGTACGGCACATCGTTCAACACTTCGCCGATTCTATGCAGGATATGGATGGTATGTGGTCTTAACCGGTCGCTGGCCAGATCGAACATGGGGCGATTCTGGTTGTCCACAATCTGGATTCTAAGCCCCTCGGAAGTCAGCTCCAGCAAAATCTGGTTCCTGAACATTCTAAGATCGGGATTTTTTTCTATAGTTTCTTCGATCTGCGCTTTCAGGCGTTCCAGGGATTGTCTTTCACGTCGCTCATATTCGCGGCGCTGCTCGCGCAAGGAACGATTCTCCGGCTCGCTGCCGCGTTTTACCTGCCCGGTAGTTCTTGTCAAATCCTGACCGCCTCCCTGGATGATGCTGTTCGCGTCGCCTACGCCTCTGCCGCCCTGGCTGACAACCATCATCGGATTCTGAAAAAACTCGGCAATCCCCTTGAGGTCGCCCTCTGAGGTCGAGCCTAACAACCACAGCAGCAGAAAAAAGGCCATCATTGCGGTCACGAAGTCGGAATAAGCGATTTTCCACGCGCCGCCGTGGGGCGCGCTGCTGCCTTTCTTGATCCGTTTGACGACTACGGGGAGCGTATGATCGCTCATGGCTACTTGCCCTGGCGCATTTTGTCGGCGGCCTTGCGGCTTTTCAACTCTTCTTCCATCTCAAGGAAGGTTGGGCGAAAATCAGTCGGCAGGTTTTTGCGTCCGAACTCGACCGCCACCTGCGGCGCATAGCCGGCCATGGAAGCCAGCAACGTTGCCTTGACCACGCCGTAGACCCTGCTGTTATCGTGGGCGGCCTGCTCCAGCAGCGAGGCGACCGGCTTTACGAAACCGTAAGCCACCAGAATGCCGAGGAATGTGCCGACCAGCGCCCCCCCGATCATTTTGCCCAGTATGGGCGGCGGCTCGCCGACTGAACTCATCACGTTGACCACACCCATTACGCATATCACGATACCGTATGCCGGCATGGAGTCGCCCAGCTTTTCGACAACATGCGCTGGCGATTCCATTTCGTGATGATGCAACTCCAGCTCCTGCTCCATCAGACCTTCTACTTCCAGGGTATTCAGGTTGCCTCCTACCATCATGCGGAGGTAATCGCAGAGGAACTCCAGCACATGATGATCGCGGACAATCTCCGGATATTTGTTGAACACCGGGCTGGAATCGGGGGTTTCCACGTCGTTTTCGATGGACATCAGCCCTTCCCTTCGCACCTTGGAGAGGAGTTCAAAGAGAAGAGCCAACAGATTTACGTAGTAGTCCCTGTTGTAGCGCGAACCCTTGAATATGCTCGGCAGGACGCCCAGCACCCTCTTTATCATCTTCGGATTATTGCCTGCCACGAAGCCGGCGACCAGAAGGCCGAAGATCGCCAGATATTCGGCTGGCATCCACAGGGACGCCAGATTGCCGTGCAGGGAATATGTCCCAAGTGTGGAAGCCAGAACGAGGATGTAGCCAACTATCAAGAGCATGTGAAATTTTCTCCTGGCGATGGGTTATGTCCCAAACGCATTTCCTGCCGATTGTATACTAATAGTGCGCGGAATATTCATAGAAACGAGCTTTACCGGGTTTCCTGATTTTTCATCCTCTGCGACCTTGAATCATGCGGCTTGGCTGGGATGATTGAGCGCGGCTGGCAAGGGGGAACCGCATTTTTCCCTGAATTGGCAACAGAAAAACTCGCGCACATCTCCTTGACCCGTAAGCACAGTATCGCACACATCCGCACACGCGGCAAGAGCAAACGGGAGCGTTGCCGCTCCCGTCCGTTTGCCCTGTGAGGTTTTTTCCAGGGATTTCTTTACCGCGCAATATCACACCTTGAAGCGCGACATTGTTACCTTGACCTTATCAACCAGTTGCACAATGACTCCCACGCAGCCTCCCGCCTCTGCTATCGCGGCGTTGTTCTCGTCGCTCATCTGGGCGATGCTCTCCATATGGCGGGAAATTTCCTGGACTGCCTCGCTCTCTTCTTTCAGGGCGCTGGAGATTTCCGTAACAGCCTCTGCAACCTTGCTCGTCTCCTCGAAGATCAAGCCCATCTTTTCGCCCGCCTCTTGCGCCAAAACCTGTTCGTGCTCAACATTTTGCACAACCAGATTCATTTCCTCGACCGCCTCTTTCGCGGATACCTGAATCTTGCCGATCATCGTGCTGATGTCGCCGGTTGATTGGGCGGTGCGTTCCGCAAGTTTCCGCACTTCATCCGCCACCACCGCAAAGCCGCGCCCCTGCTCACCCGCGCGCGCCGCTTCAATGGCAGCGTTCAGCGCCAACAGGTTCGTTTGATCCGCAACTTCCTTGATGACCTGCACAACCGAGGAAATCTGCTCCGAGTCTTCGCCCAGCTTCTGGATTACCCTGGAACCCTGCGCGACGGTGCCGGAAATTTCACTCATTCCTTGAACAACACGCGCTATGGTTTGGCTTCCTTCATTCGCGTCGTCGCCGGTGCGACGCGCTGTCGAGCGGGCATCTTCCGCGCTGGCGGACACCGTGTTGATGGAGACCGTCATTTCTTCCACCGAGGCAGCCATGGCGGAAGTGGAACTCGACTGGCTTGTAGAGCCTATTTCAACCTGCTGCGCCGCCGTGGTCAGCGTCTCCAGCGCCCTGCTCACATCATCCATTTCGGCGTAGATTTCCTTGAACGACTCCTGCATCTCTCCCATCAAGCTGTTGTAGCAACTAACGATCGTCCCCATCTCGTTGTCGCTCTTGTAATCTACCCTTGTGCTCAGATTGTGATCCTTTGCGACCTTGGTCATCACGGCAACCATCTTGTCAAGCGGAGGGAAAGTAGCCATCATCATTTTCCAGGCTACTCCGACAATTATCACGCCGGCAATGAACGCCAGAAAAACCTGCAACTTTATCGCGCTTTCCTGAGCCGCAATGGATTCGGAAAACAATGTCTGGATAATATCCCCGTTCCGCTCCACCAGCCAGGCAGCGCCGTCCCGAAGGTCGCCCGTAGAAGCGCGCAAGGCAACAAGGGAAGCCGACAAATCCTCATGCAAACGAGCCACACTTTCCGGGGTGGGGTTGGCAAGCACGCTCTCCAGGAGTCTGCTCTTGTCCGCCATAGTCGGATACCAATTTACCCATGCCTGCCGAACTTCATCCCATCTTCTCTGTATATCAGGCATACGCGGCATTTTGTCATAGGTGTCGAAAGCCTTTGCCGCTTTTTGATCCGCTTCGCGTTTCAGGGGCAAAATCCGGCGCAGCTCGGCAACCCTCTCCTCATGCGGCAGATCTGACTTGGACAAAATCTCGTAGTAGCGCACCACTATCTCGTTTACGCCGATCTCAAACTCCGTGAGAGATCTTATCTTCGGATATCTGTCTTCTCCGATTTCCGCTATGCGGTCATTTGTGCTGGACATGTTGACGATCCCGACCAACGCTACAACCAGTAGCGCAAGCCAACTTGTGGTTGCAAGCACATGGAATAAAGCTTTAATTTTCATGACACTCTCCTGATGAAAATCTCCTGGTCATTGACCGGATGATAACCAAGGCCAGCCCGAAACCAACCTTTTACTTTCTGAGTATAACATATTAATTATGGCGTTGCAACATGTTACAAATTAGAGTGTTACGCATGGGCATGGGAGAATTTTGCGTGTCATCTTCTGTCCGTAGCCCAACGGGTTGGCGGTTCGCCCTCTTTAACCAGTCGGGCAAGGCGGTCAAGAAATTCGGCTCGTCCGATTTCCCGTCCGCCAAGAGAGGCAAGATGCAAAGTCTTGATCTGGCAGTCAATGAGGCCAAAACCTTCCTTTTGCAAATGGGAAACAAGATGGGCAAAAGCGATTTTGGAAGCGTCGCGGCGACGGGAAAACATGGATTCTCCGTAAAACATCCGCCCGATTGCCACTCCGTAAAGACCGCCAGACAATTCCCCGTCCATCCAGGTTTCAACACTGTGCGCGTAGTCCGCATGATGGAGCGCCGTATAGGCAGCGGCAATGTCAGGGGTAATCCATGTTCCCCTCTGCCCGTCGCGCGAAATGGCGGCGCAGGCGGCAACGACTTCGGAAAATGCGCTATCCATCCTTATCTCATACGCGCCCTGGCGTAAAGTCCTGGCAAGCGAACGGGAAGGGCGGAATTCTTCCGGGAACAAAACCATGCGAGGATCGGGATTCCACCAGAGCGGCTCTGGCGATGTTTCGTCATACCAGGGGAAAATACCCTGCCGATAGGCGGCAAGCAGACGAGGCACGGAAAGATCGCCGCCCACCGCAAACAAATCTCCTTCCGGCAAAACCGGACGAGGCGGAAAAGGCGCATTGCCTCGTCGCCAAAATTCGGCGAGGCCTAGCGTTTCGGTTTTGGGTAAATCAGTCGCCATGCGCCGGAGAAGATTCGCGTTGCGAGTCGCCTCAAGGTTGGGGCTTATTCGAGACGCATGGTCAAGTTCCGTCCGAATCGGCGGTCATGCCTGAATCGGAGAAAGCCGCCACGTCATTTTCCGTCTGTAGCAAGCGACGCGCCCCGTTATAGCGCCCCTGCCAGTAGCGGTTCAACATGCTTTCCAGACGCACCGTGCCGCCGGAACTTGGCGCATGGATAAAATAACTGTCGCCAAGATAAATGCCGACATGGGAGAAGGCGCGGCGCATCGTATTGAAAAAAACGAGATCGCCCGGCTTCAGGTCAGCCCGATCAACCGCCTTGCCCTGTTGCGACTGGGCTTTGGCCGTGCGAGGCAGAACCAGACCGGCAGCCTCGCGATAGACAAACTGCACGAAACCGCTGCAATCCAGACCGCCATCCGGCTCTGTGCCGCCCGGACGATAACGGGCACCGACTGCGGAAAGCCCCGTCAACAAAACGTCCTGCACGGCATTTGAATAACGCTCGAACAGGTCTGTCGCGTCCTGAAATAGAGGTTCAGCATTCGCGCGATTCGTCCAGAAGGGCAAGGCAAGAAAGAACAACAAAAAAAAGATGCCGAAGAGCTTATAAGGCTTTATCATTACAGATCAATCCTGAAACCAAAGGGCGCGAATTTAAAGGAAAATCTCCTTTATGTAAAGCTATCCCTTTGTTAGCCAAGGAGATTTTGTTGTGTCCAGTCTGCCTCGCGTTTTGATAGTTGGTGAATCAAGCGAAGTTCGCGCCTCGCTTGCCGAGCACTTGAAGGGTGTTTATGACATCCGCGAAGAGTCCAGTGGCGAATCAGCTTGGCAGTCTTTAGTGCTGGACAATACCATTACGGTGGTAATTGCCAGCCTTGAGACGCCGGTGCTGGACGGATACGGTCTTTTGGAGCGTCTGCGCACCTGTCGTCTTGCCCGGTTGCGAACCATACCCTTCATCCTGATTTTGGACGGCGACGACCAGGAAGTGCTGGAAAAGTTCGAGAAACTGGAGGTTTCCGATTTCATTTCCAGTAATGTCAAGGCCGCCGAGCTTAGAACCAGTCTTCATAACCTGCTGCAATTCCTGCTGACCCGGCAATCGCTGGAAGAGTCGCTTGCCAATCAGACCAAAGACCCGAAAACAGGATTGTTTACCCGCCGTTATATCGAACTCCATACCGCGCAATCAATTTCCCGTTCCTTGCGGCACGATTCTCCCGCAAGCCTGATAATCATCGGTTTTGACAATTATTCCAATATCGTTTCCAGGATAGGAGAAGAAAAAGCTGAAGGCATGGGGGCGAAGTTTGCCAAACAGATAGCCGACAAGGTGCGGCGAGAAGATTGCATCGGTCATTTTTCGCCCGGACGCTTTGCCATTGTTGCGCCCGGCACAACGCCCGAAGCCTGCGTTATATTCGCCAATCGGCTTCGCCATGCAATTGAGAAAGCGGTCATTTCCGCCAACGGACAGCGTATTCCGCTCTCCATGAGCGCGGGTATCGCCAGCGTCCCCCTGGACAACGCTTCTTCCGCCGAACAACTGATGGATCTTGCCTATCAACGGATGGAGATTGCATTTGCCGCCGGTGGAAACCGCACGGAATGCGGCGATCTCATCAGATCCAGTCTTGTGGCTCCGACCATGCGTGTCGACCAGGCGCTTGAGCTTATCCGCTCCCAAAAGCAGGATACCGTGACCGCGCAGTTGCCAGCCTTGGGCGAACAAATCCTTCCCCTGCTCCGCCTCGTGCGGCAGGAACTCGCCCCGGATCTGTCATTGGAAACTCTGGAAAAAAAATTGACCGAGCATAAACTTCCCGAAAAAGACTGAGTGCCTGCGCTTTGTCCCACAAGCGATGGCAATGGACTCCAGATATACGTTGACTAAATTATCTTGTCGCCCTTCAGTACTCCAGTCATGCCCTGAAAGACGTGATCGCCGCCTTGGGCGGAAAAGGCGCGGTTGAGGCATTTACAGTAGTATGGGGTAGCGGGAAATTATCTATATTCTTGCTGCGCCGGCCATTCTATACTCATTCCTGCAAATAATAATCCTTCTGTCTTCGCCGCTAAGCCACTTTTGAATCGCGGCAAAGCCAGAGGAGGGCAGACTTATCTGGCAGGGTGTTGTGGGCAGTGAATGAATTATTAATTACGGGCATTAATATAATAAAAAAGCGGCTTTACAAGCCGCTTTTCAACGCGAGGGACGCAGTAACCTTGTCAGTTCCTTTTGATCCTGAAGTCATCATGGCAGGCCTTGCAGGCAGCGCCGACTTTTCCGAACTGCGCCTTTACTGCGGCAGCATTGCCGGTGGCAGCGACCTTGGCCAGCTCATTGGCTTCCCTGTTGAAGGCTTGCGCGACCTTGGCCGCATCCTGTGGCTTGCTGAAAAACTCCGGCTTGACGGTAGTCTTGACGTTGCCCACATCCTTCTCGGAACCGGGAACATAGAGCGCGCCCATGCCGGAATTGGCAATGGCGGCAATCGAGTTGGCAGCGGCAATGACTTGTGCCTGATTGTAGGTTCCTTCCACATTGTTCTTGATTGTGTTCATATTCCAGCTCATGAAGCTGTAACCGGCCTGGCGGAACTGGATGGCCTTGTCAGGCTCAAGAGCAAACGCAGAGCCAGCGACAACAAGCGCACAGGCGGCAAGGGTCATTTTTTTCATCATGGTGAATTTCTCCGTGGTTACTGAAGGGGAACTGCAATACCCTTCAGGCGACAGCATGAAGGGTAGAGCAATCTCATATTATAACCATGTTCCCCGTTGATTTTGCCCGACCTGCCCAACTCCAGACGCCGCAAGATGCAACATTTTGTAACAAGGATTTGCGGCTTCCTCGTAAGCGCCGCTGCCTTCCTTTCAGTCTGTTGCCTTATAATGTATATTTTTTACTTTTGCTTGCGAACATGTTTCGGCAGTTGCGCGAAGACATCGCTTCAATTTTTGCCCGTGATCCGGCGGCGCGTTCTTTCTGGGAAGTGCTGACCTGCTATCCCGGCGTACATGCGCTCCTCGTCCATCGCCTGTCGCATAGGCTCTGGAGCTGGCGGCTGTTCTGGCTCGCGCGCATGACCGCGCACATTGGCCGCGCCATAACCGGCATTGAAATTCATCCGGCGGCAAGCATAGGACGCCGCTTTTTCATTGATCACGGTATGGGCGTAGTCATCGGCGCAACAACAGTAATCGGCGACGATGTAACGCTCTACCACGGCGTCACTCTGGGCGGCGTTTCCTGGCAACAAGGCAAGCGGCATCCAACCCTTGAAGACAAAGTAGTGGTCGGCGCGGGCGCAAAAGTGCTGGGGCCGATTACCATCGGCAAAGGCGCGCGAATCGGCTCTAATTCGGTTGTCACAAAAGACGTGCCTTCCGGCGTCACCGCCCTGGGCATTCCGGCGCGGCTTCTGGAAGAAACAGACGCCGCGCGCCCCGATTTTTCCGCCTATGCGGTAAGCAGCGACCAGAACGATCCACTGATGATCACCCTGCACACCCTTTTAGATCACGCGGCGGAAACAGACCGCCGTCTGGAAACACTACAGAAACGCCTGCAGGAACAAGGCATCCAGGCGGAAGACGAGGAGTGAGTCACCCCAACCTGAAGGTTGGGGCTTCCTCGCCACAGATGAGGGGAGCTAAATGCTCCACAAAACAACTGTCTCGCTCACACCGCCATAAATGGCGATGCTTGCGCGAGACACGTGGTCAAAGACGATGTCGACGCAAAATACCTGAGTAAAATAGTTGACTAAATGGCGGCTCTGCCGATAGGATGAAATAAGCCGCTTCGGCATCCAACAACTAATCAGGAGACTTTATGCGTTTGACCACCAAGGGGCGGTTCGCCGTCACCGCCATGATGGATTTGGCCTTGCACGACAACCACAAGGATCAGCCGATTTCGCTTGCCAGCATCTGCGAGCGACAGGATATTTCATTATCATATATGGAACAGTTGTTTTCCCGTCTGCGCCGCAGCGGCCTGGTAACGAGCATACGCGGCCCCGGCGGCGGGTATCATTTGGGGCGTCATATGTCCCGTATTTCCATCATTGAGATTATCTGGGCGGTTGATGAGCACATGGACGCCACTTTGTGCAAAGGCGGCGAAAACTGCCAGAACCAGAACCGCTGTCTGACGCACGACCTATGGAGCGACCTGAATAAAAAAATGCTGGATTACCTGGGTTCTGTTTCTCTTGGTGATCTTGTAGCCCGCTACGCAAGCCGGGGCGGCTTTATTCCGACCATCAAAATGCCGCCGCGTCGCGCTCGCGCCAAAGCCGCTTCGCGTTCTTCGGCCTGATTTTTCCTTAATCTTCGACTGTACCGCAGTGATAACATTCGCCCCGATTTACTTCGATTATAACGCGACCACGCCCGTTGATGAACGGGTCATGGAAGCGATGCTGCCCTATTTTTCCGCCCGTTACGGCAACGCTTCCAGCCGTCACGAGCATGGGCGCATTGCGCTTTCCGCGCTGGAAAAAGCGCGCGAGCAGGTTGCCGCCGCGACGGGCGCTCATCCGACGGAAGTCATTTTCACGAGCGGCGGCAGCGAAGCCAACAATCTGTTCCTTAAGGGGGCGGGCGCGAGTTTTCGCGAGGGGAGAATTAGCGGCATGGCGGACATGGCGGCAATCGGCGCGACCGAGCATCTTTCTGTGCTGAACGCGGCTCGCCAGCTTCGCGCCCAAGGCTGGCGGCTGATGCAACTGCCGGTTGATGCAAACGGACAAATTCATCCGGCGGATGTGGAAGCAGCCGCCAGAGAGCGCCCCCGGCGCTGGTCGGTCATGCTGGCGAACAATGAAACAGGCGTGATTCAGGATGTCGCGTCAATAGCGGCGCGTGTCCGGGAAATCGCGCCGGATGGCGGCTGGTTTCATACCGACGCGGTTCAGGCGTTAGGCAAAATTCCGGTCAATTTTCGCGCGTTGAATGAAGCGGGCGTTCATGCGCTTACGATTTCCTCGCACAAAATCTACGGCCCCAAAGGCGCTGCCGCCCTGATAATGGATAAACGGCTTGACCTTGCGACGCAGATTGCAGGCGGCGGACAGGAACGAGGACTGCGTTCCGGCACGGAAAACATCGCTGCCATTGTCGGATTCGGAACGGCCTGTGAACTGGCCTCTTCCCGTCTTCTGGAACGCGCCAAAACCCATGAAGCCTTGCGGGAGCGATTAGAGACAAGATTGAAAGCATCGGGCGCGGCTATTTTTGGCGCGGACGCGCCTCGCTTGCCCAACACAAGTTTTTTTGCCTTTCCTTCCGTGGATGGCGAAACTCTGGTCGGCAAGCTGGATCGCGCCGGGTTCGCCATTGCCAGCGGTTCGGCCTGCTCCAGCGAAAAATCCTCTCCTTCGCATGTCCTTCTGGCAATGGGCATCCCCGCCGATCTCGCGCAATGCGCGGTTCGGGTCAGTCTGGGCGACAAAACGAAAGCGGCGGAGATTGAGGGATTTCTGCACGCCATACAAGAGACAGCCGGCAAACTTGGCCGACTGGCTGCCTACGCTCGACTCTAACCTTTGGCAATAACCACTGGAGAGCATGAATGAAACTACCAATTTATCTTGATTATGCCGCGACCACGCCGGTCGACCCACGGGTAGCGGAAAAGATGATTCCCTATCTGACCGCAAATTTCGGCAATCCAGCTTCCCGTTCGCATAGTTTCGGCTGGGAGGCGGAATCCGCCGTGGAAAAAGCGCGGGAACAGGTCGCAGATTTGGTTGGAGCCGATCCGAAAGAAATCATCTGGACTTCTGGCGCGACTGAATCCGACAATCTCGCTATCAAGGGCGCGGCGCATTTTTACGGCAGGGACAAAGGCAAACATCTAATTACCGTCAAGACCGAGCACAAGGCTGTTTTGGACACCATGCGGGAGATGGAGCGGCAGGGGTATCAAGTCACTTATCTTGACGTGCGGGAAAACGGTCTCATTGACCTTGAAGCCTTCAAGGCGGCGCTTACCCCGGACACATGCCTTGCTTCTGTCATGCTGGTCAATAATGAAATCGGCGTCATTCAGCCAATTGCCGAAATTGGCGCGCTCTGCCGTGAAAAAGGCGTGATTTTTCACGTCGACGCGGCGCAAGCCGCTGGCAAGGTCGCCATTGATCTGAAAAATCTGCCGGTTGATCTGATGAGTTTTTCCGCCCATAAAGCGTATGGCCCCAAGGGAATCGGCGCGCTCTATGTGCGGCGCAAACCCCGCGTCCGGCTGGAAGCGGAAATGCACGGCGGCGGGCATGAGCGCGGCTTTCGCTCCGGCACGCTGCCTACCCACCAGATTGTCGGCATGGGCGAAGCATTCGCCCTCGCCCGCGAAGAAATGGCTGCGGAAAATGCCCGGATCGCCGGTTTGCGCGATCGCCTGCTTGCCGGGCTTTCCGGCATTGAATCGGCCTATGTCAATGGCGACCTTGACGCTCGTATACCGCATAACCTGAACGTCAGCTTTGCTTACGTTGAAGGCGAATCGCTGATAATGGCGATCAAGGATTTGGCTGTTTCGTCCGGCTCCGCCTGTACTTCGGCCAGTCTGGAGCCTTCCTATGTGCTAAGCGCTCTGGGGCGCAGCGACGAATTGGCGCATAGTTCCATCCGCTTCTCGCTGGGGCGGTTCACGACCGAAGAAGAAATTGATCATGCCATATCGCTGCTTACGCAAAAAGTCGCCCAATTGAGGGACATGTCTCCGCTTTGGGAAATGGCGCAGGCAGGCATTGATCTCAACACGGTGCAATGGGCGGCGCATTGACTGCGACGCTCTTGCCAAGCGTAAAATATCACTGAACGGAGTTCCCATGAGTTACAGCGCAAAAGTCATTGACCACTACGAAAATCCGCGCAATGTAGGCAGTTTCGACAAGGATGACGCGGATGTCGGAACCGGCATGGTCGGTCAGCCTACCTGCGGCGACGTGATGAAGCTGCAAATCAAGGTCGGTAAGGACGGCATCATTGAAGACGCCCGCTTCAAGACCTACGGTTGCGGTTCCGCCATCGCTTCTTCCAGCCTCGTCACCGAATGGGTAAAAGGCAAGACCGTGGAAGAGGCAATGACAATCAGGAACACCCAGATCGCCGAGGAACTGGCATTGCCGCCGGTCAAAATTCACTGTTCCGTTCTGGCAGAAGACGCCATCAAGGCGGCGGTGGCTGATTACCGGAAAAAACACGGCGAAAATCAGGGAGAATGACATGGCAATCACTCTTACCGAACAGGCGGCGCAGCATGTCGCCAAGTACATTGAAAAGCGCGGCAGGGGCCTGGGGCTTCGCCTGGGCGTTCGTACCAGCGGCTGTTCCGGCATGGCCTACCGGCTGGAATTCGTTGACGAGGCGGAGCCTGACGACGAGATTTTCGACAGCCACGGCGTCAAGGTTTTTGTCGATGCCAAGAGCTTGCCCTATCTGGACGGAACCGAACTTGACTATACCCGCGAAGGATTGAATGAGGGCTTTCGTTTCAATAACCCGAACGTCACCAACCAGTGCGGCTGCGGGGAAAGTTTCAATGTATAGCGGCTGTGAATAAGCGACTATCAGGGGAGAACGCCTTGCTCCCCTGTCCCGCTTGCGGAAGGGGGGGGCGGGGGAGAGGGCGCGGAAGTTGAAGATTCAGGAAGCATCAATTTCAACCTGAAACATTACCCTCTCCCTGCCTTTGGCGTCAAAGCGAGTGGTTAGGCTTTCCCGCAAGGGGGGGGCGGGTATTTTGCCTCTCGTGTGCGACACTTTACAGTCTCTTTATTTACAGTGCCCCATGAAGGAAATGATATGAACCAACTGACTGCTGATTTTTTCACTTTGTTTGCCTTGCCGTCAGCTTTCCGTATTTCGCCTGCAGCGCTGGAAGAGCGTTATCTTGCTCTCCAGCGTGAGGCGCATCCTGACCGTTTCGCTGGCGCGGATGAAAAAACCCGCCGACTCTCCGTACAACTGGCCGCTCGGATCAATGAAGGCTATCAAACCTTGAAGCAGCCGCTATCCCGCGCCCTTTACCTGCTGCAACACCTGGGATGTGATGCTGGTTTGACCGATAGCAGCGCATTACCCGCCGAATTCTTGCTGGAGCAGATGGAATGTCGGGAAGCAGTCGCCCGCGCAAGCGGCAATGCGCCCGGCCTGCAACGCATCCTTGAGAGCCTTGGGCGCGATCTGGAAAATTGCTATGAAACTCTCGGCAGACTTCTGGATGACAAGCAGGATTATCCTGCCGCCGCTGACCTGGCGCAGCGTTTGATGTTTCTGGAAAAGCTCCGCCATGATGCCGATGAAGCCATGTTCGATCTGCAAGACGGAAACCGGAAATCGGATTAGAAAACTTCCTGTTGCGCTTGATTTTGGTTCATGGTATACATAAAAAGTTTTTTTAACAGGAGGGAAAAACAATGTCTTACGTAGAGAAAGTACTGGGCGAGCTGATTGCCAACAATCCCAATCAGCCGGAGTTTCATCAGGCGGCTACTGAAGTTTTGGGTTCTCTGAAGCTGGTG
>Ga0099364_10000056_pt1 | contig 168847 bp, 172 predicted proteins | sample TergutTh196P3_FD_73070 | JGI IMG/M metagenome (GOLD analysis project Ga0099364, IMG submission 73070) | Microcerotermes parvus P3 segment gut microbial communities from Pointe-Noire, Republic of the Congo - Th196 P3 | ecosystem: Host-associated > Arthropoda: Insects > Digestive system > Gut ... | reverse complement strand
GTTTGCTCAATGGAGGAAATTTCCGCTATGACAGACGAGTTGTTTGCCGCGAACGAAGCGTTTTTGTAATTTCTTAACCGCAAAATTATTGATTCCGTGTTGAAATAAAAGAATCAAAAGGTTGATTGGCGATGTATAGTTAGTTGTGGGGCGAATTCAAGAGTCGAAGGGCAAGCCTTCGGCTCTTTTGAATTGATTTGCAATCAGAACCCCTCTAACTTATTTCGTTCAAAATGCTTTCTATGAGCGGCTTGACTTTTGTTTCGATTTCTGCAGAGTCATTTATTTTTTCATATCGAAAGCCGTTAAGGTCGAAAGGTGGTTCAGAATATTCGTCTGTTGGTGCAAAATAAAACAACATACGCTCTCTTCTTTGAGAATTAAGAGCATACCCAACCTCAACCATTACATTGTGCCGACAACCTGTTAAGTCCGCAATAAATATATCGCATTCTTTAATCTCTTTATACATTACAGAACGAATATCAAAAATAGGTCCATCCTGTGTTCCCATATCAACCAATTCAAGACCGAGATTTTCGACAACAACTTTTATAGCGTTCAGTCTTTGCTGTGCCTTTGTGTGATTACTATTTGTGACAACAGGATACCAGCGTGCCAAGAACACCTTTTTAGGAATACTATCGTAAATTTTATCAAAAATGTTTATAATGTCATCTATACCAACGGTTTTAGCATCGGCGATATGGTTCTTTGCTATCCACTTGATAAAACGTGTATATTTATCAATGTCAGAAAGTTTGTAGTACGCCAATGCGCCTACAATCGAACTATTATTGGATGAAGTAACTATGCTGGCTTCGCTTAATGCGTTTTCTACATTTACAAGTTCCCTTTTTATATTGTCCACGGCTGTGGCTTCGCAAATCAAGGCTTCTTTAAGTAAGTGTCTAAATAAATCGGTGAAGAATGAATACTTATTGGCATACACAAAATCTTGTATGTGCGGGAAATAACCGAAATCTATTCTACCTTCCCCGTATAACAAATCGCGGGTAAACTTATAGTGCAACCCGAACGGTTGGGGTTTTTCAAGAATACTATCGGTAAAAACATCTCCGCTTTCAATAATCAGCTTTATGTTTTGCTCTAAATTTATTGGTATTTGTTTGGAATTTATATTATGAAATATGGCTCGTGAATTGTTTTCTAAATCTTTTTTATCAGGAAATATTATAAGGCAAAAAGGAATCAAAATATCATTTATTAAGTAATCTGCGGCACTTAGACGATGATTTCCGTCAATTCGACTTAACGCTACATCGTTTTCATTAAATGTTAATTGGGCAACTTTTAGTTGCCTGCGCTCGTCAATAAGCTTATTATCGTCAGGTTTGAAATTGATTTTAATTTTTCCGATTTTTTGATTAAACCCTTTGTTAGCCGAATCAACGGCAACGGCAAAATTTTCAAAGACTTCGTCCTCCTCTGATAGACCAACATCCATCGACAAAACAACTTCCGGGAAAAAGGCATACTCACCTTTTTCTAAAAAGTCTTTCATCTCGCCTTTGTGTTCTTCCAACAAGTCTCGTTGTATATCAGGATTGACTTCGGATATTTTTGCCAACGCTTTTATGCTTGCAATACCACGCAAGCATAAATAATTGTCCATAATTTTAGAAATCATCCCATTTAATTTCATATGTACACTCCCCTATATCAGTCCTAAATATTTTTCAAAGAAATCCATCAGCTTGTTAATGATATCTTGCTTCTTTTTTGCACGGTTCCCGCCGTCAAAACGTGATACGGGTGGGAGTATTTTATCTATATCCGTGCCCGTGGTCTTTAATATACCATCGCGGAAAGCAATATCCATGAAACGACGGGCTTCCTCGTTTTTCAACTTTTCGTCCGCAATCAGCGCGGTTATATCTTCTTCTTTCCGTTCATGGACGAAACGCCGCCAATCATCTGATGTGTCCTCTGAAATATTTACACGCGCAACGAAGCTGTTAATCAATTCCTTTTTGCTCCGCAGCTCTATGCTGGAATTGATAGCTTTATCAATCGCCGCCAATATGTTCTTGTCCTCGAGGTTGGATTCGCGGTACTTTTCAACGAGCATGAGGATGTAGTCGATATTAACCTCTACTTGTTTGATAAGCTCTAATTCAAAAACAATATCATCATTGATATTTTCCTTGTAGGTGAGGTCTTTCGGGTGTAGTTCTTGATACAGGTCGATATATACGCTCTGGTAGTCCTGAAAGTCCCGGCTGCTCAGTCTTTCATTGCCTGCGAAGTAGTCGAACGCAGTCAAAATATTACGCAGCCGCAGGATTGCGCTGTACAGGCGGATAAAATCTTTCTTCGCTTCCTCGCCGACAATAGGCTCACCCAGCGGGAACCGTTCCATCAGCTCCGCAATCAGCTCCACATACCCTAGATTGTACTTGCCGTTATGGTCAAAGCCGTTGTAATAATCCTCATACGTTTTCAGCAGCACCACACCGCCCGCTTCTTTATCGCCGAACAGGGATATAGCGTCGTTAGTCGCTTGCGTCAAGTCGCGGAAACAGACAATATTGCCAAAGGTCTTGACGCTGTTCAATATGCGGTTGGTGCGGGAATATGCCTGTATCAGCCCGTGCATTTTAAGGTTCTTGTCCACCCAGAGCGTGTTGAGCGTGGTCGCGTCAAAGCCCGTCAGGAACATATTAACCACGATAAGCAAGTCAACCTCGCGGGTTTTCACCCGTTGCGAGAGGTCTTTATAATAGTTTTGAAACTTGTCCGCCGAGGTGTCGTACGCTGTGTTGAACGCCGCGTTATAATCCTCAATCGCCGCGTCAAGGAAATCACGGGAGCTTTTGTCGAGCTTATCGTTTTCGAACTCCTCGTCGGGCAGGGCGTCTTCCGGGTCGTCTTCATTCGCCGAATAGCTGAAAATCGTGGCAACCGTCAGCTTTCTGTTTCGCTCCGCAAGCTGCGTCTTAAACTCTGCATAGTATTTCATCGCCATCGGGATTGACGAAACGGCGAATATCGAATTAAACCCCGCCACACGCTGCCCTTTAAGAGCATAGAAGCTGTTACGCTTGGTCTGCTGGTCGAAGTGTTCGAGTATGTACGCCACAACCTCGTGCACACGCTCAGGCGCACCCATAGCCTTCTCAACGTCAATCGCCTGTACTTGCTTATCAGCAATATCCTCTTTTTTCTTGATGGTATCAACAAAGTAAATGCGGAACGGCAGCACGTTCCCGTCGTTAATCGCATCAACAATCGTGTATGTATGCAGCTTACCGCCGAACGCCTGCTCCGTAGTCCGCAGTGTCGGATTGCCGCCCGTTCCCGCGTTCTTCGGGAATATCGGCGTGCCTGTGAACCCGAACAGGTGATACTGCTTGAACGCCTTTGTTATTTCTTTGTGCATACGCCCGAACTGTGAGCGGTGGCACTCGTCGAAGATAATCACAACGTGCTTTTTATAGATTTCGTGACCCTTGTTCCTGCCGATAAAAATGTCCAGCTTTTGAATCGTCGTCACGATTATACGCGCGCTCGGGTCGGTGAGGTTTTTCTCTAACTGCCGCGTGGACTTGCTCCCGTTTGCCGCGTCCTTCTGGAATTTGTCATACTCTTTCATCGTCTGATAGTCTAGGTCTTTGCGATCTACCACAAACAGCACCTTGTCAATACCCTCAAGCCCCGTGGCAAGCTGCGCGGTCTTAAAGCTTGTCAGCGTCTTGCCGCTGCCCGTGGTATGCCAGATAAACCCGCCCGCGTCAATCGTTCCCATTTTCTTATAATTGCTCGAACACACAATCCGCCCCAAGATTTTCTCCGTCGCGGCAATCTGATATGGGCGCATGACAAGTAATAATTCCTCGCTTGTAAAAACACAATAGCGCGTGAGGATATTCAAAATCGTATGCTTGGCGAAAAACGTCTTGGTGAAGTCCACGAGGTCGACGATACCCCGGTTATTACCGTCAGCCCAAAATGACGTAAATTCAAAACTGTTGCTTGTCTTCTTACTCTTGCGGCGTTCGCCCTCGCCCATTTCCCTGATATGCGCCTCACGGGTGGTGTTGCTGTAATATTTCGTCCTCGTGCCGTTGGAAATCACGAAAATTTGCACATACTCATAAAGCCCGCAGCCCGCCCAGAAGCTGTCCCGCTGATAGCGTTTAATCTGGTTGAACGCCTCCTTTATATCCACGCCGCGCCGCTTCAGCTCAATATGCACCAACGGCAGCCCGTTGACCAGCACCGTCACGTCATACCGTGCCCCGTGCGTCCCGCCGCCCTCCTCATACTGGTTCAGCACCTGCAAGCGGTTGTTGTGGATGTTCTTTTTATCGATGAGACAAATATTTTTTGTCAAGCCATTATCAAGTCTAAAGCTATGCCGCTCGTTTTCTTGAATTTTTCGAGTTTTTTCAACAATTCCTTCGTTTTTGTTGATAAGATATTCATTGCAAAAACGTTCCCACTCACTATTGTAAAACTTATAGTCATTGAGTTTTTCAATTTGAACACGCAAGTTGTCTATAAGCCCCTTTTCGTTGGTAACGCTGATGTATTCGTATCCCTGCCCGGACAGCAGGCGGATAAATTCGCGTTCTAAATCGGCCTCGCTCTGATAGCTGTCTGAGCGGACATAATCGGAGGTATATTCGGCGACTACGGTGGCTTCGTCTGTGCTTGCGACGATATTATAGGCACTCATGCAACCTTCTCCTTAAACGTGAGTAATTTATCACGGTAATACTCATACTGTTTCTGCCGAGCCACGATTTCGGCGGGAAGCCCTGCGCTGATGTCGGTGGTCAGGGCGTCGAATTTGTCGAGGATTTCCACGATACGGGCTTGCTCTTCGAGGGACGGGACGGGTAAAACCATTTTTAATATTTCAGTCCCCCGGACGTGTGGAACACCGCCCCCTCGTTTCTGATTATGCAAGTCCTCTTGTCTGTTTTTCAGGCAATGGAAAAGATACCGCATTGTCATTTTTTCGTTTGTTTCGAGAATGAAGCCGTCGGTTACAAATATCGGCTGATTCCAGTAGGATACAAAACCCGCATATGCGCCACTGCGCGATATAACGATAGCTTCGCCGATGTGGTTGCTCTTGTCGCAATAATAGGCTGGTTCTTGCCCCCCGAGTATTACAGGAATTTCGCCGGGAGTAGTGTTCTTCTTGGTGATATAGTCGCCTCGCAGTAATTGTGCAATCTGCCCAAAAGGAATCCATTTTACTCTCTCTCTCTCTGCGTTTTCACCAAAAGAGAGCAGCATATCCCGATAATACTCATATTGCTTCCGCCTCGCTGTAAGCTCCGCTGTAAGCTCCGCTGTAAGCTCCGCTGTAAGCTCCGTAAAATTGTCGAGTATCTCGACAATTTTACTTTGGACGGGGAGGGGCGGGAGGGGGATTTTTACTGTTGCCATTACGTTGCTCATTAACTTGGGGTTTCCCATGCCAGAGCTAACATATCTTTTCGCACAAACCTGTAAACAATAATACATAAACCTCGTTGAAAGTTGAGAGGCATCTTTTGCTTTCAGTAATCCGCACACGTTGGTAATGCTGAATTTTTTGTCTGTGTGATAAAAGACCGAACCTGCTTTTGCGCCGTCCGTTGTCCATGTGACAGATTCAAAATCATAGTCGTAATTATCAATATAGCCAAATATGCCTTCGTTTTCGGTTTGAGAGGAATAGACAGGATACCCCCCTGCATTGTCGCGCAAATAGTCCTTTGACATTACGCGCCCGCGTGAAATATTGCACACATCCCCCAACTTCACATACTCCACCCCATCCGGGCAAAGCTCCGCAATCATCTTGTCGAGCTTACTCACCATTGCCACCTCCGTCTGCGTTCTTGCTTTTCTTTTTCGCTGTTTTCTCAATTTCTTTTATTGCATTTAGATAATCTTTCTCAACTTGCGTAAGCGTTCGTGCTTTGTATTTTTGTATTTCTTCTTTGGCTTTCAATTTAGCGTCTTCGCTTGAAATTTTGCCTAAATCGGTTAATATTCTACGATTTGTTGAACGCAAAATATTATCAAGTTCATTTACATAATCCGACATCTTCATTGCCCGCTGTTCAATAGCGTTTACTTCCGCTAAATCAAAATAAGCAGATACCAAATTGTTTAGCACTAACAGCTCTTTCTCTTCAAGAAAGTTTTTGGCAATCATCGCCTCAGCTTGTGTTGGTTGCCCGCCCTTAAAACTCTTTAAGCCAGCAAAGGGTTTTTCACTGTCTACACGGTAGTATATAACTTCTGCCGCAGTTTTGCCATGGGCGGCGTAGTGTAATTTGTTCTGCACCATTTGAAAAAACTGCCGACTTATTTCCGCTTTTGCATCGTAATCTATTGCTGTCGCATACAAATCAAGCACTTGGCGGTACATTACCTTTTCGCTCGAGCGAATGTCGCGGATGCGAGCGAGCAGCTCTTTCCAATATCCGCCTCCACCAATTTCTTTTAGTCTTTCGTCATCCATCGTGAAACCTTTGCGAATATATTCGTTCAGCCGTTTGGTAGCCCATTGACGAAATTGTGTGCCGCGCAGGGATTTTACTCGGTAGCCAACCGATATAATGACATCGAGATTGTAAAACTCAATCTGTCTTTCGACCTGACGAGAACCCTCTATTTGAACTGTTGCAAATTTTACAACAGTTGCCGACTGCTCCAACTCGCCTTCATCAAACACATTTTTTATATGGCGGGAAATCGTAGACTTATCACGCTCGAACAATTCTGCCATCTGGTCGAGGGATAGCCATACGGTCTCTTCATCAAATCGCACATCAACAGATATTTTATCGTCATCTGTTTTGAATATTATCATTTCGCCATTTTGCTCTTTCACATATCCTCCAATTCTGCAACCAATGGTTGCATTTTTAACTGGGTCGAATCCCACCCAATTAAAATTTTTCACTCATTATCGCTACCTCCCTCAATCTCTGCAATAATAGCGTTAATCTCACGGCGCAAAACGTCCTCACGAGCAACGATGCGGCCAATTTCGGCATTCAACACTTTAATATCTACGACTTCGCGTGTATCCTCTTGTTCAACATATGTTGACACCGAGAGGTTATATCCTTGCTCGGCGACTACGGCGTTTGGCACAAGGCGAGCGTCGTAGGAGCTATCTGCTTCTCGGTTTTTGTAAATGCGAACTATGTTGTCAATATTGCGGTCTGTCAGCTTGTTACTGTTCGTGATCTTGACAAACTCACGGCTTGCATCGATGAACAATGTGCTGTTCTCGCTTTTACCTTTTCGTAGCACCATAATGCAAGTGGCGATACTTGTTCCAAAAAATAGGTTGTCCGGCAACTGAATGATGCAATCAACATAGTTATTATCCACAAGGTATTTACGGATTTTTTGCTCCGCACCGCTCCTATATAGAATACCGGGGAAACAGACAATCGCCGCCGTACCACTTGTGGCAAGCCATGAAAGAGAGTGCATGATAAAAGCCATATCCGCCTTACTTTTGGGCGCAAGCACTCCGGCAGGAGAAAAGCGCGGGTCATTGATGAGAAGTGTGTTTGCATCGCCATCCCATTTGATAGAATAGGGCGGATTGGATACTATCGCCTCAAATGGTTCATCATCCCAGTGAAGCGGGTCAGTCAACGTATCACCGTGTCCTATATCGAATCTATCAAAATCCACATCATGCAAAAACATATTGATGCGACATAGATTGTAGGTCGTGATGTTGATTTCCTGTCCGTAAAAACCCTGACGCACGTTTTCTTTGCCCAGAATCTTTGCAAAGTTAAGAAGCAATGACCCGCTTCCACAGGCGGGGTCATACACCTTATTTACTTGGTTTTTTCCCACAAGGGTAATGCGTGTCAATAGTTCAGACACTTCTTGGGGCGTGTAATATTCGCCGCCGCTTTTCCCGGCGTTGCCTGCGTACATACTCATTAAAAACTCGTATGCGTCCCCGAAAGCGTCAATCGTGTTGTCTTTGTAGTTGCCGAGCTTCATATCCGCGATGCCGTTCATCAACTTAACAAGCCGCTCATTACGCTTTGCAACAGTTCCACCGAGTTTATTGCTGTTTACATCAATATCGTCAAACAACCCTTTGAAATTGGCTTCGCTGTCCGTCCCCTGCGCTGAGGCTTCTATATCCTTAAAAACACTTTCAAGCGTTTCGTTCAAATTTTCGTCAGTCGCGGCACGTTTCCGCACGTTTTCAAACAGTTCGCTTGGCAATATAAAAAAGCCTTTTGTCGCCACAAGGTCGGCGCGGGCTTCTTCCGCGTCAGCATCAGCAAGTACGGCGTAATTGAACGCCATATCCCCGGTGGCGTGTTCACCATCGTTGATATAAGCGGAGAGATTTTCAGATATGTAACGGTAGAAAAGCATACCAAGAACATACTGCTTGAAGTCCCAACCATCCACGCTTCCGCGAAGGTCGTTCGCTATATTCCATATAGTACGGTGCAGTTCTGCTCGTTCCTGTTCTTTTCGGTTATCTGTCATAACAAAACCTCCTGTCGCAAATATTTATTTAACAATCCCTCGTCCGTTCTTCTTCACGCCCTCGCGTTCTAACAACCCCTTTTCCTTCAGCCGTGCAATAGCTTAATGAATGCCGCGCCTTGTTTTCCCAATCGCCGCTGCGAGTTTACTGGATTATAGCAAGTATAACACAGCCAAGAGTTAATTGTAAGCAAATAATTACGCGAACGCTAAATAATAAAGTGGATAGACATCCCGCAATCCCGATACGAAAAAAGACTGCCGATGGCAGTCTTTTTTAAAGACTGCCGACGGCAACCTTTTTCATCTCTTCTCAAATCATACCCTAGAATATCCGGCGGACCGCAAGGATGCGGCGGTAATTTACGTTTGAAATGCGGATACCAGTCTGGGCGGTCGAAGCATGGACAATCTGGCCATTGCCGATATATATGCCAACGTGTCCGGAATAACCGATGATGTCGCCAGGCTGTGCATTGGCAATGCCGCCTTCAACAGCTGTTCCGGCGCGGCGCTGGGTCCCTGAGGTACGGGGAAGCGAAACACCGAAATTCTCATAAACAGCTTTGACAAAACCGGAGCAGTCCGCGCCGTTAGTCAGGCTGTTGCCCCCATAGACATAAGGATTGCCAACGAATTGCAAACCAAAATCGGCAACCGCTTTTCCTAGCTCGCTTCCGCCGCCAGTTGCATAAATGACAGGCGTGTCATTATTTGACTGCTGGGGTGCATTTTGGCGAACGGCACGTTGGGCGGCCGCTTGGGCGGCCCGGCGTTCAGCTTCTTCCTGGGCTAATCTTGCTGCTTCTTCTTCTTTTGATTCGGCACTGACAAAATCAGTCGATAAATCGACATAATCAGCATGGACAAATCCGTCACCCTCTTCAACGCTGACTTTTACCCAATCGCCAAGCTCTTCAAGGACAAGAAGTTCATCTTCAATGGGAATAAGCCCAAGGACAACCGCTTCGGTACTGGGTTCTCCTCTGACTTTTAATGTGGTTGTATTGACAGTCGCCATTCTTGTGCCGACTTCTTTTGCCAGCTCAATTGCTTCTTCGCCTGTAATGCAAAACTCGCCTTTAACATAGCCAATGACCGAGCCGGATTTGATTTCAAACCAGCCGTCTTCTTCTGATAATAAATCACCAACGGAGTTATTGTATAGTTTTCCTAAGATTTCACCGTCTTCACTAGGCAAGCTGCGGATATTGACATAATTCCTGACTTGGGCAATGACAAGGTTTTTGAAGTTTTCTTCTTCGCGCCTTAATTCAAGCTCTCTTTCCTTTTCCCTTAAGGATCTGTCCAAGACAGCCATTCTCGTTTCTTCGGCTATTTTTTGCGTGTCCTGGATTTCATCGTTATTTCCGCCGGGGGTTGCAGTCGGCAGGGCAGTAACACTCGAACCCGGGCCGCTTGCTGCACCTTGGTTCTGGCTACGCTGCTCTTCTTGAAGGTCTCGAAGTGAGGCGGTATTATCGCCTAAGGTAAAGTCAATCCCGGCCGAGGGCAGATTGGTAAAAGCAAAAACAGGCATTTCCAAACCAGTTACAAGGACAAGCATTATTAATATGTAGGAGATGTTCTTTATATTTTTTATTTTCATAAATCCTCTTGAGTGCATTACTGCCATTAATAAGCGGCGATTGCTGGCTGTTGGCAGATGCTGTGTGCTATAAATGTGACAAAATTGTTACGGCATTAATAAATATATCACAATTTTTTCTCCTTGTCAATAATCGACAGCAACTTTTTTTTGCCAATTATTGAGGATTACAAGTGTTTTAATGCGTCACTACTAAGTCTAGTGGCTTCCGTAATATTTTCGCAATATTTGGTATTTAAGCCACTTTTTTCCGCTTTTATTTCATGGGAAAATCCAATAAATATTGCTGGACGCTAGTTACTGCAATCGCCCCATCAGCTACGGCAGTTGTAATTTGGCGCAATTTTTTTGTCCGGATATCCCCGGCGGCAAAGATTCCGCTTGTTCCAGTTACGCAGTTTTCATCGGCAATAAAGTAACCTTTTTCATTTATAGGGGCAATATTTTGGAAAATTTTGGTATTTGGCACTAAGCCTACCGCAATGAAAATACCGGCGACATTTAGGGAAGTTATTACATTTGTATTAACATTCCTTAACTTCACCGCTTCAACTTGGTCTTCGCCATCAATGCCCTCTACAACTGTGTCCCATAAAATCTCGACATTATTTAATTTCTGCAAAGCTTCTATTAAGATTGCGGCAGCCCTTAGTTCGTTGCGGCGGTGGATTAAATAGACTTTTTCGCAAGCACGCGCAAGAAAAATCGCATCCTCAGCGGCAACGTCACCGCCGCCAATAACTGCCACGGTACGGCCGCGGAAAAAAGCGCCGTCACAAGTCGCACAATAGGAAACACCCATTCCGGCAAGCTCTGTTTCTCCCGGAACGCCTAATTTGGCATGGGAAGCCCCGGCGGCAATGATTACTGACCGGGCGGCAATTTCATCAATATTGGTTTTTATAATAAAATAAGGATTATCTTTTTCGTCAATTTTGGTTATCTTTGATACCTCGGCAGTCAGAAATTCACAATTAAGCAAATCCGCGTGTTCGCGAAAGCGGCTCGCCATTTCAAAGCCGCCGATATTTGGCAAGCCCAGATAATTGTCAACTTCATAGGTATTCATAATCTGGCCGCCGCTTAATGGGTTTTTTTCAATTACGAGGGTATTTAAGGCGGCCCGTTTCGCATATATCGCGGCTGATAAGCCAGCTGGGCCAGCCCCAATAATGATTAAGTCGCGCATATTAGTCCTTTCCATCATTTATAATCCGCCGTCAAACCGGATTACCTGCCCGGTCAAATAAGCTGGCGCGTTTAATATATAGAGAACCATTTCGGCGGCCTCTTTAGCCGTTCCGGCACGTCCAAGCGGGATTGATTCTAAGATATTATCCCATTCATCAGGGGATAAATCGCTATTCATGTCCGTATCAATTAAACCCAGGGCAAGGGCATTAACTTGGATATTGCTTGGGCCAAGCTCTTTTGCCAGTGCTTTGGTAAAGCCGTTTAGCCCTGCCTTTGCCGCCGAATAAGCAACCTCACAGCTTGCTCCCGTCTCACCAAAAAAAGATGAGATATTAATTATTTTGCCCGCTTTTTGGGCAATCATGTTTGGCAGGGCTTCTTTACAGGCATAAAAAGCCGAAGCCAAATTCACATCAATAATCCGGTGCCATTCGCTAGCTGGCATTTCGTGAAGCAGCCCTTTATATGCTTGTCCGGCATTGTTAATGAGGACATCAAGATGGGGAATATTGCCAAACATATCATGGACGGCTTTCGGGTTTGCCCCATCTAAAAGATAAGCTTCGGCATTGACGCTAAACCGTGATATGATCGTTTTACTGACCTCAAATAGCATATCTTGATTAGATTTTGCTGTCAGATATAAATCATAATTGTTTTCGGCAAGCAGGAAAGCAATTGCTTTTCCGATGCCCCGGGACGCGCCAGTGATTAAAGCTTTTTTCCTCATATCAATGTTTTTATCCCTTCACAAATCCGTTTGGCAATAATTGGCTTATTCATCGTGTAAATATGTATTCCGTCAACTCCTGCCGCGATTAATTCAACGATCTGGTTAATCGCATAAGCCATTCCGGCATCAAAAAGGGCCTCCGGCTTATCTTCATAACGGTTAATGATCCGCTTGAATTTGAGGGGCAAGGTCGCGCCGCAAAGCGATACCATTCTTTCAATTTGCTTTTTGTTGGTGACTGGCATGATTCCCGCCTGAATTGGGACATTTATTCCGGCGATCCGGGTCTTTTCATAAAAATCATAAAACAACTGGTTGTCAAAAAATAGCTGTGAAATCAGATGGCTCGCCCCGGCATCAGTTTTTTGCTTGAGATAAAGGATATCCGTCACCGCATCGGGTGACTCTAAGTGTTTTTCCGGATAACAAGCACCACAAACCGAAAAGTCGCTTTGTTCTTTAATAAAAGTGATCAAATCACTTGCGTATTTAAATTCTTCTTTGGGGGTTACGTCGGGGGATTCGTCACCGCGCAGGGCAAGGATATTAAAAAGCTTTTCCTCTTTAAGCTTTTTAAGGATTACTAATATCTCTTCTTTATTATAATTAAGGCAGGTTAAATGAATAAGCGGCTCGATATGGAAATCATTTTTTATCTTCCGACCCAGCTCAATCGTTTTATTGTCAACTTGGCTGCCAAAAGCCCCAAATGTCACGCTGATAAAATCAGGATTTAGGCGGCATAATTCCGCGAGGGTTTCATCAATGCCATAAAGAGCCGCGGCTTTTTTGGGCGGAAATATCTCAAATGAAAGGACTGGGGACTTACGTTTGAAAACATCGGCAATATTCATCTGTTGCTCCTATAAAATCGATACGGTCAGTATCAACATCATATCATATCCTATCGAATCCGGTCAACTATTTCCGCAATATCACCCCAAGAGTCATCGTTTCCGATCCTGTCCATTATTTCTTCTATCTCGCGATCCGAATTGGCGTCCTTACATTGCATGATGATGTTTTCTTTGTCCGCCTCGGTCATTCTTGCGTTATCTTTGCCAATTACAGCTAGTCCAGCCAAGCCATAACCTAAGCCTGTAAATAAATTATTCATACTAAACTCCTATTCTTATCTTGATAACTGTTAGGTTTTTGTTTAGTATGTGTATTTTTCAGCTTAAAAATCTAGCAAATAATGGTAAGTAATTGGATTGCAAGCAAGTTTTTGCTAGCAAATATTTGCTAGAAATTTTGGTTTGTGATGATATTTTTGTAATCATCAAGATTTTGTTTTAGAAGAAGCGGGGTATTAAGGCTATAAGGGCATTTTTCGATACAGCTGTTGCAACCGACACATTTCTCAATCATATCCATCATTTTTTGCCCTTCCTCACTTACCCAGAAAGCAGACGGGCTGCGGCGGATAAGCTGGGACATTCTCGCGCAATTATTGATTTGGATGCCAACAGGGCAAGGCATACAATAAGCACAGCCGCGGCAAAAATTGCCGGCCAGCTGGGCGCGGTCTTTTTCGATTAAAGCGGAAATCTCAGCGGACAAAACCGGAGGGTCAGACATAAAGCCAATAAATTCATCAAGTTCTTTTTCCCTTTGGACACCCCAAATCGGAAGAACATTTTCGAACTGTGCCAAATAAGCATAGGCTGCGTCAGCGCGGGTAATCAAACCGCCAGCCAAAGCTTTCATCGCAATGAAGCCAATCTTTTTTTCACGGCATAAATTAACTAGCTTTACTTCCGCTTCGGAAGCAAGATAACTAAAAGGAAATTGGAGCGTGTCATATAAACCAGAAAGAACTGCTTCTTCGGCTATTTGGAGACGATGGTTGGTAATGCCAATGTGGCGGATTTTACCCTCTGCTTTTGCTTTTAAGGCGGCTTCATATAAGCCTGTGCCATCGCCTGGGCGCGGCACGGCTTGGGGATTATGTAATTGGTAAAGGTCGATGTAATCTGTTTTTAATAAGCTTAGGCTGGTTTCAAGCTGGGCGGTTAACTCTTCGCCTGTCCCGGCTGTAGTTTTAGTGGCCAGATAAATATTGCCACGGACATTATTTAAAGCAAGGCCGATTTTAGCTTCGCTGTCAGTATAAGCGCGGGCGGTATCAAAAAAAGTGACACCAGCGTCATATGCTTTTTTGAGAAGCATTCCGGCATATTCTGTGGTGACTCTTTGAATTGGCAATGCGCCAAAGCCAATGAAATTTGTGTTTATGTTGGTCCTGCCAAGGGTAATTTTCATACACTACTCCTGCTCATTATTGGTAAGCTCTGCCATTAATTGATTGACGATTCCTTCTATTTCGATAATATTGGCAGCCGTTTCCGCGTATTTTGTGACTATTTCCCGCGTTCTTTCATCGGAATAGGTGATTCCGTTGGTCATCGTCTCGACTACTCTTTTTACTTCGTGCATATTGCCGACCATATTGGCGTTTTTAAGTTCTACTTCTTTTATTGCTTCGCTAATGCTATGGATATTTTTGCCAATTTCTTGCGCGTCATTGGTAATTTTACCCACGCTTTGGTCTACTTGGCCGACTTTTGACTGGGTCGCGCCAATATTTTCAAGAATATGGTTAAAGGAAGCAGTCATCTTGTCAGCGGTCAGCTCAAGGCTTGATAAAGCTTCAAAAATGCTTTCCGATGAAACTTGTGTGCCTTCGCTAAGGTTTCTGATTTCATTTGCAACGACCGCAAAACCACGTCCGGCCTCCCCTGCCCTGGCGGCTTCAATCGAGGCATTAAGGGCAAGGAGATTCGTCTGTGAGTTAATGCCATCGATGGTTTTCACTTCTTCTTTCATTTTTTCAAATTCGCTTTGGAAATTTTCCAAGGTGCTTTCAACTTCTTGGGCTAAGGTGGCAATTGCTTTTGTCGCCGCGACTACCTCTGATAATTCGCGGGAGCTAAGATGTGCGTGTTCGCTTGACTGATTTGCCAAACCAACCGTATGCCCGATCATCTCCGCCACATTTTCAACTTGCGTATTAATCGTTTCGGTCAGGTTGAGGGAATTATCAGTTGTCGTCTGTAAAATTTTGTTGTTGCCAGTCAGCTCTGCCATTCCAGAAACGATGGTATTAGCACTTTCATTATTTTCATCGGCAAGGACATGGACTTTTTTCATGCCGTCAACCACAAGGCGACTGGCGGAAGAGACTGTATCAATTGTCGAAACAACTTTATTAAGATGCCCCTTTAGTGATGAAAGCATTGCGCCGTCAGATTCCGTCAGATGGTTGATGGAGATAATATAACTGACGCTGCATAATATGCTGGCTGCTATTTGGATTTGGTATTGGGTAATGTCAACCGGAGTATTTAGTCCGTTCATCATCCGGTAAACAATGCTGATGACTAACAAAATAAGCTGTCCGGCTGCTACTTTTAGGATAAAGGCCCGGTCTTTGTATAATACCAGCATACTAATCAGCGGCAAAATATACGCAAACGCCAGCGGTGATGTCGTCGTCGTGATGACAAACATATAAAAGATGCCGTAACCAATCGCAACCGCGTATTTGTATGCTGACGAGCTTTTTCCGTAAAATTTGAGAATAAAAAGGCTTAAAAAGAAAGGAATCCAGCACATCAGCTGAAATTGTAAGTAATAGTTTATGTCCCTAAGTCCCCTTAAAAGCTCACCAATATAGGCTAGTGATAAAACCACATTCAAAGTCAGCCACAATCCCCTTGCTCTGCGGTTCGCTTTCGCCCGGAAATGTTCTTCATTGTATTCCATATACCCAAACTCCTTCCAATACCTGGAGACTTTGAGCGTAGCTCAAATCTCCGGTTGAAAGAAATTCTTTCAACCTTATAATGGTATCATATCACAACGCAATAAAAAGCACAAGATAATTGAAAGATTTCGTAAAACTTTCGTAAAAAAAAGTTCCTTAGCTGATTGCCAAAATCAATTTCATCTCACCGCTAAAAGTCACGTCCCCATATCCGTGGGGGATAATAAAATGGTCGCCTTTTTTGATTTTTTTATCTTCGGTCTGCCCTTCCCCCGAAATGACGCAGACAATCATAAAGGGGTGTTTTTGATTTAATGTCATTTCTAAGCTTACCTCTGCTTCCCAGACCGTATAATATTCACATTTAACTAATTCATTAAGTTGGTTAACCGGACGCTTCATCGCAGTAGTTAAATTGCCGGAAGCTAAGTCGGGGCAGGTGATGACATCAAGGGACTGCTTAAGGTGAAGCTGGCGCGGGCTTTTGCCAATCAGCCTGTCATAATCATAGAGCCGATAAGTGATATCGCTTGATTGCTGGATTTCCAGCAAGCGTATGCCGCCTTTGATGGCATGGATTGTGCCGGGATTTATTTGGATAAAGTCGCCCGCTTTTACTGGTATTTCGCGGATTAACTCATCAAAGCGGTTTTCATTTATCATTGCTTTTAATTCAGCTTTATCTTTGGCATTATGCCCGTTGACAAGATGGGCATCGTCATTGCAATCCAAAATATACCAGCACTCTGTTTTACCCAAAGAGCCATTCTCATTTTCGAAGGCATAGCTGTCATCGGGGTGGACCTGAATGCTTAAATCATCGTCAGCAGTAATAATTTTAACCAGCAGGGGAAAGCTGCCCAAAGGGGAACGGCTCCTGCGCTTTTTCCCAAATAATTCCGGCTTTTCTTTCCACAGCCGGGATAATTTTTTTCCGGTATAACTTCCATCACTTACATAAACATCGCCATTTATATGGGCGGAAATCGTCCAGCTTTCTTTGCCCCAAACTAGATATTTATGTTCCGGGGTGAAAAATAATAATTCACGCATTTTTTGCTCCTATTACCCAAAAAGCGGCCCATACGCTTGGCAAGCGCGGTAATCCTGCCCCTCTTTATCCATGCCATAAGCATTCCAAGCCGCCGGGCGGAAGATGTCCTCTTCCCGGACATTGTGCATTGAGATGGGAATCCTAAGCATTGAGCAAAGCGTAATGACATCAGCCCCAATATGGCCATAGCTGATTGCGCCGTGGTTAGCACCCCAATTATTCATGACATCATAAGCGGTCTTAAACGGGCCATCGCCTTTAGTCCGTGGCGCAAACCAAGTACAGGGCCAAGTGTAATCTGTCCGCTTCCAAATCTGATCCGATACCTCAGGCGGTAACTTTATCGTATGCCCCTCGGCAATCTGGACGACGGGGCCTAGGCCTTTAACCAGATTGAGGCGGATCATCGTCACGGGCATTTCTGCTTCCGTCAGGAAACGTGATGAATAACCGCCGCCCCGGAAATAGCCGTTATCGGCGGCATTCCAAGTTGAATTATTAAGGATTGCTTCTTGATCTTCTTTGGTTACTTCATACCAAGGCTTGATGGCGTTCGTCCCGCAAGGATATTTTGCCGCGCCGTTGGCATCTAGGCAAGCCGCGCCGGAATTAATCAGGTGGATAAAACCGCCCGCTTCTTTGGCTAAACCATCAAGCTCGTAGCCAGTCGCTTTTTTCACCGCTTCGGGACTCCAATAAGTCCGCACATCGGCAAAAATCTGGGCCCGGTTGGTTAAAAGCTTCATAAATAACATTCCAATGCCATTAAGGACATCGTTTTCGGTTGCCAGGATATAAGGCTCTCTTACTCCTGTCCAGTCAAACGACGTGTTTAATAAAGCTTCCGGGAAGTCGCAGTTCGGATAAAAATCCGTCCACTGGCGTTGTCCTTGGAATCCGGCACAAATCGCATTATGCCCGACCATTTCTTCCTCACAGCCCGCCGGAAGATTTGGGTTTCCGTTCATCAAATCTTTAATGATAATCATCATTTTGACGACAAACTCCCAGTCTTTATCCTTTTCGGCTTTTGATTTCTTAACGGCATCAGGATTTTTGTCAAAACCTTCGGTGCATTTTTCCCTCGTCCAAGCATAAGCTTTTTCAAATTCCGCCTGATCGTAAATTCCTTCTGCCATGCGGCGGATAATTTCTGTTTCGTCAACCGATTCAACTCTCATGCCAAGATATTCTTCAATAAAGCTTGGGTCAATAATTGAACCGCCAATCCCCATGCAAATTGAACCAATTTGAAGATAAGATTTGCCGCGCATTGTCGCGCAAGCAATGGAAGCCCGCCCAAAACGGAGTAATTTCCTGGCAACGTCTTCCGGAATTTCGGCATAATCAGCGTCTTGGACATCATGGCCATAAATGCCAAAAGCGGGAAGCCCTTTTTGGGCATGAGTCGCAAGGACGCTTGCTAAATATACCGCGCCGGGGCGTTCAGTCCCATTAAAACCCCAGACTCCCTTAATCGTAAGCGGGTCCATATCCATCGTTTCCGCGCCATAACACCAGCAAGGCGTGACCGTAAGGCTTACGGCGACTCCTTCCCGGCGGAATTTTTCCGCACAAGCTGCTGTTTCACCTGCCCTGCCAATCGTGGTGTCAGCGATGACAACCCGGACGGGTTCGCCATTAGAATATTTGAGATTTTCTGTAAAAAGCTTGGCGGCCGCCTTTGCCATCTTCATTGTCTGCTCTTCAAGTGATTCCCTGACTTTAAGATATCCCCTGCGCCCATCAATAGTCGGGCGGATGCCAATCGCCGGATAATCCCCCACTAACCTGTTTGCTTTCATTTTAATCCTCCTTAATATTCTTTGATTGGAAATGATTTTTTGATTAATTTTCTTGCTTCGCTAACTCCTGTTATTGCCCCATTACTCATCATTTGGACCAAAATATTCCCGATTGCCGTTCCCTCAACCGGCCCGGCGGTAACTTTCCTTTTGCATATTTTTGCTGTCAGCTCGTTTAAGCTTTCGTTCTTGCTTCCGCCGCCGACAATGCAAAGCTTTTCGTATTTTTTCCCGGTGATTGCTTCGATTTCATCAATTGATTTCCCATAACTTACTGCCAAGCTATGGTACACGCAGTATATTAATTCGCCAATGCTTTCCGGTATTTTTTCCCCGGCTTCCTGAAGGGCATTCTTTATCTCATTTTCCATATTTGGCGGGGCAAAAAAGCGGTGGTCATTAACATTAAAAACCGCCGAAAAGTAAGAGCATTTGCTGGCATGATTGGCCAAATCGGCAAAGCTATATTTATCGCCATACTCGTTTTTTAAGCTTTGGATAATCCAAAGGCCCATAATATTTTTAAGATACCGGAAACGGTATTCGTAACCGCCCTCATTTGAAAGATTGCTAAGCCTGCTTTCATTTGTTAAAATCGGGGCAGAAAGCTCCGCGCCAATCAGGCTCCATGTCCCGCTTGAAAGGTAGATGCTTTTTTCATCAATTGGGGCTCCTAAAACAGCGGAAGCCGTATCGTGCGTACATGGAAGAATCACTTCGCAATCAAAGCCCACCCTTTTTGCGATGTCCGGCAAAAGACTGCCTAGTTTTGTCCCCGGCGGCACAATTTCGCCAAAAAGCTTTTCCGGCAAGCCCATTTTCCTGATTAGCTCATAATCCCAAGCTTTGGTTTTGGCATTAACTAAGGCTGTTGTTGTTGCGTTTGTATATTCATGCTTTTTCTTTCCGGTTAGTAAATAGCTAAGATATGTAGGTATCATCAAAAAGCTGTCAGCCGCGGTTAATAATTCCGGCGTAAATTTCTTTATTGCCAAAAATTGGTAAATTGAATTAAACGCCATTTTTTGGATTCCGGTCCGGCTGTATAACTCTTCTTCGCTTAAGATTTCACTAAGCAGCCCGTCCATTCCATCTGTCCGGCTATCCCGGTAGGCAACCGCGTCCCCAAGCATTTTCCCATTTTTATCAAGCAGGACAAAATCAACACCCCAAGTATTAATACCAATGCTTAAAGGGATTTCGCCCATTTCTTTTAATTTGCCGAGTCCAGTCAGGATTTCCTCAAATAAGGCTTCGACATCCCAGCATAAATTACCGTTTTTTTCGGAAAAGCCATTATTAAAACGGTGGATTTCGGAAAGCTTTAACTTTCCGTTGCTCATGCTCCCCAAAATATGCCGTCCGCTCGAAGCACCGATATCAATCGCTAGATAAGCTGACATGAAAAGCCTCCTTTAATATATTATGGCACATAATAAGACCTAGGTCAAAATATGCACTCGATCTTTGCTTCTTTAAATAGCTTAAGCCATTTTTGCTCTGGTTTTTTATCGGTAATAATCATTGAAATTTCATTAAAATCGCAAATTTTCGCAAAAGCAGCCGTGCCAAATTTGCTTGAGTCAACGGCCAGAATTTTGGCGGCGGCGCGGCTAAGCATGGTGTTTTTATTCTGGGCATGGAGTTCGCTAGAATCGGTGACAGCATTTTTACTAAGCCCCTTACATGAAATAATTGCTTTATTCACATAATAGGATCCTAGCATTTGGTCAGTCTTTGGCCCAACCAAAGCAAAAGAGCCCTCCTCGGCCAGGCCGCCCGTCGAGATGACCCGCCAGTCACTTGCATCAAAAAGCTCAATAATGATTTCAATCGAATTCGTGACGACAGTCAGGTTCTTTTTTTTGTCTTTCAGGGCTTTAGCGATAAAGACTGCCGTTGAGCTGGAATCAAGCATTAGGCTTTCACCGTCATTGACCAAATCAGTCAACAAGTTTGCAATCCGCTGTTTTCCTATAATATTGGTGTTTTTGCGGAGATTAAAAGGCAGGTCAATATTGGTGCTTTCGTTAAATATTGCCCCACCGTAGCTTTTAATGGCATAACCGTCTTTTTCGAATTTTTCAAGGTCGCGGCGGATTGTTTCTTCGGAAACAGCATAATAAGCACTAAGCTCGCTGACAATGACCCGTTTTTCTTTTTGCAGTTTTTCAAGAATTTCATTGCGGCGTTCGAGGGCTAACATAAAGGGGCCTCCTTGGGTTAATTTATAAAATTGCCCGGCAGGTTTTTTCATCGGGGCGGGCTATCACGGACGAGTCAAGGTACATTCCATCATCGCCGATATGGGCTTTGGCTCTTTCGATTGCCGCTGTTACTGCCGCGACTTCGCCTGTCAGCATGAGGTACGATTTGCCGCACATTCCGCGGGCGATCCGAAGTTCAATTAATTCAACAAGGGCCGTTTTGGCGGCGACATCGGCGGCAACAATGATTGAAGCAGCATCATATGTTTCAAGAATGCCTAAGGCGTTTATGTTGATGATATCTGTTCCGCCGTAAATAGCCGGGAAAATTGCTTCATCGGGATTGCCAAGGACAAAGCTTGAGATTAAGTGTTCGGCAAAGCTTGCCTTAGCCGCGTCAATTGCCGCTTTAACGGCACTTAGTTCCCCGGAAATGACCGCAATATATTTGCCCGGACAGACTGTCTGGGCTTCAATGATGTCAATCAAAGCCGTCTTTGCCATCATGTCCGTTGCCATTATGCCAGATGAGACGGTTTTACATTCTATCATCCCGATTGCTTTTTTCATGATATGCCCACCTCTATGTAATGCTTTGTTATCTCATTTATCGTGCCGCTTAAAGAAGCATGGAGTGCAACGCTTAACCCTTCACCCGGGGCGGCGATCAGCTGCCCTTTTTCTACCTTGTCACCAATGCTCACCACCGGAACAGACGGCGAGCCAATATGCTGGCTTAGTAAAAGCCTTACTTTTTTTGGCGCAAAAGATATATCCGTCATCGGCGCGTCTTTTTCGTATTTTAATAAATCAAGCCGTGAAAGCAGTCTTTTTACTTTCACTTGCTTATATTTCCGATCTGGCTTTACGCTTAAAGGCATGATTCCGCTAGGCTGCCGCACGCCACTATTCCGTAAACCTGCTTTATAATCAGCCATCAATGAACGGGGCGATAAGCCTTGCCGACAGGCAAAATTTTCACATAAGCCACATGAAGGGCAAAACAATGTCTTTAAAAATATATCCGGCTGTTGGATATCTTTATAAACAGCCGCCTGCATGAAACGGTGCGGCTCGACCGGATGCCCCAATAAATAGCGGGGGCATAAATCCGTACACATCATGCACTGGCAGCAGCAAGCGGCCGCCCTTTTTAAATCTAAGGACGCTGTTCTTCTTTTTTTATTAACCAGTAAATGGTTTTCCGGCAAAACCAGAATCGCATTTGTTGTTTTCGTAATTGGAGCCTGTAATGAGCCAACCGAACCCATCATCGGCCCGCCGAAAAAATAAACAGGGTCATCAATCGTGCTGCCCCCGGCCGCTTTCACCACTAAAGATGCACTTATCCCCAAGGGAACTCTGACTGTGACCGGGTTTTTAACCTCACCTGCGACCGTTACCCATTTTTCGGTGACCGGATCTTTGTTAGTAAAACAGCAATAAGCATTATATATTGTTTCCACGTTAAAAACAGCAATCCCGCTTTCAAGCGGAAGATGTCCGGGGGGAATCACCTTTCCGGTCAGTTCATAAATCAAAACTATTTCATCGCCGGCCGGATATATTTCATCTAACAAGCCAAGACGGATTTCGGGATAATCACCTAAATAAGCAAGCAATGAAGCAATTGTTAGTTTAAATGATTTTTTGATCCCGATGATTAATTCTTCCGCCCCGATAGAATCGGCAATCTGCTTAAATGCACGGATAATTTCTAAGGCCTTTTCTGCTAATAATTGCTGGTCTAGTTTTAATAATGGTTCACATTCGGCACAATTTAAGATCATAGTCTTGACACGTTTGTCAATTTTGGCATAAGTCGGAAAGCCTGCGCCGCCTGCGCCGACTATCCCAGCATTTTGAAAAATGACAGTTGTGTCGTTTTTATTCATTGGAAAATTTTTCCATCATCAATAATGCCAACAATCGCGGCATCAACCGGGGCATCATCCATGTCACAGCCAATCCGGGCTGCGCTTCCTGTTGCAATAAGCACAGATTCACCTATTCCGGCTCCGATATTATCAATTGCAATGATTTGGCTTCCGTTAACGCCCATCTTTTTTTCAAGCTCAACAATCATAAATTTGCTTCCAACCAGTTTTTTATTCTTGCGGGTCGAAACAACACTTCCGATAACTTTTCCTGCTAACATCGTACCTCCTTTTTGCCAACCAGCTTTACTTTGTCGCCAGTAAAAATCTGGGCCGCATTGGCTTCATCTGTATCAAGATGAAGTTCTAGCGTAAAGCTTTCCGCGACCCTAATCTGGACATCATTAAAGATTAACGCCCTTTCGTTATCGCCGGAATGCTTTTTTACTGCTACTAAATCACCGTCACTAACTCCCAAAGCCATTGCGTCTTTTGGCGGCATATGGATATGAATTTTGGCAATAATGCAGCCCTCTTTTAAGTAAACAGCCCCTTTAGGGCCAACGATCGAAAGAGCTTCGCTTCCTTTAATATTTCCCGACTCGCGAACGGGGGCATGAATGCCTAATTTCACCGCGTCAGTAGCGGAAATCTCCACCTGGGACGCACTTCTTGCCGGGCCTAAAATGCGGACATTTTCAATCGCCCGAAGTTTAAGGCCAACAATCGTTACCATTTCATTAGTGGCGAATTGCCCGCCCATCAGCGCATTTTTCTTTGTCAGCTGATAACCCTCACCAAATAAAATTTCAATATGCTCCTGTGTCAAGTGGGCGTGGCGAGCCGAAACCCCAACCGGGATCAATGGGCCAGAAGCAGCCGCTACCGGAAATCCGGCAGCGGGGGCATTGGCTAAGGCGTTCGCGGGGGCATTCGCGGGGACATTGGCGTGGGCTTCGTTTTTTGCAATAATTTCCGCAACCATTTTAGTAATTTTTTCGATCTCATGGTTTGATAAAGTGGTCTTCATAAAATCCCTTACTTAAGTGTTGGCAGGATTTTTTCAACATCAACATGAGGGCGGGGAATTACGTGGGTTGCCACTAATTCACCGATCTTGGATGCACTGTTTGATCCGGCTTCAACGGCGGCATTAACTGCTCCGACATCACCACGGACCATTACGCTGACCAAACCTGAGCCGATTTTTTCGGTCCCTACCAAAACTACGTTTGCGGCTTTTAACATTGCGTCCGCTGCTTCAATTGAGGCTAATAAACCCCTTGTTTCGATCATTCCTAATGCTTCTTGTGCCATTTTTTCTCCTCCTTTGGCTTTTCTTTTCTTTATTATATAATCTTATCCTTCATCATCTGGAGATGGCTTTTTTCAACCATTCTTACGATCTCCGGATGGGGATTGGGGATAACAACAGTACAGGCTGGCGGCTTGATGGCGTTTAATTTCGCCGTTTCAATTGCTTGTTTTACATCAGCAACCGACCCCTCAATAATTATCGTGACTAAGCGTCCGCCCAGCTTTTTTTCCCAAGTGACAAATTCGACGCTGGCACTTTTACACATCATGTCTAAAGCGGTTATTGCCGCGGTTGTGCTAGGAATTTCAAAAAATCCGTATGCTTTTTTCATGCCATTATGCCTTTCCAAAACTTAATCAATCTGATTTTAAATCCCTAGTTTTAGCATTCCGCCTGTGCCGCTTTCGGGGCTGGGAATCGCATGGGCAGCCAAAACCCCGGCCAGCTCATTAGCTTTCTCACTGGCTGCTAAAAGAGCCGCGTTTACGTCAGAGACGCTCCCGCAAAATTTGATGACAATAATCAGCGGCACCGGTAATTCTTCGGCGTTGGCTGGTTTGTTTTTGTCAAAGGCTAACAGCGTTACGTCCGCCGCCTTTAATCCGGCATCTGCCGCCGCAAAGGCCGTGGCTAAACCATATACTTCGAGCATTCCTACTGTTTGGTTGCGGGTCATGTGTCACTCCTAACGTGATCATCAAACGGATTTATCCGTAACGGATTTATCCGTAACGGATTTATCCGTTTATGATTGCTAACTTAAGCCCTTCCATTTTGAGGTTGGCTATATGTGCTTCGTTAATCTGGCTTAGCGGATATTCGTGGGTAACCAATTTGTCCATTGGCAGGCCAATTGCTTTAGCCCGCTTAAGAAAATCAAATGTTGTTGCATAATCCCTTAGGGTATAAACCCATGAGCCAACAACGGTAATCTCTTTTGCGCAGATGTCAAAATGGGGATTGATTGTTGCCTCGCCGCCATTAATGAAAAAACCTAATTCGCATAAGCCGCCGCCGCTCCTAATAAATTTGTAAATAGCAGAATGGCCAGCCGGCGAGCCTGTGCATTGAAAGGCAAAATCCGCTAAATGCCCGCCAAATCCTTTGGCGACCGCGTTAGTTAAGGCTTCATTTCCTTGATGGTCCTTAAAATTGACACTAGTGTCAGCTCCCATTAATCTGGCAAAATCAAGCCGTTTTTGTTCACCGTCAACCGCCACAATATTTTCAATCCCCATCGTACGCAGGACCGCAATGCAAATTAAACCAATCGGGCCTAAGCCTTGGACCAAAACCCGGCTGCTAAAGCGCAGGATGCCTGTTGATTTCGCCCGTTCAACGGCATGAATCAAAACCGCACAGGGTTCAATCAAAATCCGTGATTTTAGGTCAAGGTCACTGACGTTAAAAACTGAAGAACCCTCACGTATCAAAATATAATCTGCAAACCAGCCATTTAAATGAATTTCATCGTCCGGCAAAAGCCCATACACATCAGCACCGCCAATGTTTTGTTTATTCATGTCAAACATGGTCACGGCAGGATTATCTTTAAAGATCATGCTGGTGACAACCTTGTCGCCAATGCTTAATGGCTTTCCGGCGCTGTCAAGCTTTACATCTTTGCCCATCTTTACTATTTCGCCAGTCCCCTCATGGCCAAGGACAACCGGGATCAGATTAAAGGGGTCATTCTTAAATTCATGCGCGTCAGTCCCGCAAATGCCACAGCCTTCGACTTTAACTAAAATATCCCTTTCGCCAACCGGGGGAATGGGAAATTCTTTGATTTCATATTTTCCTAATGCGGTCAGCATTGCAACCTTTGCCGTATGAGGAAGCGGTTTATTGACCGAACTAGTCAATGGTAGCCCGCTGATTGCATTCGCACTGGCTGTCTCCGCCGACAGTTTTTCTAGCACTTGGCGAACAACCGCTTCAATATTGATGTTGGAATTATTCATAGTTATCATCCTTTAGCCTCTATCTGATACACAAACTTTCGGACATCACACAGCGGCGCTGTTTTGTAAAGCTTCTTGCGCTGGTCAGCCCTTCGCCAGTCCGACTGGCAATCGTAAAGGAGCAAAAACCCTCGCCCCCGTAACCTAAGGCCGCATAAGACGGAGCGTTTTTAACCAGGATTGCCGTGTCAATTGCTTTTGCATATTTCGTGATATTGACAACATCATGGGAATGGATATGGGCAGAATGGTGGTTGCCATGCTCAAGCCAGACCGCTTTTGAAACCGCATCATCAAAATCTTTCGCCCTTACCAGGCCAAGGATTGGCATCATCAGTTCTTCAGCAATCAATGGATGCTCTTTTTCATCTTCAAAAATAATACAGCGAATTTCATCGCTTGCTTTAACTCCAATCAAGGAAAGTAAGGTTTTTGCGTCTTTGCCAACGCAGTCCCGGTTTAGGCCTTTTTGGGTAAGAACGAGTCTTGTTAGTTTATCAATTTCGGCATTTGAGGCAAGGTAACAGCCTTGTTCGCCGATCATATGCTTAATTAAATCATCGGAAACCGAATCCAAGCAAACAATGGCTTTTTCGGCAATGCAGGGCAGATTATTGTCAAAGGTACAGCCATTAATAATATCTTTGGCCGCTTTTAAGATATCGGCGGTTTCGTCAACTACGACCGGAGGATTCCCAGCCCCGGCACCAATACCGCGCCGTCCAGAGGATAATACCGCTTCCACGACACCTGGGCCGCCAGTTGCGACAATCAGGCCGATTCTGGGATGCTTCATCATGATTTCGCTGCTTTTTAGCGTGGGTTCAAAAACTGTAAAGGCAATTGCATGAGGGCCGCCAGCTTCACGGGAAGCCTCATTAACCAAATTGATTGCCAGCATTGAGGTTTTCGCCGCAGCGGGGTGGGGATTAAAAACGATCGTGTTACCCCCTGCCAGCATTCCGATTGTATTGCAAATCACCGTTTCTGAAGGGTTTGTACTGGGAGTAATCGCGCCAATCACGCCAAAAGGGCCCATTTCAACCAGCGTCAAGCCTAAATCGCCGGACCAGGCCGTTGTGATGATGTCTTCTGTCCCAGGCGTTTTTTCGGCAACAAGATGATGTTTTAGGATTTTGTGGCCGACATTGCCCATTCCTGTTTCAGAAACCGCAAGCCGCGCCAGCTTTTCCGCGTTTTCTTTGGTTTTGCTGCGGATTAGGCTAATGATTTTTTCGCGCTGGTCCATCGACATTTTTTGCACAACCTGCTGGGAAATGGCTGCCGCTTCAATCGCCGCTTCCATTTCATTATAAATGCCCGCTTGTGCTTGTGCAGGTGCTTGTGCAGATGCAGGTGCATATGTAATGTTAAGGCTGGAAATGACTTCTCCCACTACTTTTGCAATCAGTTCTTCATTTGCTGTTATGCCCATGGCTAATCCTCATCAATTATTTTAACTGCTCCAAAACTTTTTTGGTAATCATTGCAATTAAGTCCGTATCTGTTGTCTCGTTACTATTCGCATTTTTCCCGCAACCGTGGCAATTGGCCTTTCCATCACGGTTATTTGCACATATTTCGGCCGGGTGCTTGCCAGTCATGCCAAACTGGCTGCGCAGGTCATACAAAACTTTTACTTGGTCTTTGCTTAATTCTTTTGGGCCGCCAAGCATTTTTGACTGATATAAAAGGCGGGCATAAAACTCAACTGATTCCATTTTGTGATAAGCAGACAAAAGCGAATCGGAGTAAGCTAAAGCACCGTGGTTTTCTAGTAAAACGGCGTCATAATATTGCAAATATTTTGAAACGGCATCGGGAATCTCATCGGTTGAAGGTGTGCCGTATTCGGCAATCGGGACGCAGCCTAAGGTGATGATTGCTTCCGGCATAATCGGCTGGGTGAGGGGGATTCCGGCAATCGCAAAGCTGGTTGCATATAAAGGGTGGGCGTGGACAACGGCTCTGACATCGGGGCGTTCGCGGTAGACACGCATATGCATTTTTATTTCTGATGACGGCCTAAAGCCTTTATTGGCTTGTAATACTTTGCCATCGGCATCTATTTTGCAGATATATTCGGGGGTCATAAAGCCTTTGCTTACACCAGTTGGGGTGCATAAAAACTCGCGGTCATTAAGCTTGACCGAAAAATTCCCATCATTAGCCGCAACCATTCCGCGGTTATATACTCTTCTGCCGATTTCGCACATTTCTTTTTTGGTTTCAAATTCGTTCATCATGGCTTTCCTCCTCAAATTTATGTCTGCTTTTTAGGTCTATATTATTTATACCACATAAATCAACACTTGTCAATGTGTTTTTGTGTGGGTTTGGCTCCTCGTTTGACTAGCCCCCTATTTGGCAATCAACCAAAGAGGCTTGCCTTGCTGCTAATAACAGTTCCTGCATTAGGGCATCGGTGGGGGGAACGGCCTTTTTCATTTGGTATTCGCGGCCAAGGGCTTGGTATTTATCCTGTCCTAAGCGGTGATATGGGAGCAGGTGAAGCTTTTTTACTGTTTTTAGCTCCCCGGCAAAATGGGCAATTGGGGCAATTTCTGCGGCTGTGTCATTAAAGCCGGGAATGACCGGGACACGGATGCTTAACTCGGTTCGGGCATACTTGCAATACGCGGCCATTTTCCGGGCATTCTCTAGGATCAGCTGATTGGTTTTTCCGGTGAAAGCTTGATGTTTGACCGGGTTCATATGCTTTATATCGAGTAAAAACTGGTTGACATAGGGTAAAATATTTTCGATATGGCGATATTCAACTAGCCCCATGCTTTCAATGGCGGTATGAATGCCTCTTTCATTGGCATTTTTGAGTAAGGCGAGGGCAAAATCAGGCTGGCATAGGCTTTCACCGCCGGAGAGGGTGAGTCCGCCGCCGGAACGGCGATAATAAAGGCGGTCTTTTTCAACGATTTCCATTATTTCTGTGACGGTCATGTCCCGGCCGATGATTTTTTCTTCGCCGTCAACAAGCATTTTTTGGATATCGTATGCTTGTGATTCGGGATTACAGCACCAGCGGCAACGCAAAACACAGCCTTTCAAAAAGACGATCGTCCGGATTCCGTTACCGTCATGAATGGAGAAGCGTTGAATATCAAAGATTCGGCCTGCTGTCATTTTTACCTCTTATCTTTGCTCTGTCCGGTTAATGATGTCATCTTGTAAAGAGCGGGAAAGGGTCGTAAAAAGGGCGGAGTAACCAGCGACCCGGACGACTAACTGTTTGTAATTGTCCGGATTTTGCTGGGCATCAAGCAAGGTTTCCCGGCTGATGACGTTAAATTGCATATGGCTGCCTTTTTGGTCAAAATAAGCCCTGACGAGGGCAACGAATTTCTCCAGGCCTTCCCTGCCGCTTAAAGCCGATGGGTGGAATTTCTGGTTAAATAAAGTTCCGTTTGAAGCAATAAAATGATCAAGTTTGGCAACGGAATTGGCGGCTGCGGTCGGCCCATTTATATCTCGCCCGGAAGCCGGGGAAACGCCGTCAGCAATCGGCATCCCACAAAGGCGGCCGTCAGGCGTCGCCCCTGTCTGTGTACCCATCGGCACATTGGCGGAAACCGGGTACAGGCCAGCTTGGAAAACTCCGCCGCGGGGATTAGTAAAATTAAGCAAGGGCTTGGTGTATGTATAAGCCACATCACGAGCAAAATTATCAACCGCGGCGATATCATTGCCAAACTTTGGCACGGCATTAATTAGTTTTAGAATCCGCTCGCCTTTTTCTTTGACTGTCTGATGGCGGGAAGTTTCTAAAAGTGTTTGCATAATGGCAGCAACCTCTTTTTCGCCTATTTCCTGCCCGGCGTTTTTAAGCTCTGCCGCGATTCCGGTTGTCATCAGCCTAAGCTGATTATTGCTAAGCCCTTTGCCAAAATTGAGTGAAAGGGTTTCTTTTAATTCACTTAAGGTGATTTCTTTTTTATCGAACACCAGTTCTTTAATTGCATATAAGGCATCCGCCATATTGGCAATGCCAAAGCCCTGCGGCCCGGTGAAATTATATTCAGCTCCGCCCTCTTGGACGCTTTTGCCCTTTTCCAGGCAGTCATCAACCATTGCCGATAAGAATGGCAGGGGGCAGCGTTCACGATGGGCAGTATCAATGGCATTAATTGCGTTTACCAAAAGCTCAATGAAATAATTCATCTGCTCTTTATATGCGTCGTAAAATTCGGTGAAACTGTTCATTTCCTCAACTGGTTTTGTGGCTGCGCCAATTTGGAGGCCAGCTTCTTTGCCGCTTGAAAACACCATTTCTAACGGGCGGCACATATTAAAGAAAGCCGCATCATGCCAGCCGTCAGTTTTTCCGGCTTTTTGCGGCTCGACACAGCCAATGATTGAGTAATCGCGGGCGTGTCCAAGCGTTAAGCCACGGCTTTGGAGCGAGGGGATAATTACTTCATCATTATAATAAGCCGGCAAGCCCACACCCGTTCTGGTCAGCTCCGCCGCTTTTATCAAAAACTCATGGGGCGACCCGTTCCAGACCCTGACTGAAAACGAGGGCTGGGGTAAAAGGACATTTTTTGAAGCCTCAATCGCCATATAAGATAAATCGTTGGTTGCGTCAATTCCATCTTGGGTTTGCCCGCCGACAATCAAATTCTGGAAAAGGCTGTAGCCAGCAAAACCCTCCGCCGAAACAGCGTCACGGCATTTATTGAGGTCATTAAATTTTACCCAGATAGAGTCAAGCAATTCCTGCGCAAAATCTTTCTTGAGAACACCTGCTTCAATATCACGCTGGTAATATGGGTACATATATTGGTCAAAACGGCCCGGCGAGATTGAATGGCCGCTGGATTCGATTTGGATTAGCTGCTGGACAAACCAAAAAGCCTGACACGCTTCATAAAAACTCTCCGCACCGTGCTCGGGAACATGGCGGCAGTTTTGGGCGATTTGCAAAAGCTCTTCGCTCCGCTTTTTGTCCGGGCAATCAGCAGCCATTTGCGCAGCCAGTTCCGCATAGCGGTTGGCATAAATAATCGCCGCTTCGCAGGAAATAATGACCGCTTGTAAAAAGCGGGATTTTTTCGCATAATCGCCATCGCCTTTACGGCATGAAATAAGCTTGGCCGCCGCTTCGCGCTTAATTCCGCCATAACCAATCTTAAGTACTTTTTCATAATCAACGCTTAAATGGCCAATGCCGTTGTAAAAATAATTGTTGGGGGTAAAAATAAAATGCTTTATTGCCAGCAGGGTTTCCGCTTCCATATATGAGGTTGCAAGCTCACTGGTTGTTTTGCCTTTCCAGTAGCGGTTTGCTTCTTTTAATGCTTTTTTTGCCGCTTCATCAATATAAAAGGGGTCAGCGCTGCGGGTCGCTACTGTCTCAAACTCCGCTTCAAGCCATTCATAAGAAAATTCCGGATAGGTCTGGCAGCCGCGGGGGGCAATTGTGGTACTCCCGACAATAAGCTCTTCGTCACGGATAATAATTGGCAGGTGTGTGAGGATATGTAAAAAAGCTTTTGCCCGGCGCAAAATCAGCGGCTCGGCCTCGGTCTTTTGGTATGATTCCGTAATCAAGCTGGCACGGGCCGATTCAATCCGGGGCATTTCCTGATATAAGTTTTTTATTAAGCGGTCAATGCGGGGCGACTTAAAACTGCTCATCATAGATCCTTTCATAAACAAAGTATTAATGGCTTATTTAGCTTGCGTATGATTATTTTAATCTATAAAAAAGAGAATGTCAAGACAATCCACGCCTTTATGTGTTGTTTTGGTTGGGTTTCGTTTTTTGGCTGAATCAAAGTTTACTTGACACGTGCTTAAGTACGTGTTATGATAAGTGCATAAGGAGGGAAAGCTATGAAAAGCTACTCTTCGCGGGAAGTTATATCAATGCTCGAAGCGGATGGATGGTTTGAAATAAATCAAGAAGGCAGTCATAAGCAATTTAAGCATAATAGTAAAAAGGGAAAAGTGACTGTAAATCATCCAGTTAAGGATATGAATGTCAAAACATTAAAGAGCATTGAAAGGCAATCGGGGATAAGACTCTAGAAGGAGCGTGTCAATGGATAACTATGTTTTCCCTTGTGTATTCATTTATGAAGATGATGGAATTGCTATTTTATTTCCAGATTTAGATGGCTGTGTATCGTTCGGCGAAAATGAACAACAGGCATTTTATAATGCCAAAGAATCCTTAACATTACACTTGTATGGAATGGAACAGGATAATGAGCCAATACCTAAGCCATCATTAATTAAAGATATTAGTCTTGACGAAAACGAACAGGCTGTATTTATTGAAGTGTTCATGCCACCATTTAGGGCAAAACAAGCTAATAAATATGTCAAAAAAACTTTGACAATTCCTGAATGGTTAAATATTATCGCCGAGAAAAACGATGTGAACTTTTCGCAAATACTGCAAAATGCGTTAAAGGATTATCTTAATTTACAAAAAATCGGCTAATATATGTTACGCCCATAAGGATTATGCCATAAAATATTTATATAAAAAAGAGCCTATGCCATACTCGCAAAGCGAGAGATTAGGATAAGCTCTTTCTTGATTTTTCGTGGTATGAAGATGATTGATTCCCGCTGATGAAGCCAGCTTCGTCTTATTATCTCTTCGAGAATTGCGGGGCCCGGCGGGCGCCTTTGAGACCGTATTTCTTCCGCTCCTTTGACCGCGGGTCCCTGGTCAGGAATCCGGCTTTTTTGAGCGTTGGGCGGAACTCGGCATCAACCTGCAATAAAGCGCGGGCAATGCCATGCCTGATTGCTCCGGCTTGTCCGGTCGTTCCCCCGCCTCTGACGGTGATTTTGACATCGTATTTCTCTGTGGTTTCCGTTGCAACCATCGGCTGCCTGACAATAACTTTTAAGGTTTCCAGTCCAAAATAATCATCAATATCTCTTTTATTGATGGTAATATTGCCTTTGCCCGGACTCATATAAACGCGGGCAATTGATTTTTTTCTTCTACCTGTTCCGTAGCTTTTGGGTTGTGCTGCTGCTTTTGGCATTATTTTATCTCCTATTTAAAAGTTAATACTTCTGGCTTTTGCGCGGCTTGTTTGTGTTCTGGGCCGACATAAACAAATAGTTTTTTGTACATCTGCCTGCCGAGGGGGCCTTTAGGAAGCATTCCTTTAACCGCGTGTTCCACAACACGTTCCGGGTGTTTTTTTAGTACTTCCTTAATCGGAATAAGACGCCAATTACCGACATATTCGCTATGGCGGAAGTAAGTTTTCTGCTCCATTTTTTTCCCGGTTAATTTGATTTTCTCAGCATTAACCACGATTACATAATCACCTGTGTCGGCATGGGGGGTAAAAATAGGTTTGTTTTTGCCTCTAAGGACCGCAGCAATTTCGGTTGCCATGCGGCCAAGAGTCATATCCGTAGCGTCCACAACGTACCATTTGCGAGTGATGGTCGCGGGATTTGCCATAAATGTTTTCATTATGAACTCCAGTCTGTCTGTCAATGCAGACAAATTAATCATGATAGTAAAGGCATCCTCGGCTTAACCTGTCCAGATGTCCGGTCTAGATAAGTTTTTGCACAATAATAGCCCTATGGCATAAATGCCATGCTTGAATATTATATTACACGTGCCCAAGCGTGTCAAGCAGTTTTTTTGGCAAGCCTTGAAGCCAGCTGAAAAAACGTTTTTTCGCCTACTTTTCAATCCGCTCCATCTTATGAAAATCAAGAATTAGTGTTACTTTCATTCTCCGGCAAATACTCATACTTCACCAAAGTAAGCCCTTTTGCCGGGGCAGTTGGCCCAGCCTGCCTGCGCTCCTTTGCCGCAAGGATTTTAGCTACCCGTTCCGGTGAAAATCTTCCTGCGCCGACTTCAATCAAAGTACCTGCAATGATCCGGACCATATTGTAAAGAAACCCATTCCCGGTGACCGTGATAATAATTTCTGCACCCTCGTTCATTTTATTTGCACTCACCTTAATTTCATAAATAGTGCGGACGGTCGTTTTGAGAGCCGCCCCTCTTGATTTGGGGGAAGCGGTGCAGAAGCTGGCAAAATCATGTTCGCCCAAGAGATAATCGGCGGCTTCTTGCATTTTTTCCACATCTAAGTATTGATAGGTAAAATACTGATACAGCCGTTTCGTTGGCATGGGAAAATCCGCATTCAAAATATGATACTGATATGTTTTTAGGCTTTTGGCCCGGCGGGGGTGAAAATCAGCCGCAACAGCCTCCGAACTAAGAATGCGGATATCTTCGGGCAGACGCTGGTTCAAGGCATTGGCGATTTTGGGGATCGGGATAGGGGTTGTTATGTCAAAAACAGAAACATTACATAGGGCATGGACCCCGGTATCAGTCCTGCTTGCCCCGATTATGACAACTTCCTCTTCAAATAATTCTGTGATTGCACGCTTAAGCTCACCCTCAACAGTTGGCACTTGGGGCTGAAACTGCCAGCCATGGTAGGCTGTGCCGTCATATGCAACTGTTAGCTTGACGCGGACTGGCTCACGGACTTGTTCACAGACTGGTTCATGGGCTGGTTCATTGTTCATAGCGGAATCATCCTATCGGCAAAAATCGTTATTATCAGGTAAATCAGCATCCCTAAATAGGCAAAACGGTCCCTGGTTTTGTATACGAGCGGCTTCATCTTGGTGCGGTGGTCTCCGCCGCGGTAACAGCGGGCTTCCATCGCCATCGCCAAATCATTTGCCCGGCGGAAAGCGGAAATGAATAATGGGACAAGCAAGGGAACTAAGCTTTTTGCTTTTTTGATCAGATTCCCGCTTTCAAAATCTGCACCGCGGGCAATTTGAGCTTTCATTATTTTATCCGTTTCCTTAAATAAAATGGGGATAAAACGTAACGCAATTGACATCATCATCACTACTTCATGGACAGGGACTTTGATATATCCAAGCGGTTTCATCAACTTTTCCATTCCATCAGTAAGATTGTTTGGGGTCGTGGTCAGAGTCATTACTGATGAACCCATAATCAGCATTATCAGGCGGGTGGTCAAGGTCAGCGCAAGGCGGATTCCTTCCCAAGTGATGGTTATTTTCCAAAAACTTACTGCCGGTTCGCCCGGAGTGAGGAAGAGGTTAAATACTACTGCAAAAAGGAGCAGAAAAATAATTGCTTTCATGCCTCTTACCATGAACTTAAACGGCACTTTTGATAATTTGATGGCAAAAACCAAAAATAAGCCCGCCAAAATAAAACCGGTAAAACCCCGGACGACAAATAAAGAGATAATAAAAAATACCGTCGCAACCAATTTGACGCGGGGGTCAAGGCGGTGAATGATGGAATCGGTCTGGTAATATTGTCCGAGGGTGATATCTTTTATCATGGATTACCTATCTTTAAAGCCATTAAAATGCTGTCCCGTGCGGTTTCTACGGTCAGGGCTTTTGTGTCAACAGCCAAGCCTTTTTCTTTTAAAGCGTACATGATATATGTCATCGGCGGGGCGGAGAGGCCTATTTCTTCAAGCTTTTTATACTCGGCAAAGACCTTGGCCGGGCTATCGTCATAAGCAATTTTATTCTTGTTCATTACGATAATCCGCTCAACATATTTTGCGACTTCTTCCATGCTATGTGAAACCAAGATGACGGTGATCCCGGTTTCTGCTTTTAGGAGGGCGATCTGGCCAAGGATTTCGTCACGCCCGCGAGGGTCAAGCCCGGCAGTCGGTTCATCAAGAATCAATATTTCGGGTTTCATTGCCAAAACGCCCGCAATGGCAACCCGTCTTTTTTGGCCGCCGGAAAGTTCAAAAGGCGACTGGTAAAAATATTCATCGTCAATGCCAACTTGCTTTAGGGCAGTATAAGCGCGAAGCTCAATTTCCCGCTTATCGAGGCCTAAGTTTTTTGGCCCGAAGCAAACGTCAGTAAAAACATCAATTTCAAAAAGCTGATGTTCGGGATATTGAAAAACAAGCCCAACTTTGCTGCGGAGATGTTTTTTATCGTAACCGTCATCATGGATATCAGCCCCATTAAAATAAATGTTGCCGGAGGTTGGCTTAAGAAGGCCGTTCAAATGCTGGACAAGGGTTGATTTCCCCGACCCGGTATGCCCGATTAAGCCGATGAACTGGCCGGGCGGGATAACAAGGCTTATGTCATCAAGGGCGGTTGATGCCATTGCCGTGCCGTGGTCATATATGTGGGTTAGGTGGTCTAATATCAGCATAGGTCTCCAAAAATAATAATCTCGTTGTTAATTTATCTTTAAGGCACAAAGCAGCTCATCCACCGTAAAAATCGCGGACGGCAGATCCTTAATTCCGTTTTTCTTAAGCTCGTGGGCTAAAAGAGTTATTTGCGGTACGTCAAGGCGCAAGCCTTTCAGTTCGTCAACGCGGCTGAAAATTTCACGCGGTGTGCCAGTCATCGCAATTTTACCTTCGTCCATCACAAAAACGCGGTCGGCATGAATTATCTCTTCCATATAATGAGTGATAAAAATAATCGTGATATTTTCCACATCATTTAAGGCCCGGACAGCCCGGACAACTTCTTTTCTTCCGGAAGGGTCAAGCATTGCGGTCGGCTCGTCAAGGACGATACATTTCGGATGCATTGCCAAGACCCCGGCAATCGATACGCGCTGCTTTTGGCCGCCGGAAAGACGGTCCGGCGATTTTTTCCGATGCTCATACATTCCAACTGCCCGCAAACTCTCAGAAACCCGCTCCCAGATTTCAGCGGTGGGAACGCCCATATTCTCCGGGCCGAAGCCGACATCTTCCTCAACAACCTGGCCGATGATTTGATTGTCGGGATTTTGGAAAACCATTCCGGCTATTTGGCGGATTTCCCAGATATTTCCATCTTCGCTTGTATCTTTTCCGTCAATATAGACGCTGCCCTCAGTTGGGTAAAGAATCGCGTTAAGGTGCTTCGCGAGGGTTGATTTGCCAGAGCCATTATGGCCGAGGATAGCAATAAACTCACCAGCCTCAACCTCGATATCCACTTCATCAACAGCCTTTGTGATACCCTCGACATTTCCTTCATCGTCACGGCGGATATATTCAAATGTAAGTTTTTGGGTTTTGATAATATTCATGTTTTCTTATTCTACAAGAAGATGGCATTAAATTCAAGAGTCTGGCTTGTTTTGTTTATGAAATTAATATATGATAAAGGAATGATGAAAGATTTACTTAAACTGCTTATTAAGCCGCTATTAATAATTGCTTCGCTGATTATTTTTAGTACTTTGCTTGCCAAGGTTGTGCTAAGCGGAGATACGCTTGCTGATTATCCCTCAAATAACCCAGGGCTAGCTATTGCTTCACCGCCGCCTGTTTTGGACAGCGAAGAAGAAAACCCAGAACTCGAAAGCGACTCCCTTAAAGAGGGGACTAATGAGGGTATCATTGAGGGAGCTTGGGACGAAGAAGAAATTTTATTAGTTTCGCCATGGTCCGTGCCTGAAAATAAGATCGAGTTTCGCCCCGGCTTTTCTAAAGAACCGTTAAGCGATATGCTTTTTGACTATATCAAAGGCATTTCATATCCGATCACGCTTTCTCATGCCATTGCGATAATATATGGCGATGATGAAAATTTTCCCATGCTTCCAGATGATGAATTTCCGGAATCCATGCTTGAGGAAATCTATGCCCTGCTGCCAAATATCGTTGAAAATGATGATGAAATCGCTATTTCCCGCGAGGAACTCGTTTTTCTTTCGCTGCTTCATCATGACTTTGCCGGGGCTGTCAGCGTCGGTGAACTGATTTGCAATGTTGCTATCGCTGATGATTTGCTGGCGATATTTCATGAGTTATACCTTAGCGGATATCAGATCGAAAGAATCAGCCTGATTGAAGAATTTGGCGGAAGTGATACCTCTTCGATGATTTTCAATAATTCATCTTCTTTTAATTACCGGGAATCAAGCCCCGGGCGGTTGTCGCTTCATGCTTTTGGGCTTGCCGTTGATATCAATCCCTTTATCAACCCTTATGTCGCATACAATACTGATGGCACAATCAGGAGGATTTCACCCATCGGAAGCGAAGAATACGCTGACCGGAGCCTTGATTTTCCTGCCAAAATCGATGAGGACGATCTGCTTTTCAAGCTATTTGATGAGCTGGGATTTTTCTGGGGCGGAAATTGGAATTATCAGAAAGATTATCAGCATTTCCAGAAAGAACTGCCGTAATAGGTGGTAAGATTTTCGTAAAAACGCAGTTGAAGTGAGTAAATTTCTCTTAAAAACGCAGTTGAAATGGGCGAATTTCTCTTAAAAACGCAGTTGGAATGGACGAATTTCTCTTAAAAACGCAGTTGGAATGGACGAATTTCTCTTAAAAACGCAGTTGGAATGGATGAATTTCTCTTAAAAACGCAGTTTTATTACTTGATTTTCTCTTAAAAACGTGATATGATGATATCGCGGAGGAGAACTTTTATGTATAGAAGTGCATATAATCAGCTTGTGGAGTGGAAAAACAGCAGCCGGAGAAAACCGCTGGTGATAAAAGGCGCAAGGCAAGTGGGAAAAACTTGGCTGATGAATGAGTTTGCCAAAAATGAATATAAAGATTATATTTATCTAAGCTTCGACAAAGACAGTTATGCCGTCAAAATTTTTGAGGAAACCAAAGACCCGAAAATCATTCTGGAACGACTGGGGTTAGTTCACGGAAAGCCGATCATTCCCGGTAAAAGCTTGATTATTCTTGATGAAATCCAAGAATGTCCCAATGCGCTAGGCAGTTTGAAATACTTTAATGAAGATGCTAATGAATACCATATAATAACCGCCGGAAGCTTGCTTGGAACGTACCTTGCAAAACCGATGTCCTACCCGGTCGGAAAAGTAAATCTAATCACCATATATCCGATGACATTTGATGAGTACTTAAGGGAAATACATGGCGGAATGTATGAATATCTGGATTCCATTGTTTCTGGAAAAGATTACGTTTCTGCTTTCCACGTTAAAATGATTGAATTTTACAAGCAATATCTTATTGTTGGCGGGATGCCTGAATGCGTGAAAAGCTGGCGGGCGGATTCAAACCCCAAAAAAATCACCGCTATCCAATCAGAAATCATCGCATTATATGAAAATGACTTCACCAAACACAATGGCAGGGTAAACTCCGGTCGGCTGCTGCAATTATTCCGCAGTATTATCCCCCAGCTTGCCAAAGAAAACAATGAGAAATTCATGTATGCCGCCATCGCCAAAAGCGCCCGGGCCAAGGATTTTGAAGATGCGATTGAGTGGCTGGTTTCAAGCGGGATTGCTTATCGCCTGCTTAATATCTCCAAAGCAGGTTATCCGGTTAAGGCTTACGAGATTTTGAATTATTTCAAGCTGTTTTTGTTAGACGCTGGGCTTGTTAAGCATATGGCGCAGATAACCAATAAATCCATTTTGCTGTCAGATGCTTTTCCGTTCAAGGGGCAGCTTGTTGAAAACTACGTGCTGGCGCAACTTTTGCCACTTCTTAATCATACCCCCCATTTTTATGCCTTTGCGCAGGACCGGGAGATTGATTTTATTTTACAGCACGAGGAAGAGATAATCCCAATTGAAGTTAAATCCTCAACGAGCAAACACGCTACCAGTTTCAAAAGTTATATCGAAAAGCACAATCCCAAAATTGCGATTCGGTTCAACACAAATGAGTACCTGAAAAATGGGGCAATCACGAATATCCCACTTTATTTGGTGGGGAAAATGTTTGAGCTGATTTAATTATGCTTCCTTTATCTTTGCCCTCTTTAAAAGCGGCACCACCATCATGGAAAGGCCGCTCCCGATCAGGGCAGTAACCAGCTGGGGCCAGGTAAAAGCCACGCTGATTACAGCAATTTGCTGTTCTTTGATTCCGGGTATCAAGGGCAGGGCAATGATGACAATGGCAATCCACAAAAACAAAAATTTCGCCGTGCTTGCTATCATCAGCCCAATTGCGGAAAAAATCAAATCTTTCATGTTGCTTTTTGCCATGTTTTTGCTGACAAACCGGGCGACAATGACCAATATCACATTACCTGCTGCCATAAAAGGGACTATCTGCGGAAATGCCGGGCCGATTCCGGCAAGAAGTGCCATAAAGGGAGATACTACCGCAACAATCACGCCGTTTGCAGTTCCGAGCATAAATAAGCTGACTAATAAAATTAAGTTCACGAGCGACCCGGTGACAAACTGCCCGAAAGGGCGGGTAACGAACTGTACGCCTAATAATAGCGCAATCATAACTGCTGTTTGGGTAATAAAAAGTGTTTGGTTTTTCATATTGTTCATATTGTTGTTCATATCATGCCTTTCCGCCGAATCCTAGATTAGTTTTTTTATTCTGCTTTCACTTCCAAATATCCTAAAAGCTTGCCCATGTCATACTCTTCAAAGACTGGCAAATTGGGGTCATAAAATTTGCCGTCATAATATACTAAATAATGGCAATAAAGCCCCATTTTTTCCATCATGATACAGCATTTCGGCAAGGTAACGGGGCGGCCTTGGGTATATATGACTGTCCCGCTATGCCCAATCCCATAATAGTTAAGAGCTTGAATCATCTCAAGCATCCTGGCCTGCCATTCGCGAAGCCCCATAATGCTTACTACTTCGCCGATTGTCACTCCGGCCAGCATTGCAATACAAGTTTGGCTGCACAGCCCGTCAACCGGCTGGTTGATTACTTCCAAACTGGTGATTTTGCGGATTGGATTTTCAAGATTATAAGGCGAATCCTTAACGAAATTATTAAGGCTTTCGCTTATATATAATAAAATCTCATGTTCTTGGTCCAAATTGATGTGCCCTAAATCATCTTCACCAAGCTTGATTTTGTACTTTCCGTTACTGGCCGGAAGTAAATTGCATTCAATAATCCGGCCCTCAATGGTGATTTCAGCGGTGATTATATCGCGTTTCCGACAGACCTCCCAAACATTAAAGGGGATATTAAGCTGATAAGCATTATCAATTTTATTTATTTTTTGATGAAAGATAAAACGCATAGCATAGCTCCTTAAGCCTAACAATTGCTCCTTTTCTTATTTTATAGCATAACTGGGTGGGTTTCAACCAGAATTTTTAAAAGTTTATTAAAAGTTTTTGTAATAGTGACAAAAATATGCTAAAATCATTTTGAAAGACACGAGGGCAAAAATGTTTCGTTTATGGGCAAAAATTTTCGCAGAAAATCGTTTGATTAAGGATATTGTCATCGTCAATGAGGAAAACGATACCCGCACGCACAAAATCCTAAACGCTTTAGATAACGCTTGTTATGAATTTGACTTAGGCAAGCCGGTCTGGCTTGACGCCAATATCCGTGATTTTAAGCGGCATAATAAAGTCCGGTTTATCCAGGATAATTTTATCGAAAAAATAGAGTTTGATTTCTTGGAAATCCAAGTGATTGAAGAAGATTAAGCGGTATTTAACTCATTCACCACTGCCCCGCCAAGAATCATGATTCCGCCAAGCACTTGCAAAGTGACCATTTTTTCATGCAAAATTAACGCTGATAAAAGTATTGCCGTCAAGGGGTCAATATAGCTAAGCAAAGCGGCCGTTTGCCCTTTTAAAACATGGAGGCCGGAAAAATAAAGATAATATGCAAATCCGGTGTGGACAATTCCAACCGCAAGCAATAAAATAACACCTGTTATTGTTATGGCTTCCCTCTCCCTTGGCATTGTCATTAATACATAAGGCAAAAGGGAAAGGGCAGCAAACCCCACTTGGATGACTGTCCGCTCCAAATCGGTGACCTTGCGGAAAAATTTATTCAAGAGAATAACTGTTGCGTAAAAAGCCGCAGCCCCTAAGCCATATGCAATACCAATCAAATCATTTTCGCCGTGGCCATGCCCTTGCCCCTCTCTCCCGCCAACCCCGGTAATCAGTAAAATCCCCAGCACGGCAGCCAAAATACAGGCGGCTTTGACCAAGCTTAGCTTTTCCTTTAAGATAAAAGGGGAAAGAAAAACAACAATTACCGGAGCAAAATAATAGCAAATCGTAGCGTTGGCGATCGTTGTATAACGGTATGACTGGAACAAGAAAATCCAGTTTATCCCGATTGCGGCACCGGAAAAAAGAAGTATCCAGATTTCGGAACGGATTCTTTTAAGTGATATTTTCTGCCGCAGAAAAATCATCATCGCCAATAAAAAAAAACAGCCGATAATGCCGCGGCCCAGCGCGATTTGCGCCGACGGCAAGGGGATATAGCGGATAAAAAGGCCAACGCTTCCGAATATCAACATCGCGGATATGTATTTTACTCTCGCTGATTTCATAGGAAAAATTATAGCATAAATTTATTAAGATGAACAGCAAGATTAACCACGCATAAATTATAGTATGAGAAATTTCCTGCCAATAGCCCAACGATTACATTATGAAAACTATGTTGCCGATGCCCATTTGGATCTCGCCGGAGAAATTCTTTTGCGCCATCAAGCTGGAGAAAGCGGCGTTATCCGCAAATATTATCTTGATAATTTCCGCCAAGCCGGGATTGACCTGATTTTTTCCGCTATCTATGTTGATGGGAGTGTCCTGCCCGAAGCCGGGTTAAAAAATGCCCTTGCCCAAATAGCCGCGTTAAATCATGATTTAACTTATATTGCCGATGATGTTATGCTCGTAAAAACCAGAAGCGATTTAGAAAGGGCAAAAAAACAAGGCAAAATAGCTATTATTCTTTATGCCGAGGGCCTTGACTTCATCAATACTGATTTATTTTTGCTTGATATTCTATACGACTTAGGAGTCCGCGGAGCTTCCCTTACTTGGAGCAGGAGAAATATGCTTGCAAGCGGCTGCTGCCGCGCCGTGGAAAAAAAGGATATCCCCGGCGGCCTGTCAGAACATGGCTTTGCGGCCCTAAAAAAACTGGCACAGCTGTCCTGCTTTGTTGACGTAAGCCACCTTAATGATGACGGCTTCGCCGATGTTTTGGCTACTACTGATAAGCCTTTTATTGCCACCCATTCAAACGCCCGCGCTATTTATGACAGTTACCGCAATCTGACCGATGAGCAGATTATTTCGATTGGCCAGCGGGGCGGATTAATCGGCATTAATGCCTGTAGCCTTATCACTGGTTCATGTATCGATGGTTATCATCTTGAAAGCCTTGTCCGGCATATTGAGCATATCACAAAGCTTATCGGCAGCCATCGCGTGTGCTATGGTTTTGATTTGTGTAATTCCTATACCTTAGCCGAACCGCGCCTTAATCCAAAGCCAACGCTTTATGATTGCTTTGAAAGCCACCGTGAAATGCCCTTGCTTACGGCTATGCTACTTGAACGCGGAATGGAAGAAAATGAAGCCATTGGCATTATCGGGCGGAATTTACGCGAGTTTATCGCAGATTATTTGCCTTGCTCATATTTATAATTGTGTGTTATAATGTCGATACTGACGAAAATAAAAACCAAATATCTAAGATACAGGAGGTGGGCATGAGTCAACAGGCACAAAAATCAGGCAATTGGCTTTTCATAATCGATGGCGCTTCCGCAGTAATAACAGGGTACGACGGTACAGCAAAAAGCCTCAAAATTCCCTCTCAAATCAAGGGAATGAATGTGGCTAAAATTGGACGTAATGCCTTTAGCCAATCCCCGGTTACGGAGATAACTATCCCGGAAAGCGTCAGCATAATTGAGGGCTACGCATTCTCAAAAAGCAGCATAAAATCAATCATCTTTAGCAAAGGGCTTAAAACTATCGGCGAATATGCCTTTCAAGAAAACTTGGAACTAAAAAGCATAAACATCCCTGACGGCGTGACCAAAATCGAAAAAGGCGCATTTATTAACTGCTCTTTCCTAAGCACCGTCATTTTTCCTGATACCCTTACTTCCATCGGCGAAAGTGCGTTCAAAAATTGCGTAAGGCTCACTTTGCTTTTACTTCCCCCCAAACTAAAAGCGGTGCCCGACTCCGTTTTTAGTAATTGCAAACTAAGCTCGTTAATCATTCCAGCCAGCGTAAAAACAATCGGCAAATCAGCCTTTGCTGACAATGAGATTTACGAACTGACTCTTAATGAAGGTCTTAGCGCAATTGAAAAAATGGCATTTAGCAACAACAAAATCGCTGGCAATTTGACCATTCCCCAGACAGTAAAAAATATCTCCTCCGGCGCATTTACAGGCAACCAGCTGGCTGGCGTTGAAATCCGGGGCAAAACCAAAATCGAAGACCGCGCCTTTTCCCAAAATAACTTAAGCCAAGCAATAATCGGAAAAAACGTCATTGCAATTGAAAAAGCGGCGTTTAAAGATAATCCCGCCCTAAATTCCGTGACAATACCCGAAGAAGTAAAATACAAAGTTGAAGCCTTTGACTTAAACGTGACCATCTTAACAGGCAATACCGATGGCATGGCCTTAGGAAATATCAATGCCAAAGCTTTAGCCGGAAACACCAAAGTTAACAGGATTGACTCAACCAGGGTTACATTCTATAATGCAAAAGGGCAGCAAATCGGTTATGGGCTTAATCGCCGCGTTTACTGTACTTCTTTTGTTGTTGGTTATTATAAGGAGATTGGCGCGGCAAGCTTTAATATTATTGAAAGCGGCCACGGCGGCGAACTCGTGAAAGTCGAGGGGCATATAACCGCTGACGGCATTGTTTATAAATCTGACGGCCAGCCGATTGGCGGAATGAATTTTAGTACCGCCTTTGAAAATGGCGTTATGAAACCAGCGGCAAAAGAAGAAGCCGAAAGAATTCGGATTGGACACGTGACGGTAGAGGGTGACATAGGTGTCGCTTACGAAAAAAACGGCACAAAAGTCGGCGAAGCAAGGGGCGGATTTGAATATACCCTGCCGTACACAGGCGCAATGCTGGCACTCGTCCTAAACCATAATCCGAAAAATGCTCCCTTTTCTTATTCAAAAAATAGGCACGAGATCCCCATGTCACCCGAAGAATACGCAATATACTTGGCCAATCAGGACAAGAAAGAAAAAGCAAAGGCAACCGAAAAAACTACACCAACAGGCAGTAAATTAAAAAGTATCTTGAAAAATTTATTAAAATAGGGTCACCATTGCACCCATCAAAGAGAAAATGTGAAAGATAAGGAAGACAAAAATGAATTATAATGAAGCGATCAAAAAGCTAGAAAAATACGGGCAAACCCATCTTCTTAAATATTATGAAGAGCTTGCGCCGGACAAGCAGATAAAACTGCTTACCCAAATTGAAGAAACCGACTTTTCGCCAATCGAAGCACTAAATGACCTAAAAGCCCCTAGCCTAAGAGGGCAAATCACCCCTCTTAAAGCAATGGAAATTTACGAAATCAAAGCCCGCCGTGATGAATTTGTTGAACTTGGGACTAAAGCGATAAAGGACGGAAAGGTCGGGGCGGTGATCCTCGCCGGGGGAATGGGGACACGCTTAGGGTCCGACAAGCCAAAAGGCCTTTATGACATCGGCCTGACGAAACCGGTCTATATTTTCCAGCGGCTGATAGAAAACCTGCTTGAGGTTGTAAAACTAACCAAGACCAATATCCCTTTATATATCATGACCAGCGACAAAAATAATGACCAGACCATTAATTTCCTTAAACAGTTTAATTATTTTGGCTATGACAAAAACTACGTCACCTTTTTCAAACAGGAAATGGCCCCGGCTTCTGACTATAACGGCAAAGTTTTCCTCGAAGAAAAAGACCAAATCGCTGCTTCGCCGAATGGCAATGGCGGCTGGTATGCCTCAATGGACAAAAACGGGGTCGCAGGCCGTGCCAAAGAGCAGGGCATTGAGTGGCTAAACATCTTTAATGTTGATAATGTCTTACAGCGTATCACCGACCCTTGCTTTATCGGGGCAACGATTAGCGCTAATTGTGCCGTCGGGGCAAAAGTCGTCCGCAAAAATGCCCGCGATGAAAAAGTCGGCGCAATTTGCTTGGAAGATGGCCGCCCTTCGATTGTTGAATATTATGACATGACTGATGAACTTATGGATGCAAGGGACGAAAATGGCAATCCGGCTTACGGTTTTGGCGTTATCATGAATTACCTTTTTAGGGTAAAAAACCTTGATGAAATCCTTGAAAAAAAATTAGAAATTCATGTTGTCGAAAAGAAAATCCCCCATCTTGACGAAGATGGGAAGAAAGTTAATCCGGCCGAGCCAAATGGGTACAAATATGAAATGCTGGCACTTGACATGATTCATCAGCTTGAAAACTGCTTGCCTTATGAGGTTGAAAGAGAATATGAATTTGCCCCGATCAAAAACCAAACCGGGGTTGATTCGGTTGAAAGTGCCAGGAATTTATGCCTAAAGAATGGAATTTTATTATAAGAAAAGGAATATTAATATGTCAATTTTAGTTACTGGCGGGGCCGGGTATATCGGCAGCCACACCGTAGTTGAATTACAAAATGCCGGATATGAAGTTGTTGTTCTCGACAACCTTTCTAATTCCAGCAAAGAAAGCCTTAACCGAATCAAAGCTATTACCGGAAAAGAAACGGTATTTTATCAAAATGATATCAACGACCGGGCGGCGCTTATGGAAATCTTCCAAAAAGAAAAGATTACTTCCTGCATCCACTTTGCCGGGCTTAAAGCCGTTGGCGAATCGGTTGTTAAGCCTTGGGAATACTACCAAAATAATATCGCCGGGACTTTGGTTTTGCTCGATGAAATGCGTAAGCATGGGATAAAGAATATCATTTTTTCATCATCAGCAACCGTTTATGGCGATCCGGCTTTTATCCCGATTACCGAAGAATGCCCCAAAGGAACTTGCACTAACCCCTATGGCTTCACCAAGTCAATGCTTGAGCAGATTTTAACAGATATGCAAGTAGCCGACCCGGAATGGAATGTCATTTTACTGCGCTATTTTAACCCGATTGGGGCCCATGCTAGCGGAACTATTGGCGAAGACCCTAATGGAATCCCCAATAATTTGATGCCGTTTATTACCCAAGTTGCTGTTGGCAAGCTTAAGGAACTGGGAATTTTTGGCAATGATTATGATACGCCTGACGGAACTGGTGTCCGCGACTATATCCATGTTGTTGACCTGGCGAACGGCCATGTTAAAGCCCTTAGCAAAATCGCGGAAAATTGCGGCCTGAAAATCTATAACCTCGGCACAGGGACAGGCTATAGTGTTTTTGAGATTATTAAGAATTTCGAAGAAGCAACCGGGATAAAAATAGCATATTCAATGAAGCCGCGCCGCCAAGGCGACATTGCCTCTTGCTACGCTAACGCCGACAAAGCTAAAGCCGAGCTTGATTGGCAAGCAAAATACGGCATCCGCGAAATGTGTGCCGATGCCTGGAGATGGCAAAGCCAAAATCCTAGGGGGTATGGGGTGTGATAGCACCCTATTTACCTCTTTCTACCCCAGCAAAATCTTGACCAAATCTAGCGGGTCAACACTTTTCCCGTCTTTATAAACGCGCATATTGCCGCCGGAAATCTCATCAACAAGCAGGACTTTTCCATTGTTGCTGCCAAATTCAAGCTTTATGTCAATCAGTTCCAAGCCTTTCTTGGCCATGTCGTCTTTAAGGATTTTGCAAATATTTTTTGTCTGTTCCTTTAGTGAATTATATTCTTCATTGGTTAAAATGCCCAGCATGGAAAGCGCGTCTTTTGTAATCAGCGGGTCGTCCCGGTCGTCATCTTTTAATGTCACTTCAACGAGTGAATCAAGCACTTGCCCCTCTGTCGCATATAAGCCATAACGGCGGAGAAAGCTGCCGACTGCTTTATAACGGCAAATAACTTCAATTCCCTTGCCAAACGGTGTCATCGGCAAAACTTCCATCGTGTTGTTTTCGATATCAGCATTGACATAATGGGTCTCAACGCCGTTTTCCTTTAATAAATTGAAAAAATATTTCGTTAACCTGATTCCGGCCTGTCCCATTCCATCAATAGTTAAACCGACTTTATTTGCTCCTGGATCAAAAACACCATCTGTTCCGGTGACATCATCTTTGAATTTCAAGCAATAATTTCCATTTTCTAACTCATAAACGTCTTTTGTCTTACCTTTGTAAACTAAGTTCATAAATTACCCATGCCTTTTCTCGCCACAAACTTCCTGACGGCTACAATATTTTATTCCGTTTACATCATACACAATTTTGCCATAAATTACAAATATTTTTTAAACTGGAAAAATCTTTACATGGTTTTTGCTCGCCCGGAATGTTAAAGTAGAGATAGTAAATCGTCAAAGCAAAAAGGAAGGTGCAAATATGCCCCCATATATCGGTCAAATAATGCTTCTTATCCTAATCGCAGCGGTTGGGATATGGTTATATCGGAAAAAACGCTCCGCCGGGATGTTCAAAGAAGCGCAGGATTTGTCCTTTCTGCTAAATGATGTCGCCGGGAACACGGAAGCAAAAGCCATGCTCCATGACATGATTTCGTTTATCAAAAATCCCGGCAAATATGCCGATGCCGGCGCAAGAATGCCACGCGGAATCCTTTTTTATGGCCCGCCCGGGACAGGTAAAACATTGATGGCAAAAGCAATCGCGGGCGAAGCCGGAGTGCCCTTTTATGCTTGCAGCGGTTCTGATTTTATGCAAACTTACGTCGGAGTCGGGGCAAGCCGGATTCGTGAACTCTTTAAAACCGCCAAAAAAGCTGAAAAAGCCGTTATTTTTATTGATGAAATTGACGCCATCGGCAAAAAGCGCGGACGCACTCCCGGAGCAAGCCATGATGAACGAGACCAGACCTTAAACGCTCTTTTGGCCGAAATGTCCGGCTTCCATGAGCGTGACGGCGTAGTCGTAATTGCAGCGACTAACCGATTAGATACCCTTGACGACGCTTTAACCAGGCCGGGCCGGTTCGACCGCTTGATTGAAATCAGTTTGCCTGATGTAAATGCCCGTGAAAGAATCTTAGCTCTCCATTCTGCTGATAAACCGCTTGATGAAAGTGTTGATTTAAAAGCGTTGGCAAAATCCACCGTTTCTTTCAGCGGGGCAATGCTTGAAAACCTTTTAAATGAAGCTGCTATTTTTGCCGCCAATGAAAATGACGGGACGAAAATTCTAATCAGCCAAACCCATATCGATAAGGCTTTTTTTACTGTTATTGCCGGAGCGGAAAAAACTGATACCAGCTTTATCACCGCTGAAGACCGCAAAATTACCGCCTTTCATGAAGCCGCCCATGCGCTGGTGACGAGGCTGTTATTGCCTGACTCCTATATTTCCAAAGTGACAATTATCCCAAGCACCCGCGGGGCCGGAGGGTTTAGCCTAAGCATTCCCAAAGATACGCTTTATATGACCAAGGAAAAGCTTTTGGCCAACATGAAAGTCCTGCTTGCCGGGCGGATTGGCGAAGAGCTGATTTTTGGCGATAAAAAAATCACCACCGGCGCTTCCAATGACATTGAAAAAGTGTCAACGCAGATGGTGAATTTCATTACTTCCTATGGGATGGACGAGGACTTTGGCATCTTTAATATGAATGTCCTTGCAAACAGCGGCCTTGGCACTGGTGATAGCGAGGCAAAGCTTGTTAGTTTATGCCAGGACCGCTTAAAGCAGCTATATTGCGAAACCAAAGATTTGCTTGCGGAAAATTTGGTAAGCCTCCGCAAAATCGCCGATGAGCTATTAAACCGTGAATCACTTAACCAAGATGATATTGAGGGGATATTGGGGTAATTTTCCCATTCTCAAGCAAATAAACCTTATCGCAGACCGCAATTGTCGGGGCATCATGAGTAACAATAATGCAAATTTTGTCCGCGCTTAAACGCCGTACTGCCGCCTTAAATTTTTCAACCGATTCCGCGTCAAGGTTTGCGGTTGGTTCATCAAAAACTATTATCGGCGATTTTTTATAGATTGCCCGTGCGATTGCCAGCCGCTGTGCCTGGCCGCTTGATACCGTCCCGCCGCTTTCGCCGATTGGCGTTTCAAAACCCTCCGGCAAAGCTTCGATAAAATCCAAAATATTTGCCCCGGACGCTGCCAGGCGCATTTCGTCCATGCGTGGAATCATTTCTGACATAATAATGTTTTCCGCAACTGTCCCCGAAAACAAATAATCAAGCGGTGGGACATAAGCAACCTGCGGCATGATATCAGTAATCACTCCTGTTTCATGCGTAAGGGCCACCGTGCCTTTTTGCGGATTATATAAACCGATAAGTATTTTAAGCAAAGTGCTTTTTCCGCAACCGCTTTTTCCAGCGATTCCGGTTATCATGCCCCTTTCAAAAGTGACACTAATGTCATTTATGACTGTTTCCGGATCTTCTTCGTTGTTCTGATAAGAAAAACTAATCTGTTCGGCAACTAATTTTTTTGCCATCACAGGCTTGCCAATCACCACTTTTTTATCGGCCGGAAGCTCATAAACCGCCCCGATTCTTTCTGCTGAAGCTTTGGCCTGGCCAACTAGCGCGATCGCCCCGGCAAAATCCGAGATCGGCATGACCACGAAATTTAAAAGCTGGACAATGCCAAGCAAATTTCCAAACGTCGTTTCGCCAATCATGACAAAATATGCACCAACCCCTAGAGCAACAATAAACATTATCATCGCTACCGAGCTTCCTAAAAATGATAATATGCCCTCAAAGAATCCTACTTTTACTCCGCTTCTTAATTTTTTGCCATAGGCTGCCCACATTCTTTTTGCGGCTTTGGCCTGCATAAAATATGCTTTAATCAGCATGATCCGGCTCAAATCTTCTTGCATGATTGAGCGGTTTATTTCATCATTTTTTTTGTCGCTGGCACTGGCTTTTTCCATCGGCGCGGAAAATATGCCCATTACCGCCATTAATACCGGAGAAAGCAAAAGCATGATAAGAGCCATTTTCCAGTTGAGCCAAAACATTGCCGCAACTGCCATTGCCGCCATGATGACATTGCCAATCATGCGCCGGACAATTAAAACAAAGCAGCTGCTCACCGCATAGGCGTCAGCGGTGAGCTTTGTTAAAAGCTCGCCTGTATGCTGTTTTGAGATATCAACAAGCTGCCGCGACAGAATCGTCTCCATCAGCCTTAAGCGGGTTTCGCGTTCGGTTTTTCCGGTGATATACTGGGCAAGGATCGAATCAGCCACCATGAATACACCGCCGCCAACAATCACCGCGATTGCAGCTAAGCCAGTAAATAATAATGATTGCTCAAGCTCCCCGGTTGCGATTTCTGTAAATGCTTTTAGGAAAAAGGCCAATGATACCGTCATTGCAGCCCCTATTACCGCTGAAACCGCCAGCAAAAGCAGATGAAACCGCGTGCCTTTTGTCCGCTTAAAAATCCATTTAAGCCCATATTTAGTTTTTTGATTTTTGAAATAATGTGCCATAAATTTATCCACACTCCTTTTTGTTTATGGCACAATTTTAGACGCAACCTCTTGGTTGCACAACCAATTCTAGCTTCCATTTCCGCAACTATTAGTTGAATCGGGGGCAGTTTCTTGAATCGGGCAAAATACTGCGCTATTTTGATAAAATAAAAAAAGGAGATGGCGCAAACACCATCTCCTTTCAAGGTCTTTCTTTTGTTCTTTAGAATGATACAGCTTTTGTAAGGCTTGCAATTATGCGATTTTCGCGTCTTGCTTCTGCAAATATTTTTCTTTGGTCGCGAGACCGCCACGGATATGACGCTCTGATTTATTAATATCCAGTACTTTTCTCGCTTCTTTCGCCAGGGGAGGATTTATTTGGGCAAGGCGGTCGGTTACGTCTTTATGTACGGTACTTTTGCTTATTCCAAATTGCTTCGCGGTCTGACGGACAGTAGCATTGTGATCAATAATATAATTAGCGATATTTATAGCTCGCTCTTCAATATAATCCTTCAAAAGGTCCCTCGTCATACGTTTTTTACATTGTATGATGTGGGGGTAGGGATTATGCGCTTTAGTTGATTGGGTTAAATAACATCTAATCTCGCCTCACACGTATTCACCTTGGTTCTTTATGCACAAACCAAGAGCATAATATAGTTCATAATAAGCATCTTTTTCTTTTTGGTACAGCATATCTAAACAGGCATATACTTTACTATCACCCCTTTTGCTAATCACAACTTTTAAAACTAAGCTCTTTAATTTCTGTGCGGTACTTAAAATATCATCGCATTTATCTAATAACTTTCCTTTGTGTCCATAATCAATGTAACTATTTTCTATTAAATAATCAAGCCGCTCCCTCATGATTTTGCTATGCTCGTAGAATATATATGAAGCCCTTACATCTTTTAAAAATAAGGCTTTAGCCTTATCATCATTTAATAAGTATTCAAATATTTTCAAACCATATATTCCTTCACGCGGAAATAATAAATGGCTGTATTTTTCGCCAGAATTTTTTCCCTCTATAAACTCATGCAAAGTTAAAATAAAATTATTAATATTGAATTCAAGCTTCTTCCCATTTACCAAGAATCTATGTCTGATAACTTTTTTGTCACGGTAATATGTCTTTTCCAAAATATCCTTTGGCAATTCATCAGCAACTACCTTTAAATCAAATCCAAGTAAATTATAGTTTTTTTCGTCATATCCATATATCAAATTATCATGCTCGTAATGATATCTTTGATAGGCCTTCCGCCCAGGGATATGGTACTCGTCAAGCCGAATCAATATATAATAACCTTTATTTATGCTATAATCGGCAAAATTGCTGACTGAGCCATAAATTTCACATATTTCATCAGCACATAGATATTCTGTATCAATAAAATGATCAAATATTCCATATAAATGGTCATATCCTTTCCGCGGAAACATATAATAATCAATCCATCTATTGCCCCACTTATCATTTGTATTCAAAAACAATTGAGTAAAATTCATGTATTTCCAATGATAATATTGATAGTTTCCCAGCGAATAACGGATGCCTATTTGGGGGAATTTTGATTTTGGTAACCAACTCGACTCACTAGTATATATTAAATCCCACATTTCCGCATTAGCAGATGCAAAAAACGATATTTCATTTTCTTTTCTTACCAGTTTAAACCATTGATAATCGTTAAGTCTTTCAAATTTTAGCATTTTATCATTTATGAAAAATCCATAACTGGTTAAGGCATGGCCTTGGGAATTATCAATATCTTCACTTTCGTCCTTAACAAGAAATGAGATATAGGCTTCTTCATCAACCGCTTTATAATAATCTATTTTTACAATCATTTCATCATTTAACTGACAATTCCTTAAAATCTTTCCTTCGGTATTTTCCTCATTAGGAGCAGCAAAAACACTTATATTTCCTTGACATAAGCAAACATTTACTGTGTCAGTTGCTTCCCATGTTTCATTTTCGCAATTTAGCATTCTCAATCTTAATAGTTCCCGATTTTCTAATATAGCTGTCATGAAACCAAGATCCGCATAAGTATATACGCTCGGATTTTCGTTAATTGGCAGTTTCATCTTATTATTTTCACATTCTCGATTATATATTGATCTTTATCTATATTCCGGTTAGCAAAAGGCCTCTCAAGGACGCGCCATGCTCCTCCGGCATTGTGGACAACGGTAATTCTTTTGTTATCATTTTTGCGATAAATAATGCTATTTTCAATATAATAATCATTTTGATTCGTTACAATGACAAAATTATAGTCATTATCTAAGATGATGCGCTTTTCTTTCTTTATTTTCATAAACTCATAATTGAAAAATAATTGGTCAATCCCAAAATAATTTATGCCCGATATTAATATTCCTGCGTAGATCCTTTTAATTAACTGGCTAACATATTCTCTTGGGCCACAAACCATGCCAGAATTTTTGACATGCTCATCTTTTGTAAGCCTGTAAATCTTTGACTGTTCTTTTTTACTTAGATATGACAAGCTTTTCGCCGTCCAGGCATCTTTATCAAAAATGCTTTCTTCTTCCACGCAACCAATCTTATCTATTGTATCGCGAAATAAACCATCAATACTGCCTTGAAACCATATATCCCCGCCATCAATCAGCAATATATGGGTTATTGCTTCATCTAGCGCTTCAATGGCAATAGGAAGGTCACGATATCTTTGGGTAAATACCGGCATATCCTTTTTGCATTGCACGACTTTTACATTGTATAATTCTTTGATTTTTTTAATGGCCTTTAGGCTGATTCCATAATCTAAGATTATGATTTTTCCGCAATAATTGGCTTTATTACGCAATGAATATAGAAAATCTTTCTCAAGGTTTTCTTCGCAATTATTGTCTGCGTATGTTATTATTGCCGTGTTTAGCATAATGCCTCTTTCTACCAATTTATTATTGAATAAAGAACTTCCTTAGGATTTAAGTCTTGGTCAAAAAGTAGCGGCCAATCCTTTCTTTCCTTTACCGGAGAACTATCAAGCCACGTACAATCATCAGCAACTCCCCATAAAGTAACGCTATCAATAGAGTCTTTGTATTCTCTGAACACTTTAAAAAGACTGCTATATTTCTCAATTTGCTTTTCAATCATTTCTTTAGATGGCTCTGGCAAATCAACTCTTCTATCCTGATAGCTAAACATTGAAACATCCAGCTCCGTAATATGTATTTTGAGCCCTAAGCGTGAGTATTTTTCCAGCATTACCCTAAATGAGTCAGCAGACGGATAATCAACTTGGTAATGGCCCTGTATCCCTATTCCATCAATCGGAACACCTTTTATCCTCATTTGTTTAATCAAATCATAAGTTTTATCACCTTTTGCTCCCGATTCACAATTATATTCATTCAAAAAAAATAAAGCTTTTGGATTAGCTTCATAAGCATAATAAAAAGCTTTTTCTATATAATCATCGCCAATAATTTCTTTCCATTTATTATTTCTCAAAAAATCATTGCCATCATCAATTGCCTCATTAACAACATCCCAGCAATAAATGCTATCTTTATATCGGTCAACAATTGTTTGAATATGATTTTCCATCCTTCTTAACATCTCATTCCGCGACAAAGATAATGCTCCAGTACTTTCGAATAGCCAATCTGGCACCTGATTATGCCAGATTAATGTGTGGCCCCTGATATGTTGATTATTTTCATAGGCAAACTCAACCAGCTTGTCGCAATCCGTAAAATTGTATTCCGCAATCTGGGGGTGAACTATTAGAAATTTTAATTCATTCTCCGGAGTAATGCTATTAAAATGCTGTTTTAAAATTTCTTCATACTTTCCTAGATTTTTTGCTTCAAGGGCTGCGCCTACGTCAAAGTATCCTTTGTATTTTTTATGTAGCATTGGTTTCATTAATATATTGCCTCACTTTTCTCTTTTTTGCTTCGGAATCAAGAAAATCATAATTACTAACCCTTATATTTAGACTCAATATATTCAGCAATTGATAAAACAGTTGGGAAAGCATCAAAAATTATTTTATCATCATCAAACTCAAAATCAAAGGCCGTTTCATATGCAACAATTATTTCAATAAATTCAAATGAGTTAATTTCTAATTCTACTAATTTAGTTTCGCCATTAATAATAGCAGAGGAAACGTTTTTTAATTTGCTTACTAGTATTTCTATGACTTCACTCAGAATTTTTTTTTGCATAATACTTTACTTTCTGTAATTTGTTTTTTTATCACTATATTATATAGTTTTTTGCAAATGAATCTTGCACAGTTTATTAACTGAGAAAATGAAGTGATGTATTTCAATGAATTTGCATAAAAAAATGGATTAAGATAAACTGAGCGCAATGCTTTTTTCCGTAGTTTTGTTAATTGATTAGCCGTTAAATATAAGGTTCCACTTTCAGTTTTATTTTGATTCATTACTTTGTCATCTAAAGATAGCTTCAATCTATCATCATTTTTAAATATTTCATATAACTCTGTACCTGGCATAGGTGTTGTCATATAAAACTCCACAATATTCCCTTTTAATTTATTTGCAAATCTAATTGTATCTTTAATTGTATTTTCATTATCCCATGGAAAACCAATCATAAAATGTAGCAATGTCACTATTTTATGATTTCGGCATAATTTTATAGCATTTTCAACTGTGCTTTTTGACAAATTTTTCTTAATCAATTTTTGGATGGTTTCACTGCCGCTTTCAATTCCTATTGAAAGTCCCCAGCAACCAGCATCTTTAATTATGGAAAGGATATCTGATGATATGAGATCCGCTCGCGCCGTGCATAACCATGATATTTTAAAATCCAACTTACAAATTTCCTCACAAAACCTTTTAACCCAATCATGATTCCAAATGAATGTATCCGCAGAAAAATAAAAATTATTTATCCCGTAATTATAGTAATATAATTTAATTTCCTCAATCACTTCATGAATAGCACGGTAACGAACCTTAGCACCGCCAACCAAAGGCGCAATGCAATAAATACACTTTCCAGAACAGCCTCTTCCTATAGTAATGCTTGCCTGCATTTCATCAGTATCCGGCCTTTTATACAATTCATGCTTAATCTGCTGTATTAGCGGGGTTGGCAAAATTAACTCTGCATTTATATGACTAGGGTTCTTAATAATATTACCCTTTTCGCGATAAATAATATTTCTTATTTCACTAAGGGTTTTTGTGTTCAACGATATTTCATTGAACGCATTTTCTTCTTCATGAGCCACAGCTATATCAAGAGCCACATAATTTCTCATTATCATAAGCGGTTCATAAAAGAATATTGCACCTTTTGCTATAGTAATAATATTATTGTTTATATCCTTACAAGCAGAACAAACTGCCAGATCATCTGCATATGAAAACATAGTCGTATTAATGACAACATAATCTGGATGTAAGATTTTTAAATCATTAAGCATATCAAGCCAGCTTAATTTTTCAGCAGAATAATCAATTATTATGCACTCATTACCATTATTTGCTATTGCCCCGGCTATATATGCCAAATCAACCGGCGCACGTTCTGATACTGCAAAAATTTCATCTACAGATGCTTGGCAACGTGTATCACGGATATATTTTCCGGTTGGCGGATTTAATAATAACCATTTTTTGATCATTATATTATATCCTCATACTGGTTCACTTCATCTTGAAAATCAAGAATAATATCCGCATATGAATCAGGCCATATAAATGGAGCTAATTGATTAATAATTGATTTTACTGTTAAGGGAATATCTTGATTCGCTTGAGATCTTAATAAATCTTTGTAGTCAATATCACAACCATGCCCATCAGACAGCGTATATTCTGCTGCCTTTTTTATTGCGCCAATGTCCCTTTTTATTTGATATTTGCCTAAGACATCTGTCAAGATTTTATTACATACACAACCCGCCTTATTATAAGCAGTAATATTACTGACAGAATTCTGATATGGATATACTTGGGCGAGATTAATTTTATTAATTAACTCTGGTTTTTTCGTAAATACTTCATTAAGCGAACAAATTATTGTTGTTAACCACGGTATTCCTGTATGCTCTTGCTGTGCTATCCCCATTTCCAAAAGCAGATGATCATTTTTTAAGTGCTGATAAATAATACCCTGTAATGTAAGAGTTTTTCTATTAAGCGGCAATGCGACAAACTGGTCTATTCCTGCTTTTTCAAGCCAAAAAATTGTATCATTAAAAACATTTTGCGATTGCACTTCTGTCAAGCCCGGTATTCCAATTAGGATATCTGCGGCCGCTTTAAATCCTGCTTCATGTATAAGTGAAATTGCATTTATTATCTGAGCATTAGTTACATCTTTATTTAGCCAGTGATTCCTTAACCATTCATTTCCGGTTTCTACTCCGAATTCAATGATTACCCTGTTTTTTGGCGAAATATATTTCTTCACCAAATCCAGCTTTTCTTTTGTAATGCTTGATGCACGAGCTTCAAATATGTAGCCAAAAGGTTTTCTGGAAAATAGCGCGTTGGCCTTAAAAAACTCATAAAAAACCTCTTCCGGAAACTCTTTATCAGTGAAAACATCATAACTAGAAATAAGCTCAAAAACGTTAGGCAAAGTATGTTTCCCTCGTACATTAGCAAAACTGTTTAAGATTGCCTTTGAATACAAGGATACGTTTTTTTCTCGAAGTGCTGTCATATATGCTTGATGCATTAAATCGTTATTTTCATAGTCGCACATACTGCAACCGCCAAAATCCTTTTCTATCCTGTACGTGCATACTGAACATGACAATAAATTCATATTTGTCCCTGGGTATGAGTAAAAAGTCATTTTTTTATTCTTGACGTTCTCAAATAATTCCTCTGCCGACAATGAACTAGCATATTCAAGCAAATCTAAGTAAGTGCTTCTTGTTTCTGCCCATATAATTTTCATCATCTCATTAATTATCATTTATTCTTTCCTTTCGAAAAACTTATTAGGTAGCGGACATTGATTTTTAAATAAATCTTTGCTGCTGCTCTTCTTCCTTATTATGTAATAATCTTCACCATCGATAAAAACCTCCGCCGGAATACTATGGCTGATAAATAAAGCCGGACTGAATGTCAAACCGTAAGCACCAACTCGTCTTATTATTAAATAATCATCTTTATGTACATATGGCATATTTATTTTGCTTCCAATTACATCACTTGGGCTACAAAGCGGACCTGCGATATTATATTCCATTGTTTTGTCATTATCTATCCTTTCATTTTGCTTAATTAGTTCAATCGGAAAATTTCCCCTTATTTCCCTAGTAAAAAATGATGAAACTATAATATTATTAAATCCACCGTCGCATATTAAATAATTTTTATCTTTAATAGTTTTTGTATATAATACCTTCGTAACGAAAACTCCGCTATCAGCAATAAGATAACGCCCACTTTCAAAGAAAATTTCCGTTTTTTCGAGCTTATCTTTGAATTTACCAAAAATAACTTTAAATCCCTGCTTCAAAACCTTAATATCGAGACACTTGCCATCAAAATATGATATCCCGAAACCGCCGCCTACGTTTACTTTTTTCAGTTTAATTCCATATTCTTCTTGAATGTCAATAAACATTTTAATTATTCTTTCTGTATTTGAAATAATAATCTCCGCGTCCAGAATTTGCGAGCCCATATATATTGACATTCCAATTAAATCTATATACGCATTCTTGATTGTTAGATTAACTATATCCGGCAAATCCAGCATATCAATTCCGAATTGTGAAACAACACCGGACATTTTTATTCCAGATGACGATTGAAAATTAGGATTGAGCCTAATCATAATGGATGCTGAATAAGTAAACGCTTCACATATTTGCTGAATATCTTTAATTTCTTGAATTGATTCTACATTTATCTTTATTTTTTTACCAATTGCAAAAAGCAACTCTTCGTGAGTTTTTCCGGGCCCAGAAAACAAAATATTTTCTGCCAAAAATCCTGCTTTAAGCGCGCATTCTATTTCACCCAAAGAAGATACTTCAATGCACTTAGTTAACTGCTTAATGTATTGACATATTCCTAATGATGGATTTGCCTTCATTGAATAGTATATATTTACCACTGGGGGCAAAAAATCATACATCTGTTCAAATTTTCCCGAAATAACTTCCGAATCATATATAAAGGCCGGTGTTCCTACTCTATTGACAATATCTTTAATTTGTGATTCGTTCATCCTTTATCCTCTTCTTTATTAAGCTCCATTTTTTTACACATATAAAACTAATTTCGAAAAGATATTTTATTGACTTAGCAAAACTAATTGATGATTTTCCCCCTTGCCTTTTCTTCATTTCAACAGATGTTTCACATATTTTGTAATTTTCCATTAGCAATTCGAGCAATGTTGGGACTTCAGGATAATAGCTAGGGTAGTTATCAGCAAAAATTTTAATGATTGTTTTATTTACAGCTCTAAACCCCGAAGTCGTATCCTTAATAATCTTTTGGCTTAAAACATTAATGAGAAATGTAAAATATTTTGAACCCCAGTATCTTAAAAACGAAGACACATAATTAGTTTTCACAACATATCTTGAACCGATGACCATATCATAATTATTTTCCTTAATCAGCAAAATTAGATCGTTCAGTCGTGAAATGTCGTGTTGTCCATCAGCGTCTATTTGCACTGCTATGTCGTATCCATTATGCTTTGCAAATTGATAACCAACCTTCATTGCTGTTCCTATCCCTTTGTTTAACGGAAAATCAACAAAATTTACATTCAATGAATGAGTTATTGCGTATGTATTGTCATCTGATCCATCATTAATGACAATAATATCAATAAAGCGATATTCATTTAATTCTTTTATTACTGATGCAATAGTTTCCTCTTCATTAAATGCTGGTATTATTGCCAATACCCTCATTGCATTATCCCATTATTAACATATGCCGATAATAAGTCGGCAAAATGTTTCTCGTCATTAACAGCCTTTCTCAAATACCCTTTCATTTTTTCAGCATTCATAATTTTTTCTTTTCTGATTATCTTCATCGCAATAATTCCTATTACGATTTCCCAACTTTTAATGATTTCTTCAATTACTCTTTCCATATTATCGAGCTCTTTAGCATTAATATACTCCAATAAATATTGAAACTGAGCATATGACCATGATTGATTTTTTAAGTTCCAAATTAGCGGTACGTAAATGATATCCGAAACACTAATTCCCTTTATCTCATTCTCTAAATCTATTTGAGATTCGATACTGTTGATAAATAAATCCATGTGATCAAAAAATGTGCCTATACCATCTTTTTGCATATATCTTTCTGTTGATGGCACTAAATAATTTTTACTTTCAAGTTTAACTATTTCATTTTCATCAGCCGACACATAAATAAATCTTTTTGCCCTTTGCATGGCAAAATCCAGCTTTATCGTTACTCCTTCTTTTGTTGGGAAGGTATCAATGCAAGAAAGCGAAGCAGATTCAATATCGAATTTTACAAGCAAAATGTAATGCGACCTATGTATTTTTTGGAAAGTATCCCTCCAGTAGCAATCGTAACCATCAACTTCAAGAATAACAGGATTATAAACTTTCAAATACGCTAAAAATCTCTCCTTGCCCAACTGATTAATATCCAATATTTTTATGTCTATACCATGACGAATCGCAATATCAACGATGTCACCTTTAGATTTCATTATTTTGTCACCTAATGTACGGCCTTCCATATTAAAATGAAATCCTATACATTCCGTAAACAAAAATCTATATTCATTCTTAAGCCAAGCAGCAAAAGAAGCTATTAGCATATCAAAGCAATCGCACTTTATATCCAATAGCATAAATTTTTTCATATCTCTCATTTCTATTTCTTAACCCCTGTTCCTTGCATTAGGTCTCAAGATTCAAGACCAGATTGGGTTATATGCGCATATGCAAATCTTTCAAGGCCAAATGCAATACATACTGTATGGGCTAATTTATTATCCTGAAGTTTGATATTATATGCTTTTGAAAAGTTAGTGCCGTGATAATTAAATGAACCAACTGCAATCTTTCCACCATTGTCCAAGTTTTTTATATTTAATTCATATTTCAATTTGAATTTTCTTTGAAATGCTGCCTTTTCCTCGTCTTCTTTTTTAAAAAAAGGATCATTTGAAATATCAATACTGCTTTCTAACTGCATTTCATCCATTAACAGCTTTGCTCTGTCCATATATTCTTTTCTTTTGGCAAGAACATATTTTTCATTGCCAATAAAAATAATTTCACGCATTGTGAAGTCGAGTAATCGTTCTAGTGTATTGTAACCTTCGGTTTCATTTCTTTTGCATTTCCCTTTTGCAGTAATGACTATTGGCTTTTTCTCATCTACATAAGTGTTTTGGTGTTGGATATAGCTGTGCATACATACAGCTGGAGCATTTATAAAGCCAGATCCATATAATGATTCCTCTTTATATTCATCAGTTTTGCTTGTTGCTGCAAAAAAGCATTGATGATGAAATTGTTGAATATAATTACATTTATTCAAATCATCAATGCTTAAATAATCTGGGTAAAACATTAATGAGGCACCGTCTTCAACGGCCCAGCCAATTATTATCCGATCAAAGCGTTCCATTACATCATGAAATTTACTATTATATAGTATTCGCCCATCATTTAATGGAATTATCACTCCTTTTCCAACCATCAAATCAAACTGGCTATTGAAATTGATTTTTTTTTCATTATTTTGCGAATCCATCAGCTTCTCCTTTTAATGTTTTTACGAGTTTACTTATTTGCTCAATGGTTTCAAAATTACTGATAAGCAATTCATCATCAGGAACTCTTATTTCGAAGAAATTTTCAATCTCGTTTAAAATAAAGAGCAGATTCATAGAATCAATACCTTTTTTATACAAAGGAGTTTCAATATCGATTTCGATAATACTTAGGTTTTTACAAACGATTGCTTTGATATCTTCTAATATTGCATCCATTTTTACCCTTTCTATTTTCTATATAAATAATATTAGACTTAAAGTATAAACGCTTTTTCAATAATTTCATGAATACTAACGTCTTCAATACGGAAATCATCAAATGTAAAGTTAGCCCAAATAAATTTTATGGCTTCTTGACATATATTGCTTTTTGCGTTTAGGACTATATTATTGCTTTCTGTTTGAATTAAAGTTACCCCACTCGGCAAAATATCACGATTTATATTCTCGCGTAATCCATAAAGCTTTATGATTCTATAATCACAGTATGTTTTTACTAAATCTTCTAAAGAATTATTGTGTGTAACTTTGCCGTTGTTTATTAAGATTACTTTACTACATAATGCTTCTACATCGATTAAGTTATGGCTTGTAAGAATTACTGTTGCGCCGGTACGTTTATTATATTCCTTGATAAACTCGCGCAAACTATTTTGTGATGTTACATCCAAGCCTATTGTTGGCTCATCCAAAAAAATAACTTTTGGGTTATGAAGCATTGAAGCTATCAATTCCATTTTCATCCTTTGCCCCAAAGACATACGACGGACTTGAAGGTTTAATAAATCCTCAGCATTAAATAACTTAGAAAGAGTTTTTAGCGTTTCATCAAAATCAGTTTTTTTTATATCATATATTTCTTTTAGCCACAAGAGCGTATCAATAGCAGGAAGATCCCACATCATTTGGTTTTTCTGGCCAACAATCAGTGAAATCTTTTTTTTGTACTCATCTTCCCGAAGATAAGGGATATGTCCTGCAACTTCCACGCTTCCCATAGTTGGGTATAATATTCCGGAGAGTATCTTTAAAACAGTTGTCTTGCCCGCACCATTAGGACCAAGCAAGCCTATTATGCAACCATCTTCAATTGTGAAGCAAATATTATCAACAGCGGTTTTATAGACTATGTCATCTTGAAAAAAGGTTTTTAATGCTGCAACAAAACCAGGCTGCCTTTTTCGTTGCTGATATATTTTAGTTAAATTATTTACTGTGATTACATTCAATAATATACGCCTCCATACCTGCATAAATTACCTGTTTGGCACCATGCTCTTTCCCACCAGGCCGGTAGGTTCAATCTTTCGATAGTGATAGGTGTTTCCGTTCGGCATATTTTTAACGCATTTTTATAGGCCTTGACTATTTCTAGTATATAATCCGCCGCCAAATCACGCCCTACTATTTTCAATGAGTGGACTCCGAAAATTTCTAATTCTTTCAGCTTGCACAGGGAACATATCTTAAAGCAATCAAGAGCACGCATATTTCCTAATAGTTTATTTTTATGAGAAACTTCATAGAGCGCTCTGCATGGGTATCCCATTTGTGAGCTTTCTCCCATTTCATGAAACATATTGCAAGTCCCCACATAAAAGGAACAGCCTCCATGCCCGAACACTTCTATTTTTATTTTAGCAGAAGCACACAAATCCCGAATCTCTTCTAATGTACTTTGATATGACAATATTGCTTGGCTAACTCCCATATTCGCTAACATTTTCAATGTCAATTCATTTTGAGCTTCTAAATAGGAACTCGCAGATATTTTTATGTCCGGATATTTTTCCTTGACCCATTTTATCGTGATGATATCACCTAGAACTATATAATCAACACCTGCTTTGATGCCTTTGTCTACATATTGCATAAATCCATCGTAAAATTGTGTTGAGCTGCTGTTTACGATTGGAATATTAGCCAAAAAATAGACTTTTCCTTTTTTTGATTGCACAAATGAGCAAATTAAGCCGATTTCATCAATGGAGGGCAATACTTTTTTTCCTGTTTTTGCTATATTTGCGCGTCCATTAAATGAATATTGGTTAAATGTACTTGAAGGAGCACCCAAATAAATATCATCTGCTCCATTTTCAACAAGTTCTTTTGCATCGTTAAAAGTTGATGCCGGTACTAATAATCTCATTCACTCACCATAATATCTTCAAATTCTCCTAATACTTGTTCTATTATCCTACTGAAATCTAAGGTGCTGTCTGTTCCGCTTGGTACTATAATTAACCGCAATGTCTCACTTAATCTGCCTAATGCCTCATGCATCATGATTTGCTCCGTCAACGAATCACTAATAATCTTATTGGCGTCACTTCTTCCTTGCGCTTCAATGCGGGCCGCCTCAGCCAACGCTTCTGACCTGATAATTGATTCCATTTCCGCGCTTAAACGAACTGTCTCAATATACACAAATTTAAGATTAATGCCTGTTTCTGAAAATAGGCTTTTAAGTTCTTCGAAAATTAGAATTTGAATCTCATTTCGTTTTGTGCTATATATATCAAAAACTGAATATTGTGAAACTGTATTAATTATTGAAGCCCTAAAAATGTCATCAAGATAAACCCTTTCTATTCCATCTATATTCATGCCGCTAAATCGTTCAAAGATATCGCATAATTGATCTCTTTCAAGGGCATATACAAATGTAGCATCAATGCTTACTAATTGATTGTCACTTGTAGAAGTTGTAATGCTTGCATCTATTCCATTATTCCAGCTTCTTAAGTCTCTATGTATCTTGTAAGCTCTATCAAAAACTGGATATGAGGTCAGTTGTTGGGCAAAGGGTAGCACCATATGCCATCCTGGCAAATGATTTGCAGATATTTTTCCATTCAGGGAATTATACGTTACACCTTCATGCCCAATCTCCACCTTTTGAATCGGCGCAAGCAGAACTATAAATGCAATAACTATTGCCATAATGATGAAGCTGTTTTTTCCCTTAAGGAAATCTTTGATTTTTAAAAAATGATTTTTCATTTTTTCCTCCTATTAGTTTGATCATATTTTCCTTTTTGTGTCTTAATAATAGTGTCAGTTTCACTAAAAGAAATGGTCTTAATATCTATTTTTTGTGGAAGAATGACCTTCTTACCGCTGAGCGACAAGCCCGCTAGCATTGATTTTTCATAATTATTGAATGGTTTCTTAGTATCAAAATAATCAAGCCATTTCCCGGAGGGATACAAGGCAAAATTATCCTCACATATTTCTTTGCAATTTTTATCAGGAATAATTTTTTTGGCCAAACATTCACGCCCGCATGACAAAAGATAGTCATCATAATGTATAGCAACTTCAATATTATTATTTCTTAAAGGCTCAAAATCAAACCTTTGGGATATTGCATTTATCTCTATTCCTTTTATACCCATCTTATAAAGAGTTCTTATTTTCTCATTGCTGCAATATGGGTGTGAAGAAATGATGTTGGCCATATCTTCACTTTCATTCTCTAGTATTTCCTGATACCAAGGACAATCAAATAACGATCTACATAGCTGTCTTCCGATATGTAATCCAATTAGATCTTTATGTTCAATGCAATAATACAAAATCCCCCAATCGTTTGCGACAATTTCTATGGCTTTGCGTAATGAGATTATTTTTTCAATTAGCTTGATTGTTTTTTTCAAATCACATTGGCTGATTCTCGGCGTAACAATTTTTAGTCTTTTACCCATGCCACTCAGTGCCATAAAGAAATCCCAATTAGAATCAATATTGGTAAGAGGGATAACACAGCTTTCAGAACCGATACTTATAATGTCTGCTTCTGATAAATGTTTTTTTGTGATTTTATCAATCCAGATTATCCTATGCTCAAGCAACATTTCATTTCCCCATAAATGGAAAAATTTTTTTCAATAAAAAATATTTCATTCTTCCTTTATAGCGCCGCCCTCCAGAATCATTTTTATTACGAAGGTCAAGCATCCGGGTAAAAAGATGGCCAAATTTAGATATATTGGGTATCGGCCCTTTTTTGCTGTCCCTAACTTTTACTAGAAAACGATTGATTTTCTTTTCACTTAGAAAGGGAAGCAATATTAAGACTGTCTGGAATTTTTGAAATTCAGGATTTATTTTTGAACCACCCGACGCAGCTGCTCTTGCTGGTATCCCTTCATTTATTTCGTGAATTTCTTTGTCTGTCAGCATTTCAAGTTTCTTGGCGATTGGAATAATATCCGTTCCCGGATAATATCGCAGCCAAAATGTCTGAATTTTTGTCGGACGATGTTTATTAAATGTTTCGATTAGTTCAATATAATCTTCATCTTTAAGTTGTGGCAGACCAAATATTACATCGATTACCAATCTAATTTTTGAATTCTTAAAAAGTTCAATTGCCTTAATAACATCTTGCTTTGTTTCATATCTATGTAGTAAATTTGTCTTAACATCTTGATTAAGAGTCTGAACTCCCATTTCTACTTCCCAACAGCCCATTTCTTCAAGTAGTTTAACAGTTTTTTCTGTAATATGCCTTGGATGCACGAATGTCCAAAATGGGACGTTAATTTCTCTTCTGTATTTTTTACCAAATTCTTCCAGCCATCTTTCATCATAAGTAAAAACTTCATCCCAAAAACATAAAGTATTAAACCCATATTTAAGTTTCCGCTCTTTCAACTCGGCAATAACATTATCTATACTTCTTCTCCTTAAAAAATCACCACTATTTTTCCATAATAAACGCCGATCCATAGAATTATGGCAATATGAACATTTATTTACACAGCCCCTTGACGTTATTATATTGTATTCTTTTTTTGCATATGGATTGACGTCCAAAAATAAATCAACGTCCGGAAAAGGTAATTTATCTAATTCTTGCAAAAGAGGTCTCGTTTCATTTATAATTATTTTACCCTGTTTCTTATATCCTAAATTCCTAATATCCTGATAACAGGTTTTCGCTTCTAATGCTTGCACAAGTTCAAGCATTGGATATTCGCCTTCGCCTGCAATGATAAAATCAATAAACCAATTTGATAATACATTTTGGGGAACTGCTGTTATATGGGGACCACCAAATACTATCTTTATATTCGGCTGCTCTCTTTTTATGTTCTCAGCATATGAACAAGCCCATCCGAAGATGTCAGAAACAATGCTAAATATGATAATATCTGGTTTTGTTTTTGCTACCTCTTTCATAATTCTTTTTCTATAGCTAAACAAGTGCGATACGAAGTTCATCTTTAAATATAAATCATTAAATAATTGTGGGTCAAATAACAGAAAAGTTTCATGCCCATTTTTTTTCAATATGGCTGAAATGTATTCTATTCCTAAATTTTCAAACGCTGGATATGCAAAAGCGATTTTCATCTTTTCTCCTTTATTTACGCAATAGCTTAATAGCTGCTTTAATATTGTTTGACAAGATTTTTAATGAATGTATCTGTAATAATTGTTTGATTATCCGCTTAGGGCGATAGTAAAATTTACGATAAGCCGTTCTTATGGCTTTTCCGATTTCTGCAGCCGACAAAGTTTCATAATTAAGCAGGGGTTTTTCACCATGGGTATATTGTCTCCAATCATGTGTAATGAGCCAGTGTTTTTTTTCTGCCAGATTATATAGAGCAGTTCCTGGAAATGGGGTTGCGTTATAAAAATAGGCATAGTCAAGTGGCAGCGATTGTGAAAATTCAATCGACATCTTCATTGATTCTTTTGATTCTCCCGGGAGACCAAACATAAAATAACCAATAGTTTGTATTTTTGCTCGATATAAATCAGTAACTGCTTGCTTGATTTGCTTATTGGTAATATTTTTTCCTGCTTTTTTTAGTATATTGTCATCAGCCGATTCTATTCCCAGCGAAACAATCCTGCAACCTGCCATCTTCATGATCTTCGCTAATGGATAATCAATTTTGTCAATCCTGCTGTTTGACATCCAGCTAATATTTGAGCCCATTTGAATTAACCTGTTACAAAAGTCTTCAACCCATTTCCTGTCTGTCGTAAATGTATCACTCAAAAACATAAAATTAAATATTTTATGCTTCTCAATACACTCCTCTATTTCCTGGACAACAGAATCTACTGACCTAGTTGAATATCTCGAAGAATATACCGGCGAGGTACAATATATACATTTATTTGAACAACCTCTTGAAGTTTGGATAATCGTAAATGGTTTATTATTATAGTGAAGCTTATAATAATTATTATTTATGAGCGATCTGTCAGGTTTATGTGAAAGGAAAATTCGAGAATTTTCTTTGGTTATTTTTGATTCTTTAATTTTGCCTTCCTTTGATAAGTACGCAATGTTATTTATTTCATTGAATTTCGGTTTTTTAGTTTCTATGTACTTTTCAACTACCGATTGTATTGCATCCTCTGGTTCTCCTATAATACAACAATCAACAACTGATGATTCCAATATTTCTATCGGTCGTGCTGTTGCGTGGAGTCCAAAAAAAATGATAAAGGAATGCGTTTTAAGCTTTTTTATTTGCTGCGCTAATTTAATATCACTATGAAATGTAGGAGTTGAGCAGTTTAAAATGACGATATCCGGTGCATATATAGCAATATTTTCAAGCATCGCTTGATATTTTTGCCTTATCTGTCCGTCATACAATCTAATCTCGCTTAAATCCTTTAACTGTTTAAGCGATGACCCAATTAACGCTAAATCAATAGGAGGCCAGCATTCAATTCCCGGTTGAGTCTTGGTTTGACACCGTCCTACTCTTATAAATGCTGTTTCATCAAATGCTATTGGATTCAGCAATAGAACTTTGTATTTCATGCCCCACCAGATTTCAATGAACCACAATATTCACCTGTTGTAATACTCTCAAATGAAGCTGCCACCATTTTAATGAAACTATCTAATAATAATAGCCTTTTTTCAAGACTTTTGTAGTATTTTAATTCAGTTCCATATAAAAAGCTATTATCAACTAAATCTGCTAGATGAAACAAATATATTAATGGCTTTCTATTTTTTATATGCCATTTAATCAGCTTAGTCATTATCAACTCCGCAATGTTTACGTTTGATGCAAGTAAATAACTGAAATGGCAAGGGAAGTTCATATATGGGAAAGTTGTGATAGGTATTCTTATTATGCCGCCAGAGTTATATTTTCGTAAAGCCAGCTGTTTATTCCCCATATAGCCGGATTTGCTGGCATCAATTCCTTTGAGAAGTTTAATAACGGGAAGATATGGCGTTTTAATAATTGAACAATCGTATTGAAACCCTTCCGTTTCTAATATTTTTATTTGCGATGGATTAATGTCAAAATTGGGAGCGCGAAAACCTTTACATTTTATTCTGAAAGCCGAGTAAACAATATGATTTGTTTTTTGTACTTCGGTTTGAAAATTTTTATCCGCAAGCGTTGAAAACTTATTTGGATGTCCGTATGAATGATTAGCTATCTCATGGCCTTCTTTTAGTGCATTTAGTATATATGGCTGTACAGATTTTTTTTCCATATCTCTGCCAACAACAAATAAAGTGCCTTTTAAATCGGCTTTTTTGAATTTATCAACAAATATTTCCAAGGCTGAGTAATATGTATCACCTTTATATGAGGACAATCCATAATGCTTCTGCATCACAAATTCACTATCGCAGTCAACTTGAATTACCAACTTGGGTTTTAAGGCCATATAAAACTCCATTTCGTATATTTCAATTTCTTAACAATTTGTTTTTTAGCATGGATATTGCAATTTTAAGCATCCACATGAATTCTTTCCATGATTTTATGGTAAATAATATGTCTATTGCTTTACGCGGCCTAAAATAGAATTTTCTCCATGCCCATCTATATATTTCCGCCATTTCATCATGTGCAATATTCGAGTTCTTAAAATGGGAATTAATCCGGAAAAAGCCTTCTTGAATTTCGTCTTTTTTACTTAATAAACGCTCTTCATTCTGAAGAGTATTGTAAATTGGAGTACCAATAATTGGAAAAAAATGGGAAAAATTGACAAGATGTGGATTTACTTTAATAGCGAAACTAATTGTATCATATATGTGCTCTTTTTTTTCAAAAGGAAATCCAATAATAAAGTAACCCTGAGTTGTTATTCTTTCCTTGCGGAACATTTTAATTGCTTTTTCAACCTGCTCCAATTTTAAACCCTTTTTTATCTGTTTGAGGATTTCCGGATTACCGCTTTCGATTCCAATTCCAACCCGAAACACGCCGGCTTGCTTCATTTTTTTAACAAGGACTTCATCGACTTTATCAGCACGAATTCCATTCTGGCAATTTATCGCGAAGCAATCAATTTTCAAGATCCCATCTAGTATTTTTTCAGCGCGTTTCATATCAAAAGTAAAATTATCATCAAGGATGTCCAGTTGCCGAATGCCATATTTATCATGTAACCATTGGATTTCATTTATTACGGACATATGCGACCTAGCCCTAAAATTAGTTCCATGCACGCTTTTATCGCAGAATGTGCAATTATATGGACATCCCCTGCTCGTCATAATTGGTGCCATATATGACTTAACTAGCCGTGCTCCCTTTGAGTAGTAGTATAAATCAGGCTCTAAAAAATCGTATGCGGGATATGGGAGATTATCCAAATCCGGATGGATTGCTTTTTTGTGTCCGCTATTTTTTATGCAGATTCCATGATAATCAGCAATTATATTATCCCCATTTTTCAGTTGCTCAATTAACCGTCTAAATGGCAGTTCACCTTCTCCGGCTATAACCGCATTAAAAAGTTCCAGCCAGTCATTTGGGAACAATGTCGGCAGCGGTCCTCCTGCAACCAGTTTCAGCTTAGGCATTATCTTACTTAATTCAATCGCTATTTTCTTTGCCACTCTTGCTGTCACAATATTAATTGAAATACCAATCACATCAGGACTAAAACTCCTTATCTTCTTTACCGTTTCATCAATGCTTAGCTTTAGGATATTTGCGTCTAATACTTTCAAATCATCAACTATATCTTTTATAGCGCCCGCTATATAAAGAAGGCCTAATGGCGGATACTGTGTTGCTGCAATATTTTTCATGTCAGGATATGGGGCTAATAAAAGAACTCTCATTGAAACTTTCCTCAAACTATATTCAAAGCATTTATGCAAGCAGATAAGTGAAGTGAAAACGCTAAATTTGATTCAATATAAGCATTACAGTAACACCCAAAGCAATTATTTGGAAAGCCATTCTTGCCGCTATTGGTAAATGCTTGTTTAAATCCATGTTTTATTGTATTAAAATCATCATTCCTGCGGATGTCAAAACAGCATGGCAATACATAACCCAATGGATCAATTGTGCAAAATAAGTTGTTTGCATGGCATCTCATCACTGATTGCTTTCCCCATGTTTTCTGGATATACCTTAAAAAAGCTGTTGAATTTCCAACTGTTTTTGAACGACGTTTTTTACATAGCAGAAATTCAATCGCATAATTCATCTCGTAATGACTAGGTTTAAGAGTCTCAATAAGATTTTCATTTTCCGAAATTCCATAATGGAAAATGGGTTGGAATAATGCTTTATGGCCATATTTTGAGGCTATATCAAGAATATGCCCCAAATCATTAAGGTTTCTTTTTGTTAAAACCGTATTAGTAATCACTTTGATTTTTCTTGCTTTTAGCATTTCAATTGCATTTATGACAATCCCATATGATCCTTTCCCCCGCAAAGAATCATGTATTTCCTGCGAACCATCAATACTAAGCTGAACGACATCAACATATTTTTCCAATGTATCTATGTGTTTCATAATCGCTTTGCCATTACTTGATATACTTGTAATTAAACCGGATTTGTGAGAACATTCTAGCAATACACTTATATCATCACGGTTAAGGCTCTCGCCGCCAGCAAACCCAAGTTTAATAACGCCATTTTTTTTCAATTCTTTTATCATCCCTATAGACTGCTCTGTACTCATTGAACGCATATCTAATTTAGTCCAATCGCAATATTTACATTTTTGATTGCATGAGTATGTAGATAGAAAACTTATTGTAAGCGGCGTTCTCTTCTTAAATAAATAGTATCTCGCAATTGTACTTGCTGTACGGCATAATGAAATTATTTTCATATGGATAATTCCTCAACTCCGCCGACAAAGTGCCAACGTTTACTAGAAGCTTGACTTATAAAAGTCTTTAATAGTGGAATAACGGAATTCTCAATATGGATTGAGTCTTTAACTGCCATATATAAACTCTCTTCTGAAACTACTGACAACTCCTTTGATAAAGGCGTCTGCGGATATACTCTTTCACCAATAAAAGCATTGATTTTTATATTTCTATAACTATCAGCGATTTTGAATGTTTCCGTTAGTGATCGCTCCGTTTCCAGATAACCACATAAAATTAAGCTAATATTATATGGCAAGTTAAACTCTTCGAGTTGCTCAAGTAAAAATCTCGCTTGATATGAATTAAAGCCCTTATTCATTGCCTTTAATTGGCTATCAGCAAAAGAATCAATGCCAACCTCGCAATTTTCACATCCACTTTCAACCATTAACCTAATCAATTCTTCATCATAATTAATCGGATTAATATTGCAAGTAAAACGAATATCAAACTTGTTCCTTATTATCTCTCTTAACAATTCTTTTGCATACGAGAGATTTAAATTGAATACAGAATCAACAAAATAAAGTGACTTGATTTTAGTAATTTCAATAGACTTATTTATTTCGTCTATAACCACTTCAATTGCCCGTTCCTGAATAGCGTGATTTGATAAGTAAGGGTAAGGGCAATAACGGCAATTATATAAACAGCCTCTAACTGTTTGAATAGGAATAGAAACGTTATTAAACAAAAAATATTTTCCATACTTATTCCAATACTTTTGCATTGATCCAGATATGTCGCTTTGACGGAAACTTTTATCGATGATTGAGATAATACTTCCTTTTGGTAATGTATTATTATTTTTAATTGCATATATGAAAGCTTCTTCGCCAGAACCTATAATTCCATAATCAGCTTTTGTTATAGCCATTATTTCTTTTGGGAAAATAGAAAAACCAGCTCCGCCCAAAATGATTTTTGCAAATTTTTTTGCAACACTTACAATCTCAAATAATTCATTGTAAATATTATTCATTCTGCTGGTTTCTGCGATATTTCTGATCGAAAATCCAACTATATCCGGCTGAAACTGCCCCAGCTCAGATTTTAAAGATTCGAAAGGATTACTATGGAAATTCAAATCACAAAATTCATATTTTATATTGATTTTCGTTAAAGCAGTGCCTATATATAAAAGTCCCAGGGGAATGATGGGATGGTGATATTTTATGTTTGAAGGCACTACCAATAATATTTTCATGGTTTTCTTTCGTTTGCTCAATAAAACCTAATCGCGCTTTTTAATTAATACTATTTTTATTACCTAATTCAATGAAAACATAATTTCTTTGCAAGAAAAAGTTTGCAAGAAAAAACAATGCTGTAGTAAATAATTTTGAAAATAGAAAATCAAACTTTGCAATTTTTCCGAAAAACCATAGTACTGCACTTCCCAAAAAAGTTGTGGTTACACTATTGAAGATATATTTAGCAACTTTCCAAAATGTTACGCTTTTCTGACTAAAAACCAAATAGTTTTTACTTAAAAATGCCAATGACCCAATTGAAAAACTGACAATTATATTAGCAATAATATAATTGATATTAAACTCAGAAACCAATAAATAATATGTGCTATATTCAATTCCGGTGAAAAATAATCCACTAATTATATAACGAGCAAAGACAAGGTTTTTTATTGCTGCACAGCATTTTTGAATTCCATTTTTACAGATATTCATTATATTTATATCGGATTCCATATGTTTTTTATTTTATCTATAAAATTGTATATCGCTGGCACATTTGGAAGGCATGAATACAAAAAAATGCCCTTTTCGAACAGATTTCCTAAAATAAAATCAAAAAATCCTTTATTGTAAATAATGCGAACACGAAAACGATATGCAGAAGGTAATGGAAAACGGCTCATTAATATACAATGTTTGCAGGAGTCAGGCATAATTTGAAATTGACACTTTTTATTTGCATTAATAAGGTCAAGATGTTTTTTATCGGTCAATATATCTCTTATTCCATTTTGAGTATCCCATATATTCCCCATGGTTAGTTTTCGATCAAAATCATAACAGCATGGACGCATATCACCATTACTGCTAATAAAAATCTTATTGCCTATATGATAGCATCGACGATACTTTCGACAAGATGAAATATATTCTATCATTGGATTTACAAAAATCCTGTCAATTCCTTGCTTTTTCCAATACCTAATATACTGATGAAGATCATCCATGTTATCTGTTGTCATAATGTAGGCAAGGCAAATATCTGTTTTGCTTCTAAGCTTTTTTTTAAGTGAAATTAGTTCTTTGACATTGTTCATTACTTTTAAGAACGAGTCACTATTTACTTTGTAACCTTGAAATTTTTTATATATGTAAGCATTGCTTCCGGTAATACTTATAGTTATCTTATTAATTCCTAACTGCAAGAGATCACTGCTGATATCTGGATTTAATAATGTCCCATTCGTAACAAGTGAAATATGGGGAAAGAATTTCTTTGCTAATTTTACTGCTTCCTTCAAATGAGGGTATAAGAGAGCTTCACCGTGACCATTTAATTCAATATTACGGATATTGATCTTACCATCACTACAATTTAAATAAGCAAGTTGATGCAATATGCTTTCAAATTGGTTCATATCAATAATGGTTTTGCCTTTTTGAGCTTTACACATTTTACATTTCAAATTACATTGATCTGTCAATTCTATATGCGCCATATTGTACATATGATTCGCTATATCCTCCGCTTAAAAATAAAAACGAAAAGTTTCAATGGCACTTTAACTATCGATTATAACTTCTAGTGTGCCCTATTCCGATACCGTCATTCGGCGGCAGCACGTCTCTATATGAAAATAAAGAGTCTTTTTCCATATCATAAGCAAAAAACGTCTTTTGATTTCCCACAATAATATATCTCCCATCATAAGACGCATTTGCTGTAAAACAAACATCAGGATCATCGCTGCTCATATGACACCCATATTTAAAATCAAGAATAAGTTTTTTCCCTAGTGGCACTTTCCGATAAAGTTGCATTGTATCGGAATCAATAATGTATAAAACATTACAATATGAAACCACAGCGATAAAAACCTTATTTTGGTATTTAAAGGCATCGTGTTGAAATACTCTATATAACTCAGCCTCACCGAAAGTCGATACAATCTCTGTATGGCTATCTAATATGCGCAATTTTACAATGTATCCATTCCCATTTATATATGTGGTCAATTGATGGTAGAACAGGTTATGCGCAGACACATAAAAATAATTTGGATTAATCGGATCAAAAACAAAGTGTCCAATAGTCGGATAAGGAATTTTTGTAAACCAAATATTTCTTTCCTTTATATTAATCGTAACTAAACTCTGTAGTTTAATCCCGCCCTTATGATGTGCCTTTCTGTATCCTCTTTTATTTAATGCAAAAGGAAGCCTAGGATATGGGCATAAAAAATCTTGTTTAAATGTCCCGCACACTAAATGCTTTTCGTCCGGGGAACAAGTTATTTCATGAATTTCATCTTGATAATTAAATTCAAGAAGCTTTTGTTCTTCAAATGATTGTAAATCTGTAAACCCTATCGTACATTCTACTGTCGTTCTATTTCCTTTTATTAGCTCGGCCCAATCAATTAGCGGCCATTTTACAAAATAAAACCTTTTTCCATCCGGCGAAAGACCGCCTTGTTTCGAGTAATGATATGGAACAGAATCAAGAAATTTTTCTGGTCCAAGATATGCGTAGTTATTAGCAATATCAAGATATATAGTAAAAAATCCGTTTGTAGCACATAATATTCCTATTTTGCTGAAATGGATACAATGGGGTTTCCCCAATCCGATAAATGGACTTTTAAGCCTTAAGTATTCACTTTTATGCTTCTGAATAAACTTTTTGTAAAGACGTTCCATTTTGTAAATTGGTGGTTGTTGTATTGTCCAGTATTTTGCTTTTTGGTTGTCAAAATCCAATAGGGTTATTTTTATTGCTTTCAGCCCATGTCTTTTATCAGCTGAACTAGAAGCTATTTGCAATGGAATTTTACATGATAAGCTGTTTTTAAATGGTCTTTCTATATATTCAATTTCTTTGCAAAAATAATTCCCCTGATGATAGTCTGCAAGCACTAATACCTTTGCCAAAATATCTTGGGCTATCTTGCTTTCACAAAGAATGCTTTTTAATATATGTACATAGTCCACTTTTACTATCCTTTCTAAGCCTATTATATACTCAAATTAATTATTCACTCCAAATGTTCTTTTGTAATAATATTTGGTACATTTATTGTGGATGTAGTCAAACGATTCCTGAAAATTGATATGCCATTATTATAGTTATTATCACTTGTTTCAAATGTGTAACGCCAAATATCTGATGCGACTGATACGTTGGGATGATCATATATATCAAATCGTTCAAACAATTTTTCGTCCTTAATTATGTCTAGCACGTCGTGTGGAGTGAAACTAAAGCTGTCATTTAGCAAATCTTGCGTATAAACAATAATCCAATCTATATATTCAATAGGTCTGTATGATAACGTAAAATATTTCAAATTTTGTGCCCATGTAATAGGCCTTATATTATTGATATATAAGTCATTAATTATCATATCATTAGGGTTTTTATAAAAGTTTATTATTCTTCCATTTGTATGATACATTAAAGAATGGGTAGCAAAGGTTGTTGTATATATAAATTCACCGCTGTTAATAAACTTTTTAGCGAATTTTACGGCTGCTTTATCTGAATTAGCATGATTTTTTAAATAAGATGATGAATATATTAGTAGCGTGCTCTTAATTTTTAAGTCTGATAAGTATTCAGGCAAATCAGTTGTTGGCAAAACTTCCCAGTAGAAATTTACAGGCGGCTTAACTAAGGCTTCTGTTAATCCATTTACATTATTTTTTATTATGAAATAAGGCAGCTCATGTAAAATATTAGAAAAGATTAAAATTACGGTGAAAATCACCAAAGCGACTTTATCTTTCTTAAATAATTTCATAATGAATATCGCACTTAACATATATATAAAAGGAACAGATACAATCAGCCAACGAGTAGCATAATCCCAAGCAAAATAAGAAATGAAAACTAAATTACTTAGAATTACAGTAATTGGTAAAACATAAAATAAAGGGGCTTTATTCTTTTTTTTATTTAATATATTATCATCAACATGATTCTCCTTTTTTATAAGTAAATTTATTAGGAATTTTATGAGCATTAAAAACCCTAGTGTTATAAGTGGGGTAAAGTATACTTGAATTTGCCAAATATATCCTAGTATTTGCGTGCCGAATTGCTCAGCTGTAGCCCTATTATATGGAGTTCCAAATTGTTGCAGATATATAATTTTCGCAATAAGGAAAGGCATTGTGAAGATTAATATAATAATGGCGCAATCCAAGTAAGTTTTTATAATTGCTTCAATGCTTTTTGTAGTTATTAATAGGTATACAAACAAAGAAATCGCTAAAATAGAAAAAAATAAGTAATTCGTATAGAATAAAAGAATCATTGAGCATATAAAAAATACTTTATTAATTCTCATTTTATGATGTTCAATTTTAGTGCAGTAAAAACATGACATAATAATAAATAATAAAGATGGACCGTAATAATATGCTACCCGCGTATAAATAATAATGGGCACTGAAAGACAATATAACCACAACGCCAAAGCAGCTACGTTATCATCTCCGACAAATTGCTTTGTAAAACGATAAAAGAAAACAGCGCTTAACAAGCCTAATATTACAAACCATATACGTATACCAAAAAGAGAAGCGGAAAAAATAGACCCAAACGCAACCAAGTAAATTGGAAACCAATCGCTATGCATTTCTATAAGATTAATAAAATAAGCGCCATTTTCAAATGATATTAAATTATAACCATCCCATACCTTTGGATAACCAAACTGCAAAACCCTTTTCCCCAAAACGACGTTATAAGCTTCATCAGCCCACATTTCTCTATTGCCTAGATTGGGAATTGTTAAGATTGCCATAATTGAAATAGGCAATAAAACAGAAAAGAAATCCAACAGTTTTATATTGGTTTTCTGAAAATATGCTTTTATCATTCTTTCCTTAAATTAATCCTTCGATTACGAAACTCAAAATTGTGAGATATTTATAACTTTAGATGCGCAAAAATATCATGCCTTATCTACTCAAATTATGTTAATCTTTTATTTATTTCGAGCATTTTCATTGTACTAACTAATTCACGTTTTAGTAGCTCACGCTCATTTCGCTTAAGCGACATATTTGAATCATTAAGAAATGCTTTATCAATATATTTTTTATGCAGATACTCTTTAGGAAAAATATAAGTTCCTTTTTCAGTTTTGAATTGCTCCAAATGGTTCAGGCAATCATGAAACCATTTGGATTTTTGCGATATTTTGAAAAGGGACATAAAATCAATATAATCAAGTAATAGGAATGGAGCTTTCCGAACATGGCAGGCATTGGAGCCACATAAAGGCAATGTAGGACTCCAGCCGCACGCATAATATGTACGCCTTTCCTCAGCCCATAATAATCCATATCCTTCACGGATTTTCTGGAACTCTGGTTCGAGTATATATTTGACAATGTCATCGATTTTAATTAGTTTTTCTGTGTTGGTGCATATTTCTGTATAATATGCCAATGCCCACAGGTCATAAATATTAGGCAACGGCTTCTCTGCGCCTAGTTTGAAAGGATTCAGTTCATCTCGTAAAATCCTAACTTCTGCCCATGCTTTAGGCTTTTTAGGCAATTTACTTTCATCTTGATAGATATCTAATATGTTTTCTTTGGCGGCTATATGAATGGCATTAAGTCTATCTTCCATAGATTTAATTACCTCTGGAAACAAACAACCTGTCATAAAGAAAAACCTATGAAGCATTCCAGCATAGTAATAACAATAATCATGTTCATCTTCTTTGGAATATAAATAATTGAAAATATCTGCAACGTATGCCATCTTATCGTCAAAGATGGGGATGCCTGCTTTAAATCCCATATCAAGGATTAAAGGGAAAAAACTTTCTATACAAGTATCCTTGGAAGAATGTATCAAGTATTCCAAAGTCTTTTTATCTCTGCCCGGTATTTGAAATCCGTCTAGGCGATTTAGTATTAAATGAACTTCGTCAATATTTACCAATGCCGAAATAATGCTGTTAACATCATTACTTTTGACTTTCGAGCCATCAATTGATGCCAAACGCAAGTGTATTGCCGGGCCACCATGTTCCAGTAGCCATTCTTCTATCTTATTATCCATAGAAAATCATTCTCCGCAAATATGTATTCCGATGCTTGCCAAATATATTGTACCATGATTTACAACAACTCCAGACCTGCGGTCTGTCGTTGAATAATCAGGTGAAAACAAATGCCCGCTTCGCGGTCGCTTGTTTTCCTGCTGATTATTCATTATACCATAAAATACTTAAATAACAAGAGTTTTTGCATGGCTATCTATATCAATGCCGGAATAGCCGAATTTTTGTTTCAATGTCTTGTCTGGATAATTGCTTATATTGCCACATTTCTTTTTGGATAGTATTACATAACCAAGCGTGTACTTCTTCTTTATTATTCCACATCCAGCCGCTTCGTACAGTATAAAACAAACTTTTTTGGGACACAAACCATTGAAAACCTTCATCTTCAAGCAATAAAGAGCGGCATTGGACAGCTTTTTTTCGAATCGTCTCTTCCCAGGCTTCTTTTTCCCAATATAATCGGAATGGACAAAAAAGCATTGGGAAAAATAAAGTCGTAAAAACCATATATGTTAACCATCCATATTTCTTTTGCTGATTCATATGTGCTTGCTCATGTAATAAAATTATTTCTTTTACCGAATCTGAAAATAGATCCCACTTTGTTGGCAAATAAATTGTTTGGCCAATTAATGTAGGCACCATTTCATAAAAATGCTTAAATAATTTGCCTATTATTTTCATTGGCCATGATTGATCTTTGTAAATAAATTGAAAATCAGCATCCTTGCTGTTATTGGTTTCGCTATTTGGCTTTATACCTATTTTTTTCATTTACAAAACCTTTAATGGGTCAAATAATAAAAATACCGTTTTCTAAACGAGCGGGCTACATCGTGATGCTTATCAAATATGCTTCTTGCTTGATTTAAAAATTGGATGATTTCGCTTATATCAGGCATCCACTTTTCCATATGATAGTCTTCCATTGATTGCAATGCTGATTTTGATAAATGAGGTGACATCATTAAAATCCCAGCTAAACGGTGCAGCATTTTGTCTTTCTTTTTATCATGGGAAGTAAGTTTCATTGATCCATCATAGTACCCATGTTCTATGTTGTCTATATCTTTTTGTGATAATACTCCCTTTTCAAGTGCAGTCTGGATAATATCTGTACGTGGATAATAGCGCAAAGAATATGCAATTACTCTATAAGGTTTTATATCAACAATGTCATGGGCTGTGACATAAACATTCCGCGGACTGTCACCAGGCAGATATGTAATACAATCAGCTAAAGTCCGGACTCCCACATCTTTAAGATAATGCACGGCATCCCGAATCATTTGATTATTTTCATTACGCCCGCAAATTCTGCGTCCATTGCTGTCAGTTGTCTGTATTCCCATTTCCACCTCCCAGCAACCAGCTTTAGCCAGAAGTTTTGCTGTCTCTTTTGTAATAGTATTCGGATGCACGCAAATCCGGAAAGGAACACGCACTTTAGCTGTATATTCTTCTAATAAATCATGCGAAAAATTCCTTAATGCCAATAGGTTATCATCCCAAAATCGCATAGTAGTAAATTTATATTTTAATTTACTTTGTATCAATTCTTCAATAACATTATCTACGGAACGGTGCCGGACAAAAGAACCTTGCTTGTCCCAAATCCGTGCTTCCAAATTATTGTGACAAAAAGTGCATCTATTGGGGCAGCCACGGCTAGTAATAATATTATACTCTTTTGTTGACCAAGGTGCAGCATCATAATACAATCCTTTGTCAGGCATTGGGTGACTGCTTAAATCCTGAATCAAAGCATTATTAACAGAACCTTTTGCCTCACCATTAATTTTAAAATATACACCTCGTATATCGATGGGCATTTTCTCATACTTTATGCACTCTATTAAGCGAGGTAATGTTTCATCTCCCTCACCTGCAATAACATAATCCACATAAGGAAGCTCAATCAGTAATTCCGGCACCGAAGTAGCGTGGATTCCCCCAACAATGATAGGCACTTTAGATATGCTGCGTATTTGCTGGGCGCGTTTGCGAAACCATGGCATAATATCACTTACCAAAGAAAAAAGAACCACATCCGGTTTATACTCTTCTAATTTGCGAATAATAGTTTTTCCATAATCGAACCTTTTCGCTAGCGTTGGCACTCTTAAGAACATATCATCGAATAAAACCGGATCAAATATTAACTTAGTTTCAATATTATGTTTCTTTAAGTGAGCAGATAATACTTCTATTCCCAGAAACTCCACTTCGGGGATTATAAATAATGCTTTCATTGATCCACCTCTATTTTAACCATTTGCGCCCATCTCCCAAAAGATAATATCTATATTTTTTGAGAAAAGATCGGGCTATATCATTATATGGCTGAAAAAAACCTCTTGCCGTCATTACCATTTGAAAAAACGAGTTGAATCTTGGCAGCCAGATCTCAATTCTTATTTTTTTCATAAACTTAATAAATTCTAATGGAAAGTAATGAGCAACGATCAGTAGTGAACGCACACGATCAATTTGCTTGTTTAATTTTTTATTATATATATATGAATCACGGCTAGTTCCATTATTAATTTCATTTAAGTCATAGTCGCTTATTAAACCTTCGTTATATGCAATTTGCGTTAATTCCGTTTTTGGAAAATAGCGTGTCAGGAATATGCGGGACTGGTCAGGTTTTATTTTTGCTACAAACTCGCACATTGAGTATATATCGCGATACGTCTGAAAGGGAAGCCCTACCATAAAATCCAATATTACTTTCAAGCCAGAATTTTTTAATATCTCAACTGCTCTTTTAATGTCTCCATCACTTTCTTTCCGGCCACATAAACGACGCCCACATTCATCAACAGCCTGCACCCCTATTTCTACTCCCCAGCATCCAGCCTCGGACAGCAACTGCGCTATGCCATTATCAATATGAAGAGGATGAACAAATATCTTGAATGGGATATGGATTTTTTTCTTATACTCATCAAAGAAATCATGTGCATAATTCCGATTCATAATTAGATTATCGTCCCAGATATTCACTAGTGTATATTTATTTCTTTCTTGCATGGCACTTAGTTCTGATATTACACTATCTATTGAACGATAACGAAGGTATTGCCCTTGTCTGTCCCATAAAGCATATTTGGTATTATTATAACAGTAAGTGCATTTGTATCCGCAGCCTCTGCTTACTAATAAATTATATTCTTTCGTTGCCCATGGAGCCGCACAATAAAATTGCTCCTTGTCAGGAGGAAAAATATCTAAATTCTGGGTCAGGTGATGGTTTTCAGTTCCGATTATTTTCCCATCTTCCCTATAATAAGTACCACGCACAGTTTTAGGCGATCGATTGTTATTTATCGACTCAATGAGCTGGGGCAAAGTTTCTTCACCATCCCCCATCATCACATAATCAAAATAGGGATATTCCGCAACAAGCTCCGGAACTGCAGTAGCATGCGGCCCTCCAACTATCACTTTAGCTCCTGTAGCTTGTTTTAATTCCTTAGCTCTTTTTTGGGCCCATGTAACATCATTACTATAAAGAGTAAACAGTACATAATCCGGTGCATAATTTACTGCTTTACGTATAATTGCCCTGTCAGCATTAAACTTTTTCATAAGGAATGCTGATGAAATAAATGCATCATCAAAAAGTGAAGGATCAAATATCAATTCTACATGATGTCCTGCTAATTTAAGACTTGTAGAAAGTATTTCAAGAGCAAGGTACTCATGGCCTTTCATAATCATCAATATTTTCATCTTCATTTTCCAAGTTGTCTTGGATGTCCGTATCCCAAAACCATATTCTCCGGCAGTCTTTCTGTAATGGTTGTCAATTCTTTTGCATCCATATCATATAATTTAAAGCCCTCTCTAGCACCTACTATTACATAGCGCCCGTCGCTTGATGGAGTTGATGATAAATATACATTAGGCTTATTGGGTGCTAATGCGCTTCCATATTTAGAAAAATTCAATGGTTTTATATTAGGAGTAACTATAATACGTTCATATAAACTCATAGTTTCCGCATCAATAATATCCAGCTTATCCGGTGTGTTTGCGGTTGAGATCATCACTTTTCCGTTTCTTAAAAAAAGATCTGGTTGCGTTATTCGATATACATCAGAACCGGTATAACATCCTGAAATAATAGTTTCTCCATCTTTTATATCTAAGCGGTATATTGCTGCATTTCCTTCTAAAAATATATTTGACTGGTAAGTTTTCATATTGTGTGTAGAGAGATATATTCGGCGATTGTTTATAAGGTCAAATTCAACATGAGCTGGTACTGGCGTAGGAATTTGAGTATACCAATAATGCCCTGTTTTAAGGTCTAAAGTGACGATTTCATCTGGAATTATCCCTTTTTCATGGCTTTTTCTATATCCTTTGGGGTTTGTATAAATACTTTCCTTGGGATAATCAATATACAGATTCTGTTTAAATGAGGTAATGACTAAGTATCGTTCATCGGGGGAACAAGTGATTTGATGTACATTATCTTTGTAGTGGATTGTATTCACAACCGCTATTTTTAAAGTTTCAAGTTCCACTTTAATTATTTCGCATGGAATATATTGCTGTTCCCCATTAATCATTTCAAAAGTATGTGTTAATTTCCAACGTACCGAGTACCAATAACGGTCATCTGGCGAATATGCTCCTGTATCACAATACATCCATATTTCAGATAAATAATTAGCCGGCACAATGCTACACAGTAAATTTTGAGTATTAACAATCTGAATATAATAACCACAGTTTAAACATATATAATTTTGATCTTTACGCATATGCACGCTATGTTCCTTCTTAATCCCCATAAAAAAAGAACCGATATCCAATGATCTGCCTTCCTGCTTGTAATAATGCGTAACACTATCTTTTATGGGTGGGCAATCAAAATTATACTGATGTACAATGCAGTTTTTGAAATCAATCAAATTTATACTGCGAGCATTAAAGTTGAAATTATTATTTGGATAGCTTACAACCAGCTGAAGGTTTACTATTTGCTCCAATTGATTTCTAAACAATATTCTTTTGTATTCGACGCCATTCTTTACTTTTTTAAACAATGACTCGGCTGTAGATAAAGCTAGGCCGAGGCTGTATTGAAAAAAACTGCTTTTGTGCAACGCTCGTTTAAGCAGATGACTTAAACTCATATTTAATCACCTATTTCGTTTTATCATTCTATTTAATGTTTGCCTTGTAGATTTTTTAAAAATAAAATTGATGGTGCATAAGATAAGAAGAAATAAATGCTTTGCCTTCTTTTTAAAGTTACTATCTTTATTAGGCATTATGCTACTCTTAGTATCTGGTCTGTCTGAGTAAACGATGGGATTGCAAATGTCGTAATTATGTATGGCTCTAATAGTTTTTATATAATCTTTAAGCTTTTCTCCTGGAAACCCTACCATTAAATGGGTTACAACCGTAGTATGAGGAGATATTTTTTTGATTTTCTTTGCAATATTATTAATATTATCTGCTTTATAATGTCTATTCATTTTACTAAGTATTCGATCTGACCCGCTTTGAATGGGAATTGTTACAGAATCAATTCGTGTCGTTTGGAATAATTCCATGTACTCTTCTTCATATCTCTGAATCCAGTAAGGGTTCAAATAATAGATATCAATACCGTTTTGCGGAAACTTGTTATGTATTTCATGGATTAACGTTGGCAAGCTAGAATCAATATCCATGCCATATCCTCCACAGTCATCAGCAACAAGCGTAATAATTTTGTCTTCCTTTAAATGATTACCTAAATCCAATAAAATTTCGGAAGGTTGGCGCGATACGACATGATTTCCTCGCGATCGGTTCATTGCACAATAGCTGCATTGAAATGGGCAACCTTGACATATTTCCACTTCAAAACGTTCATCTGACCATTTACTTCTATATATTTTCTCCACCTTTTTTAGCAAAGCACCAAAAGCGCCATCATGATAATCTAGTTTTAATTGACTATAGATGCGTTGATCTATATAGTCAATTGCTAAGGCATTATATTTTATCGTTCTATATAAATAAAAATCCAGATCAGATGTGTTAGATAAGACAATTATTTGATTTGACAGAGGCTGTAGTATTTTAGGATTGATCTTTGGCAAGCAACCAAGCATAACAACTAAAGCTTCTTTTTTTCGGTTTTTAAGAAAGATTTTTATGTTATCGATGCTTGTTTTTTCGAGCGGATCACTGGCACCGCAGGCATTCATGATTAAGATATCAGCTTCTTTTAAATTTCTTTCAATAGTATGTCCGTTTTCTAAAATGTAATTAAATATTTTGCTTGTTAGGACAGCACTTGGTTTACAACGTATTTCAGAACAATCGAGATAAACTTTATATTTATGGTTATTATTCATATAATTTACTCCTGACTTGATATATTATTTTTATTTAAGACATTTAATAATTCCTTTGCTCCTTTTTTTAATACACACCTTATATTCCAATAGTATTGTATTAAAGCAAAAGGACCAGCCTGATCGGATATGCAGCGAAAGATGAAATAATCGGTCATATTATGTACACAGTACTTTGCTATGGCATATGTTTCGCAATCAATCGTATCAATTGATTCTCCCATTAATTTTGTTTTCTTTTTTTTGCTATGAAAAAATACATCAACAGTCCCCATATTTACTGACATAATTTCTGGCTCAACATTAAAATAAGGCTGATAAAATATATTTTCTGTACACTGTGAATTATTTACTCGGACGATATTATTAGGTATGACAAGCATTCCCGGTTTGATTTTAGGGTTAATGCTTCCTGCCGCCCCAAAATTAATGATGATCTTTGGCTTAAAATAATGGGAAAATTTATTTAAACAATATATAGCATTCTCTACCCCTATGTCAGTATGTACGCAAAATATTTGATAATAATCAATAGACCCTTGTGTAATATTCAGTTCATCAAATTGGTAATTGGGTTCCAAATCAAAAACTTTAGTAATGACCTTGTGTTCACTTTTAGTAGCACATACAATTAATATATCTCTTAGTTTTATCATATTAATTCCTCTTTTTAGGACTGGGATAATATAATTGCGGAACCTCAATTATCTTAGTCTTGCTCTTGTTCAGCATTTTAACAATTACATATCGCCTTTTTACATTAGCCACAGAATAAGTAATACGCGACGATGAGTCACCAGAAAAAATATCATATATCAATTTGAAAAAGCGGTGTGGCCTGATGAGAAAGCTGAAAAAATAAAAATCTAATAGCATAAATATGATTATCAGCTTAACTGTACGTGATGAAAAACGATCCGAAAATGAAACCGCTTGAATTGGATCATTAATGTGCAATAGATTTAAAAAATATTCATGGTTTATTTCAACATCTCGGCTTTGGATAAGTTCATTAAATATTTTACTGCCCGGATACGGCGAATACGGAAAAGGAGCAATTTCTATAACCCCAATCAATGCCATTTTCATTACAAATACTGATGTCGCCATTATGTCTTTCCAAGTTTGGCCTGGGAAACCAAAAATCAAGTTGGCTTTTATTTCTAAGCCAGCTTTACAGCTCGCTTTCATTGATTCAAGAATAGATTTAATTGATACGTTCTTTTGCAGTCGGATTTGCTCTTTTGAAGAACCGCTTTCCGGAGCATAACCTACCGCCCTTATGCCACCTGATTTATATATCAAACAAGCTAAATCATAATCTATTATCTCACTTCTTGTACCCGATGGCAATTGCCATGTCACGCCTAGGTCTTCCTTTATCAATAAATTGCAGAATCGTGTAATCCAATCGCGGTTAATAATAGCACTAAGATCATAAAAATCAAAATTATCTATCTTGTACTTTTCAATATATTCCTTCATTTCCTCAATAATAAATTCCGGCTTACGAGCTCGCCACTTATTTGTCCACATATTTGGGCAAGAACAAAAAGCACACTGGTGGGGACATCCCCTCGTCATCAACATAGCCATACTGCGCCCTAAATTCACCCCATGAGTAAAAGCATGACTAATATATGCTTCTATATTAAAAAAATCCCATGAGGGCTTAGGAATTAAATCGATATTAACAATAGGTTTCCTGCGCTTGTTCATTATTATTTCATTCGTTTTCGGATATCGAAAAGCAATCCCATCAATATGGAAAAATTCCAGGCCTTCTCCATATGCTCGAATTAACTCTACAATTGTTTCTTCTCCTTCACCTAAAACTATGGCGTTTATTGATGGACAATTTTCCAAAATATATAGAGGCAGGGCGGTTGCATGTTCACCGCCTATCACTATAAATTTATCCGGGTAGCATCCATGTAACTTTTCTATTAACTGTAAATCCATAACCCAAGAATTTGAAAACATACATGAAATAGCAATTATGTCGCATTCAGGATCAACTTGATGAGTAATTTGATCAAAGGTTAAGCCGTGCAGCAATATTCTTTGACCGTTATCAATACATTGATATTGTGTAATGGCTTGTCCAACAGCATCAATAACCTGTAAATCATAACCGGCTATATTGATAGCTCCGGCTAAATAGGCAAGTCCTAGCGGTAATGAAGCATCTTGACCTACACCAGTAATTGAGCTTATTGATGGTGGGCGAATCAAGCACACTTTTAATTTTCTCATATAAGCACTCCTCGTAAACTAGTTTATCCGATGAAGTATTATTATCGGATCTCCATCGTAAGTTGTTTCAAAGACATGTAAATCAAGATCGGGTGTGTTTAAATAATCATTCGTTGAAATTGCATATTGCGTGAATAAATGCCTATTATTAATTAAATATTCAGGGTCTTCCAATTGGTCAATGTATTTATCGCTAGTTACAATAAACCAATCAATCTCTTCGTCCGGCACATTAGTAAGACGAGCCAATTCACTATCTTTTTCGAATATAAATCTGTTTACAACTCGCATATCTGTATATAACATCACATATTCGTATTCAATGGTGCTAATAAATACTGTTTCAGCGGTCTTGCCATATTCTTGCAGAAGTTTAATAATTTCCATTGGAGCGTTAATATAATCTCCGGTTATTTCTTGATAATAATTATATAAATATGACTCGATCTTTAATTTCTCATAATACTTGTACAGGGGTAATATGAGACAGTCTGCCATAGTAAATGGAGAAGCAATTAGCCCTCGCAATATTGGACCTGAAAGTTCGGAGTAAATTGTATTTCTGGATGTGTAATATAAATAATCATATTGATTATATGGCGTAAGATGTGGCTGCCCAAACTTAGTCATCGTTTGCAATTGATTTTTGGGTTCAAATCCTCTAATGTCTAAGACATAATAAGGTGCAACATTAAGAATATTACTGCTTACTACCAGCATAATTATCAATGCTGCCATTGTTTTACTAATTTGCATACTATATTGAAATACAGCCGTTAAAACAAAAGGCGTAGCTATTACCACTCCTAAAAAAAAGTGATTCATGATATTATATTCCGAGATCATAACTACTATAATATTTGATAAAATTAATAATGGAAACAAAAAATCGTTTGAAGAAAATAAATCAAGTTGCTCTTTTTTAAAGAAAAAATGAATAATAGATATTATTGCGAGCACTATAAGCAAAGATAGCATCGGAATGAAATAGACATTTAATTTCCAAAATATGACTAAAAATCGCGCAGAAATATTATTGCTAATCGAAATAAAATTGCCAAAAACCAAATAACTCATTAAAACGAGTATGATTGCCCCTATTACAGAAATCAAGATCTTGAGCTTAAAAATTTTCTTTATATATGCTAAATGCAAAAAAATAGACAAGAATAAAACCGCAAACGCTAAAATATCATTTAATAATAGCAGTACAGCTGATACAAAAAACCACACCACTTTTTTTCTTTGATTCGTTGGCCAATCCTCAAATAAGATTAAATATACATATATGGATATTGTTATAAGCAGCATATTAACGCTATAGTATCTTGCTTGTTTTGCATATAAAAGAAATGGTACATAAATAGTTGTTAATGACGCCGTTAAATTTGCCAAATCGATCTTTTTATATAAGAAAAAGCTTATTTTCCAAATGATAAATACGGTTGCCAACCCACAGAGAATAAACGGCAGACGCACGGCTAAGTTTGACTGGCCAAGTAAAGCAATAGAACCAGCACATATATAATAATGCAGCCAAGTGTTGTTACTAAATGCGTATCCTAAGCCAATTTCATTAGGATTATGAACAGTAAGCTTATTCCCATCCAAAACTCGTGGATATCCATACTTTAATATATTACTTGATAAAGCGACCGTACTGGCTTCGTCGTGCCACAAAGGTAAATTATTAGTGTTTGCAAATAAAAGAATGGCTGTTATGCTCATTAATAAAATAAGCATACGATATTTTTTCCAGTTTTGTAACAATTCCGACCTAAGTAGCATTTTTCCCTTCTTCTATTGTAAATTTATTGACAGGTAGAGGTATATGTCCTTTAGTAAGTTTGTTTCTAAATACATAAATATGAGGATAGCTATTATCAGTCCAAAAAGAATGAGCCCAAATATCTGGCAGCTCAGGTGCCTCTGGGTATAGTATTTCAATGCAATCAAGATTAGGATTACTCAGTAACTTTAAAAACATATCATTATTAGGCTCACCATATGGATAAAAAATAAACCAATCAATCATATTTTCATCCTCTGTAGTTAAATGGGTGTATTTTAAAAAGTTTTTATATGCAATAGATTGGTAATACTCATTATCGTCATACTCAACTAGGCGATTGGCTATTTTTAAGCCAGTATAATATGATACTGAATGCCAATTGTAACGGTTAATAATATATACTATATCTTCCGCGTCAGCATATTGATTAAGGAACAGAGCCAAACCTTCCATTGCATCATTATAGTCATTAGATATTTCAAACAAAAAGTCGAGCATATAAGATCTGGGAACACATTGCTCTTCAATGTACGTATTAAGATCATATAGTAAAGCATGACCCGAATCTCCATAATGAGGCAAAGGTGGAGCAACATTTTTCGATATTTTATCATTCTCAATATCCGTTGCTTTAATCGCCATATAAGGGGATATATGAAGTATATTAGTAAAAAATATTAGCACAAATAATATTTTACCAATAATATGAATATTTGATGTAATATATTTAAGCAATATGGCACATAGCAAGTAACAAGCAAAAACGCACGGTATAAGAAATCGTGTATTATACTCATTTGTAAAAACTGATATCACAAAAAGATTACAGATAATTACAATAATTGGCAACACTATATGTGTTTTGGCTATAGTATTTTTGCAAAGTGATAAACATTGAAAAGACTTGATATTAATCTTATTATCAAAAGATTTTGCTAATTTAATGCTTATTGCAAATAAACCCAGCGGTAAAAACGGAATAAAGAACACATGAATCTGGCTGACATATCCCATCAACTGTTCAGTAATATTTGATCGTATTGGCGTGAAGTTCATTGTACCGTAAGTGAAATAGAAAAACCAAGGTGCTGTAAATAGAACTATTACGCCAAGGCAAATCCACATTCTAGCATTTTTATAATCTCTGTTAATTAATATAATATAACTTGCTAATGAAAGAACAGTACATAAAAATGCCATATATTGAGCGTGAAATAATAATATTAAACTGACAGTTAATAAAATCCAATAACGCTTTTCTAAACCAGAATAGTTTTTTGCCTTTAAATAAAAATAATATGAGAGATTCACTAATAATAAAACTATTGCGTAATAACGTACTTGGCGATAATATAATAGTAATGGCACCGAAAAGGCATATAATGCAAAAGAAATTAGTGCTGTATTATTGTCCGTCAGTAGCTTAGCAATTAAATAAAACACAATTGCACTTATAATGCCACACATGACAAATGGCAAGCGTAAAAGCATATTACCGCCACCCATCAACTCACCTATAGCAGCTGCGTAAAAAGGAAGCCAATTTTCTTTTGTGAACATAAAATGCTCACCTATATCCAAGCCATTATTAGTAGTCGAAAGATTCTTGCCATCCCATAATCTCGGATATCCATAAGACAAAGTATTTTTACCAATTTGTGCTGTAATACCTTCATCTAACCACATCGAGCGATTTCCAAGATTGCCGAAAGCCAGCAAAACCATAATGGTGAAAATTCCACAAAAAGAAAGAAAATGCCCATCTTGAAGTCTCCATTGCTCTCTTTTTATGGAAGCATAAATGCGAATGAGTATCTGCATATCAATCTTATTTTTTAGCAATGCCATCAATTTCAAAAAGCAAATTTTGACGACATATATCAGCTATAACAGGAATTAACACTTCATGGGGAAAATTCATTTTTTGGCATATATCAATAAAATGCTTGTATAAATATTTGTCTTTCATAAACACAGTTCCCTCACATATATCAATTGGTGTCATATTGGCATTTTCTAATAAATGTTTTATATAATGCAGCGTAGTTTCAATTTGACCTATGCCATCATTTTGAAATAATGTTTCTCCTTTTTTCCCAACGCTGGCTGTACCAGATATATGAAGCTCACTCAAATCAAGCGATTCAATCAACATAGCACGAGAAAATGTCGGACGAAACAAATATTTATCTCCATTAGCTTCACTTTGCTTTGCATTGTAGATTCTTTTCTTTTTAAACGCGCCCATATCTCCTTTTAGCGCCGACAGTTGCATGACACTATTTCCGAAAAGAGAATTGCATCCTATGCCCGTGCTTGGAGGAAGGTCGTTCGCCCCCTCATCATAATCTATTCTATTTTGCTCAAAGAAATCCTTTCTCGCAATATTGAAATTCGCATAATTTTCATTAATATTATCAAGATAAAACCATGTCCTAATAATATCTTTAGGAGCAAACTGCAATTCGTTTAATGCATAAATACATTGCTCAAACATCAGCGAAGCATTTTTAAACACTTGCGTTCCCCATAAATAATAAAGATTTTTGTATTGATATGAAATATATTGACACTCTTTAGTCTGAAAGTGCTTTATTCCTGATAAAAATTCTTTTTCAATGCAAAATAAGCAAATGCCACAAATGCGATTATTGCCAAGCGAAATCTGCTCTATTTTAATTATCAGTGGATTATTAAATTCTTGTTTATATATTTCTAGTGCAAGATCGCAATCTTTGTTATTAATCGGTGTATTCTCAATAAAGGCTTTGATGTAAATAATAGCAAGCTTATGTTTTTTAATAAATTCTAAAACAATGCTATGCACGTTATGCTGTTCTTCTTGAAAATTTATAGTTATGTAATATTGAGTCCCTTTTTGATATACTTGCATGATATATTCCTTCCCACTAAAGTGAATAAGTTGCTAAAATTGCTACATTTCCCTAATTAAATGCTTTCCAGCATTTTTATAACCAAGTTAAATTCTAAGTCGCTTATTTTTTGAATAATAACAGATAATTGGTCAATCGCTCCGCTTTGCTTTCTCATACCAACAATAAATAATAGAATTTTCAGATTATTCCAATTTTCCATAAGCAAGTTTGCATCATCAAGTATTGTATTTTTCCTAAGCGACAATTCTTTCAATGCTGAAGTGAAAAGTATTCTTTGTTGAATTAATATGTCAATATACATTGCGCAATCGATAAATTTTTCAAAATCATTTTTGTCCCAGTTTAATATATCATTAGAAAATTTTTTTATGCCAGCCAATCCATAATATATATCTCCGTCATGATTTTCAGCAAGATACTCCTTTAGGCTGCTTTTTATTAAATCTTTCGCAAATGCTTCAATGTCCGGTTTACTCCGCTTTTTTGAAACCCTTACTTCAACGTTGCATCTATTCAATTGCTCAAGCTCAGAGGCATTCAACCATGTATGGTATATCTTATCTGCGCTTACAGCCAAAGATAAGTTGAAATCCCGATCAAAAGTATCACAATGAAAAATATTTTCATTTACACTTTTGACTATAATCGTTGAAACACATCTCTTTCCGGAAACAACTGAGGGCTTATCCATTAGGAGAAATTTATTCACAAACAAAATAGTCGGCTTTGCTTTTACTCGTTCCAAAAAATATTTCATCGAACTATCGGCTACTTTTTCGAATGAAATATTGATACCTATTTCTTCGCGGAGATGCCCTAAATGCTTTTCATCATATAACAGCGGCCATTCACCTAGCATCCTTTTATCATAACTATATTCACAAGCTGACCTATAAAAAAATTGCCATCTGTTATTAATGAGTAAATGTGTTTTATTAAAACAATATTGCTCCAGTATATTACCCAAAGCTGAATGAAAGCAATTATAGCTTTTAAGATTGTTCATCAGCTTAGCTCGCTTATAAATCTAATATTTTTCCGTGAAGCGGTGCTTGTTTGGATTTTATCAAGCTCATCAAAGCTACAATATCTAATATCGGCAGTTACCCTAAGCATTTCCCATATATTCTGCTTTAGTGCTTGCTTTATGGCACAAATATTATTTGTATATGATGAGAAATATACTAATAGCGATTGAATTTCTTTTTCGTTCTTCTGGATTACCAAACAATAATCATTGACTAACGGTTCCGATAAAATTATGTTTTCTATCTGAATTTGGCTGAATGAAACTCCGCCGATTTTTAGGATATTTTGATCTCTTCCTAAAATCGGACCTATGCGCGGTGTTATTCTTCCACATTTGCATTTTTCTTTTATGCAAAAAGTAATGTCTCCTGTATCATACCTCAAAAGCGGCATACCTTGGCTTCCAAATGTTGTGATAACCAGCCTGCCGGCGATTCCTTCTGGCAGCTCACAGTTATTTTTATCCAATATTTCTATATAAGCCAATTCCGGATTAAAATGACCGCCATTACCAGCCGAACATTCACAAAATGAAGTGCATGTTTCAGTATTTGCATAAGTTGAATAAAGTGATGCCGCCGGATAGCAATCATTCAAGCGTTTGCCTAGATGGTTTAAAGAAAAGTCTTCGTTGCGAATAGCTTCTCCAATAAGAACCATTTTCGTTATTTTGGTTAAATTTTCGACACCATCTTTTCTGTCGGCAATATATTCATGTAGCTTAATAAGGTTTGATGGAACGCCAATTATAATCGAAATAGGAAATTTTTCTAGGACTTCAACTTGAAGCATCATATTTTTAGCGCCTGTTCTTACAACTGACGCGCCAATCCTTTTTACTCCAAGATAATATGCAAGACCCGCAACAAAGCCACTGCCCATAGCTGCATTAATCATAACCATATCAGAAGCCTTAATGCCTGCAATAGCAAAACTTGTTTGTTCATTATAGCCCAGCCTCTGGATATCGCTATATAATAAGGGATGCACTATTGGCTCAGTTCCAGTCGAGCCACTGGTAGTGACAATATCAGAAGCTCTGTTGAGATCACAGCACATTATTTTTGCATTATGTTTCAGTAAGCTAGCTTTATTTAAAATCGGTATTTTTTGGATATCTTTTAATGAGCGAATTGATTCAGAAGTAAGGTTAAGATTATTAAATAGTGATTTATAGTATGGTGAATATTTATTAAGATATTTCATACTATTTTTTAGCAGTTTATATTGCAATATTTTAAAATCTTCAACCGCTTCATATTCAACAGTTTTGTACATCATCGCACTCCATGACTGTCGAATATATTAAATCAGATAATAAAGATATTTTTTCAAAACTGGATTTATCTATTTTCTCTATTGGAATGGAAATACCAAACTCTTCCTCTAGCTTAATTAATAACTCAATCATTCCTATCGAATTTAAGGCTATATTTTCTTGGCAATCAATTTTACCGTCTAAAAGTTCTTTTAGGACAATTTCGACTTGCAATTTTATATAATCACGAGCCGGTTCCGATAATTGCTCTATTCTAAAAATATTATCTATAAAAAGATCTATTCGATAATCAGATACGCTAAACCCTTCTATTTCTTTTTTAGAGCTAAGCAAAATAGCTTTTTCATATTCGTCAGGAAATTCAATAATATAACCAGGGCAAATTATATTTTGGGGATATGAAATAATAAATCCAGGTATGCTGAATAAATCATAAATAACCAGTTCATCAGCAGCAACTCGCTGGCCTTCAATGTTTTCGATATTATCAAGCAAAATATAGTTTTTATATTTTAATCTGCTCTCAACATATTTAAATGCCGAACTTGTGCATATTAAGATATCAAGCATAATCTCATTTTTTATCGGCCATTGCCTTTCTATATCGGTTATTCCGCACCTAAATACAGCAGCACCGCTTGCGATACAAGCTTGATAGAGCACTATTGAAGTAAAATGTGCATCATCTAAATCCAAAAATAATCCTACCTTGGTTCCATGACATATATATTGTGATAAAATTTGTTTGGTTTCTGCAATGAAAATGGCCATATCTCTTTGATAAAGAGGATACCACTTTCCTGAGCGGATTTTTACTATTTCAATATTCCGATTTTTGCATCCTTCATTTATTTCAACGCTTACCATTCTATATGCTTGCTCCTTCGTATAAAGTAATGCCTTTGCGCCATATGATATTGGAAAAATAAAATAGCAGTAACGCTGCAATTACAAACCATATTTGCAAGTTACTATCAAAATTTTTTAGCATAACACTCGCCGGAATATTTGCGACTAGCGCAATGGGAAATAGATAAATTAAAAATCTGTAAATCATCCCTTTATAAATACTTATCGGTTTATCAGCAAATGAATTAAAAGTCATAAAAAATCCTATGCTCCAAGAGGAATCATGCAACCAAAATATCGTACATATAAGTATAAACAAAATATTGTACATAATAAAAACACCTATTAGGATATATCCTATATATAATAAAAACGTTGCAGTGCTAATATCAAGTCCTAGTCGGATAATGGAATTTATGACAATCGCTACACCCAGGATGATGTTGATTAAAGAACCTATGTCAATAAAACGGGCTGATAATAAAAAGCGGCTATTAATTGGTTTTACGATAAATCCATCTAACCCTCCACTTTTTACAAGCATCGGTATCTGAGCCAGATTCGGAATGAATACTGCGGCGAATAAACTGATAATTATGTGGAAAGTACCCATTAATAATAATATATCATATATAACCCAGCCATTAATATTGGGAACAAGCGTAAATATTACGGTATAAAAAATATAGTAGATGACGAAATAGATAGAGTCTGACAAAAAACGCATCAAAAAATTTATTTTATGAGCCATTTCATTAAGCAGGGATATTTTACAGTTCAATAAAAATATTCTTAGCGCTTTCATATCAGCCTCCAAATGCCGAATATCTTCTTATTCCGTTTTCCCATAATTTTTTGGTGACAATTATTAATAACCCTATCCAAGAAAAACATATTGCTATATTATGAATTACGTCGGTGAAACTAAATTTGCCCAAATAAACTTGTGTAGGTATAAAAGCAAGGTAACTAAAAGGCAAATACTTTAATAAAACTCCAAAATTGGTAGTGATAAAATCGAGCGGAAATATTGCTCCCGATAAAATAGCGACTCCCATACCAACAAAGGTATTTAATGAATTTACTTCGAGAAGCCAAAAAGCTAACAGGCCAATAATACAATTTATCAAGAATGAAAGAATATATGCAAAAAATACAAATAATACAACAAGAAATACGTTCACCGCTGCTTCCGGAAAAGCAAAATTCGCTTTCAATAAAATAGAAATGCAGAGGAAAACAAAAATAGATAAGCCAAAGTTAATTAATTGTCCTGAAATTGACATAATCCATTTAGTCCAAAGATATTTTATCGGCCGAATCAAATGAATATTTAAGCCCCCACTCGTAATATCTCCTTGGATTATGCTGCCTATATTCATCATCGATGTTCCGCGCTGTATGAAATAAACCAGCACAGAATATGTGATCATTTCATTTAAATAATATCCGGCAATAGTTGTGCTTTCAATTGAAGCATACCCGAATTCAGTTCCCGAACTAAAGAGAACAGGCCAAAAAACTAGCTGGACAACGAGGCCAAAAGCCCCCGATACAAATCCTAAAAGGAAATTATTTTTATATACTATGGACTGCTGCAAACCAATCTCTGCGGTTTTTAGCAGTTTAGACATTGAAAGCACCTATGTAAATCTCATCATCTTCATTTAAGAACGATTTCTTGCAAATTTCACTTGCCCTTTTTTTATTTTCCGCAAAAAGAGCAAAAAAAACGCGGCCAATTTTACTTTTCGAACGTAGATAGTTAAGATTTAACGCTGTGAAATTTAAAACTACAATGCCCTCCGCTTTAGATGGTGAATATGCCACCTTATCTATAATTTTTCTAAACGAAGCAAATGTTATTGGCTCACTAAGCATATATTCCTTACAAAAAAAATAAGCAAATTTTGATGGGAAATACTTTTTAGATATTTCATAAAAAATAGAAGATAAATTAATGCGGCAGTTTATGTCAATAACCGGAAATAATACATTGCCATTACGGACGATACTGTCAAATCCGGCTAGCCCTTGATATCCTTTCTTCGATATTGCATCCAAAATAGGTTTGCCAAGTTCTAAATGGTTTTCCCTTAAATTTTCTATGTAATCTAATTCCTGATCGAATAAAGATCCGATAATTTTCCCACTGCTGCTATTGATAATTTGCCTGCTGAACGCGTAGGGAAAAATATCTTTCCCCATCATGATATATTGATGATTGTAGCTTAAGCACGAATCATGCCATTTTTCTATGATAATTTTCCCTTTTAAATTACTTAAACGCTCTATATTATTAATTAATCTGTCGTATTTGGTCAAGCTATCTATTTTCACTAGCCCAGAACCACTTGAACCAAATAATTCTTTCAATACAATTTTACCATTGCTTTCACAAAATGACCGCCCTTCATTTTTAAGTTCATCTATTCCTTCGCACACAAGACTTTCAGGCAAAATAACTCCACATTCGGCCGATAATGTTATCAAGGTCGATTTACAGTTCAAAAATGACGATATTTTACTTTCGGATAAAACTTTTACTGAAAGGCATTCCGCTAATGCTTCTTCTGATTTTGAAATACCATAAGGAATTAGATTTGTCGAAATTTTCTCATTCGAATTGTTTGTGACATATTCTTTCAAGCGGCCAATCAAATCTTTATCTTCTAAAATTAATTCACTAATTGTTTTTTTTTCGTTATCAGAATATATCGTCATTATAAAGGGTACTTCAACGCCAAGATTTTTAAGATACTCAATAAACTCATTATCCGGTTTATTGCGTAAAACTAATACATCTTCTTTGCGAGCCAAAAAAATAAATAGCTCATCTAAGTTTTGCACTAATGGTTTTATTTTTTGTAAATCCAATGCCGGCAATCGGATTAAATCCTGCTCTGGCCAGAAATCTTCGCAATCGAAATTACATAAAAATATGTTTCTGCTATCCATTCCATAATAATCACAAAGCATTATTAATAACCTTTTCGTCATACCAGCAAAATGGATCTTCTGATAAATAGTCATTATTGACTTGGTATGCGTTTCCTCTGCATCCGTAGCATAATGGATCAATACTGCAATCCTTACATTTTCCTTCTTTTTTTGTATCTATATGCCTAAGTTCTTGAATAACTTTTGATTCCATCAATATGTTTTGTAGTGGCACGTTTTTTATATTTCCTACGCTAATATCAATTCCTGAACAAGGAATTACATCTCCATTTGCTTTTATATATATACTGTAATAATGCCTATTGCATGATGAACCCGCAATGGGTGGGATATTTACATCCCATTGGATATTATAATCATTTTGATCAATTTCTGAAAGTTCAGAAAAAATATTCTTTAATTCGTAAGCAGATAATTGGATATCATACTTCAAAGCCCTGCCTTGTGGAGACAAGCGTTCAAAATATGGTATGAAATTATTGTTCCGTACCCATCGCCATAATGGAACTATATCATCATAATTCTGTCGGCATATTATTGTGGATATGCCTATGCCATTTTTTTCCTTCATATATCCTGCGTATTGCAGGTAGGAAATCGCTTTGATAATATTTTTATATGCTCCCTTATTTCCGCAAAGCCAGTTTATAATTTTGGGCTGCATCCCATTAATTTTGACTACGGGGAAAACATCATGGCTTTTTATGAATGCAGCCATTTCTTTGCTTAGTAAAGAACCGTTTGTGAATAAAATAATTCTTATTTGCTTTGAATAAATATACACAATCAATTCCTTAAGATGTGGGTACAATAATGGTTCGCCTCCGCCAATAATTACAATTGTTTGTACCCCAAGATTTTGTGCTTGGTCTACTGCCTCACAAACTTCTGGATATGACAGCTCTTTGTCCAACTTTTTCCCTGCCAATGAATAGCAATATTTACAGGCATAATTACATTCATGAGTTAACTCTAGCTCTAATGTCAATAATTTATTCGAATCTCTAGCTTGAAGAATTGCAGAATTGGAAAATGAATATCTGTAGCTTTCATCAAAATCATGACAAGACATATAATTTAACCTCTTTTCGACATATTCGTATCAATTCTAAATTCGTTTTTCTAGCATGGTTTCATTTTGATTCTTTGTTAATGTGTTTCTTAGCATAAAGCATGACATAAGTGACGTAACAAATGCCATAATGAAAATAGCAACAAAAATTCGGTCAGTTATTAAGCCACTAGACAGCCCGATACCGCCCAAAATAATTCCGGTAGCCCCGCGGGCATTTAAGCCGGACGCAATCGCTAAAGTTTGCCTGTTCATTTTCATTCCAGCAGCTAATGCTCCAAGCAATACAGATCCGAATTTCGTTACACAAGCAGCTACGATAAAAATAGTCACTAGCTTCCAGTCAAAATTCTTAATGAAATTTATTCCTATTCCAATTGAAGCAAAGTAAATTGGCGCAAAGAAACTTAGTGAAAAATTTTCGATACCCTTTAAAGATTCAAGATTTTCTTTGCTATGATCCGCAATGAGTACGCCTGCTGCAAAAGCCCCTAAAAAAGCGTGCATTCCCAAAAATTCAGCTAAATAGCTCACAAATAAAATCAATAATATGACGTAAGCAGTAACAGCATTCACATAATCAATTTGCTTACGCATAAAGCCGAGCGTTTTGTTAATAATTTTTCGGCTTAATGCTAAAACAACTGCAAATAAAAGAAACTTCGAAAAAACATCTATATTAACACCGACGTAAAAATTTAACTCCCTTGGCGTAATAAGGCTTAAAATAAATGCGAACAAAAGCCAATTGATTATATCGTCAATTACCGAGGTAATCATTATCGTAACCCCTAGTTTATTTTTAAGGCATCCGATATCCATTAATACTCGCGCAATGACTGGATTCGCAGAATTGGCAAAGCAAATGCCAATAAAAACTGAAAAAACAAATAAGTTTTCTTTATTCGAAATATTCCAAAAATTTATTGGTAATGCATAAACCAAACCCATCCCTATCGAAATAGGTAATAATGTACCAAAAATACTAATTATCAGCGAGCTTTTCCATTGTTTTCGAAAATCAGACGTATTTATCTTAAAACCAATGGTGAACATGAAAAAAAGCATCCCAAGATTGATGAAGTTTTCTCTGATAATGGTAACATTTTCTGATGATTGGAATAGCCAATTATATGTTCCCGGAAATAAATAGCCCAAAATAGTTGAACCTAAAATCAGTCCCGCAAGTAATTCCCCTAATACTAGTGGTTGCTTTATGCGCCGCATGATTTGTCCGATAAGAAAAGAAAACCCAAGAATTACAATTATTTGAATTAGTAATTTTACAAAATCTTCTGAAATCATAAATTGAGGTTTTGAAAAATATTACTTAGAAAACTATCAAACTCATCAAAATTCATTTGTTGCGCTGCATCTGACAATGCGTTTTGTGGTTCAGGGTGAACCTCAACCATTAGTCCGCTCGCGCCGCATGCCAACGCTGCTTTACCCATTTCCACAATTATATCCTTCCGGCCTAATGAGTGGCTTAAATCTACAATTATCGGCAATCTTGTTTTGGCTTTCATTAGTGGGATACAAGATAAATCAAGCATATTTCTAGTTTCATTATCAAATGACCGGATTCCTCTTTCGCACAAGCAGATATTATTGTTTCCGCCACAGCTTATATATTCCGCGGCATAGGCAAACTCTTCAATAGTAGCACTCATTCCCCGCTTTAGCAAGATCGGGTTTGCTGTTCTTCCTAGCTCCCTTAATAGTTCAAAATTGCTCATATTTCTTGAGCCTACTTGAAAAACATCAACGTAATTCATCATTTCACTTATATGCCTTACATCAACTATTTCAGAAACTAGTTTTATTTTATGGCTTTGTTTAATCCTTGCCAGAACATCTAATCCCTCTAAGCCAATGCCTTGAAAATTATGGGGGGAAGTGCGTGGTTTAAATAAATTAGCTCGAATGGCTGTTATTCCTTTAGAAGTAAGATACTCGGCTGTCTGTAACATTATCTCGTAATTTTCTACAGCACAAGGCCCGGCGATGAGTATATTTTCATTACCTAACATTTTAATTCACCTATCACAACTTCTCAATCACTTCAAGCCCGACGCGCACATCAGTTAAGCGGCCCATTATTTCCATTTCCACCACCGCTTCCAGCTTGTGGCGGTTTATTTTTTTTATTTTGCTTTCAAAGCCTTGTAACGGGCCATCGGTGATTTTTACTAAATCATTCACGATTAATCCTTTTGACATCTCAACACAATATTCTTCATTATACAAACTCATAAAAGCCAGATACTCTTTCGCATTCATTTCAAAAGACAAATTGTCGTGTCCCAGCCCGTACCGCAAAAGCTTAAATGCGTTTTCCGACCGAACTATATAAGGGTAGGCAGCTAAATAAAATTCAGTTCCGGAAATTTCCGATTCAATAAATACATATCCCGGGCATAGTCTTCTTTTTTCCAAACAAACTTTGCCCGCTTTCCGGAAACGAGCGTCATACATCGGAATAAAGGGTTTCAGGCCATCAAACCTCCAATGCTTATTTATCTCATTAACAATTTTTTGCTCATAGCCTGTTTTGCCAAATAGTATGTAGTAGAACATCTTTTCTCCTTCATCAAAGGCATAGCTTCGCCCGTTCGCCTGCAAACCGGTTTTTCCGGACACGCTTCCCTGTCTTTGATGATCCTTGCTTAACTGCCGCGACCCACCGACATCCAGTTAAAACAAGTGCTTTTTCAGCTTAAACTTGCTTGCTGCACTAGCAACGCTTGGATTATTGCTTTTACCATCAACTTGTTTTCCATTGAAAGCTCGGCATAATCTTTAAGCAAATCAACTTTGTCAAAATGAAAGGCTTGGTCTGACGTACCGCTAAATGGCTGCTTTCTTGTCAAGCCTAGCAGATAATCAACTGAAACATTGTATCTCGTTGCAATGTTAATCAGTAAATCTACCGGCACCCGGTCAGGACAATTTTCCAGCCTGCTGATAGTCTGCTGGGAAACTCCCAGTTCCTCCGCCATTTCAATTTGGCTTATTGATTTTAGAACACGTAACTCTTTAATTCGACTCTTAGTTTGTTGTTTTTTCATTGTTCTCCCCTTTCAAACACTATTCTACAACAAATCCTTATCATTAGTTACTAACCTTATGTGTATTTTACTTATATTTTAAGTAAATGATGTGCTGTAACTGGACATCGTAAAAAAATTTCCTAAGTTGCCATTACCTTAAACTTCATATATAATATCCCTATGGACAAGCAAAACCTTACCTTATTAACTGATTTATATGAATTAACGATGATGCAAGGCTATTTCCGCCACAAAGACCGCAATGAGACCGTCATTTTTGACGTTTTTTACCGCTCTAACCCATGTAATGGCGGATATGCCATTATCGCCGGGCTGGAGCAATTAATCCGTTTCATTGAGGAACTTCATTTTTCAGCGGAGGATATTGAATATTTACGGAGCTTAAAGATGTTCAATGAAGATTTTCTTGAGCATTTACTTGACTTTCATTTTTCCGGTGATATTTATGCTATTCCGGAGGGGACGGTTGTTTTCCCCCGCGAACCATTGATTAAGGTAATTGCCCCGATTATGGAAGCGCAGTTAATCGAAACAGCAATCCTTAATATTATCAACCACCAAAGCTTAATTGCAACTAAGGCTTCCCGCGTCTGTTATGCTGCGAAAGGGGACAGCATTTTGGAATTTGGCTTGCGCCGGGCGCAAGGGCCTGACGCCGGGATTTATGGCGCAAGGGCGGCAATGATTGGCGGCTGTGTTGGCACATCAAATGTTCTTTGCGGCCAGCTTTTTGATGTCCCGGTCCGCGGTACTCATGCCCATAGCTGGATTATGAGCTTTCCCGATGAATATACAGCATTCAAAACTTATGCCGAAATGTACCCCGACGCTTGTTTTTTATTGGTTGATACTTATGATACAATTAAGACCGGCATTCCTAACGCAATCCGGGTATTCAAAGAGATGAAGGATTCCGGATATGAGTTAAAAAACTACGGAATCCGTTTAGATAGCGGCGATTTGGCTTATCTTTCAAAAAAAGCCCGGCGGATGCTTGACGCTTTTGGATTCACTGACGCTATAATTTCCGCTTCAAATGACCTCGATGAGTACTTAATCGAAAGCCTAAAAGCGCAAGGGGCGATGATTACCACTTGGGGGGTCGGCACACATTTAATTACCTCAAAAGGCGACCCGGCTTTTGGCGGTGTGTACAAATTAGCCGCGATTAAGGGAGCAGACGGCGAGTTTGTCCCGAAGATAAAGCTTTCGGAGAATTCTGACAAGGTCACAAACCCGGGCAACAAAAAACTGCTCCGCATTTATGACAAGGAAAGCCAAAAAATTAAAGCCGATTTGATTTGCTTGGTTGATGAGCAATATAATGAGAAAGAAACGCTTAAGCTCTTTGACCCAAACGAGCCTTGGAAAAAAACGCATCTTGAGGGCGGCAGTTATCTTCTGCGTGAGCTGATGGAGCTGGTTTTTAAAGACGGCAAATGTGTTTATGATTCACCGCCTGTCATGGCAATCCGCGAATATTGCCAAACCGAGCTTTTAACCTTGTGGGACGAAACCAGGCGTTTTGTCAATCCGCATTTAGTTTATGTGGATTTGTCGCAGGAGCTTTATGATACGAAAATGAGGCTGCTTAGTGAGATGAACTCTTAATCTTTTCAGCCGCCTTTTAGTAAATTCGCCATCTCGGTTGCTTTGCCAATATCACCATCGATTTTTAGCTTTCCGGTCGTGAAAGCCAAGACTGAATTAAGCTTCCCATTAATCATCTTGACAAAATTCGCTGAAGTAATCATCAAATTCGCTTGCCGATCATTGTACTCATGGGGTTCAATCGCCAGCTTTCCATTTTTTACTTCGACATAAAAGGCTTGGTTTAAGTCAATCAGCGTAATCTGGACTGCCAGAAAACCCTCATAACTTCCTTCCTGATATGAAGCTGCCTTTTCCCTTACCTCATTTACTACATTTTCTAGTGTCATTGTTTTGCCTCCTTTATTTAATAATTATCGTTCTTCCATAATTATGGTTGCGATTGTTTTCTCATCATATTGGGTCGAAATAATCTCGCCGTCTGCCATCCTGGAGTAAGCGCCGTAAGGTTTCCCATTATAACAGAATATGCCCGTTAAGTTGCTATATTCACGGATTTTTGAGTTTATGCCATTCGAAAAATCGATGTTTGGGGTTTTATATGGGGCATGAAATTTTTGCAGGACATAATCATCCTTAAGATGCTCTCGTAAAGCCTGTTCCCACTTTTCCTGTGTTAAGTTCCGCCCGGCATAAAAACCTTTTGCCCCATAAGAATCACAAGGCTTGATAATCCATTCTTCCCTATTTTCCATTACTTTATGAGCCGTCAAATTTTCCCTCGTCAAAAGAAATGTCGCCGGAAAATGCTCTTTGATAAACCCGAACTCTTGTTCGGATAAAATGCGCTTTGTTGCTTCGTCAAACAGGATAAAAAACAAGCGTTTATTATGGATGATTTGGGTCACGAAATCACCAACCAGGCAAACTGCGTTATCCTTGGCGGCCTTAATAAAAGCCCCGGCCTCGTTTAGTTTATTCATAATATCGCTGGTAACTGCGCGGCGGTATACCGCATCTATCACCATGCCATTTTTCGACCGGAGTACTTTTCCATCATAGCTTAAATCCCGGATATCGCAGATCTCGGTTTCAATTCCATGCCTTATGAAAGCGTCTTTAAACTTTTCGAATTCGGTTACATAACCAACATCCAAAAAATCTACAATCGCAACGCGGGGAGTTTTCTCATCACAAAACGTTTGGCAAACCGTCAGAAATTCTTTGACCCATGAATCAAAAAGCTCAAAATGCCAATAAGTTTTGCCCTTGGCGAAAGACTGAAAAGCGGTATTTTCGCTTAGGAACTTAGACAGCAAGCGGTCCTCATTCATGGCGCTAGTTCCGTCGGTATTTATCTCACACATTTTTATCGCGCCAGTTTCTTCATTTAAGAAAAAATCAATCCGCGCCATTGGAATCCAGCCGTTTCGGGGTTTCGAAGCCAAAATCAGTTCATTAAGCTCCGGGCTAAAACCAAATAATTCACGGTAATCTTGATCCGCAAAATAGTGGTTGATAACTTTATCAAAAATAGCAAAAAGCTTTGTAATGAAAGCACATATTTCCGCGTATCTTGATTCTGACAGAATCTTTGGCACGGCCAATGTCCGGACGCAAATGTTTTTGTATGACAAATCATTTTCTTTTATCAGCTGGTTGATTTTTTGAAAATCAGCCGCCGCCTGGGTACGATTTCTTTCGATTATTTCAAGGATTTGCGTCTCATAGCTCATTTATTATGATTTCCTTTTGCCTTATCTTCACTTTGCTTTTATTTGAATTACGCCATTGCGCAATTTGCGCATATTTTATTATAATATCATTTTCTTCCTCTGTATAGAGAAAATAAAAAATTAGCTAATAAAAATATTATCTAATTTTGGCAAGATATTAGCAAAAATTAGCAAAATATTAGCATTTAAATTTTTTCACTTGACAAGCCCTAGGCATCATGCTAATCTTTATTGTGAAATTAAAATTTCCACTTTTGCATGGAGGGTCAATGAGGCATAAATTTTTGTTCCAAATCATCATAATAGCCCTAATGCTTTCTGCTTGCGGCAAGCAAGGCCAATCGCCTGCGGAAATTCAAATTACTGCACCCGCTCAAGAAAGTACTATTTTGGAAAGCCCGGAAATAAAAGCCGAGCCAATTAACAACGCGCCTTTAGAGCCGGAAATTAATAAGCCAGTCATTGTCAGTACTGTTTTTCCGCAATACGACTGGGTACGCCAGATTCTTGGCGATAACTCCGCTGATTTTGAATTGGTCATTTTAGGCAACCGGATTGACCTTCACAATTATCAGCCCTCGGTTGATGATATCATAACGATCTCGACCTGCGATTTATTTATTTATGTCGGCGGCGAATCCGATGGCTGGGTTGACGGCGTCCTTGCCAATTCCCACAATCCGGACATGGTGACGATTAACCTGCTTAGCTTGCTTGATACCGCCGAGTTTGAAGACTTTATCAAGATAAGGCCAGAGCCTGAACGCCAAAATGCTGATAGCTCCGGCGATGGCCACCACCATCATCACCACGATGAAGTTAACGATGAGGAGCTTCATGATGATGAAATAGATGAACATATCTGGCTTTCGCTTTATAATGCAGCTTTTTTGACTGGCCAGCTTGCCAATGCGATTATTTTGCTTGACCCGGATAACCAAGAAATATATGAGGAAAACATGGCCGCTTTTATCAGCCAACTTTTTGCCCTCAATGACCGCTATCATGAGGTAGTTGATGATGCGGCAACCCATACTATTTTATGCGCTGACCGTTTCCCCTTTCATTACTTGGCTTCCGATTACGGCATTGCCTATTATGCAGCTTTCCCCGGCTGCTCCGCCGAAACCGAAGCCAGCTTTGAGATGATTATTTTCCTGGCGGAAAAGATTGATGAATTAGGGCTTCGCCACATCATTGTTACTGAAGATTGCGACCTGTCCATTGCAAGGACTGTTATCAATAATACCGCTTCAAAAGACCAGACCATCCATATCTTAGATTCTATGCAATCAGTATCAGCTATTGGTGCCTTGCAAACGACATACCTTGAGATTATGGAAAGCAACTTAAATGTATTAAAGGATATTCTGCGATGAAATCAAATGCCGAACTTCTTATTTCCTGCCAAAATCTTGTCCTTGGTTATGATGGAAAAGTTATTTTGAGTAATCTTTCCTTTACCGTAAGTCAAGGAGATTATCTTTGTATTGTGGGTAAAAACGGCTCTGGCAAAAGTACTTTAATGAAAACATTATTAGGGTTAAAAACGCCGATGTCCGGACAGATAGAGTGGGGTAGTGGCATTAAAGCAAATGAAATCGGTTACCTGCCCCAGCAGACTGAGATTCAAAAAGATTTTCCGGCAACCGTCCGGGAAGTCGTCCGTTCCGGTTTGATTAACAGAAGCGGTTTACGGCCTTTTTATACCATTTCCGAAAAAGCAATTGCCGAAAAAAATATGCGGAAGCTTGGAATCGGCAATTTAGCCGGGCGTTGTTACCGTGAGCTTTCCGGCGGGCAGCAGCAACGGACCCTCTTAGCCAGGGCGCTATGTTCCGCCCGCAAGATCCTGCTTTTAGATGAGCCTGTCGCCGGCCTTGACCCCGAGGCGGCTGCCGAGCTTTATTCAATCATCAAAAATCTAAATGATGAGGGCATTACAATTATTATGATCACCCATGACATTGATAATACGATGGGCTTTGCCACTAAAACCCTTCGTATTAATGAGGAATAAAGAGGATATATATGGCTGATATAATCGACAAACTAATTACCTATTTTCAGTTTCCTTTCGTCCGTTATGCAATGATTACTGGCGTTTTAATTGCCTTATGCTCATCGCTGCTTGGCGTGACTTTGGTCTTAAAGCGGTTTTCCTTTATCGGAGACGGTTTATCCCATGTCGCCTTTGGTGCGATTGCCATCGCAACAGCAATGAACCTGACCAACAATCTTTTCCTGGTTCTCCCGGTCACAATTATTTGCGCGGTATTTCTTTTAAGCTCCAGCCAAAACAGCAAAATTAAAGGTGACGCGGCACTTGCGATGTTGTCTGTCGGCACATTAGCGATTGGATATTTAATCCTAAATATGTTTTCAAGGTCAGCTAATTTGGCTGCTGATGTCTGCGCGACTTTATTTGGTTCGACCTCAATTTTGACTTTGTCAATGACAGATGTCTGGTTCAGCATAATTTTGTCGGCTTTGGTTGTGATCGTCTTCTTATTTTTTTACCACAAAATTTTCGCGATTACCTTTGATGAAGATTTTATGGTTGCCACCGGGGTAAAAGCCAAAACGTATAACCTTGTCTTGGCGACTACGATTGCAATTGTCATTGTTGTCGCGATGAATCTGGTCGGGGCGCTTCTAATCTCAGCCTTGGTCATTTTCCCGGCTTTGTCGGCAATGCGGGTTTTTAAAAGCTTCCGTTCCGTCACAATCTGCTCGGTTATTATTTCGGTTGTTTGCGCTGCCCTTGGAATCCTGATTTCAATTCTGGCTGGCTCACCAGTCGGCGCAACGATAGTTGCAGTTGACATCACGGGATTTTTGCTATTTAGTTTAATCGGAAAATTAATAAATAAAGGATAAGAAGGATATTTTTCCTATGAAGAAAATTATTTTAGTGCTATTAACTTTAGCAATGCTATCAATCACAGCTTGCGATAATGCCGACCGGGATTATATTGACTTAACTGCCCTTAGCAACATTATGGTTAGTGCCGAAGTTAATAAAATGACCGCCAAGCCCGAAGATTATCTTGGTAAGACAATCCGTCTTGCCGGAACTTATTATAGTGTTCATTATGCCGAAATCGATACAACCCTACACGCTGTTTTGATTGATGGTTCTGACAGCTGCTGCCAGCTGATCCTTGAATTTAAATACGCCGATGACACGATGAATTATCCTGATGAGATGGATTTAATTGAGTTAACCGGAGTTTATGGCAGTTATGAGCTTATGGGGCAAACCCGTTATTATCTTTTAGTGGATTCGACGCTTCCTACCGATGGCCAGTAGCTGGCAAGCCAATTGAAAGCGCATTGTTATTGCGGATTTCGATTACCGGACCGCCAGTCCCATTAATATACTCTTCGGTAATGGTCACCCTGCCGATATTTTCATCTTTGGGTATCTCAAACATGATATCAAGCATAAATTCCTCGATGATTGCCCTAAGCGCCCTTGCGCCAGTATCTTTTTCCATTGCTTTTTTGGCAATTGCCATAATTGCGTTCTGGTCAAAAATGAGCTGGACTTCATCTAAGGCTAATAATTTTTGGTATTGTTTTAGGATCGCATTTTTGGGTTCGTTCAAAATCTTAATCAGCATTTCTTCTGACAAAGCATTAAGCGTAAAGATAACCGGAAGTCGGCCGATAAATTCCGGCACCATGCCAAATTCTTTAAGATCCTTAGCCGTAACTTGGTTATGGATATTATTTAGTTTGTCGTATCTGTCTTTTAATTCGGCATTAAAACCAATCGCGGTCTGCTTTTTCAAACGGCGTTTGATGACTTCGTCAAGTTCGGGGAACGCCCCGCCGCAGATAAAAAGGATATTGCGCGTATTAACCGTGGTCAGGGGAACCATGGCATTTTTGCTGTTTGCCCCAACCGGGACTTCAATTTCTGCCCCCTCTAACAGCTTTAACATTCCTTGCTGGACTGATTCGCCGCTGACATCTCTTGAACGGGTATCTTTTTTCTTGGCGATTTTGTCGATTTCATCAATGAAAATAATGCCTTGCTCGGCTTTTTCGACATCATTGTCCGCCGCCGCAAGGAGCTTTGAGACAACACTTTCGATGTCATCGCCAATATATCCGGCTTCGGTCAAAGATGTAGCATCGGTAACCGCCAGCGGAACATCAAGCAAGCGGGCTAATGTCCTGACCAAATAGGTCTTGCCGCAACCAGTCGGGCCAATCATCAGCATATTGGATTTCTCGATTTCGATTTCGTCCATTGTGTCAGAAGCAACACGCTTATAATGGTTGTAAACCGCAACGGAAATGACTTTTTTTGCTTGTTCTTGCCCAACAACATAGTCGTCTAACTGGGCTTTGATTTTGTGCGGGGGCGGAATATTGCTGATATCAAGGACTGGCTCTGTTTCTGAACCCTTTTTTTTGCGCTTGAGCTTCTGCTTGTTGGGTATGCCCCCTTCGCCTTTAAGGTCAGCAAGATTCACAAAACTGATATTGGGAAAACCATTATTGTTATTTTTGTCGATATTGTGAATTTCATTTAAGACCTGGGGGTTATTAAGTATCCCTTGGTAATCAAATTGGCTGACGAAATCCATGGTTTTATGAAGGCAATCATTGCAAACAGAGATTTGATTGGGTAGCTTAAACATCTTTCCCGCTTTTGATTCGGGGCGGCGGCAAGCAAAGCAAACGTCTTCATAGTCGTTTTCTTCGTCGTTTTCTTCGTCATTTTCTTGGTTTAAATTTTCGTTATTAAGGTCGTCATTGCTCATATTTAACCTTTCACACTAGACGCCTGACCGCCAGAATCGGGCGGTAGGCAGCATTGGTAATGATGATTCCGGTTCTTTCCGTGCTGGCATGGACAATCCGCCCATTGCCAATAAAAATGCCGACGTGTCCGGCATAACATATGATATCGCCAGGCTTTGCTTCGCTATATTCAACGCCTGTCCCGGCACTTCTGAAAGCAAAGGAAGTCCGGGGGACATTGTAGCCAAAATCCCGGAATACGCGCCAGATAAATCCGGAACAATCCGCGCCATTAGTCAGGCTAGTGCCTCCGGCAACATAGGGATTGCCAACGAATTGGACCGCATAAGCGGAAATCCGCTCTCCGGTTGATCCGGTAAAGCTGCCCGGCGAGGCATAATTCCCCCCAGCCCCACTTGTTCCCTGCTTGGCGGCTTCAGCCGCTTTGACGGCAGCGATTTCCTGCGCCTTTACCTCGGCTTCTTGGGCTGCCAATTGGTTAATCCTTTGGTTCTGGTTTCTGATGTTGGCACTAAATACAGCCGCTTGCTGTCTTGCCCCGGCAATTAATACTTCATAATTCTCAAACAATTCACGCTTTTCACTAAGCAGCCGCTCTAGCTCACCCTTTTCTTCTTCTAGTTCATGCTGCTGCGCCAAAAGCCCGGCTTTTTCATCTTCCAGCTGTTCTTTTAATTCTTCGGTTTCTTCTTTTGCCTTTATGTAAGCGTCAAGCTGGAGGCCATCGTAATCGTTAAGCTTTTCCATGTATTCAAGGCGATTGAGTAGTTCGCTTAAGCTGTTTGACTCAATCAACACTTCCAAAAGGGAAACGTCCGATGTTTCATACATATGCTTGATTCTAAGCTTCATTCCCTCATATTGGGCGGCTTCGATTAGTTGCGCCTGCTCATATAAAGCGGTCGTGATGGCAATGTCTTCTTCTTTTACAAAAATTTCATCAAGAATCATGTCAACACTGGCCATAATCATGACTAAAGACTCATCAAGGCCTTCGATTTCCGCCAGAATATCATCTGCTTCATGTTCCAGTCCCGAAATATTAAGGGCAATCTCATTAAGCTGGCTTTGTTCAGCCGCCCGCTGCCGCCTTACTTCTTCCTGCTGTCTCCTTAGCTCCTGCTGCTTTTTTTGCAATTCGGAAATAGTGGTAGCCCCAACCGGAACTACCATTATTAAGGCAATAAATACGGCTAAAAATGCCCACTTGACAGCTTTTTTTCTCATACACCCCTTGTGGATCTGCTTAAACTAATCCTAAATATTAATCAATACTGCATTTGCTAACAGAAAATCAAAAACTTTTTCAATCATCAGGTATTCCCGGTAACTTTCGACGTCCATTCCGACTGAATATTCCTCAACTGTCATTCCAGCAGCCGCGGCCAGCTCGGCTATTCCTAAGTTTACATCTTCATCAGTAATAGTAAGCCCTTCAATATCAGCAATCGCCTGATAGGCAAGATAGTGTTTGGCGGTTTGCTCGGCTTGTTCGGCAATAATTTGCTCCGCCGGGACATCACCGCCGGAAATCCCTGCCAGCATCATATATGTCTCGATGTCAATCCCATACATCATTGCGTAATAAGACAATTGGTTGATTAAAGCTTCATTAATCCGGTTCACCATCGCGCTCGGCAAAGCCTTAAATTCCGCATTGTCTAAAACTGCCGTTGCAATTTGGGTACCAATTTCGTTTTCGTAATTCATCTCGGCTTCGTATTCCATGTTTTCCCGCATATAAGCTGAAAAGCTGGCAACATCAGCATACGTTCCCTCGGTAAACCAAACTACGTATTCATCGGTTATCTCCGGGATAAAGGACGGCCTTTCGATTTTGTTCATCGTAACTTGGAAATTGGCTAAAACTCCGGCTAAATCGGCATTTTGGTACTCTTCCGGGAACGTGACCGGGATATCCCAGACATCTCCGACGCTCATGCCAATCATGCCCTCACATAAATCTGGAATAAATTGGTAAGAGCCAAGCGTATACGGATTATCATACGCTGTTCCGCCGCTAAAAGCCTCGCCGTCAACAGTGCCAATGAAATCGATGATTACTTCATCGCCAGCTTCGCCCGGGCCATCAACTTCTAAAAGCATGGGATAAGTTATCAGAAGCTGGGCTAATGCGCCGTCAACCTCTTCATCGGTGACCAAAATATCAGAAATAAAAACTTCGATTCCTTTATACTGGCCTAAAGTGACGATCTTGCCCGCGCTTAAATCTTTAAGGTACTCGGCATCGTCATAGTTGGAACTGCACCCTGCCAATAAAACAGCAGTCAAAATAACTGTTAAAACTAATGTAAAATATTTTTTCATAATAAGGTAGAAACTCCTTCCAAGCTGTACTTTTTTTAACTACCTAATCACTTTATCATAAATAATGAAGTAAAGATAGCTTTTTCATAAAAAATTCACAATAATGGGGATAAAATCCTGCAAATCTGTTCCCTAAAGCGGATTTTTAGCGGGCGGGCAAGGTATTTATCCCTCGTCAGCCTATGGCAATGCTTTATGTCTTCGATGAAAATTGCCGTCATCTCCTCCGCTTTTTCTTGATCATAAATAGTTGCATTGACTTCAAAATTTAGTGAAAAGCTGCGGATATCCATGTTTGCCGTCCCGCAGCAGATGACCTCTTCATCAACGACCATGACCTTGGCATGGATGAATCCTTTTGCGTAGGTATAGCAATTTGCTCCGGCTAAGACCATTTCCCCGATATGAGAATAAGTAGCCCAATAAACAAATTGATGATCTGGCTTGTCCGGTATCATGATGTTGACGGAAATCCCTGAATATATGGCAATCATTAAGGCAGATATAATCGAATCATCGGGGATAAAATAAGGGGTCTGGATATAAATATTTTTCCTTGCCTTGCTAATCAAGCGCAGATAGTTGTCACGGATATTTTGAATCCGCGTGTCCGGGCCGTCAGAAATAATCTGGGCCGCACAGCTTCCCTTTCTATTATAAACTATGCCCGTCAAATATTCATCGAGCGAAAGATGATTTTTCGGTGCGGCATGGTTCCAGTCGAGAATAAAGCGGGCTTGCAAGGCTGAAACCGCTTCTCCGTCAATCCGAAGATGGGAATCGCGCCAGTAGCCAAAATTTTCGTTTTTCCCGATATATTCACGGCCGACATTAAAACCGCCAATATAAGCAACCCGGCTGTCGATGACTACGATTTTGCGATGATTGCGGTAATTTATCCGCAGGTGCAAACGCCTGAATAGGGCCGGGAAAAAGCCAATTATTTGAAAGCCCTCGTTTCTTAATGCCTGCCATCTTTTTTCTTTAAATTGGACAGAACCAATGCAGTCATAAAGAATCCGCACATCAACCCCGGCTTTTATTTTTTCCCGCAGGACTTCACAAATGCTCGCAAAAAGTTCGTCATCGCGGATAATATAGTATTGGAAGTGAATGCTTTTTTCTGCTTTTTTCAGGTCTTCAATCAGCTTCTTGAATTTTTCCTTGCCGTCAACGATAATGTCAATTTCATTCTGATCAGTTAGAATCGCGCCGGAAGTTTCAAGATTATAGATAATCAAGTCCGAATAGCTGTTGATGATTTCTGATGCTTTAGCTTCGCTCCCCCCACCAAACTCACGGTTCTTGATGCCAAAGCTTTGGTTGCTAATCAGGCTGCTTAAGCGGTCTTCTATTTCTTTTCCCCTAAAAATTTTGCGCTTGTGCATATCTGTCCCGATTAACAGGTATAAAATAAAACCGATAATCGGCAGAAAATATAGAATGAGAAGCCAGGTCCAGACTGATTTTGGTTCTTTGCGCTGGAAAAAAACCACCATTACCGCAAGGGCAAGATTGATCAAAAACAGGTAGGTAAAGATAAAGTTTAATACACTTTGGGTAAAACTTAATGCCGTTTCCATATCAATTTTTACGCTTTCCTTTACTTATTTGAAAAAGAGTGTTAAACTCTAATAGTTACAAGCTTATCCGGAGGTTATTAAATGAGCACCCCATTACTTATTATGATTATTATTACCGCTTTGCTGCTGGTTGCGCTGTTAGTCCTTTTCTTGGTCGGAAGAAAAGCGAAGAAAAAGCAGGATGCGCAAAAAGAGCAAATCGATGCGATGAAGCAGACCGTTTCGATGCTGATCATCGACAAAAAGCGCATGAAGCTAAAGGACGCCGGGTTGCCGCAGGCTGTTGTTGAGCAGACGCCAAAACTTATGCGCCGCGCAAAGCTTCCAATTGTCAAAGCAAAGGTCGGCCCGCAAATCTTATCTTTAGTCTGTGAAGAAAAGATTTTTGACTCCGTCCCGGTTAAAAAAGAGGTCAAAGCTTCCGTCAGCGGCATCTATATCACCGAGGTTAAGGGGCTTCATGGCAAAGCCGCCGAAATCCCCAAGAAAAAACAAGGGTTCATGAAGCGTTTCACGGAAAAGCTTCAAGAAAAAGGCGGGGCAAAACCACTTAAGTAATTAGCTAAGTGAAAGCCCGCGGTCGCGGACATCAACGCTAATGTAATTAGCTAAGTGAAAGCCCACTCTCGCGGTCGCGGACATCAACGCTGATTTTGCAGTCGGCCATATGGACGTAATTTATGTCCAGGCTATAATCGACTTGGACAAAAATGCGTTTTTCTTCTTCGGTCATCTTCACCTTGTCAGTATCAACACCAATAATGAACTCCCCAAAAGGAGTTGCATATTTGGTGATGTTTTTCTTTTTTTTCTCAAAAATCAGATTTGTGTAATAAGCGCCATTCTTGGTGACTTCAAGATAATCATCACGGAATTTTATCCTATTCTTGATGACATCGGAAGAATCGGCCTGGATTTCATCAAAAACAAGATAATGATTGCCATTACGCTGATAATATAAAGCCGGGGTGATCGTTTCGATTTCCCCGCGGTCAATGCTTAAATTGTATTGGAGGCCTTTTAAGGATAGCAGGACTTCTTTCGTCATATGTATGTGCCTTTCTTGCTAATAAGCTTCAATATTTATCGTCTTGGTTGCCAAAATCCCATATTTGATGATTGAAGCGGCGAATTGCTTAAACTTTTCCGCCCCGTCACTGACATAAAAATGATATTTGCTTTCGGATTCACTCGTTTCTTCATCGTTTAACAGGCAGTTTGCCTTAAGTAATTTTTCTAACTCACTGGCGGTTTCATGAGCCGGATTAACCAGCTTCACCTTTTCACCCATGACTCTTTTAATCGTTTCCCGGATCAGGGGGTAATGGGTACAGCCAAGAATCAAGGTATCAATGTCAGTTTCAATCAGCTCCGTAAGATAACGCTTCGCAACCTCATCAGTAACCCGGTCATTTAAAAGCCCCTCTTCAACTAATGGGACAAAAAGCGGGCAAGCTTTTCCGGTAACAATCAAGTTTTCGCCAAGGGTTTTTATGTAATTGGCATATATGTTGCTCCCGATTGTTGCTTCGGTCGCAATAACGCCAATCCTGCCATTAGATGTCGTCCTTGCCGCACTTCTCGCGCCGGGTTTTATTACCTCAAGGGTCGGGACAGCAGACCTTGCTTCGATTTCTTCCATCGCCAGCGCGCTGGCGGTATTACAGGCGACAACAATCGCTTTTACCCTCTTGCTTTCAAGGAAGCGGACGATCTGCCCGGCATAGCGGGCGACTGTCTCCGGGGACTTGTTGCCGTAGGGGACGCGGGCGGTATCGCCAAAATAAACTATCCGCTCGTCCGGGAGCTTGTGCATTATTTCGCGGAAGACAGTCAGGCCGCCGACTCCGGAATCAAATATGCCGATAGGCGCGGTTTTATTTGGCATTTACAATCCTTTCGCTTCTTATTTAAAACTTAAGAAAGGTTTTTCCCAATTAAATAACGGGTGTTATTTAATTTCTTCCAGCAAATCCAAAAGCCGGAAGCGGAATCGGACTTGGGTGGGAGTGAGGGCAAATCTTTCATTATATATCGCCCTTATTAATTCGGGGTCATTTTCTTCTTCTTTTTCGCTTTCAATTACTTTTACCGTATCGTTAGTTAGGCATAATTCGGGAAAAATAAAAGCGAAAAAGCCAGCTGCGCATAAAATCATTAACCCGGTTTCAAGGTATTTTCTCATTGCCATGCTTCCTTTCAAATTAAGATCATAATGAAAGTATGGCCTAGTTTTATTCCTTTATGCTTTTAATAATGGCTGCTTCCTGGTTGTCAATATGGGCCCTGGCCGCAATAGCGGCCGCCTTGTTGTCTTTTGCCTTTATCGCGCTATAAATCTCTTCATGCTCTTTTACTAGCATATCATGCCTTACATCATCTTGTAAATAGATGAAACGATAACGGTACATCTGCTCGGCAAGATTGTTTATCAGCTGGGTAAGGCGTAAATTTCCCGTCGCTTCAACAATAATGTCATGAAATGCCACATCAGCTGCCGCCATCGTGATGGTATTGCCTGTTTTTAGGGCGGCAATAAAAGCATCGCGGGATTCCGCCAATCTTTTTAGCCCTTCGGGGCTAATCCGTTCACAGGCAAGCTCAACGCTTAAAATGTCAAGAATACGGCGGACTTCAAGGACATCACGCATATTTTTGACCGTCATTTCCGCGACAATCGCCCCCCGCCTTGGAATCATCGTCACAAGCCCTTCCAGCTCCAACTTCCGCATTGCTTCACGGATAGGGGTGCGGCTGACCCCTAACTGCTCACCAAGATGGACTTCAAAAAGCCTCTCACCCGGCTTAAACCTGCCCGTCAAAATGGCGCGGCGCAAAGTGTTAAACACAACATCACGCAAAGGAAGAAACTCATTTAATTCAACGCGCAAGGGCTCCAAGGTTTCAAAAGATCCGTTCATAAAATCCTTTCATGCTCATAAATCATGGTTTTTTCAAAGCTACGTCTTTTACATTACATAACTTTTCCTAATTGGCACATCCGGTAAGATAGGCTTCGTAATGGTTTTTCATCTTGGCATATGCTATTTCTGCTTTGGTTTCATCAGTAAAAATAGCAAAAACTGTCGGCCCGCTTCCGCTCATCAAGGTATTTTTTGCCCCCAGGGCAGATAGTTTTTCTTTGATCTCATTTATCTGCGGATATTTCCTAGCCGTGACCGTTTCTAAAACATTGCCCATCCGCGCTGTAATTCCCTCTAAATCCCCATTGTGGATTGCCGTTACCATGCTCTCAATGTCGGGATGGCTATTTATTTCATTAAGCTTTAAATTTTCATAAACCCACTTGGTTGAAACGCTGATAGCGGGCGTGATGACTAATATCTTTAAGGGCGGCGGGGCGGGGAGAGGGGTAAGCTTTTCGCCGATGCCGGAAGCAAGGGCTGTTCCGCCGACAATGCAGTAGGGGACATCAGCACCTATTTTTACGCCTAGCCCGCACATTTCGGGTACTGTCATTTTAAGTCCAAAAAGCTCATTTAAACCATGGAAAACCGCGGCCGCATTACTGCTCCCCCCTGCCATTCCGGCGGCAACAGGGATATTTTTGGTTAAGGTTATTTTGATTCTGCTAGTTATTTTATACCGTTCAAAAATCATTAACGCGGCCCGGTAAACCAAATTATTTTCATCGGCAGGGACTAAGGCAGAGTCGGTTTTTATCTCTATCAGCGGTAAATCATTGTTTGCCGCGATCTTTTCAAATATCAGCTCATCATAAATGCCAATTGTCTGCATGACCATTTTGACCTCGTGATAGCCGTCAGGGCGACGGCCAAGGACATCAAGGGCCAGGTTTATTTTTGCATAAGCTCGCCGTTTTATCGCTTTCATTAATATGCTCCATTAACTTGCTCCACTAACTTGCTCCACTAACTTGCTCCACTAACTTGCTCCACGGATTGTATACAGTATACTATTATTGTAGCATAATTAGTGGGGGAAGGGAAGTAAAAAATCGGCATTGGAATGCTCCAATGCCGATTTGGCTAAAATAAATAAAATTATTATTCAGTCTTTACTAGCATTTTTACGACATCGGCAAAATCAGATAATTTGCATGACCTTACCCTGTCGGTGCTATCAAGGAATAGCTCCGCAACCAAATGTTCCCTAATGTCAGTTTCGAAAAGCTCTACCCCATAAGGCTCAAGCTTATCCTTAACCCCCCAATTAAGCACTACGACATCATCAGCAACAATCCACGAAGCATAAGGGCCAAAACCGACACCATGCTCATTCATGAAAAAAACCGCTTCCATGCCTTCCGTCATTTCGAATGTTGAGGACTTTAAAATATGGGTTTTTGTTTTGCCCCCATCCCTTTTAAACAGCACTTCATCAGGGACATCACCCTTATACGCTTCGAGAACCTTAAGCATGACTGGTGTATATGGCAAGGTATACCCCTCGCCGTCATAAAGATTGGTCTCTCTTACTTCCGCGACGATCCCATGGAAGATGTAATCACTGGCTTCCGTCAGTTCAGCTAATGAGTAGGCCGGGAACGACCCGGTATTGCTGATTACTGGCAGTTCACTATCGGGGATAATTTCCACTATTTCTGCCTTGGAACATGAGCATAATAATAGCATTAATAAAACTAAAGGGAAGCTGATTTTTAAGCCCGGCATTAACTCAAGAGTTCCTCTAAGTGGCTTCCTTGCTCTTTTATGTCTTGGCTTGTCGTGATACTCTTTTCTGCTATTTCGGTCGTCTCAATGGCGATGTTTGCAACTTCCTCAATTCCGGCATCCAAAAGGCCAATCGCATGGGTCTGTTCCTCGCACGACTTGACGATATCTTTTATGTTGGAAGCGTTCTGGCTTATGCCCTTGGCAATTTCTTGCAGGGATAATGCCGTTTCAGCTGCCATTTCCATGCCTAAATGGGCTTTTTCAACTGTGCTATGGATAAGCCGTCCGGTGTCTTTGGCCGCTTCTGCACTCTTGCTGGCAAGATCGCGTACTTCCTCGGCAACAACCGCAAAACCTTTTCCGGCTTCCCCGGCCCTAGCTGCTTCGATGGCAGCGTTTAGCGAAAGCAGGTTGGTCTGGGTGGCGATGGAATCAATAACTTTAATGACGCTTTCGATTTGCTTGCTTGACTCATCGATTTCCTTTACTGCCTGAATCATCTGCGCCATTTTTGCATTGCCCTTTTCTGCGTCAATGATGATTTCCTCAAACATTGTAGCGGCATCTTTGGCAATTGTGGCATTGTTTATTGTCTTTTGCTTGATGTCGCTGACAGCAGAAAGCAGCTCCTCTGTTGTTGCGGTCTGTTTCGTGACTCCGTCTGCTAAATGTTTTGCTCCATCGGCGATGATTGAGGAATCGTTTGCCAGCACCCGGCTTGCCTCCCTCACGGCTTCAATCAGCTTTTGCTGTTCTCTTTGGGCGTTTAGAAGATCGGTAATATTTTGCACGGTCTCAATGTGGCCGATCCGGTTATGGTCTTTGTCATGCAAATAACTTGCATCGACCTTAAAATCAAATCCGCCCGCATTAAATTGTGTCGATGGCACACCTCTTTTAAGGCCTTTAATCCCACATCTGGGCGTATTGCAGATACCGGCTTTCCAGACATCGCCGCAATATTTTTCTCTCATATCAGAAAGCTTCACTCCCAGCATATCCTCGACTGCTTTATTGATGAAAGTCGTCTTCATGTCCATGTCGGTAATGCTAAGGGGGATCGGCAGGGAGTTAAGGATATCTTCATACCAGTATGATGTCGCGGCGAACTGTGCCATTTTGCCGTCAAAAAATTTGAGGAAGTGCCTAAGGACCATCATCGTTCCCACGAAAAAGAGGAACAAAACGACAAGCAATATCGTCCCTGCCATCGTCGTCCTGCCAACCTCCTTAGTCGTCCGGGCTTCTTTCATCTCGATAAGGTCATTGGTGAGCTGGCCAAGCTCTTTATCAAGGCCCGAATATTCGTTGCCGAAAATAATCGCCACCGCTTGCTCTTGCTGTCCGGAATCAAGGGCTAAAAGGGCAAGGTCTTCAAGCTCCGCCAAACGGTCAAGGCGGGCAAGGATATGGCCGATATATTCTTTCTCGGTCTCTGAAAGGCCGATTTCAAGCATTTTGTCGATTTTCCCGGTCAGATTTGCGTCATTGTTGATGATGTCCGAATAAGCCTTTAGGGCTTGGGCCTCCTGGGTGATGACATACTGGCGCATCAGCTTGATAAGAGTATCGTTGTTGTGCATCATTTCGTTGCCGAGGTTCGTAAGCTCGATTGACATTTCACGCTGCTTAGTCGCCCCTTGGATAAGGAAAATCAACAGGGCAAACAAGATTATGCCAAGAATTATCATGGCAGGAATGGAGATTTTCACAAGGCGGTTCATTTTTTCTAAATTCATAATAGTATCCTCTCTTTATACGATTGTAGAATTTATGTAGTTCTTATTTCATTATAGCATTTTTTGGACAAAGTGGAAGCAATATTTTAAAATAATCTATAATGTTTCTGCCAAATTAGCCGATATAAATATTAGCATTATGGAACGCTTATCGTTTTGGAAGTCTCTTCCGTATTTTTGCGCAACTCATGCGCCACCAAGGAGGGTAAAAAATGAATGTAAACGGAGTTACGAACACAGCAGCAACGCAGAATTATCCGGCAGCAAACCACAAAAATGAAAAACCAGAAGAAAATAAAAGCCCAGCTAATAATAGCGGCGTTGTTTATGAGCCGTCAAACGCTGGCAAGGCACAAAAATACAAGCCGGACGCAGAAACAATTGCCCGCCTAAAAGCTGATACTGATGCCAGGAAATCGCAATTAATGGAATTAGTCCGCAAAATGATTAGCGGCCAGGGCAATGCCCAGAATAAAGCAGACAGTATTTGGAGCTTGTTACGCGAAGGGAAGTTATCCCCTGACGCTGCCACAAGGGACCAGGCGATTAAGGATATCGGCGAAGACGGATACTGGGGTGTCAGCCAGACTTCACAGCGGATTCTTGATTTTGCCAAAGCATTAACCGGAGGCGACCCCAAGAAAATCGATGAAATGCAGCGGGCTTTTGAAAAAGGTTACAAAATGGCCGAAAAAACCTGGGGCGGAAAACTCCCCGATATCAGCCAGAAAACTTTTGACGCGGTCATCGACGGTTTTAAGAAAATGAAAGAAGAAATGGGAATCGCATAACTATCCGCAATTTTATCCCGATTCAACTAGGGGTTGCTACACATCAAGGGTGTGTTTGCAGCCCCTTTTTTTATACCTCTTTCTTTTCCCTCAAAAAACTCTTGCTTTAAAATACGGTATATGCTAAATTGGTATTATCATATTTTTTCTGTAAAATCGTAATTTCAATTTTCTTATTTTCAGTTACCCATTAATATCTGCCACTAAATTCTAGTTGTTTTTTGCTGTAAATTGAGTATAATTAATTTAGAAAGGAAATCGTTTGAGTAAAAAAGATAAACTTATAGCAAGACTTAAGAGCAACCCAAAAGACTTTACCTTTGATTAGTTGAAAAACCTGCTTGAGAGTCTCGGATTCAAGATGACAAACAAAGGAAAAACTAGCGGTTCGAGGACAATGTTTATGAAAGGCAAAATCCCAATAATATTACATAAGCCACACTCCCGTAAGGGATTGCTGGAATATCAAATAAAGCAAATAATAGCTGTTTTGGAAAAGGAGAACTGCATATGAATAACCTTTTAGAGCATCGAGGTTTTTATGGGACGGTTGAGTTTTCAGCTGCTGACAATATTTTGTTTGGCAAAGCATTAGGAATTAATGGCCTCATCTCTTATGAGGGCAAAAGCATAGAAGAATTGAAAAATGATTTCATCTTAGCTATTGATGATTATTTAGAGTTGTGTGAAGAGCAGGGGATAGCGCCAGAAAAAATATACAAGGGCAAGTTCAATGTGCGGGTTTCGCCAGAACTCCATAAAGCCCTGGTCGTTTATTCAGCTTCACATGGCCAGACGCTAAATTACACAGTTGAGGAAGCTCTTAAGAAATATGTCATTTAAGGTACTAGTTATCAATGTAAAAAATCTTGCTATTTTTTTTCTTTTTACGTACAATAAGGTGAGTCAATGCAAATTTGGAGATGTTATGCCTAAAATTTATGAAATCGATAAAATAAAAAAAATATCTGTTCCGCTTGCCCAGAAATATGGGATAAGCAAATTGGCGTTATTTGGCTCATACGCTCGTGGCGAGCAAAAGGAAACAAGTGACATTGATTTTTTGATGGATAAAGGGAAGCTTAAAGGTTGGGATTTTTTTGGTTTTATCAATAATCTGGAAGATGAGCTTGGTGTCCATGTTGATGTCTTGACATATGATTCACTTGCAGAAGCGATGATAGCTGACGTTGTAAAAGACGAGGTGGTTTTATATGAACGATAAAGATATCATTATTCTAAAGAAAATTATCCAGTATGCAAACGAAATCGATGGGACAATTACCAGATTCGAGCTCGATTTGGCTAAATTTAAAGATGATTATGTTGCCAAAAATGCAATTGCAATGTGTATACTCCAGATAGGGGAATTAGCTGGAAAATTAACTGAAAGGCTTAAAAATGTATATAGTCAAATGCCTTGGCGTGACATAACATCAATACGGAACAGAGCCGCCCATAATTATGGGAGCATGGACGTGGAAATATTATGGGGAATTGCGATAGCTAATATCCCGGAACTTAAAGCGTATTGTAATATGATTTTAGGGGAAATTGAAAGAAAAACATAACGCAAAAAAGCAAGCCGGATCGCACTGGGCCACCCGGCTTACCTTTATAATTAAATAACGTGTGTTATTTTACTGTGCATTCTTGACGATCAGGATTTTATCTCCGGCTTTTACTTCATCATCGGTTTTGTCATTGGCTTCCTTAAGCTGTGAGATGGGGATATAATAACGTTTGCCGATATCCCATAAGCTTTCGCCTGGCCCGGCGATATAGACCGCAATCCCGGGCAAATCTCCCAGTTTATCCAAATCAGGCTCGGCAATGTTAAGGCTGTCGATGATTTTTTCATACATCTGTTCATATATATTGCTGCGGAAGCATAAAACCGCCTTGACATCAAGCTCCATCGGCTCAATCGCCGAAACAACCAGTTGTTCCATTTCCGCTTGCAGGCGGTAAACGCAATCGACATTGATGCCCTCGGCATTCAAAGTATAGTTAAAGGGAATCATCTTATTTGCAATCCCGTAAGGCGCATTTTCATCATTGCTTTCATAAAGCACCTGTAGATTTACGACCCCCTCAATATCAACTCCGTCCTCAACAATATCATGGCCTATAACTTGCAGAGTCCCGCTGCTATGCAGAATCTTTTTTACCGGAGTCTGCCCGTCAGCCAAAACGAGATGATCGCCCATTTTGGTCTTTCCGGACGAGCGGCATTTTAGCCGCCGGAAGAGGGCATCCTTTTCTACCGCCGTTACTTCTTTATTTACGCCATAAACATCAGAAAGGATATCAATCCGTTCTTCCTTATAAACGCAGACATCAAGCTCCATCAGCAAGTCAAAAGTCACAATGCGGTCTTCGCCGTCAAAATCGGGGCGGATTTCAGTTGCTTTTTCTTTTATCAGCCAAGAAATTTCGGGAATCATTCCCTCATTAATTTCCGCGCATTCAATCACGCCGGAAAAAGGCAGGATTGTTTCATGATGGCAGATTTCTTTTTCTTCGCCATCGCTGCGGTACATGAAAAATGCCTTTATTTCGCCTTGGACGGATATTTTATCATCTAATACCTTAAACTCCACTTCCTGCGGCCTTATGTCTTCCCAAATTAAGTCGCTGATATTCGGGAAGCTTCCGGGAATCTCAACTTCTTCTTTAATCCGGAAAATATCTTTTTTCTTGACTGTCATCGCGGCGATATCCAACGTTTTTTTGCGGTATTCAATCGGTTCATCATGATAAAGGTCAACTGCTGTTTCTTCATCGCTTAATACTTCGCAGCTAAGGTAAAGGGAAATAATCGACTGGACACTTAGCTTGCGGGAATTGATTAAGCTGATGGTAAGGTCCTCAACTTCCCATTTCACGCCAACATTGTCGCCGCTTTCAACACCTTCCATATTTAGCTGTTCTGTAAAACTAATCTGCCCATCCATTCCGTTTAAGTCAATTCTTCCGCCGCCATCGGTTGTATAAGCAACAGAAAAATCCAGTTTCCCTTTGACTGCCACATTGTCAGTTGTGACTTTAACTTCGTCTATGCTCACATTTCCCCGATTTAATATCAGCATTGCCGCGTCTGGCCGGGAATCGGAAATATTAATATCATCTTCCAACGTTATCTGGGTGGATGCTTTACATTTCAGCCGATCCATATGTATGTTTTTCTTTATTAATTCCACAAAATACCTCCTGAGCCTTTGATAAAACCAGTACACTTATTAAGACTTGGCTATTAATGCGCCGAGTGTGTACTAGGATAAGTTTACTTAAGTGTATTACCGAAGAATTAATTTTATTCCGCTTTGTTGACAAGTATCTGGCTTTTTATGTACAATGGAAAAAATAAAAGTAAAATACAGGGGGTGAAAATGAAAATCCGGGATGACTATACCTGCCCACTAGAAATTGTGCATGACTTAATCAGGGGAAAATGGAAAGCAATCATTATTTTTCAGCTGCAATTTGGCAATGCCTCGCTTTCAACCCTTAAACGCGACATTGTCGGAATCAGTGAAAAAATGCTCTTACAGCAGCTTGGCGAGCTTTCCCAATACGGCATTCTAGGCAAATTTAGCTCGCAAGGTTTTCCTCTTAGTGTCGAATATTTTTTGACCGAACGCGGGTGGAAACTTGTCAAAGCCGTCAATATCATGCAGGAAGTCGGGGTTGATTTTATGGTCGAACTTGGGCAAACTGATTTTTTAGACCAAAAAGGGATTCCATACCGCAAGATTTAGGCGGTGGGGCAAATGTACCCACCTTTTTGTCTGTACCCACAAAAAAGTGGGTAATTGACTCCGTTTCAAATTAATTTATACTTAAAATTAATTTGAAAGGAGGCTTTTATGAAAAAAGCAAAAATACTTATCACGATCCTCTTATCTTTATCAATCTTTTCTTTTTCTGCTTGCGGCAGCGAGGAAACGATGGCCGAACCGCAATTCATAACGGACGAAATTTTATACGAAGAGGAAAATACTGAACCTGTTGCTTTAGGAAATGAAGCAAGTAACGATGGCGCTGGCTTAGAAACTGTGCCAGCCGAACCAAAAGCCGGGGACAACGAACCCGGTGGCAACGAACCCGCCCCCGAACCCACTCTTGGGGACGAAACCGATCTCGTTTTGCTTATCATCGACATCCAAAACGATTATTTTGAGGGGGGCAAGCACGTCCTTTATAACCCGCTGGACGCATTAGCAAATGCCGAGCTTTTGCTTAATGAATTTCGTGAAAGAGGGCTTCCGGTCATCCATGTCCAGCACCATAACAGTTCCGGCTTTTTAGAAGCAGGGACATTCGGCGCAAAAATCCATGAAGACTTAACTCCGCTTGAGACCGAATTTGTCATCACGAAAAGGGAAGTCAGCAGTTTCCTTGGCACTAACCTTGAGGCAATCCTAACAGAAGCAGACGTAAAAGGGCTTCTAATTTGCGGAATGCAAACTAATGTCTGTGTCCAGACGACCGCCAAAAGGGCGGTTGCGCTTGGGTTTGATGTCATTGTCGCCGAAGATGCCGCAGCTGCGCTTAATTCAACTGCCCACGATAATGCGGTTGAATCAATGCTTGCTGATGGGGTATCAATTATTAAGACAAACGAGTTTGAAGCGGTCCTGGAAAAAGAATATTAATTATTATGAGACTGCCCCAATCAAGTCATTTATATCAGGCACATTATATTTTTTGAGGTAATCACCAATTCCACCAATTATTTCTGCCGTCAAGGTTGGCGTTACAAAATTCATCATCCCAACTTGGACGGCAGTCGCCCCGGCGAGGATAAATTCAATTGCGTCATCACTGTTTGCAATTCCGCCTATCCCGATAATGGGAATTTTTACCATTTTCGCGCATTGGTAGACCATCCGCACCGCAATCGGTTTGATGGCCGGCCCGGAAAGGCCTCCGGTTTTGTTGGCTAGCGCAAAGCTTCTCCGGTGGATATCTATTTTCATTGCCGTAATGGTATTAATTAAGGAAAGGGCATCTGCTCCGCCTGCTTCGGCCGCCAAAGCCATTTCGGTAATATCGGTGACATTTGGGCTTAGTTTCATGATAATTGGCTGTTTGGCTTTTTTCTTAACTTCCTTTGTAATGTCATAGAGGCTTTTGGCATTTTGCCCAAAAGCAATTGCACCCTCTTTCACATTCGGGCAAGAAACATTGATTTCGAGCATATCCACATCAGCAGCGGTTAATTTTTCAACGGTTTCAAGGTATTCCCCGGTTGTTTTTCCACAGACATTCACAATTACCCGCGTATCAAAATCTTTAAGGAATTTAAGGTCACGTTCAATTAGGACATCAATTCCCGGATTTTGGAGCCCGATTGCATTAAGCATTCCGCTGTAGGTTTCGGCTATGCGGGGGGTGGGGTTACCGGGCCAAGGCGTGCTTGCGACTCCCTTAGTTACGACTGCGCCAAGCTTATTTAAGTCAACAAACTCGCTATACTCTTTGCCCGAACCGAAAGTACCCGAAGCAACCATGACGGGGTTCTTAAATAAAGTTCCGGCGATATTAACTGATAAGTTCATGTGTTATCCTCTTTTGACATATGCGTCGCTTTCATGTGTTTATTTTGCGTGGCTCATGTGTGGTTATCATGCGTCGCTTTAGTGTGGTTATCATGCGTGATTTCATGTGTTTATTCTGCGCGGCTCATGTTTGCTCCATGAGCGGCCCTTGAGAAATGCCGTTACTTAGTTCACGTCTTTTGTGAACTTATGTAACGCAGCGTTTCTCTCGGAGCGAAAGCGGGCCCAGCGATGGAGCATACATGAAAGCCCGCAATCAAAATCATATATTCTTCATAACTCCACATACCCTGCTTCAAAAACCGGCCCTTCAGTACAAATCCGGGCATTGTGGACATTTGTATTACTGTCAGCCTTCGTTGTCTTGCACACGCAGCCAAGGCAAGCACCAACACCACAAGCCATCCGCTCTTCAAGGGAAAGATAAGCCTTAATACCCCTTTCGGAAGCATAAGCCTTTATGGCGCGGAGCATTGGCATGGGACCGCAAGCCATGATAATGTCCGCTTTCTTCGCACTTAAACAAGCTGCGTCAATGACATTTCCTTTCGTCCCAATGCTTCCGTCTTCGGTAGCGATTTGAACCATGCCATAGGCTTTAAGCTCCCCGGCCAGGAAAATGGCATTGTCGCGGTAACCTAAGAAAATATCGACCGCGTCCGGCCTGGCGATTGTTTTTGCCAAATAAAGGAGCGGAGGAATGCCGATTCCGCCGCCAAATAAAAAAACTTGCTTGCCATCTGCTTCGTTAACCGGAAAGCCATTACCCAAAACGCCCAGCAATAAAACCTTGTCGCCAGCTTGGTAATCAGCAAATTCCGCCGTTCCCTTTCCGGCAACCCGATAAACTAAGCGGATTTTCTCTTTGTCAGGGCTTACTTCACAAATACTAAGCGGGCGGGGCAGGAGGATAGTGCCATCGTGAGGATAAACGCCGACAAATTGCCCGGCTTTTGCGTCCTTTGCAATTACCGTCTGAATCCAGATGTCAAAAATAACATCTGTTATTTTATTTTGCGAAACAACAATGCCCTCTGTTTTCACTTTCCGCATATTACTCCTTTACACAATGTATAATGGACCACCCCCGGCAAGGTCTCGCCAAGGAATGGTGAATTAGCTGATTTTGAGGCAAACTCTTTTACTTCCCATGTTTCATCAGGAGCAAAAATAACTATGTCGGCCATTTGGCCAGGGCCGATATCGCCAGCGGGAAGATTATAAAGCTTTGCCGGAGCAGTACTCATTTTGAATATTAATTCGGACAGCGAAAGATGGCCCGGATTTACCAGTTCCTTGATACCTAATGACAAAGCCGTCTCTAATCCGATTATGCCGCTTGGCGCTTTGATTAGATCGGCGTTTTTTTCGTCGGCACGGTGGGGGGCATGGTCAGTCGCAATAAAATCAATTGTCCCGTCCTTAAGCCCCTCAATCAGCGCAAGGCGGTCTTCTTCGATCCTAAGCGGCGGATTCATCTTGGCGTCGGCTTGTTTTTTGATGATGGCCTCTTCAGTTAAGCTAAAATGATGGGGAGTCACTTCCGCATAAATCGAAGGGCAGGATTTTTTCATTTCCCGGATTAATTCAACCCCCTCTTTGGTGCTAAGGTGCTGAAAGACTGTTGTTGCGCCAATCTTTGCGCTTAGCTCCAAATCACGGCGGATCATCGTAATCTCCGCATTCCGGGAGGCCCCTTTTATCAAAAGCCGGGCGGAAGCATGGCCCTCATTAATGCCCGGATTATCGATATAACGCGGATCTTCTTCGTGGAGGCAGATTGGTTTTCCTAATTCTTTTGCCGCTTTCATCGCCTTTATTAAGAGTTCCTCATCTATTATTGCTTCCCCGTCATCACTAAAGCCGACTGCCCCGGCGGTGGAAAGGGCTTCCATGTCGGTAATTTCTTTGGCTTCATTCCCTGCTGTAACCTTGGCGCAAGAATAAATATTGATGGCTGATTTTTTTGCCCGGCATAAGATGTCACGCAATATATTGACAGAATCGACCGGGGGATTAGTATTTGCCATCAGCACTACTGATGTATACCCGCCCTTTATCGCAGCCAAAGAACCGCTAAGGATATCTTCCTTATCGGTCTGCCCAGGGTCACGAAAATGAGCGTGGACATCAACAAAGCCGGGAGCAACCACCATCCCTTGGGCGTCAATTAAGTCCGCCCCAGGAACATGGATATCCTTGCCAATCAGCTTTATCCTGTCACGCTCAATATAAATATCTGTAATTTCGTCATGTCCGGTGGCCGGATTTATATACCGGCCGTTTTTTATAACTAGCATAAGTCCTTATACTAATTCCAATACTACTTCCATTGCTGCGTCGCCTTTACGCGGGCCAATTTTGATAATCCTGGTATAACCGCCGTTACGTCCGGCATATTTGGGGCCATATTCATCAAATAATTTGCCCGTCAGGTCAATTTGCTTTGTTCCGCGTTTTCTTCCGGCTTTTGCCAGCGGGACATCTTTAACTGGGTAAAGCACCTTGGCCATCTTGCGGCGGGCATGAAGCCGGGACGGCAAATCTTTTTTGATTTCCTTTTCGACCTCGTCATATAATGACACTTTTTTGCCGTCAACAACTTCCTTAACGCGCTTTCCGTCCTTATCTTTGATTGCGACCTTTGCTTTGACCGTAACCATTTCAAAATTATCTTTTTCTTTGGCTGCCATTGCAATCAAGCCTTCGGCAATTTTACGGACTTCTTTTGCTTTGGCTTCCGTTGTGACAATTTTGCCATGATATAAAAGAGCCGTTACCTGATTACGTAATAATGCTTTTCTTTGGTCGGATGTCCGGCCAAGTTTTCTGTATTTTGCCATTTTCTCTCCTTCCGCGAGCCATCGGTCTTACCGCGAATTATAACTCATCCAACGGATTAAACTGCAATCCCAATTCCCTTAATTTTATTGTCACCTCATCCATTGATTTGCGGCCGAGATTGCGGACTTTCATCATGTCCTCTGATGTTTTGTTGGTCAATTCCTCAACCGTATTAATCCCGGCGCGTTTAAGGCAATTATAGGAACGGACTGATAACTCCAGCTCATCAATGCTCATTTCCAGCACTTTTTCGGTGTCTTCTAATTCCCGCTCAACCATGACCTCAACGTTTTTTGCGTTCTCGGATAAGTTGATGAAAAGGTTCAGGTGTTCGCTAAGAACCTTAGCCGCTAAGCTGACTGCCTCATTCGGGATCAGCGTTCCGTCAGTAAAGACATCAAGTGACAATTTGTCAAAGTCAGTAATCTGCCCGACACGGGTATTTTCGACCGTCACATTTACTCTTTCAACCGGAGTATAAATCGAGTCAATCGCAATTACGCCAATTGGCAAATCTTCGCTTTTGTTTTTGTCAGCCGGGACATAACCACGGCCTTTGGTAATCGTCAGTTCCATATAAAGCTTGGAATCTTTGCCGCATAAAGACGCAATGACCAAATCGGGGTTCAAAATCTCAATATCGGAATCAGCTTTGATATCTGAAGCTTTGACAACTCCCTCACCCTCAAATTCGATAAAAGCAATCTTCGGTTCGTTGGTATCGCTGTTATTCCTGATAGCAATATCCTTTATGTTCATTATTATTTCTGTAACATCTTCTTTTACACCTTTTATCGAACTAAATTCGTGCAAAACACCTTCGATTTTTACCTGGCTTACAGCAGCACCGGGCAACGAAGAAAGCATAATTCTCCGTAAGGAATTACCCAAGGTGACCCCATAACCACGCTCAAGAGGTTCTACAACGAAACGTCCATATCTTTCATCTTCTGAAATTTCTGCAACCTCAATATTAGGTCTTTCAAAATCAAACACGATAAATATCCTCCTTTATTATTTAGAATAAAGCTCAACGATCAACATTTCATTTACTGGAACGTCAATCACTTCCCTGCTAGGGAGATTTTTGACTGTGCCTTTATAAGCTTCGTGGTCAACTTCCAGCCAATCCGGAGTCAGCCTTCCGCCTGTAACTTCGAGGATATCTTTGTATCTTTGTAAAGGACGCGATTTTTCCCGGACTTCAATAACGTCACCTGCTTTAACTTGGTAAGAGGGGATAGTTACGCGCTTGCCATTAACAAGGAAATGCTTGTGGCCAACTACCTGCCGTGCTTCTCTTCTTGTCCGGGCAAAACCCATCCTAAACACAACATTGTCAAGCCTGGTTTCTAACATGATCATTAGGTTTTCGCCAGCAAGGCCTTTCATGCGGATAGCTTTTTTATAGTAGTTCCGGAATGGTCTTTCAAGAACACCATAGATAAACTTGGCTTTCTGCTTTTCTCTTAATTGAAGGCCGTACTCGCTGACTTTTTTCCCGATCCGCTGATTGGTGCGGATTGATTTTTTGTCATAACCCAAAAAACCGGGCTCAAGACCTAATGCTCTGCATCTTTTAAGGATTGGTACTCTGTTTACTGCCATTTTTGAATTTTTCCTCCATTGAACTTATTGTTCATTTCGAACATAGGTTCGTTTTGAATTTGATGTTGGTTACAACACTATGTGCCTTCGTCCAACTGCTACGTAAAGTCGTCGCAAGACGATCTTTTTAAAGTCGTCGCAAGACGATCTTTTTAAAGTCGTCGCAAGACGATCTTTTTAAAGTCGTCGCAAGACGATCTTTTTAAAGTCACCGCTAGGTGAATTTTTTACACCCTGCGGCGTTTCGGCGGGCGGCAGCCGTTATGCGGGACAGGGGTTACGTCTTTAATCGAAATAACCTCAAGCCCATTAGCTGCCAAAGCACGGATCGCTGCTTCGCGGCCTGAACCCGGTCCTTTTACGAAAACCTCAACGACTTTTAAGCCGTGGATTAAAGCGGCTTTAGTTGCGGTTTCGGCTGCCATTTGTGCTGCATAAGGGGTTGACTTGCGTGAACCTCTGAAACCAAGGCCTCCGGCACTTGCCCAGCTAAGGGCATTTCCTTCTGAATCAGTCAAAGTTACAATCGTATTATTAAATGATGATTGAATATGCGCCTGGCCGCGTTCTATATTTTTCTTGACGCGCCTTTTTGTCGTTGTCTTTTTAGTTCCTTTTTTCGCTGGCATATAAATTCCTTTCTTTATATTTTTTAAGCCTCGTTATGCTGTTCATAATTCTTTATCGTTCTTTATTTCTTCTTGTTGGCAACTGTCCGTTTCGGGCCTTTTCTGGTTCTTGCGTTTGTTTTCGTCCTTTGGCCGCGAACCGGAAGGCCTCTTCTATGACGGATACCGCGATAACATCCGATTTCTTGAAGCCGTTTAATGTTTAAGGCGATTTCTCGTCTTAAATCACCCTCGACCATGTAATCTTTGTCGATTACTTCACTGATTCTTTTGACCTCTTCGTCAGTAAGTTCTCTTACTCGTGTGTCGGGATTAACCTTTGCGGCGGCTAAGATTTTGTTTGAGCTAGTCCTGCCAATACCGTAAATATAGGTCAAGCCTATTTCTACGCGCTTTTCCCGTGGTAAGTCCACACCTGAAATACGAGCCATTTTTGTTCCTCCACTTTCTTTTTAATTTGTGATTTACTACTAGTGTTGATTGGGGCGTTTTGCTGCCCAACCGGAAATCATCCGATCTTTCCGCTTCCATAAAATTCTTCAGCCGCGGTATCAACAAGTATGCCTAATGCAAAAATGGCTACCCTTGTCTTTGTTTGTGTTTCGGATTGACGCAAATAATCCTGACTGCGCCTTTTCTTTTAATAACTTTACACTTTTCGCAAATCGGTTTTACAGATGATCTTACTTTCATGATAATCTCCTTCCGATATTATGGTGCTTTTATAGCCTCGGCATTAAAAAAGACCGCTTACTATTGTATCACAACATTTTGATTAAAACAAGCTTTTTTATTTATCCCGCCAAATAATTCTTCCTTTAGTCAAATCATAAGGCGAAAGCTCTAAAGTCACCTTGTCGCCAGGCAAGATCCGGATAAAATTCTGCCTTAGCTTTCCGCTAATATGAGCCAGGACGCGATGGCCATTTTCCAGTTCGACCTGAAACATGGTGTTTGGCAACTTCTCTACTACTACCCCTTCGATTTCGATCATATCAGACTTCGGCATATCTTTTCTTAAACCTTTCTAATCCATACTTAATTTCTTCATTACTTACCGATTTATGACTAAGCAATTTCGCCCTTATTTCATCATCTGGTTTATTTTTCATGACCGCAAGATGCTTTAAATTTTTCCGCTTTGGTTTTTGGGCGGTCCGCTTTTTGCCATCGGCTATTATTGCATATTCCGTATCGCAGCTAATGATAACAAATATTTCGCCTTTGTCATGTCCCGCCAGCGACCTTGCGAACAATCCTGTCATATTTTCCATAAATGATTTCCCATTGTGTCATAGGGTCAATAACTCCGGCTGGCCATCAGTAATTAAAATCGTGTTTTCATAATGGGCCGACCATGAGCGGTCCTCTGAGATAACTGTCCATTCGTCATCAAGCCATTCAACTTCCGCATAACCCATATTTATCATCGGCTCAATGCAAATCGTCATTCCTTGCCTTAAACGAAGCCCACGCCGCTTTTGCCGAAAATGGGGAAGCTGCGGGTCCTCATGTAGTTCAAGGCCAATGCCATGTCCGACCAGATCCCTTACTATCCCATAACCAAACTGGGCGACAAACGCGTCAACCGCATTCGATATGTCATATAAATGATTGCCTGCCCACGCTTTTTCTAAACCGACAAAAAAAGCTTGCTTGGTAACATTCATCAGCTGCATGGCCTCTTTACTGACTTGCCCGACCCCAAAAGTCCGCGCCGCGTCGGTATGGTAACCTTTATAGTTTACGCCGACATCAAGGCTGACGATGTCGCCCTCAAGTAAAATACGGCTGCTGGGAATCCCATGCACTACTTCCTCATTTACCGAAACGCAGATTGAAGCCGGAAAGCCATTATAGTTTAAAAAGCTGGGAATACAGCCATAACTTGCGATTATCTTGGCGGCAAGGGCGTCAATCTCATTGGTTTTAATGCCGGGGCGGATAATCTTTTCCAATTCTGCAAGCACTACTTTCAAAATCCGGCCGGAAGCACGCATTATTTCTATTTCGCGAGGCGATTTTATTGTAACGGCCATTTGATTCCGATTCTCATCCTTGTTCCAGCACTTCAATAACAGCCGTCAGCGCATCCTCAATCGAACCTGACCCGGCAACCATCCTAAGAATGCCGCGTTCCTTATAAAAATTAATTAACGGCTGGGTCTGCTCATGATAAACCTTTAGGCGCTGGCGGACGGTCTCGGGAGCATCATCAGCCCTTAAGACGGCTTCGCCGCCGCATTTATCACAAATACCTTCTTCTTTGGTGGGGGCATATTCAATATGATAAGTCGCGCTGCATTTCGTGCAGACCCGGCGGCCTGCCATCCGTGCTTCAATTACCTCATCGGAAACATCGACATCGATTGCAAAATCGATTTTGTCATTAATCTTTTTTAGCTCTGCTTCCAAAACTTCCGCTTGGTTTATCGTGCGGGGAAAACCATCTAGGACATAACCGCCTGTGCAATCTTCCTGGGCGACCCGGTCAAGCAGAATTTTGACGGTCAAATTATCCGGGACAAGTTCCCCGGCATCCATATATTTTTTTGCTTCAAGGCCTAATTCTGTTCCGGCCTTAAGATTGGCGCGAAAGATATCACCAGTCGAAATATGCGGAATGCCATAGTGTTCAGCTATTAATGAGGCCCTCGTTCCTTTTCCTGCCCCCGGTGCGCCTAGCATAATTATTTTCATAAATTTACCTCACCTTTCAATATAAATACAGTTCTTAATCACTTAAAAATCCCTTATAATTCCTGACCAGCATTTGTGACTCAATCTGTTTCATCGTATCAAGGATAACGCTGACAATGATGATCAGGCTAGTTCCGCCAAAGCTGATATGGGCGTTAAAGATTCCATTAAAGATAAATGGAAGCACCCCGATAAAAGCCAGGAATGAAGCACCGATTAAAACAATTTTATTAAGGATTGCCGTCATATATTCGCTGGTTGGTTTACCCGGCCTGATTCCGGGGATAAAACCGCCCTGCTTCTTCAAATTTTCTGATACTTCGACTGGGTTAAACGTAATCGCCGTATAGAAATAAGCAAAGAAGATAACGAGCAGCATATAAGCAATCATTCCCAGCGTATAAATCCGATCGCTTGGGATCGCCATCCTGAACCAATAACTTGACGACATATATTTGATGACCTCATCCCAAAAGCCGTTGCCGCCTTGATAAAAGAAAGTGCTGATGACAACCGGGAACTGCATAATCGATGAAGCAAAGATAATCGGGATAACCCCCGATGTATTCACCTTAAGGGGAATTGCCGATGTGTTGCCCCCGACCATTTTACGGCCTTGGACTTTTTTTGCATATTGGACCGGAATCCTGCGAATCCCGCTATTAAGTAAAACAACCAGCACAATCATGCCAAGGATAATCGCAAGAATCACCAGCCCGTTTACGACTCCGGCCGGGATTGAACGAGTCCGGATAAATTGGTCATAAAGCCCGGTAATGTCTTGGGGAATCGATGAAATGATATTGATGACAAGCACGACCGAAATACCATTGCCAACGCCATTTTCGGTAATCCGCTCACCAATCCACATGAGGAATGCACTTCCTGCTGTTAAGGCAAAAATAACTGCCGCAATGTCAATCCAGCCAAACCCCGGCTGCAATATCCCTTGATTGCGGAAACCAATCGCCATTGCCGCTGATTCCACTAAAGCAAGCCCAACTGTGGCATAACGGGTAATTGAAGCAATTTTCTTGCGTCCCTCAGCCCCTTCTTTTTGCAATTCTTCAAGCTTTGGAATTGCAATTGTCAGAAGCTGCATGATAATCGAAGCGGTAATATAGGGGGTGATATTTAGGGCTAAAATCGAAAAGTTTAAAAACGAACCGCCAGTAAACGCATTAAAAAAATTAAAGGCATCGCCCGTCTGCATCGCAAACCATTCCGAGAAAAATTCCCTATTGACACCAGGAACCGGAAGCTGTGACCCCAAACGGATGACAACTAGCATTCCGAAAGTAAATAATATTTTGGCCCTGATTTCTTTGATTTTAAATGCGTTTTTTAAGGTTGTAAACATAAAATGTTACTCCTTCCAACTCTTCAAGCTAAATAATCTTTGCTGTTCCGCCGACAGATACGATTTTTTCTTTTGCGGTCTCACTAAAAGCATTGGCGATAACATTAAGCTTTTTAGTAAGCTTGCCATTGCCAAGAATTTTCACGCCATCGCGGGGATTACTGACAATTCCGGTTGCGAGCAATGTTTCAACTGAAACAGTCGCACCATCTTCAAACCGTTCTAAAACGCTGACATTGATGCCAACGATTTCTTTGTAGTTGCGATTCTTGAAACCGCGTTTGGGAATGCGGCGGTATAAAGGCATTTGTCCGCCCTCAAAGCCGATTCTGGGCGCGCCTGAACGGGCTTTTTGCCCTTTATGGCCTTTTCCGGCTGTTTTTCCGTTGCCAGAGCCATGCCCACGGCCTTTGCGGAAGCTATTTTTCTTTGCGCCTTTTGCAGGCTTAAGGCTTGATAGATTTAAACTCATTCTGATACCTCCTCAGCCGGAGCTGGCTTAGCTTCTTTTGCAGGTGCTTCTTTTGCAGGTGCTTCTTTTGCTGCCGGGGCTTTTTTGGCCGGAGCTTTTTTTACTGGTTTAGGCTCTTTTGCTTCCGCTTTTTCAGCTTCTGCTTCTGCTGCCTTAGCCTTTTTGGTTGCGGCTTTTTTGGGAGCTTTAACTTCAGCTTCTTCCGCGTTAGCCTCTGCGCTAGCCTCTGCGGTAGCCTCAGGGGCTTTTTTTACTGCCTTTTCTTTAACGGCAGCTTCTTTTTTATTTTCTTCTTTAACCTTTTTTACTTCTTTAACTTCTTTAACTTCTTTAACTTCTTTTTTTATTTCTTTTTTAGTTTCTGCTTTAACTTCTTCTGCTTCAACTTCTTCAACCTTGATTAGGTGTTTAATCTGCGCGATTTGACCTCTTGTCGCCGCATTATCCGGAAGCACAACAAAACGGTTAAGCTTTCTAAGCCCCATTGCTTGTACAGTTTTCCGGTGCTTAGGTATCGCTCCGATAGTGGACCTGACAAGGGTAATTTTTAATTTAATTGCCATTATTTACCATCCCTTTCCCATTTCTTCTTATCTTAATTGGGTCTTAATTAAGCCAAAATTTCAGCAACGGTTTTTCCGCGTTTGCGGGCAACTTCTTCCGGAGTTTTCAAATTTTTAAGGCCTTCAATAGTTGCCATGACAACGTTTTGCTTGTTGTTTGAACCCATTGACTTTGTCCGGATATTCTTGATTCCGGCTAATTCGCAGACACTTCTGACTGGGCCTCCGGCAATAACTCCAGTACCATCGGGAGCTCTTTTTAGGAGTACCGCGGCTGCGCCAAACTTGCCGATATAATCATGGGTAACACTGGAATAATCGTCCATCGCGACCTTTATCATATTTTTAGCAGCGTCTTCCTTGCCTTTGCGGATTGCTTCGGGAATTTCATTGGCTTTACCCAGGCCAGCCCCAACGTGCCCTTGTCCGTCGCCAACAACAACTAAGGCAGTAAAGCGCATATTACGCCCACCTTTGACAACCTTGGTAACGCGCTTGATGGTAACGACTTTATCGTTTAATTCCATATTGCTAACATCAATCATATTACGTCTCATTATTTGATTCCTTTCTAGAATTCTAAGCCAGCTTCTCTGGCTCCGTCTGCTAAGGCCTTAACCTTGCCTTGGTATATAAAACCGCCACGATCATAAACTACGGTAGTTATGCCTTTTTCTTTGGCTCGCTCACCGATTATTTTTCCTAAATATGACGCTGCTTCAACATCGTTGGTTTTCTTAAGATTTGCTTTTACGTCTTTTTCAACCGTTGAGGCCGCTACTAATGTATTGCCGGCAACATCGTCAATAATTTGGGCGTACATATGATTATTACTGCGGAATACAGCCAAGCGCGGCCTTTCAGGAGTGCCGCTGAAACGGTTACGTAGTTTTATATGCTTTTTAACCCGGACCTTTTGTCTTGATACTTTCTTAATCATTCTCTAACCCTTTCCGGAGAATGTTACGCTTTTGCATAACCATTCTCGTCTATTTTTTGCCGCTCTTGCCGACTTTGCGTCTGATTACTTCATCAGCATATTTAATGCCCTTGCCTTTATAAGGCTCAGGTCTTCTTTTATCTCTGATTTCGGCAGCGTATTGGCCAACTTTTTCTTTATCAATTCCGCTGACGGTAATAACATTGCCTTCAACCATTGATTCAACACCTTCTGGATCAAGCATTTCGACAGGGTGTGAGTAACCAAGGCTTAGGGTAAGGCCCTTGCCGTTTTTGGCTGCCCGGTAACCAACACCGTTTATTTCTAATTTCTTTGCATAACCAGCGGTCACCCCGACCACCATGTTATTGATTAATGTCCTCGTCAAGCCATGTAATGCCCTGTTCCGTTTAAGGTCATTGGGGCGGCTGACGGTGACGGCTTCACCTTCCATTTTGATTTCCATTTCGGGAACTAAAACACGGCTTAGTTCTCCCTTAGGACCTTTTACAGTCACTTTATTATTTTCTGCAATTTCGACCGTGACTCCGGCGGGAATTGCGATTGGCATTCTACCGATTCGTGACATTGCCCGTACCTCCTTTTTCTATCTTAATTAACTAATTCTGCCATTTTTTACCAGATGAACGCTAAAACTTCACCGCCAACATTAAGCTCGCGGGCTTTTTTATCCGTAAATACACCTTGGTTAGTAGATACAATTGCAACACCAAGGCCGCCTAAAACTTTGGGCAGCTCATCTCTTCCGGCATACACACGCAAACCGGGCTTTGAAATACGCTTAAGACCAGAAATAATCTTTTCGTTCCTGTCCGCGCCATACTTAAGGATAATGCGGATTGTCTTAAAGCTTCCATCATCAATAACTTCATATTTTTTTATATAACCTTCTTCATAAAGAATCTGGGCAATCGCCTTTTTCATTTTTGAAGACGGTATATCAACTGTATCATGTTTTGCAGTATTTGCATTACGAATTCTTGTAAGCATATCTGCGATAGGATCGCTCATTGTCATTTCTTTGACCTCCTGTTTTAATCTATGTGGGGCATCAATCCCTTACCAACTGGCTTTGCGAACACCGGGAATTTGGCCTTTGTATGCTAAATCGCGGAAACAGATACGGCAAATTCCGTATTTCCTTAGATAAGCATGAGGGCGACCACATATTCTGCAACGATTATATGCCCGCACCGAAAACTTTGGTTTGCGCTGTTGCTTAATCTTCATTGATGTTTTTGCCATACAATTTATCCTTTCTTAATCTGCAAAATTTGCAAACTGGTTTTTCTATACCTTTGCAAACGGCATATTGAACAAAGTTAAAAGCTCACGTGCTTCTTCGTCATTTTTGGCTGTTGTGACGATGATTACGTCCATTCCCCGGACCTTGTCAACCTTATCATATTCGATTTCCGGGAAAATCAACTGCTCTTTGATACCAAGGGAATAATTTCCGCGGCCGTCAAATGCGTTGGGATTAACTCCCCTAAAGTCACGGACACGGGGTAAGGCAAGATTGATAAGCCTGTCAAGGAACTCATACATTCTTGTTCCGCGGAGCGTTGTTTTGCAGCCAATGTTCATGCCCTCACGAAGCTTAAAGTTGGCAACGCTTCTTTTTGCCTTGGTGATAACCGCTTTTTGCCCGGTGATGATTTCCATGTCCTTGACGGCTGATTCCAATATCTTTGCATTGTCCCTAGCTTCGCCAACTCCCATGTTTACGACAATTTTCTCGATTTTCGGCACTTGCATTATATTTTTATAGCCAAACTTTTTCATCATGCTTTCAGTGATTTCAGTTTTATACGTTTCTCTAAGTCTGCTCAAGATAAAGACCTCCTTTCCATCTCGTTTAACCAATTACGTCGCCTGTCGATTTGGCAAAACGTACTTTCTTGTCCTTTTCAAATTTGAAACCAATCCGGGTCGGTTTTCCTTTATGGACATACATGACATTGGAAATGTCAATCAGGGCTTCCTTATGGATGATTCCGCCATTTTGATTAGCTTGCGAAGGTTTCGTATGCTTGGTAATAATGCCGACGCCTTCAACTAATACACGGCCTTTCTTCCGGTCAACCTCAAGGACTTTTCCCTCTTTTCCATTATCTTTTCCGGCGATGACCTTAACTGTGTCGCCTTTTCTGATCTTTAACATTGCCATAATACTCTCTACCTTTCCAGTACCTGCAAACTTTGGGACGCAGGACCAAATTTACCCCGGAACGAAGTTCCGTTTAAAGCACTTCTGGGGCGAGCGATACAATTTTCATAAACTGCTTTTCGCGCAGTTCCCTTGCTACCGGCCCAAAAATACGAGTTCCCCGGGGGGTCTTGTCATCTTTGATGATAACGGCGGCATTGTCGCTGAATTTGATATAGGAGCCATCCTTGCGGCGAGCGCCTTTTACCGTGCGGACAACAACTGCATGGACTATTTCGCCCTTTTTGACCATCCCGCCGGGATTTGCGTCTTTTACCGTCGCGATGATTGTATCACCAATATTGGCATATCTTCTCGAAGAGCCGCCTACGACCCTAATGCAAAGAATTTCTTTTGCCCCGGTATTATCAGCAATCCGCAATCTGCTTTCTTGTTGGATCATCTTTTTTCCCTTTCTCTCTTAATAGACGAAGTTATAGCGTCATTTGGCTCTTTCCGTTATTTCGACCAAGCGCCATCTCTTTTCTTTTGACAGCGGGCGGGTTTCCATTACTTTTACGGTATCGCCAATATTGCATTCATTGTTTTCATCATGGGCTTTTAATTTATAAGTTCTCTTGACGATTTTCCCGTAAAGAGGATGCTTAATCCGGTTTTCAATGGAAACAACTATTGTTTTGTCCATTTTATTGCTAGTGACTTTCCCGGTGCGTGTTTTTCTTAAATTTCGTTCCACGAGGTTCTCCTTTCAAAAACTTTTACTGTGTTCTTGCCTTTTGGGTGATAACAGTTTGAATCCTGGCGATGTTCCGGCGAACATCTTTGATTCTTGCGGTGTTATCAAGCTGGTTAGTTGCATTCTGGAACCGCAGGTTAAAAAGCTCCTTTTTGGTATCAACTAATGCTTTTTTTAGTTCCTCATCGGTTTTATTCCGTAAATCATCAAGGTATTTTTTATTCTTCATTTATACCCCCCTCTCCGCTAACGGCGGCATCAAGATCAGCTTTCGACATAATCTTACATCTGCAAGGAAGCTTGTGCATTGCAAGACGTAATGCTTCTCTTGCTGTTTCTTCGGGAACTCCGGCGATTTCAAACATGACGCGGCCGGGCTTAACAACTGCTACCCAATATTCAAGCGTACCTTTACCTGAACCCATCCGGGTTTCGGCCGGTTTGGTCGTCACCGGTTTATCGGGAAAAATTTTGATCCAAACTTTTCCGCCACGTTTTATATATCTGGTCATTGCGATACGGGCCGCCTCGATTTGATTGGACTTTATCCAACAAGGTTCAGAGGCAATTAAACCGAATTCGCCATAGCTGATGACATTTCCGCGGGTGGCTTTGCCACGGATTCTGCCACGGAACTGTTTACGACGTTTTACTCTTTTTGGCATTAACATTTAGATACCGCTCCCTTCCTGCGAAGATAATAAATCTTCGTTATTTTTTACTGGAAGTATTTCGCCTTTATAAATCCACACTTTGACTCCGACCTTGCCGTAAGTGGTATTAGCTTCGGCAACACCGTAGTCAATATCAGCGCGGAGGGTCTGCAAGGGAATAGTGCCTTCGCTATAGAACTCAGTCCTGGCAATGTCAGCACCGCCCAAACGGCCAGATACTGCTGTTTTGATCCCAAGGGCTCCTGCTTTCATCGTGCGTCCCATGCAGGATTTCATTGCCCGGCGGAACGAAACACGATTCTCCAGTTGTAAAGCAATGTTTTCCGCAACTAACTGGGCATCGCGGTCAGGACGTTTAATTTCTTTGATGTCAACGGATAGTTTTTTGTCCGTCATTTTCTGCAAAGCTTTTTTGGTAATTTCGATTTCATTGCCGCCTTTGCCAATGACAACACCGGGCTTGGCGGTAAATATAATAACCCTGACGCGGTCGGACGCTCTTTCGATTTCAATCTTGGAAATTCCGGCTGCGTATAGCTTTTTTTTCAAATATTTCCTGATCCTGTGATCTTCGACCAGAAAATCGGCAAATTCCGCGTCAGCGTACCATCTGGAATCCCAGTCTCTTATTATTCCGACTCTTAGGCCGTGAGGATTAACCTTCTGTCCCATTTTTCTTTCTCCTTCTTTAATGTTCGCAAGAAGCTTGCCAAAATGGCAAAGCCATCTATTTTAGCGCGGTCATGCTTATTTTTTCTCATCAAGCACGATGGAAATGTGGCTCATGCGTTTTTCAATCCGGTAAGCCCGGCCTTGCGCTCTTGGCTGAATCCGTTTCATCGTCGGCCCTTTGTTGGCAAAACACTCCGCGATAACCAGATTTTCCGGATTGGGAAATTTGGCAGGGTCTTGGCCATATTTGTATTCGGCGTTCGCAATAGCCGATTGCAATAACTTTTTGATAACGCTTGATGCGTAGCGGGGATTGTATGAAAGAATCGCTAAAGCGGTCGTTACATCTTTTCCTCTGATGGCATCGAGTACGAAACACGCTTTTTGGACGGAAACCCGGGCGTATGATAATTTCGCTTGGGGTCTTATATCCACTTTCGCGTTACGTTCACGTTTAATTTGCGATCTGTGTCCTTTTGCCATAATTTTTTCCTTTCTTCTATAGCCTGTGAAGCTTTGGATTTCACTTCACGATTTATTTAACCCGTGATTTTTTCTCGTCCTTGCCATGCCCGCGATAAGTCCTTGTGCTGACAAACTCGCCTAATTTGTGGCCAACCATGTCTTCTGTGATATAAACCGGAACGTGCTTTCTTCCGTCATGCACAGCAATTGTATGTCCCACAAAAGTAGGGAAAATCATCGAACGGCGAGACCAGGTCTTAAAAACCTGCTTTTGCCCCGAAGCATTTAAAGCATTAATTTTCTTCAGGACGCTTTTATCTGCAAATGGTTCTTTTTTTAGTGATCTGCTGGACATATAATCCTCCTTGTTATCCAAATCTATTTTACTAACTCTAGGAGCTTCGCTCTAGAATTACCTACTTCATGGCTTTTCCGTCACGCCGTCTGACAATTAACTTGTTCGAAGCTTTTTTCTTCTTCCTTGTTTTGAGGCCGAGGGCTGGCTTGCCCCATGGGGTACTTGGGCCGGGGCGGCCGATACCGGTTCTGCCTTCACCACCGCCGTGAGGGTGGTCGTTGGGGTTCATGACCGATCCGCGGACGGTCGGGCGGAAGCCCATATGGCGTTTCCTGCCAGCTTTGCCGATATTAATCAAGTTGTGGTCGCCATTGCCGACAACACCGATTGAAGCGCGGCAACGGATCGGAACCATGCGCATTTCGCCTGAGGGAAGACGCAAGGTCGCATATTTGCCTTCTTTTGCCATCAGCTGGGCGCTTGTCCCGGCTGAACGGACCATCTGGCCGCCTTTGCCTGGCAATAGTTCAATATTGTGGATATTCGTACCGACAGGGATTTTGTCAAGCGGCAAGCAGTTGCCGACTCTTATCTCCGCATCAGGGCCGTTCATTATTTTCATTCCGTCAGTTAAGCCTTCCGGCGCGAGGATATATCTTTTTTCGCCGTCAGCATAAGCAATAAGGGCAATATTTGCTGAACGGTTAGGGTCGTACTCAATGCCAAAAACCGTTCCGCTGATTCCGTCCTTAATTCTTTTAAAATCAATAATCCGGTATTTCCTTTTCGCGCCGCCGCCGCGATGGCGGACGGTAATTTTCCCTTGGTTATTGCGGCCAGCCTGGCGGCGTAAGGGAGTGCAAAGAGACTTTTCCGGCTCATGCTTGGTGATTTCCTTAAAATCTGATCCGGTCATCTGTCTTCTTGACGGTGTATATGGGTTATAAGTCTTAATTCCCATGACTTAGGTTCTCCTTTCGGGGGTGGTCATTTTACGTGAACCATTCATCAAGAATGGGCCATGTGTTTGCAGTCCTTTTTATAATCCGGTAAATATTTCAATGTCTTTGCTTTCAGCCGTCAATTGGACGATTGCTTTTTTGGTCTTGGCGGTACGGCCATATATATTGCCGCGCCGTTTTACTTTGCCATCGTAGTTCATGGTATTGACTTTTTTTACCTTTGCTCCGTCAAACATTTTTTCGACCGCTTCTTTAATCATGGTCTTGTTTGCTTCGGGATGGACATGGAAAGTATATTTCTTTTCGCCCATGACTTCCATGCTTCTTTCGGTAATAACCGGCTTTAAAATCACATCATAGTATTGTAATGCTGCCATTATGCGTATACCTCCTCAATTTTGGCGACGGCATCCTTAGTAAGAATCAGGGTGTCGCCTTTTAAGATATCATACACGTTGATGGTGTTTGGCCCGGCTGTTTTGATTTTGGGAATGTTGCGGGCGCTTTTTATGATGTTTTGACTTTCATCAGCGATAACAATCAACGCTTTTTTTACTTTTAAGTTGTCAAGGACAAGCTGAAATTTCTTGGTTTTTATTTCGTCAAGCTTAAGCTCGTCTAAAACAATCAGCTTTCCTTCTAAAGCCCGGCTGGTCAAAGCCGATTTAAGGGCAATGCGCTTTTCTTTCTTATTCATTTTGAAGCTGTAATCACGAGGGACGGGGGCAAAAACCACGCCGCCGCCACGCCATTGCGGTGATCTGATTGAACCCTGGCGGGCATGGCCAGTTCCTTTCTGCCGCCAAGGTTTGCGTCCGCCACCCCTAACTTCGGAGCGGGTTTTTGCTTTTTGGGTGCCTTGGCGTTTGTTGGCCAGATATTGGACAACTGCCATGTGTACTAAATGCTTGTTTATTGTGACGCCGAAGATTTTATCGTTTAAATCCAATGTGCCAACTTCTTTGCCTTCCATATTATAAACAGATACTTTTGCCATCTGAGTGGTCCTCCTTTCAAATTAAGCTTGTTAGGCTTTCGTTGTTTTAACCGTTTCTTTTATCGTCACAAGGGTTTTCCTGTTTCCGGGAACAGCCCCTTTAACTAAAATCAAGTTTTTCTCAACGTCAATCCGGACGATTTCAAGATTTTGGACCGTGACCTTTTTATTTCCCATTTGGCCGGGCATTTTCTTTCCTTTAAAAACGCGGGACGGAGAAGATGCCGCACCGCTTGAGCCTTGATGGCGATGGAATTTTGAACCATGCGTCATTGGGCCGCGGTGGAAGTTGTGCCGTTTGATTGCCCCTTGGAAGCCTTTGCCCTTTGAGGTTGCTTGGGCATCAATTCTGTCACCGACAGAAAAAATGTCTGCTTTGATTTCACTTCCAAGTGTATATTCGGAAGCATTTTCAAACGCAAATTCGCGGAGAAAACGTTTGCCTGTCGTCCCGGCTTTTTTAAGATGTCCCATGAGTGCCTTGGGAACGCCGTTCCGGTGGACGATTTCTTTTTTTCCGCTTTTGTCCCGGTTGATGATCCGTTCTTTTTTTTCTATAAAACCGACTTGGACAGCATTATAGCCATCGTTTTCAATCGTTTTAATCTGGGTGACGATACATGGCCCAGCTAAAAGGACTGTTACTGGTATTAACAAGCCATTCTCATCGAAGATTTGAGTCATTCCGACTTTTGTTGCCAAAATTGCTTTCTTCATATTAGTTTTATCTCCTTTAATACAGCGGCCCGGACTAGTCCGTGCTTATATTACTTCTGCTTCATTCTGATGTCGATGTAAACACCAACTGGCATTTCGAGCCTTTGCAAAGCGTCAACTGTCTTGGGGGTCGGGGAAATAATGTCAATCAGCCGCTTGTGGGTTCTTTGCTCGAATTGTTCACGGGAATCCTTATATTTGTGGACTGCCCGTAAAATAGTAATTACTTCTTTTTTGGTCGGCAGGGGAACAGGCCCGGAAACTTGGGAACCGTTCTTCTTCACCGTTTCGATAATTTTCTTCGCCGACGCATCTATAAGTTGATGATCGTAAGCTTTGAGTGTAATTCGCATTACTTGACTTGCCATAAAAGTCGCCTCCTATTCGCACTTTTCTGACTGTACACTCACCCGTGTGTGTCATCTTTCCTTAAAAGAGATGGAAGGACTCGCCTTCCTTGCTTCTAAAAGCATTAAAACACTACTGGTACGTACAGTGACTTGCCGTCATGATATTATTCTAGACCTTCGCTCCACGGAACTAACACAGGCTTCATGGCCCGAAAGAATGCTTGGCATTCTTTTAAACATAGTTTGAAATCTTGGCGCGATTTTCGCTCGCGTTTCCGCTCGCGGTTTTCGCGTCTTCGAGTTTCTCTTTGTTTTGGAACCTCACGCTTCACAGCTATCAATGTCACAGCGAAATCTAGTATACTTTAAAATTTTATGCTTGGCAAGTGTTTTTTTGAAAATTTTAAAAAATTTTTGGGATTTTTTGAATTTTGCGAGGTTTTTATAGTAAATCTGCTTGTAAACCCTAGTATCTCCGCGCATACGAGAGCTGCTGATTCAATGCCCGACTCGCTTTCGCTCCGAGAGAAACATTTTGATGTTATCTCAAGGGTCGGGGCATTTGAATCACACTCTCGTAACGCGGCAGAAGCAATCGTAGCGCGGCAACAACCCCAGTAACGCATAGCTCGCGTAACGCGACAGCTCCCCTAACACGGCAACCCTCTCCGGAACAAATACCGGAATGCCTCGCCAAAATACTTCTGCCACGCTGTTTCATGATGGGGCTGGCGGGAATCATAAACTAAGGCCAGCTGCTCTTCATTAAGTCCCTTATCCCTCATCACTTCAAAAACAAGCTGGGCATAAGGCCAAGTTGACGCATCAATGTCTAAGCCGCCATGGAAGATGAAAATCCGGCTGTCCTTAAGCCGGGCAAAATCATATGATAAAAGGCTGCCCATAATATCATTCTTGGTGTGGGCCATAAAATAAGGCGCAAAAACCATCGCCTTACTGTAAACGCCGGGATATCGAAGCAATATGTCAAGCGAAATAAGGCCGCCCATCGAAGCGCCGCCAACGGCTGTATTTAACAAATCAGGCAAAGTCATATAATTATCATCGATAAAAGGCTTAAGCTGCGCGGTGATAAACTTCCCATATAAATGGCCAGTCGGCTTAATCCCGCTAGGCAGACCAAACATTGACACCATGTCCTGATTGACCGGAAGATCGGGGCAAAGCTCTGAAAAACGCTCCGGGCCATTGTCTATCCCGACAATAATGGCCGGAAAGCCCTCTTCTTCCAACCCTTTCATTTCATGATTGATGTTCCACTTACCCAGCGTTACTCCCGAGGAGCTTAGTTCGTCATCAAACAGATTTTGCCCATCGTGCATATAAAGCACCGGAAACCGCTTTTTTCCGTCATAGCTTTTTGGCAGCAAGACCCGGATCGTCCTCTTTCTTTGATCCGGATATGCTTCCATTGGCAAATCAAAGGTAATTATTTCCATATTTTTCCATTTCTAGTTATTATCAAATTTTCTTACTCGCCCTTATTCGCGCCAGCCGCCAGCCCGCTAATCAAGTACTTCTGCCCAACCCCATATAACAAGCCAATCGGCACGGCAATCAGAATCGCTCCGGCACAAAAAGCCGGGAAATCAGGATTCAAATTGGAAAAATTTGTCATTTCAAACAGGCCAACGGCAAGCGTCCTTTTGTCCATATCATTGATTAGGAATCTGGGCAGGATAAAATCCATCCATGGCAGCATAAACGAAGTCAGCGCAATAAATGAAATCGTCGGGAGCGAAAGCGGCAGAATAATCCTAATAAAAACTTGCAGCTTGGTTGCGCCGTCAATATACGCCGCCTCGTCAATCGACCTTGACAAGTTCATCAGATTGCCTTTCACAAGCCAGACATTAAATGGAATCGAATTTCCCACATAAATAAGAACCAGCATATGAAGATTATTAAGCATCCCAAAATTGAGGGCAATCATATAAAGGGCCGTCAAACTCATAATGCCGGGAAAGGTCTGCATAATCATGACCAGAAGCAGCCCGGCTTTCCTGCCCTTAAATTGAAAGCGGGCAAAAATAAACGCCGTCAAGGTATTAATCAGCACCGAAAAAAACATCGTCAGCAAGGCTATGTACCCGGTATTCCTGTACCAGCTTAAGTAACTTGTCTCCTTAATCAGCCTGACGTAATTATCAAGGGTCGGATTAAGCGGGATTATGCTGGTCCTGGCCAGGCTGCTGATCGGGTTAAAGGACGAACCTAATACCCATAATACAGGATAGAGGACAATAATTGCAACAATAATCAGCACAATATAAATGAGCGTCCGGGCGATGAGTGTTTTTAGTATTGCCAAATTGTTTTTTCTCTTCATGGCTTAATCCTCCTTAAAGGCGCGGGTTTTCATCAAGTTAATCCCGCTTACGGTTGCAATCACAAGGAAAATCAATATGGAAATAGCTGCCGCATAGTTAAACATACGGTTTTCAAGGGTCAGCTTAAAAATCCATGAAATCAAAATATCAGTCGTCCCTGCCATCTGGTAATTGGGGTCAGGCGGGCCGCCCTGGGTCAAAAAGTAAATCGCGCCGAAATTGTTAAAGGCATTGGTGATGTTAAGGACAAGAATCGGGGCAGTTGCGGTCAGGATGGTTGGAAATGAGACGCTTTTAAATTTGTGCCAGCCATTGCCGCCGTCAATCTCAACCGCTTCATAAATCTCCGGGGAAATCGAGGTCATGACCCCGGAAATCAAAGCCATAAAATAGGGGAAGCCCAGCCATGTGTTGACAAGAATAATCGTTGTCCTGGCCCAATTAGTGCTGGTCAGAAAAGGGATTGCCCTTTCGATTAAGCCCGCATTAAGGAGCAGCTGGTTAAACGCGCCGTCCCGGCTAAATAAAAGGGAGAAAATAAGCAGCGAAACCAAGCCGGGTATCGCCCACGGCAAAATATAAATCATGCGCCAGAATGCTTTAAACCTAATGCCCTTTGCATTAATCAGAACCGCCATTAAAAGCCCCAGCCCATAATTTAACAGGACGGAAATAAAAGCCCATGCCACATTCCACGCCAGCACCTTTACTAAAGTCCCGCCCCAAATCGGAATCCTGATAATGTCGGCAAAGGTTTGGAAACCAACCCAATCGACCATGTTTAATGGCGGGATCGTGTTACGGTTATAGTTTGTAAACGCTACGGAAATGCTGGTTACCACCGGAACCAGGACGATAAAAAGGACAAGGATTGCCCCGGGGGTAATCATTATGTACTCAAATGAATTTTTCCAGACATTTTTGATATACTCAACACTGCTTGATTTTTCCCCTTGCTCGATTTCGGCCCTCGAACGGTAAGCATCCCTTATATTCCAGAGCCAGACCAGGCCAAACAAAAGCAAGATGACGGTCGAAATGATTCCGCTTGCCATCAGCATAATTGAGTGGTCGTATACGATTGTCGCGGAGCTTTCCCTGGGGATTTCCCCCAAGGTTATTAAGCCCCACAGCCCTCTTGTAAAATAACCGCAGTTGCGGAAAGTTGCTTCCTTAAGCCCGGCCAGCACGGAAAATGTCCCGGTTGAAAGCTCGATAAAGATAAGGATAGCTTGGACAAGGAAAAAAATGAAACCCTTAAGCTTCTGCTTGTTGATAACTTGGCCGCTGCCCCAAATAATAGCGGAGCAAACCATGCAAATAATTTTCATTCTCATAAGAACTATACCTCTTGCTACTATTATAATCCGCTGTGTTGCGTATCACTTGCTGTGTTTTATATCACCTGCTGTAATGTGTATCGCTTGCTGTAATGTGTATCGCTTGCTGTAATGTATATCACTTGCTGTAATGCTGTAATGTATACCACATTAGGGAGAATGCAACACGCCAAAGGAGTGTTGCATTCTTTTTTAAAGCTCCCGCAGGGAGATTTTTTTTACTCGTACATCGACCTGCCATCAGCTTGGAGCAGGAGTTCATAAGATTCCATGGCTTTAATCTGCGCCTCGCTAATCGTTAACGTGCTGTCCCAGACAAATGTCAGCGTATCCATCATCGGCACCCAGATAAGGCCAAACTCCGGGATGGCCGGGGCTGAGAATGTATAGGGGGCCTGTTCCGCAAGGCCAAGCAAAACTTCATCTTCCGCCAGCCCGTCAATTCCGGAAATATCTTTTAAGGCAGGGCCAACGCCAGTAATTTCATAAACTATGCTGGCGGCCTCTTTTGTTGCCATAAATTCAGCAAAGGCAAAAGCAGCGTCAAAATTCTTTGAATAAGATGAAACACCCATTATAACCGAACCGATGAAGTTGCGGGGCTGAATGCCGTTGATGGTCGGAAGCTTGGTCGCGCCGACTCTGATGCCATTTTCTGCCGCTTGGTTAGCCAGCCACGAGTGGGCAACAATATAAGGCACTTCGCCGCGGGCAAAAGCGTTAAAAGTAAACTCATTATTGTTAGTGTCGGCGGCATCAACATCAAATATCTCGCGCAGGGATTGATAGAAAGCAAGCCCGGCAGCAAATTCAGGGCTGTCAAAGCCCGGATTCCGCCAGTCATCACCGTTTGGCCCAAACAATCTGAAACCGAAAGTATCAAAGATAAAATAGCTGTGGTAAAAATCAAACGCCAGCCAGCGCATTGCATATTTGTCAATCGAGGGGTCATTATAGGAATGGGCAAACTCAATTAGCTCCTCAAAGGTTTCCGGAGTTCCATCAACTAAGTCCTTGTTGTATAAAAGGCCATAGTTTTCAAGGGTAAATGGCACTCCATAAAGATTGCCGTTTTTGGTTGCCATGTCAATAGCGTTATCAAGGATTACATCATCAAGCCGCGCCTTAATATCATCTGGAAAGGGTTCTAGAAAACCATCGTCAACAAGAGTGTTAATTGCGTCATGGTTTAAAAAGATAACGTCACCGCCGATTCCGCTTGGGCCGTCAAGGGCAAGCTTGTCAGGGGCTTCCATTCCGACTACCTCTAATCTGACGTTTACATTCGGGTAGTGGGCGTTAAAGGCTTCGATGATCGCCTTGCCCTGTTCTTCAATGCCGTACCAGACAACTAAATCACCGCCGATTTCTTTCACTGGCGCGGTTTCGTCTGTGCTTGTGCCAGATGAAGCTGTCCCTTCTTGGTTTGATTGGGTGCTGCTCCCGCTTTCTTGCGGAGCTTGGCCAGGACCACACGCAACAAGGGAAAGCATGAGTGCTGAAGCCACGATGAGTTTAAATAATTTTTTCATTTTTTTCCTCCATTTTTTAAATATGTTTGCTGATTGCAATATTTGTGAAAATTTTCTCTGTCGATTTTCCCGATGGGAAATTTTGGAAATTCGCAACTAGTTGTAATAAAAATTTTCCATCGGCTTTTAAATATGAATAATAGCTATCTTCGTTTTATCAGTATATCTTACAAGTAAAAAAAAGTCAATAAAATTTATGAAAATATCTTGACTTTTTTGTTACAACGTTGTATATTGTAATTATGAAAACGAGGAAATTTTCACAGGAGGATTATCATGGCTGTAACTATTAAAGATGTCGCTCGCGAAGCAGGTGTTTCTTTTTCCACGGTGAGCAAGGTCGTCAACAACTCCCCTTTCATTTCTGAGGCTACTGCCTTAAGGGTCAAAGAAGTGATTGAGCGAATGAACTATACCCCCAATGTCCGGGCTGCCAATTTCAAACGGCGTTCGACCCGCAGCATTGCTTTTCTTTCACTTCTACATAAAGGGGAAGCTTATGCCAACCCGCATATGTTCGAGTTTTTCTGCGGCGTTCACCGGGAATTGGCACGTAAAGGTTACAGTATCACCTTTATGAACGTCTCCGGCGACAAAAAACCCGGCGATACGCTTAAGGCCGTTTTTTCTGCCGGGGGTTATGATGGAGTTATTATCCACGGCTGGGCGCTTAACCATGATACCGCAACTATGCTGGTCAAGGAAAGCTTCCCGCACGTTGTAATGGGCAAGCCGGCATTTGAAAGCCAGGTCTGCTGGATTGATACGAATAATATTCTGGCCGGGGATATTGCCGCCCGCCACCTTATCGAGGGCGGCTCGCAAAACATCGCCTTTATCGGCGGTGACCGGAACGATACTATCTCAATGCGGCGGTTAAGCGGAGTCCGGGCGGTGCTGCGCGGATTTGGGCTTAAAATGCCGGAAAGCAATGTTCTTTTAACTGACGCAAGCCTTGAAGAAAGCCGTTTAGGGGCAGCCAAGCTGTTAAGCCAAGACAAACGGCCAGACGGAATTATCTGTTCATGTAATCCGGTTGCCATTGGGGTGCTTGAGGCAGTCCGCGAGGCAGGGCTTTCCATGCCCAGTGATTTACAATTAATCACTTTTGACGCTTATCCTTTTACGCATATCATGAACCCATCGCCAACGGTTGTGAATACTGATTTTTTTGAGCAGGGGGAACAAACAGCGTCCCAGCTTTTAAAAAGCATTAAGAATCCTGCCCTCCGCGTCCAAAGCTATGTTGCCCTGCCGGAACTCATTGCACGTGGCACAACGAATAATATTTTGTAATTTTTTGAAAATTGATGTAAAATGAATTAGATGCAAGTCACTCAAAATATAACTCTTCGTGGAGTCTGTGGCCTAATTGGCATTAAAATAAAAATTCTATTAATATAGAAGGCGGCCAAGGACTCACTACGAGTTTATTTTGCTTTCCTTGCAGTAACAATATCAACAAAGGAGAAAAAATGCCCAAAATAACCCCTTTTAGTGCAATTCGTCCGAGTAAGGACCATGCGGCGAAAATAGCGGCCCTGCCATATGACGTTTATAACCGCAAGGAAGCAACGGAAATAGTCGCAAGTGAACCCCTTTCGTTCCTAAAGATTGACCGCGCCGAAACCAGCTTTCCCGAAGATGTCAGCACATATGACGACCGGGTCTATTTTCGTGCCAAAGAACTGCTTGGCGCGATGATTGATGACGGTGCTTTTATAATAGAAGATAACGCCTGTTATTATATTTATGAGCTTAAGATGGGCGAGCATATTCAAACTGGCATTGCCGCCTGTTCGGCCGTTTCTGACTATGAAGAAAACCGGATTAAAAAGCATGAAAATACCCGCCCGGAAAAAGAACTGGACCGCATCCGCCATATTGACATAACTAACGCCCATACCGGCCCTATTTTTATGGCATATCGGCGTAATGAAGTTATTAACGGGATTGTGGCAGAAGCCAAAAAAGCCGTCCCCGAATATGATTTTACTTCCAGTGATGGCATTCGCCACCGCGTTTGGGTCATTAATGAAAGTAAAACGATAATAGAACTTGAGAAGGCTTTCCTTGCTATCCCGGCAACCTATATCGCGGACGGACATCACCGCTGTGCTTCCGCAGTAAAAGTCGCCCACAAACGGAAAGCAGAAAATCCCCGCCACCAAGGCAATGAAGAATATAACCGCTTTTTATCGGTTTTATTCCCTGATGATGAGCTTAAAATCCTGCCTTATAACCGGGTTGTTGCCGACCTTAACGGCCTAAGCATTGATGAATTAATTAAAGCCATCGAAAGCCAAGGCTTTTTAATCGAACATCTTGGCGAAGAAGCATACGCACCCGACCGCAAAGGCTGTTTTGGAATGTACTTAAGGAATGGCTGGTATCGTCTGACCGCAAAAACAGAGCTTTTATCCGCTGACCCAGTCGCAGGCCTTGATGTCGCTATTTTGCAGGATTATTTATTAAAGCCAGTCTTTGGAATTGATGACCCCCGCACGGACAAGCGGATCGATTTCGTCGGCGGAATCCGGGGCTTACATGAGTTAGAAAAAAGAGCGTCATCTGATATGATGGCCGCGTTTTCGATGTATGCTACTTCGATCCAAGAACTATTAGCCGTAGCCGATGCCGGGCTGTTAATGCCGCCAAAGTCAACGTGGTTTGAGCCAAAACTAAGGAGCGGGCTGTTTATTCATGCCTTAAACAACGTCCCAATCTGAATCCCCTCCAAAATATCAGGGATATTGTAGACCCTTTCACCATTGGCAATGACCATGTCAATCCCGGCCATATTCGCAATTTGGGCGGCGGCAATTTTCGTTGCCATCCCGCCAGTCCCGACATCAGATTTGACCCCTTTTGCCATTTTTACAAGCTCTGGATTTATTTCCTTAACGCAATTAATGAAAACCGCGCTTTCGTTAACGCGGGGGTCGTCAGTATAAAGGCCGTTGATGTCGGTCAGCAAAATCAAAAGATCCGCCCCAACCAGCTCGGCAACATAAGCAGAAAGCGTATCATTATCGCCAAAATTGTCGCTTTGGATTTCGTCCGTGGAAATAGCGTCATTTTCATTCAAAATCGGAATCACACCCATGCTTAATAATTGCCCCAGCGTCCGCTGGGTATTTGCACGGGTTGTTTCATTGGTAATGACGTTTTTAGTCACCAGGATTTGGGCAATCGTCTGATTGTATTCGGCAAATAAACGCTGGTAAATCATCATCAGCTGTGCTTGCCCGACAGCGGAACAGGCTTGGGTAACTGCCAGCTCACGAGGACGCTCTTTTATCCCCAGCGCTTTTCTCCCCGCCCCGACTGCGCCGCTTGAGACAACAATAACTTCTTTATTGCGATTACGGATATCGGTAAAAACCCTGACATATTTTTCCAATTTTAATAGGTCGATATGCCCGGTTTCGGCGTGGGTTATGATTGACGTCCCAATTTTGATGACAATCCGTTTTTTTCTTTGGAGATAAGTCCGATCAATAATTGTGTCCATACTTGTCCTTTCGGTCTTGCGTTAATCCTAATGCCTTGGTATCATATTATAATAAACCGCTTAATTTGACAAGTTATTTCTTGCCAAGGGAGACAACATGATTTTATGCACGGAATGCTATCTGCAAAAAAATGATCAAACCTTAATGCTTTACCGCAATAAAAAGAAAAATGACATAAACGAGGGTAAATATATCGGGCTTGGCGGAAGATTTGAGTTTGGCGAGTCACCGGAAGAATGCGTCATCAGGGAAGTTAAGGAAGAGGCCGGGGTTACGCTTAAGAGCTTCCGTTTCCGCGGGACGGTTACTTTCCTTAGCCATGAAAAAGGCGACCCGATTTATATATTTTTCTTTACTGCTGATCAATTTGACGGCGAGATAAAAGATTGTGACGAAGGCGAGCTTTGCTGGGTCGAGACGGATAAAATCGCCGCGCTTAATTTGTGGGCTGGTGACCATCTAATCTGGGAGTGGCTTAAAGCCGACAAGGGGATTTTTAGCGCCAAGCTTATTTATGATGGGGACAATTTGATGGAACATCATGTGAGGTTTTACTAATTGAAAGCAACTTTATTGACAATCGCCAAAGATACCTTTGCCCGCTTGCGAGATGACTTCCGCAAATATTGGTGGTTACTTTTCATTTTTGCGGCGTATTATGTCATGATCCATTACTTTTCCGCCGCCACTTGCCCAATTTACCAAATCATCGGCTTGCCTTGCGCTGGCTGCGGAATGTCGCGAGCAACCAGGTTTGTCCTGACCGGGCAATTTGCCCGCGCCTATTATTTGAACCCTTTGGCTTTTGGCATTGTCTTTTTTGCATTTTACTGCGGATTCCATCGCTATATTAGAGGAAAAGCAATTCCTTATTTTATCCAAGGCATCATTTTGCTTTTTGCTTTACTTTTAATTTTCTATTTTGTCAGGATGTATCTTTATTTTCCCGGCCGTGTGCCTTATGTTTACAACTACAACAATTTGATGGAAGATTATTTTCCCGGTTATCGGGCATTTATCCGGAGGCTGCTTAATTTTTAGATGGCTATTCCCATCATTAGATGGGTTTCCATCATTCGATGGCTTCCCACCGTCCCGATGCCCCGCACGGTAAGATTAACCCGTTTTCCGTGACCGGAAGACCGATTTCAGCAGCTTTGACATGGCCGCCGAAGCGGGGGACAAGGACCGTATTTAGCATATATGAAAGCACCGAGGGCTGTAATCCGGTGGTATATGAATTTACCAAAAAGAAACTTGCTTCTTTTGTGAGGAGCTGGGCGGCAAGCTCGATAAACGCAAAAATATTTTCTTCCATCTTCCAGACTTCACCCTTTGGCCCGCGTCCGTAAGACGGCGGATCCATGATGATTCCGTCATAGGTACTGCCGCGGCGGATTTCCCGCTCGGCAAACTTAATACAGTCATCAACCAGCCAGCGGATTGGTTTAGCGTTCAACCCAGAGGCCACAGCGTTTTCCTTTGCCCAGCTTAACATTCCTTTTGCTGCGTCAACGTGGGTCACGCTTGCCCCGGCTTTTGCCGCGGAAATCGTTGCCCCCCCGGTATATGCAAACAAATTAAGAACCTTAAGCGGCCGCTTTAATATTTTCGTCCGCAAGCGGATTTTTTCCGCACACCAGTCCCAATTAACCGCTTGTTCGGGGAAAATCCCCGTATGCTTAAAGCTAAATGGCTTAAGACGGAAAACCAAACCGTGATAACTAATGCTCCATTCTTCCGGCAAATCAAAAAATTCCCATTCGCCGCCGCCCTCTTTGCTGCGGTGGTAATGGGCATTTGGTTTCTTCCAGCCGGGATGGGTTTTTGCTGTTTTCCATATCACTTGGGGATCGGGACGGATCAAAAGATAATCACCCCACCGTTCAAGCTTTTCTCCGGAAGAAGCCGCCAGTATTTCATAGTCATGCCAATTTAAGTTTGTCCACATCGGGATTATCCCCTTAGCCTTTTTATTTTTATCCTGTCAAAGATAGTTTTAGAAAGGGTAACATATGGGGCAGGAAATGTCAACTTTACAAAACTTTAATTTTTCATTATAATCATATTATGAAAATAAAAACACTTGCTTCAAATTCTACCGCCATTTCTAAGCGCGAAACAGAAAATGCCCGCCTTTCCTATGAGGCCGCCTTAGAAAGCATTGTTTTATTTGAAAATGATGGGGCTTTACCGTTGAAGCCGGGCAAAATTGCCCTTTATGGCAATGGGGTGATCTACACCCTAAAAGGCGGCACCGGAAGCGGTGAGGTCAATGAACGTAACAGCGTTTCAATTCTTGAGGGTTTTTACAATGCTGGCTTTACGGTCACAAACCAAAGCTGGTTAAGTGATTATCGGGCTGAGCATGATTCAAAGCTTGCTCTTTATAATGAAGCGGTGAAGAAAATGGTCAAAGACGCATTTTTAAAGCTGCGTTTTTCCGTTCTCCATGAGGTTATCGGGCTTAGTTTTAACCACCCTTACGGGCGGATGGTTACTGCTGATGATGTCATCGAAAGTGCTTGCGATACTTGTATTTTCGTCTTGGCAAGGCAAGCAGGGGAAAGCATGGACCGCAACCCCGATGATTTTTCATTTAATCTTGCCAATGAAGAAATCGAGCAAATCCGTTTCCTTGCCAAAAACTACAAGAAAACGATTATTGTCATTAATACCGGGGCTTGCATGAATCTTAGCCCCTTATCCACAATAAAGGGAATCAACTCCATCATCTATATGGGTATGCTCGGCGGAACAGGGGGCAAAGCTTTAGCTGATATCATTGCCGGGCATTGCTCGCCGTCTGGCCACTTGGCCGCAACATGGATGAAAACTTATGATGATGTCCCATTCGGGCGGACTTATGGGAAGCTTACCAAACAAGCAAAGGAAGCTGATTACAAAGAAGGTATTTTTGTCGGCTACCGTTATTATGATACTTTTAATGTCGAGCCGCGTTATGAATTCGGCTACGGCAAAAGCTATACGAGCTTTATGTTCCAATGCCTTTCAGCGGTGGTAGATAAGACCACCATTTCAATGCGGGTCTCCGTGACTAATACCGGCAATTATTTTGCCGGGCGAGAGGTTGTCCAAATTTACGCTTGCGGCCCCAAAAATATTGCCCGCCCTTATCAGCAATTGGCCGCTTTTGGCAAATCAAAGACTCTTGCCCCGCAAACTTCAGAAGAGCTTTTACTTAGCTTTGACATGAAAGATCTGGCAAGATACGATGAAAAAATCAATGCCTTTATCCTTGATACCGGGGAGTATGTCGTCCGGATTGGCAATTCAAGCCGTAACACCATCCCTTATGTTTCCGTCTCAATCGCCAGCGATACTGTTATTTCGCGCCATCTTCCCTTTAAACGCGAACGGCCAAACATCACCGAAATTGCCCATCCCAATGGGCAAAAAAATAATGGCCACAATATGAACCGCTCGAAAAATTATTTTTTGGAAGCCGACAACCGTGAGCCGATTTTCCGGCTTAAGATAAATGTTGAAGATTTCCCCAGCTATAATTATACCGTCAGAATGGAAAACATCTATGAAGCGGAAAATTATTTTGATGACAAAAACGAAGCGGTGAGAAATGTTTTAAATGCCCTCACAATCAATGATTGCGTTGATGTTGTTGTCGGGGACGGCATGGATATCACGGGTAAAGTCCATGATTTTTACTGTCCCGGCGCGGTTGGTTATACAACGCCAAGGCTAATAAGCAAGGGCTTACAGGATATTGCCCTAAGTGACGGCCCAGCTGGAATCCGGCTTCTCAAAACGGCTGGAGTCCGCGGAAGAAAAGTTAAAGCAATGGAGCCGATGGTCAGCTTCTTTAATTACCTGCCGAAATTTATTTTAAAAAGGATTTTGGGTAACCCAAAACGCGACAAAATCGTCTACCAGTATACCACCGCTTTCCCCGCCGCCCATTCCCTTGCGCAGTCTTGGAATACCGAATTGATGACGGCGGTCGGGCGGGCAATTAGCCGTGAAATGACTGAATACGGCGTGACTTTCTGGCTTGCGCCCGGAATGAATATCCACCGTAATCCTTTATGCGGACGGAATTTTGAGTATTATAGCGAAGATCCGCTTCTAAGCGGAAAAATGGCGGCAGCGGTGACAAAAGGAGTTGAGGAAACGCCGGGCAATTTTGTCACGCTTAAGCATTTTTGCTGTAACAACCAAGAAACCGAACGGATGCAGATGTCGAGCAACTTAAACGAGAGGGCATTACGGGAAATTTACTTAAGGGGCTTTGAAATCGCGGTAAGGGAAGCCAAACCGACCGGGGTTATGTCTTCGTACAACAAGTTAAACGGCATTTATACCGCCAATAGTTATGATTTATTGACTAGGGTTTTGCGGCATGAATGGGATTTTGACGGTGTTGTCATGACTGATTGGCTGGCAACAACAAAAGGGGTTGCCAATCCGGCTTTGTGCCTAAAGGCCGGAAATGATTTAGTTATGCCGGGCATGAAGAGGGACAAGAAAACGATTCTTAAGGCCTTGAAGAAAGGCTTAATCAGCGAAAATGATATCCGGCGCAGTGCCGCAAATGTGGTGCGGGCGATAATGCGGGGGCGGGGCGGTGGAAGTGTATAGTAAAAAAGCGGTATGAGGAAAGCTTGTTAAAAGTGTATAGTTAAGGAGCTTCATGAGGAAAACTTTTCCACGTACGCCCGTGAGACTTCGAAATCAAAAGCAAAGTACATAATTTTCGGCCATAAAAATAAATCGCGGCAAATTCCTACTTCGTAAAAAGGAATATTGCTCGCGATTTTTTTTATTTTCCCCTCAATTATGCACTTTTTGATTTCTCGTCTCAAAGGGTGTACTTTGGAAAAATTTCCTCATGAAGCTGTTTATCGTGCCGCTCCCCCTACGTCTCCATCTGTCTGCCGAGGAACCCGGCCGCCGACTGGATTAATTTCTGCTCTACTTCGCCCATCTTGGCTTTTATATCGCTTTCCAAAAGAATGACCGCACCAATGACATCACCCTCACAAATAATCGGTGCAATAGCCTGGTGTTCATAATCCGTGCTTGATGTCTCATTGGAAACATTAATAAAACCCTTGTCGCTTCTGCTTGCAATCACCGTTTCGCGGTTATTAATCTTATCTTCCAGCTCACTGCTTAACGATTTTCCAATCAAATGCTTAAAGCCGCCGGAAACAGCAATGAATTGGTCACGGTCAGCAATCAAGGCAGTATGGCCCGAAACTTGGGCAAGGCTTTCCGCATATTGTTTTGCAAAAGTGGTCATTTCACCAATCGGTGAATATTTTTTCAAAATAATCTCACCTTCACGGTCGGTAAAAATTTCCAGCGGATCGGATTCCCTAATCCTCAAGGTCCGGCGAATTTCTTTAGGTATGACAATACGACCAAGGTCGTCTATTCTTCTTACAATTCCTGTTGCTTTCATATTTATTTCCTCCAAATCGTATCTTTAATTTACTTACGCTAAATATGGTAATTCTGGTAAAACTGGTCACTTGTTTCTATTATTTGTAAAAATAGAGAAATTATGTGCTATGGAACTGGTAGATTATGCGAGTTGCTTGCCTGCTTCAAAAATGCGGTAATAAAGCTGTCTATTGCGCCATCCAAAACGGCGTCAACATTTCCCGACTCTTCATTGGTACGGTGATCCTTGACCATTGTATAAGGCTGCAAAACATATGAGCGGATTTGGTTGCCCCAGCCAATTTCCGTTATTTCACCGCGGATATCCGATAATTTTTCGGCGTTAGCTTCCTGCTTTACAACCAAAAGCTTTCCTTTCAGCATCTGCATTGCTTTGTCCCGGTTCTGGTGCTGGGAGCGTTCGTTTTGGCACTGGACGACTATCCCGGTCGGAAGATGGGTAATCCGGATTGCTGATGAAGTTTTGTTAATATGCTGGCCGCCCGCACCGCTGGCGCGGTATGTGTCAACGCGGATTTCATCATCACTTATCTCAATATTAGCATCTTCATTTATTTCCGGCATTACGTCCAAGGAAACAAAAGAAGTTTGGCGTTTGCCTTGGGCATTAAACGGCGAAATACGGACGAGACGGTGAACGCCTTTTTCGGATTTCAAATAACCGTAAGCATTTTCGCCATTAATTTGAAAGGTGACTGATTTTATCCCAGCCTCATCGCCATCTAGCAAATCAAGGACTTCAAGGGAAAAACCTTTGCGGTCGGCATAACGGCTATACATACGAAAAAGCATATTGCACCAATCACAGCTTTCAGTCCCGCCTGCCCCGGCATTCAGCTTAAGGATTGCATTGGTGTTGTCGTACTCGCCAGCTAAAAGAGTTGCAATGCGGATATTTTCAAACGTCTGGGCAAAATCATCCAGTTCCGTGCGGATATCAGAAATGACACTTGTGTCATTTTCTTCATAGCCAAGTTCAATCAAGGTTTCGATATCCTCATAAGATGATTCCAAGCCCGCGATAGTCCCGGCGGAATCCTTAAAGGTTTTCAGTTCTTTCATTTTCTGATTGGAAGTGTCGGGGTCGTCCCAAAATCCGGGGGCAGCCATTTCCATTTCCAGTTCTTCAATGCGCTTTAGCTTTGCATCTAAGCTAAAGTGAATCCCTCACTTCCGCTAAAGGGGTTTTGTATGCTAGTAACTCTGATTTCATTTGATCGAGCTCAACCACTTAACGTCACCTTCTTTCTATTTTGGATTTCTATATTGGTACACCTATCCCTGCTTATTTTCACAACATTTCTTGTACTTTTTCCCACTTCCGCAGGGACATGGGTCGTTGGGATAAACTTTGGCATTTTCACGTTTGGCCGGGGTTTTTGCGGCGGAATCATCTTTGTTTGTCCCCGTCACCTTGGCAACTTGCTCACGTTCAACTTTTTGCTCAACACTTATGTGAAGAAGCATCCTAACCGTTTCTTCCTTGATGTGCTGGGTCATTTCGTCAAACATTTCATAACCATTTAACTTGTATTCAACTTTTGGATCGCGCTGCCCATAAGCTTGAAGCGAAACACCTTGGCGCAGCTGATCCATGTCGTCAATATGGTCCATCCACTTTCTGTCAATTGCTTTTAAAAGAACTACCCGTTCTAATTCGCGAATTGCTTCCGCTTCGGGAAATTCCGCTTCTTTGGCTTCGTATAATTTGACCGCCTCTTCTTTTAGCTGCTGGATAAGGGCTTTTTTCTTTGGCGTTTTAACGCGGCCTGTGTTAATCTTGTTAAGCGGGACAATCGGGAGAAGCAGGTTATTAAGCTCGGCAAAATCCCATTCTTCAATATCGGAATCATCACCAATGCAAGTTTCAACGCTGCTTTCCGTAATATCAGTAATCATTTTATATACTACATCACGCATACTCTCGCCGTCAAGGACCCGGCGGCGTTCTTCGTAGATAATTTCTCGCTGTTCATTATTGACTGCGTCAAATTCCAAGAGATTTTTACGGATGCCGAAGTTATTGTTTTCGATTTTCTTCTGGGCTGTTTCAATCGCATTGGTGAGCATTTTGTGTTCGATTTCTTGCCCGTCGGGAATGCCAAGCGTCGTAAACATATTTATCAAGCGTTCCGAGCCAAAAAGCCGCATTAATTCGTCTTCTAATGCGATATAAAATTTTGACTCGCCCGGATCGCCTTGCCGTCCGCTCCGTCCCCGGAGCTGATTGTCAATCCGGCGCGATTCATGGCGTTCAGTACCAACTATTTTGAGCCCTCCGGCAGCGCGGGATTCGTCATCGAGTTTTATGTCCGTACCACGCCCTGCCATGTTGGTCGCAATCGTCACCGCTCCGTGCATACCGGCATCAGCAACGATTTCCGCTTCCATTTCATGGAATTTTGCGTTAAGCACTTTGTGAGGAATGCCATTTTTACTGAGCAGACGGCTTATTTCTTCACTTGCTTCTATCGTAATTGTGCCGACAAGGACCGGCTGGCCTTTTGCGTGGGCTACTTTTACCGACTCAACAATCGCCATCAGCTTTTCGCGCTTGGTCTTAAAAACAGCGTCTTGGTGATCGATCCTCGTCACCTTAACATTGGTTGGGATTTCAACGACATCCATCCCATAAATATCGCGAAATTCTTTTTCTTCGGTTAATGCCGTCCCGGTCATCCCGGCTTTTTTCTCAAATTTATTAAAAAAGTTTTGGAAAGTAATCGTTGCAAGAGTCTTGCTTTCGCGTTTTACTTTGACGTGTTCTTTTGCTTCAATTGCTTGGTGGAGGCCATCTGAATAACGGCGGCCGGGCATAATCCGGCCAGTAAACTCATCGACAATTAAGACTTGGTCGTCTTTTAACACATAATCCTGGTCGCGGTGCATTAGGTTGTGGGCCCGCAAGGCAAGGATAATATTGTGCTGTATTTCTACGTTTTCTGGGTCGGCAAAATTTTCAAGATGAAAGAAACGCTCAACTTTTGTAATGCCAGCGGCGGTAAGATTAACGACTTTATCCTTCTCATTAACGATAAAATCACCAGTTTCTTCGCGTTCGACACCCATCAGCATATCCATTTTGGAAATTTCTTCCATATCAGCGCCGCGTTTTAATTGACGAGCGAGATTATCACATATTTCATAAAGCTTTGTCGATTTCCCGCTTTGCCCCGAAATAATTAAAGGCGTCCTTGCTTCGTCAATTAGGACCGAGTCACATTCATCAATGATGGCATAACTAAGCTCGCGCAAAACGAGCTGTTCTTTATAGATGACCATATTGTCACGCAGATAATCAAAGCCAAGCTCATTATTCGTAACATAGGTGACATCTTTTAAGTAAGCTATCTGGCGTTCCTCTGGGGTTAGGTCATTTAGGACAACGCCAACGCTTAGGCCAAGGAACTCATGGACTTGTCCCATCCACTCAGCGTCACGCTTGGCAAGATAATCATTAACCGTAACAACATAAACTCCGCGGCCGGAAAGGGCATTTAAGTATGATGCAAGCAAGCAGGTCTGGGTCTTTCCTTCCCCGGTCTTAAGTTCGGCAATCCGCCCCTGATGAAGAATGATTCCGCCAATCAGCTGGACGCGGTAATGCTCCGTTTTCAGCACCCGCCTTGTTGCCTCGCGGACAAGGGCAAAGGATTCTACCAGCAAATCATCAAGGGTTTCCCCCTCGGAATACCTTCGCTTAAATGCCAAGGTCTTTTCTTTCATTTCCGCATCGGTAAGCTCCATCATAACTGGACGCAGCTCCTCAATCGCCTGGACCAAGGGCTCAATGCGCTTTATTTCCCTTTCACTATGAGTACCAAAAACTTTTTGGAAAACGTTCATTAAATTACTCCCGTTCTATTAAAATGTAAAAGCTCTGCTTTAGGATAAGCCATTTTGGTTGTTTTATTTAATATATCAGATTGGGCGGATTTATTCAACTTTTTTCTGACGCGCCGAAAACCAATGGGGATACTTGACACTATCAATTATGTTTCCTCGACACACGATTTATTATAATTTATACCGTCTAAAGAGAAGTTTTGTCAAGGTCAATATTACGGGTTTTGGCGTTCGTAATTCTGCTGACAAAGATGCTTGGTAAAAATTTAATTGAGCTGGTGATCCATTTTTATTATACTTTCGCTTGGCAAACTAAAATAATTCGGTTATAATAGAAGTATAATTTTACTTTCAAAGGAAAAATCAATTGAAAAGAGCAGGAACACTTAAAGCAAATCTGTCGGGAGAAGCCGCTTATCATATTTTATCGACCTTGAGCAGTTTGGCAGTTTTTATGTCGGCACATTCGATATCCGATACAATATTGACCGACAGCGGGTGTTGAGAAAACAACTTCAAAATATCCATTTCTACAACTTTGTAATTTGCACGAACACCAATTCGTTCGTCGATTGGCAGGGCATAGAATCTCTTATCTGCGGTATAATCTATTTCTGTCCATTCCGTTCCCGCCATCCAGCTAAAAGTAAATTGCTCATTCTGAGAAGCGGATATAATGCCGTGGGTAGAGGCTAAATTGAATTGATAGCCTGTATATATCATGTTTCCCACATAATTTGTTGGAGCTACTCCATTTATTTCTTCAAAATTTTGGTTTCTCCAACCGCTCCAAGAATCAGATGCGTAACTTAACAGCGAGTTTGAACTGCCGACTTGAATCCAACCGCCGGGACTGGAACGTGTTGAATCCCAAAGAGAAAGCCCAACGGGTATAGTCCAACCACTATCATAAATTTCGTAAATGGCTACATCGGTAATTCCTATTAAAACGAACTGAGCGTCGTTAGATATTTGGGGCATTACAAAATTCGCATCGAACAGAACAGGCAATAAAACCGAAGCCGAGGTGCTTCCGTGTTCAATTCCACGAATATTTGAAGCAATATCGCTGCGGATTGGGTAAGTGCTTATATACCCACCGTCATCTAATAAAAACTTATCGCCGTCTTTTATATACATTCCCGGAGTGTCTTGCGCTTCACTAAGGGTTACGCCGGGGTTTGTAATTGCAGGAGTGCTGTTTTCTTGGTTATTACCAAGTTCAGGCGGTGATTGCTACACCTCCGTTATTTTGTACAGCCGGAGCGGACGTGTTGTTGCAAGCAGTAAGGGCAAGCAACACAAGAATAACTGCCAAAATTGTACGTTTCAATAGATATTTCCCCTTTCAGCTACTCATATTTTCCTTATGCTCTCCGCTTAATGAATACAAAGAAAGCACCGCAAGCGATTACCGCTGAACTAATTGCAACTAGCCATTTAACAAAGTCGCTCATTTTAACACCTCTCTTATTTAGAATAATATCCGCGCCTATAAACAACCAGCGCTTCTACTTCACCTTCGGGAGCATATGCACAAATTCTCAAAACATTAGTTTCAATGGAATCCTCTGTTGTAAAATATGTGTTATCTAATTTACTTAAAGTAGTTATTAACTCACTCTTTGAGTTTGGAAAAATCCTAATATCGCCTATATTGCAGGACCATCATTTCTCTCTAAGGATGAAGCACTGTCCGCAGGCATATGGTGGGCTTCTTTTCCCGCACGTTCACTAGGGTCTAATTTTTTCAAATCACCATATCGTCCGCCTGTTGGATTTTCTTTAAACCCTTGCAGGGCTTTTCTTTAGATTTAGAACAAAACCTTCTCTGATTTGTCAGAGAAGGTTTTATTCCTTTAGACCTCGAAAGTACAAAATCGGATTAAATCTTCCATTTACCGTCAATGAACACGAAATCTTTCTCATACGAACCGAGTTTAGTTAATGCGATGATTAAATCAATAATCGCCCATACTCCAAACCAATCGATAAGTATTTTTAGGATACCGAGACCAACTTGACCTCTCATAAACCTATCAACTCCAAGATAACCGAACAAGAAAGCTCCAACTATTGTGAAGAGCATCTTGTCTACGCGCTTTTCCATGTTTATCCTCCTTGAATAATAACTCTTGCAAGGAATTAGAATAATGCTAAATGGGAAATTGCCTTGCACCTATTGCCCATTTTGTTCGCTTTCGCCGTATAGAACATCATCATACGGACTATGTTGTTGGGTCTGGCATAAATCACATCCTCACATTAACAGAGGAGATTTGTCCCGCTAAGTACGAGTTTTCAGTAATTCTAAGCTTCCATACACCATCAATAAACACAAACTCATCACAATATTGACCAGGCTTTGTTAATTAATGACCAAAGAAGAAGGCCTTCAAAAGTGAGAAGTTTGAGGATGCCAAGCCCAACTTGACCTCTTATGAATCTGGTTCACGCCAAAACTCTAATTCGTCCACCACTGTATAAAGAACCTTGTCAACTCGCTTTTATTTGATTTCTCCTTTCATTTAGATTTATCCTGCGTCACTAACGCAAGAAGCTACGAAGTACCACTCCAGTCATTAGGGTCAAGACCCACCAATTTCCACTTCTGACAGCGGTTAGCGTTGCGTAGAGTGTCGCGGCTATTTTCGTAGAGTAATCAACTCCAAGAAAACCGCAGAATCGACAATCTACTAATTAATTAAACTATACATAAGGCGTTTTGTCAATATGCAAAATGAAAATTTTTCAAAAAATCTGAAAATTCACCTTTTTTCTTTGTTTTGACGGCGATATTCAAGGTGTGGCGTGTGAAGATGCTCATGCGGCGGCTTTATCGCCGTCAAATTTATAGTCAGGATTTTAACGAAAGGACGGGAATGATATGGCAAAACATGGAGAAAACATTTACAAGAGGAAGGATGGGCGTTGGGAAGCGCGAGTCATCAAGGGGTATACTGAGCAGGGCAAAGCCCTTTACGCCTACTTCTACGGACGTACCTATAAGGAAGCGAAGGACAAAATTTTCGCGTCCTTGCCCTTTTACATTGGGGATTCGGCAAAGCCCACAGATAACAAAGGCTCTCCGCATTTCTGTGACGTGTTGGACACTTGGCTTGGCAGCAGAGAGGTCGGGCTGAAAAAATCTTCTTATGTAAAATACCTCAACCTCATTAACAATCACATCAAGCCATCATTAGGGCATTACGCTCTGACTGGAATAACCGGCGCGTTGCTGAACGCTTATATCGCCGAAAAACTGAAAATGGGCAAATGCGGAACGAAGGGCGGGCTGTCTGAAAAAACCGTGAGGGACATCGTAACGCTCATTAAATCAGTATTGCGGTTTGCAAAGGACAAAGGGTTATTATCTGATGTAGTCAACATCAACATAACCCTACCCCGTGAAAAGCCGAAAGAAATGAGGGTGCTTACCAAAGAAGAACAGGCGGTTTTTGAAAAACATCTTTGCTCTGATATGGACGCCAGTAAACTTGGTGTCCTTCTTTGTTTGTATACGGGGCTTCGTATCGGCGAGATTTGCGCCATGAAGTGGAGCGACATTGCCTTGGAGGAACATAAGCTGACTGTCAGCCATACAATGCAGAGGTTGCAAACGACCGATGAAGAATGCTCGTCAAAAACAGAGGTGCTTGTTACAGGGCCAAAGAGCGATTACTCAACACGCACTATACCATTA